>SESG01034518.1_pt1 | contig 11202 bp, 10 predicted proteins | sample 3171421 | NCBI WGS metagenome assembly SESG01 (sample SAMN10866946, study PRJNA518727) | freshwater metagenome | biome: subpolar coniferous forest; feature: holomictic lake; material: water; isolation source: holomictic Lake 227, 6 m and 8 m depth | place: Canada: near Kenora, Ontario | collected... | reverse complement strand
CCTCGCCATTGTCCTCGCCATTGTCCTCGCTAAGTCTGCCGCTCGGCTCGTTCGAGCGTTACTGGTGCAAATCCAGTTTGGGGAACAATGCAACTCGATTCAGTAGCGACGCTTGAACCTCAGGCCCTCAATAAAGAGCAGGTCTGTCGGTTTCTTGGCATTGGCCCCAAAATCCTTCAACGGATGGTTTGGGCGTCCCGTAATGGCGACAGGTGGCTCGACTTCGCCAGCAACCAGCGAGGCAAGCCGAGACTGCGGTTGACCGTAACCGTTGATTCTGCCCGTGCTGCCTTTCAGCGCCTTCTCAGGGGTGAAGAACCCCCTCGTCTCCCGTGCGAATTGCACAGAAAGGAGGCAGCCTCATGCCGCTAAACAAGAGACGGCAGTTAACGCCTTTTTCCAAACGAGAAAAAACCAAGCCGATGAAACCCAAAAAACACCCGACATGATGTCCCTCCCTTGCGTTGAGGCAACCCTCAACGCTTCTCTCCCATACCTACGGGGATTATCGGGGTTCAAGACCCTGGTGGGAGTCCCAGATGACGCCAGAAAAAACTGGCACTAGCCCGGTGCCACAACACTCGAATGGGCAAACCAACACAACCAGTGCGACAGCGAAGCAATACACCCCGAATGATGCGGGCCGTGCGTTGCGTTTCGTTGACCGCTACTACAACGCACCCGACACCGATATCAGGTATGTTCCAGCAATGAAATGCTGGCTTATCTGGCGGGAGCATTTTTGGAAGGTGGATAATGACGGTGCCATTGTGCGGCTTGCGGTTGACCATTCCCGTGAACTCCTCGCACAAGCGGCGACGATTACCAACAGCCATTTGAGGGATGCGGCCGCCAAGGAAGCCCTGGTGATGGGCGTTGCGAAGAACATTCAGTCTATGCTCACCCTTGCCCGCTGCGATGACCGTATTGTCGTCCATCGCACTCAACTGGATGCAAACCCTTTCCTTCTCGGTGTGGAAAATGGGGCTATCGAACTGAAAACGGGCACCTTCCGCCCTGGGCGGCGGGAAGATTTGATTACCAAACAAGCGGGCACGCATTACGAGGCGGGAGCCGACTGCCCACGGTGGAAGAAGTTCTTGGAGGAGGTGCAGGGCGGCAATGCGGAAACCATTGAGTTCCTGCAAAAGTTTGTTGGGTATTCGCTTACTGGCGACATCAGCGAACATTGCCTGGCATTCCTTTATGGAGACGGCAGCAACGGCAAATCCACCTTTATGGAAGTGCTCCAAAAACTGGCGGCCAATTACGGGCAACGTGCTTCGCAAGACCTCATCATTGCCCACCCGCACGGCAACGAACCGAAGAATGACATTGCCCGCCTCTATGGGGCTCGGCTTGTGATTGGCTCAGAAGTTGGGGAAGGATGTCGGCTCGCAGAGGACAGGGTGAAGAACCTGACAGGCGGGGACACGCTGTGCGGTCGCCATCTTTACCAAGAAACTTTCGAGTTCACCCCGTCCCTGAAACTCTGGGTGTATGGAAATCACAAGTTCGGCATCTTCGGCACCGATTACGGGATTTGGCGGCGAATACGCCTTATTCCCTTCACCGTGAAAATCTCCCCTGAACAGATTGATTACAATTTGCCCAACATCCTCGCCGCCGAAATGCCTGGTATCCTGAACTGGGCATTAGAGGGGGTCAGGAAATGGCAGAAACACGGCTTGAAAGCACCCGCCGTTGTCAAGGAAGCAGGGGCGGAGTTTCGGAGCGAGGAAGACATTCTGGGCGAGTTTTTCGAGGAAGAAATAACGGTGTGTCCAGACGGGCGGGTTTCCCGTCGTGATTTATTCGCTCACTACGAGGCTTGGTCAAAGCGGACATCCCAGAACCACAGATTTTCCAACAAGGCTTTCACCAAACGGATACGAGAACGAATTAAAGAGAAACATTGCAGCAACGGTTGGTATTGGGTGGGCATCTCCATCCATCCCGTGACGATGCAACCAGAAGACGAATACGAAAAAATAATCTGACCCTGGCGGCTTGCCTCACGGCACGGGATTCAATGACAGCAAATGACACCAAAACGGGGATTTCCCTACAAACTCCCCATTTCTCGCTTCATAGAGGGTTTATAGTCAAAAGGTCAGTTTCCTGTCATTCCTGTCACAGTCCGCCCCGTATCAAAGAAAAGTGAACTTTTCTTGAAACTTCTACTTACCTGCACACGGCATAACTCCTATATGCTTGGTATGAAGGTCAACGAAGTCATCGCACAAAAACTCACGGTCCTGGGCGTGGAAAGGCCAACCGCCCGCCTTGTCGAAGAGGTCGAAAAACTGGTCGCCGCCAAAATTGAAACCGTGGTCGAAAAGGCCGTCAGGCCCCGCCTCGTGGCAAAGGCGTTTGCCGCCACTCTTACCACGGCCAAAGGCCCGCAGAAAGGGGTTTCGGGGATGGGGGAAGCCCATCCCTGAACAAGCAGTGTTTTGGCCGCTCTGGGCCGAAACACGTAGCTTGCTAAGCCCACCACCGACGACGCCGCTATGAGAATCCGAATCCGACTATCCGAAGAGATGGGGCAACGCCTGGCAGGACTGCGTCCAGTGCTTCGGGGTCAGGTCGTGGCTACGATACTCGAATCTCACGGCCTTGGGGTCGAGTTGGCCGAACTGCTGGCAATGCGTCGGGAACTCGCCCGCCTGGGCACGCTCATCAACCTGAGTTTGCGGACATCACGAGGCATTCTGACTGATGCGGCATCGGTTCAGAAGGCGGCGGCAATCATTAAGGCACTGGTCAAAAAATGAAGGCTATTGTCCACATAGTAAAACGGGATGCGTCGGCGGTGCGGCGTGTGGGCTACCTCGCCAACAAGGAAACGCTGATTGGCGACTGGATTGGAAACGAAGTTCTTTTCAACGCCGAATCTCTCCTTTTCGACCACCACGGGAAAGGCCGCCAAACAAGGCACATCATCATTAGCCTTGAACGGGGTGCGGATATGGAAACGGACCGGTTGACGGATGTTGCGGAAAAATTCGTGGCGGCGTTCGCTCCCTCGTCGGCCTGGCTGGGTGCCATTGACCGCAACACACGGGCAACGCATATCCATCTCGTTATCTGCAATTCAGACGGAGAGCGAAGCCTGAATCTTTCCCCCGAGGTCCTGAAAAAGATGCAATCCGTGTCTCTCTGGACTGATGGCATTTTGCAGGACGGCAGGTGCGGTGCTGTCCTGGCAAAACTCACAACCGCACGGCAAATAAAATCAATGACCTATGAGCAAATCCAAAACGCCATCAACGATGGAACCCTTGAAATCGGCCGCCGAAGTAAGTTCGGTGTTGTCTCGTCCGTTGTCCTCGGCGGGCGGCATGTCCGTCTCTCCACCGTCCAACGAACCACCGCCCTCCCCGATGCCCACGGAGACGCAACGCATCGGCTCCCTGGTGATTCCAAAATGGGCGTGGACGGCCCTCTGGCCGCACAACGCCAACGCCGTTCGGATGCGGCTAGGCGGCGAACTGCTGGAAATCACCGCAAAAGGGCAATGGGAGCCGCCGATGCCCACACTTCCAGAGAAGCGGGAACTACCCACGCCACGCCCAGACGAGAGCCATCAGAGTTATTTCCTGCGTGTCCTCGCCCTCTTCAAGGGGCAAGCCCATCCCACGGAACATTCCCTATGGCTCGCAACCCGCAAATGGGCGGGAGAAGCCTCTGACGCTCTCCGTGATAAAATCGCCGCAGGGAATGACCTGCCTGGCTATACCTGGACTTTCGTAAAAGAAAAACCGCTATGATACACACCCCCGAAACCCTCGCCGTAAAAGCCGCCCAAGTGCGGCAACTCCTCACCAAGGCAACCGATGCCCTCGACACGCCCGAAGTGCTGGAAGCCGTCACCTTATACGCCCTTTCCCGTCCCGAAATCGAGTGGGAGCCTATCGCACTGGCTGCGTGCGCTCTCGATGCCAAGTGGAAACTAGATAAGGCCAAGCCCGCCGCCTCGTTGGGCGAAAATACAATCCTCCCACCCGCCCCTTCTACATCATCGGGTAGTGGCGTCGGTGGGATTTCCTTGCCTCCTCCGCCTTGGGGCTTTTCGTAACAGTTTTGGTAAATGGTGGGCGTATGAATGACAAGAACAGGCCCTTAACCGATTTTGCCTTGCCGAAAGGCAGATGGAGTTATGGTTTTTTTGCGTATGAATCGACTAAATCGACAATACCCTTCCTTTGCTGGTCCTCCAACGGATTGTTGGTGATGTAAATATTATGGGCTTTCCAAGAGCCCTGCTCTTGGATGAAACAGAAGGTAGCCGTTACATGTCCATCGGCTTTTACCTTTTCAGCGAGGTACATCCATCCCCCCATTCCTGGACCAAAGCCGGGTTGGTCTTTGGGACTCAGCATATCATCAAAATCACGCAGTTTAGCGTCACTAAGTTTAACGGGTGCGGAAAAAAGTCCATAAGTCCCGTTCGAGTAAAGAAAAAGCAGCGGCCCCTCCAAGGTGAAAAACTTGTAATCCTCTGCCAAGGAATCACGGAGGGATGGAGCGGCGGCGCGGTCTTTCTTTTGCAAATTCTTCAACATTGCGTCACATACCCTGACGACTTGTGGGTCAATATCGTTCTCCACCGGTCCTGGTGGTCTTTTGGATGCGTTGGCGACCAACCGTGCAATCATTTCCTGGGCGGCTTTGGTTGACGGGGGCGGGGCACTCGGAGCAGTAGCAGGCCGGGGCGTTTGTCGTAGTAATTCGACCACATTTTCGTGATGATTAGCCTGAGCAATTCGCAACGGAGTTAGGCCGCCTTTTCCCGCAATACTCGCGTCGGCTTTGTGGGCCAGAAGGACTTGCGCTACATCCTTGTGGCCATTACACCCGGCAATCCATAGGGGCGTGTCATCGGGCCATAACCCCTCATGCTTGGCCATGGCGTTGACATCAGCCCCTTTTGACAACAACAATTCAGCAACCTCCTTGTGATTAGACAGTGCAGTGTAGTGTAAAGAGGTAAGCCCTTGGTTATCCTTGGCGTTCACATCTGCTTTGTAGGTCAGCAGCAATTCCACAACATCCTTGTGACCACGAGCAGAGGCAGCAAGCAGAGGGGTGAGGCCGAAGTCATCCTGGCTGAAAACCAGATTTGGATTGCTTTGGAGAAACGTCTTTACCTTTTCCAAATCACCCTTCTCGGCCGCATCTTGTATCGAGGCTGCGGGTGAGGCTTTTGGCTGCGACACGGTTGGCGTAACTACATCGTTTTTGCTTGCAAGCGATACTGCCGATTTCAACTCTGATTGGGCCTTGCTAAGGCAATCGTGTGCCTTATGGCCCGGATCCCCTTTTCGGATCTCAGCGAGCGCGTCTCTGATGTTCTGAATCGCCTGCACACGATGTCCTTTGAGTCGGTGAGATGGTGCCTGTTGGGCCAAACTCAGTGCTTCGGTGAGCGACTGGATGCGCTGGGCATCGCTCCCTGAATTGTCTTTTGGATTGGATGCTTGCTGTATGAGGTCGAGAGCCTTGTTTAACATTTCGGCTGAGTCCTCGCCGAAGGCGGGAGAAGAAAAACTGAGTTCGGCAACAACGATGGCAACAGAAAGGAAGCGGATAAGTAAGTTTTTCATTGGTTTGTTCCGTGGACTGATATTACTCAGGTTGCGTCAGACTAATGTTGGCTGCAAGCCGAAACGCTCACCCATACACGGCGGGGACTTGTCCACAAATCGGCCGACATCGGCGAAGGTTGCGGCAACGAAGGGCTCACCAACGGCCCGCAGTGCTCGTGCCAAGCGAGAGCAACCGCTTTGTGGGAAAGTCGTGGGGGATGTCACGCCGCCGAAAACCTGCCTTTGACAACCTTGCGGGTATCCCCGCCAAGAAGTTGATTCGGGTGGAGTTCCCAAAAGCCCTCAATGTCAGCTACCTCTTTAATAACGTCTCGGTAGTGCTTGTAGAGCATCTTTGCGTCCCGATGCCCCATCAGTTCAGCGGTCTGCCCCGCCGATTGCCATTTGGCGAGGTGGTAACTGCCGAAACAATGCCTGAGAACGTCCTTGGGCCACCCTGGGGCCGTGGTCTTGGCCTTTTTGTTGGGTTCTCCCTTCTCGGGTTTCGGGTCACGGTAGCCCGCCCTTTCCGCCATTGCCCAAAAGCGTTTGCGGAAATTGAGAGGGGCGATGGAGCCGCTCGGTTGGCGGTAGGGCAAAAGCCATTCTTCCAAGTGGCCCAGAAAGGGGACGATTCGGCGGTCACGAGTCTTCGATATTGTGGCAGGGATGTCTATATGGCGGCGGGAAAAGTCAATGTCTTCCCAAGACAGTTTCTGTGCCTCTTCGGGGCGAAGGCCAGCGAAAAGGCCAAGGGCCACCCACGGTGTCAACTCGGCGGCTACTTTCAGCAAGGCCAGGGCTTCCCCTGGCTTGAATATCGTGGGGGGTGCTTGGTCAACAACGGGCTTCTCAATCCCCTTGACTGGGTTTTCCGCCACGTGTCCCCTTTTCAGTCCCCACCCGAAGAGAACGGAAATGTGGCGGGCCTCGATGATTTCCCCAGCGGGAGCCTGTTTGAGACTGGCTAGGTATTTCTCTACGGTCTTTTTCGTTACCTCGTTTAACAGGGTCTTGGCAGGCAGGTAACGGGAGAAGCGAAGCAGTTTCGCTTCCAGTTTTTCGAGATAGCGAGGCCGCTTCCCTTTTCGCCGTTTGGAATCAATGAGTTCCTTTATGGCATCCGTGACCGTAATTTTGCCACCCGTGGGCCGATTATGTTTGATGGCAAAGTCTACGGCTTCGGTCAGGGTCATTTCTGCCTCCTTGCAACGGCGGAAGGCATCGTCCGCCTCGTTAAGTTGCTTCGGAGACAAGGTAAACGATGAATTGCCCGCAGTCTCTTTCAGGGTCATAACATCGCCAGGGGCGGCGGCGGCTTTCTTGGCCTCACCGAAAATCCATTCTTTGGCCTGTTTAAGGTCGTCGAAGTTCTTAGTAATGATTCGACCACCCGTGAACTTCTTTCCAAGGCGAACCTTCCAGTATTCCTTTCCGCCCTTCGCCTTCTTCTTTTTGTTACTGTTTTCCGTGACGCCAACCCCTGGCGGCAGGTCTGCAATTCTGGCCTTCTTCATGGTTACAATTATCCACGAATTATCCACATTGTCAATACACCTCTGTATTTAATAATGACTGAAAATCCTCATGTCCCCGGTTCGATTCCGGGCCCAGCCACCACCCCTTCTGTTTCAACAACTTGCGCATGGTTGCGCGGTTGACCCTATAACCAAACGGGGCTTTTTCTATAACATCACGCCGATTTTCGGGGACGTTTGGGATCGTCGTGGAGCGAGTTGATTTGCCACGAGGTCGCGCAGCAGATTTGGTTTTGGTTCGTTCATTGGATTCGATGGGTAGAATTGAATTTAGCTATTTGTTGCGACGCTGCCAGTCGTTGAGGGAGTCGAGAATCTACCAACCCTCTCCGCCGAGGCCGTGTCTGCATGCCGGAGTCAGTGGCTTGAGGGCGCGTGTTTGAGGCGACTTGGAAGGGGGGTTGTACACCAATTACCCCTCCGGAACGCGTCACCGGCTTCCCCAGTAGAGGCAAAGTTGTAAATTCGTTTTAGGTATAACCACCTGATGCCCAGGTGATTGCAAATTATTCAGGCTCTCTTTTGCCTGTCAGCCTGTTTTTACAATCACCTCTCGTTAAGGTGATTGTAAAAGTTATACCAGTGAGCAAGTGCCAAAACTTGCTCACTTTGAGCCCTAAAAGTGAGCACCTTGGTCAAAAACGTGCTCACTTTTACAGGATCACTCACATCCTCGCACCCACCGAAAGGGTTGCTATCCCACTCACGGCACATAGGCCTTAGCTGGTTCTGGGTGATCCACTGTCGAGCCAGGGTTGACTCTGCGTTGGCGCGACGAGGAGGCCCTTCAGCGGCATGTCAGGCACCACCGGTAAAACCGGTAGTGCCTGACTACAGAGGAGAAATTCGGTCAATATATTCCGTTGCAGGAAACCGCATTGATGTCGTGAGGGGAACCGTTATCCTCCGATGGCGTGGCATCATCTGGAGACATTTTTGACGGCTATCGCCTGATTCGCCCTATTGGCAGGGGCGGGTTTGGGGAGGTGTGGCTTTGCCGAGTAGAGGCGACTGGGGAACTCAGGGCTTTGAAACTTCTCCCGGCATCTGACCCGGCGCAGCTTGAGCGCGAGTTGGGGGCATTGATCCGGTATCGGTCTGTGGCCTCTGAGCTTCAGTGCCCGAACCTGCTTCCCATCGAGCATGTCAACAGGACGGGAGATGGGCTGTTTTACACGATGCCGCTGGCCGATGGTACCTCGGAATCGGCAGCGGAGGATACCACTTGGCAACCGTGGACACTCGCCGCTTGGATTGAAAATCGTAAAGAGACCCCCGCGTGGTTTAGCTCGGAGGAAATCCGCACCATCATCGTCCCGCTCGTCAACGCGGTACAGCGCCTCAGCGATGCCGGGGTCGTTCATCGCGACATCAAGCCGGAGAATATCCTCTTCATTGGCGGTCGGCCCTGTCTTGGAGACATCAGCCTGTTGACCGACGACGCGGCGTCAATCACCCGGCGCGGCACGCCCGGGTATGCCGCGCCGAGTTGGTATCTGGAGACTGGCGGCAACCCGGACATGTGGGGACTGGCCACGACGCTGTACAGTTTGGTCACCGGCAATTCCCCGGACAAGCTCGGCAGGGCGGCGTTTCTTTGGCCACCCCAGGGAGAAACGTCTGTGGATCAAGAGACGGGGAATCACTTTCACCGGGTGATCTTCCGGGCCGCTAACGAGGTAGCCAGCGAACGGTACCTGCGATTTGAGGACTTTGCGTCCAGCCTCGCATGTCCTCAAACCTCGACACCTACACATTCCGCGGTGCCCTCTGCAAAGCGAATAAGGCCCGTCATCTATGCATTTTGCGTTCTCTCCATTGTTGTAGGAGGCTGGTTCTTTTGGGTGAAAAACCATTCTGGTAGCACGCTCTCAACCACGCCGTACAACCGCACCGCCTCTCCCGCCGTAAGTTCTGAGTTTGAGGCAGCATTAACCTCGGCGAGCAACGACTTCGAAAAACTCTTTGCAGAGACGAACAAGAAAATGTTGGGGAACTCGGGACGCACGCCCAACATGGATCGATTTGGCGCGTTGGTTCAGAAGATCAAAGAGGCAGGTTCGCTTGGACAGATCGCCCAAGCCCTAAATGATGTCGATCAGTTGGTTCCATCCATACGCACAGAACTGTTTGTGCCGAGCAATAAGGAACTCAGCGAAGCAGTGAAAGAGTTGGACTCCATCGCGTGCCGTCCGCTGGCGTTGGCAAAAAATGCCGAAGAAGGATTCCGGGCGGATCGCTTCACCAATCCGCTTCGCAATAGGGTCTATAGTTTTCAGGATCAAGTAGGCCAAATCATTGCCTTTCACCTGACGAAACGACAGGATCTGGCCTCTTCGCTTGAAGTGTCTGTCACCGAACAATCCAGCCGCCTGAAAGTAGAGAGGCTTGATGTTGGCGCGTACGCTGAATGGTCGAGCACTTACAAGCTGTGCAAGCGCATTGAGAGCAAGCTCACTGAAAATTGATGTGTGAGATTTTTCAGAATCGCCCGAAATAAATAGGTGAAGTCACCAATTTGCCACTTATGCCTGACGCCTTTCCTGAAACCCCTGTCTCGCTCCTCTCATGTATTGAGGAACGGCGTGGCGGCATGCCCTACCAGGATGCATGGCAGTCGTTCTTCGACCTCTACCACGGGCCAATCCGGGCAGCGGCGCTGGGCACGTTCCGGCGGTATAACTGGAACCAAGTGCCCGAGGATCTTTTGGAAGAGGTCATAGCCGATGTCGTCGTCTCGTTTTTCAAAGCGGAGTTTTCCTACGACCCGGCGTATGGCCGGTTCCGCAACTACCTCCGCCAGCTCACAGCGTGGCGGATCATGGACAAGCTCGGTAAACTTCCGGCGACGCCCCCGGCTCAACTGGAGTCTATTGCCGATCTCGCCGATCCGTTTTATTCGCATCAGCCGGACGGAGAACTGGACTGCAAAGAGCACGACACCTACCGCGCGTCCCTCTTCGCGACCATGCTGGAAGACGTCCGCAACCGGGTTAGCCCGCAGACCTTCGTGATGTTCGAGCTGACCAAAGTCCAGAGCCGCAGCCCGGACGAAGTGGCCGCGCAATTCAAGGTGAAGCGGAACGTGGTGGACAACGCGACATACCGTGTCATGAAAGAACTTCGGAAACTGGCAACTCAACCCGAATATCGGAAGGAGTACGGCGTATGAAATCAGCCTGGGACAAAATCTTCCAATCCGATGCCCCTCTCACCGCCGAGGAGCAGGAGCAAGCCCTGCGCGAACTGGCCGAAGCCGTAACGACCGTGGCCACCGTGCAGGTGTCCCCGGAACATGTGCGGATCAAAGAGCAGATCGCAAAGAAAATGGCCCAGAGCCAACCTGAACGGTAAGTCTGCGACGGCTGGCTCCCGCTTCTCCGATGCAATTTGGCCCCCCAAAGATTCTCGCCTGCCCGGATTGTGGAACGCCGATTCGGGTCTGGTCACTCCTTTCTGGGAACACGTGCGGAGCCGTGCTGTGGTCAGACGGTAAACTGCAGGCACCAGGTTTGCCCAATGCCCCGCAAATCACGAGATGTTCCCGGTGCTCGGTTTTCTTTTGGGTATCAAAAGCCCAGGAATTTACCGGAAAGGAGTCACGGTGGACCTTTTGGAAAAAGCCGGAGGCGGTGCGTGTCCTCGCCGCAGCGGAATATCTCGAAGCACTGGAATCGGGGGTGGCTTCGATGCGAGAAGAGGAGTTCTATTTGCGCATCCACGCATGGCACGGGTGGAATGATTCGTTCCGCTGCATGCCGGATTCATCCTCGGCCGTTTGCGTCAATTCTCGGCACACAGCGAACCTCCAGGCGCTTTCCGCTCTGTTAAGCCTTGATGATCCCAACCATCTCCTAATGAAGGCCGAGATAGCTCGGGAGCTGGGGAACATGGCAGAGGCAGTACGGTTGCTCTCCCATCCTCTCCCACCACCATTTGCAGATCAGGCCGAGCAAATGCGATCATGGGTCGAGGCTGGCGAGACGTGGGTGAAACGGTTTCGCGACACTATGCCGAGCCAGGCCGAGCGGGAACTCCAGTCCCTTCTCCAATCCGCCGAAAGGAAAGAGCGG
>SESG01004766.1_pt1 | contig 11211 bp, 10 predicted proteins | sample 3171421 | NCBI WGS metagenome assembly SESG01 (sample SAMN10866946, study PRJNA518727) | freshwater metagenome | biome: subpolar coniferous forest; feature: holomictic lake; material: water; isolation source: holomictic Lake 227, 6 m and 8 m depth | place: Canada: near Kenora, Ontario | collected... | reverse complement strand
TTATTCATGACGAGCACGGCCGTGAGCGCGAACGTCACAAGGTGCCGTACGGTGCAGTGCTGGCGGTCAAGGCCGACCAGACCATCAAGTCGGGTGTGATTCTGGCCAACTGGGACCCGTTGACCCGCCCGATCATCACCGAGTTTGCCGGCAAGGCCCACTTCGAGAACGTCGAAGAAGGTCTGACGGTGGCCAAGCAGGTGGACGAGGTCACCGGTCTGTCGACCATGGTCGTGATTGATCCGAAACGCCGTGGCGCTGCCAAGGTGGTGCGCCCGCAGGTCAAACTGATCGATGCGACCGGCAACGAAGTGAAGATCCCTGGCACCGACCATTCGGTGACCATCGGCTTCCCAATCGGCGCCCTGGTTCAGGTGCGTGACGGACAGGATGTGGGTCCCGGCGAAGTGCTGGCCCGTATCCCGATCGAAGGCCAGAAGACGCGCGACATTACCGGCGGTCTGCCACGTGTGGCCGAACTGTTTGAAGCGCGCTCGCCGAAAGACAAGGGTGTGCTGGCTGAAATGACCGGTACCGTGTCCTTCGGCAAGGAAACCAAGGGCAAGATCCGCTTGCAGATCACCGATCCGGAAGGCGCGGTCTGGGAAGAACTGGTGCCCAAGGAAAAGAGCATCATCGTGCACGAAGGCCAGGTTGTGAACAAGGGTGAGAGCGTGGTTGACGGCCCGGCGGATCCGCAGGACATCCTGCGCCTGCTCGGTTCCGAGGAACTGGCGCGCTACATCGTTGACGAAGTGCAGGACGTCTACCGTCTGCAGGGCGTGAAGATCAACGACAAACACATTGAAGTGATTGTTCGTCAGATGCTGCGCCGGGTTGTGGTTGAGAACGCAGGTGACTCGACCTACATCAACGGTGAACAGGTCGAACGCTCGGAGATGCTCAACACCAACGACGCCTTGCGCGCCGAGGGCAAGATCGCGGCAACCTTCACCAATTTGCTGCTCGGTATCACCAAGGCGTCCCTGTCCACTGACAGCTTCATCAGCGCGGCTTCCTTCCAGGAAACCACCCGCGTTCTGACCGAAGCGGCCATCATGGGCAAGCGCGACGAACTGCGTGGCTTGAAGGAAAACGTCATCGTGGGTCGTCTGATCCCGGCCGGTACCGGCATGGCCTACCACGAAGCGCGCAAGGTTCGCGAGAACATGGACGACGCGGAACGCCGCGCCATTGCCGAAGCCGAGGCCGCAGAACTTGCGGGCGACGTCGACGCTGCGGCGCAGACCAGCGAAGGGGCCGTGTCCGAATAGGACGCGCCGCGCGCCTGAGCCGACAACGCCCCAAGCCCCGCAACGGTGGCTTGGGGCGTTTTCTATTGCTGCCTTTAAGCTCTGTGCGATGCGATAGCGAAGTTGAATGAAATGAGCGACTCTGTTCTGTTCTGGATTGCCATTGCCGTGCTGTTGTTTTGGGCCGTGGGGGCCTACAACCGCCTGGTGCGCTGCCGTTCGCAGGGCCTGATGGCTTTTTCCGTTCTGGCGGGGCTTTTCAATCAACACCTGTTGCTGGTGAAAACCCATGCGCCCGATGCGCGCGACACGGGTGTAGCGCCCGACTCGGACTTTGGCAACACCACAGCCCTGACGGCCTGGTCAGCACTCAATGCCGCAGCGGATCAGTTCAAGGCCTCGTTGAAGGTCGCTCAGATACAACCGCTGAACGCGCCGGCCATGCGGGCCTTGAAGACAGCGTTTGAGACCCTGTGCGTGTCACGCATCCGGGTCTGCGAACTTCCGGGCGAGGAACTTGAACCCGCTTTGGTGCAGACCTTGACCACACAGTGGGAACAGGTTGCTGTCATGGCAGATAGGGCGCGCGCCGATTTCAATCGGGCGGTCGAGCAGTACAACGCAGCGATCAATCAGTTCCCGGCACTGCTGCTGGCGTGGTTGTTTGGTTTCAAACCGGCACAGACCCTCTAGATGAACGAATCCGGCATTCCCCTCTGGCGCCAATTGCAGTCGGTTGCCGGCGCATTGCAGGCAATCCGCAGCGGCGTCTCCGGAACGGCTGCACTCAATGCTGTAACGCCTGACCTGCGGCCCGGCGTGCAATCGCTGTTGTTTCATGTGTTGCGCTCGCTCGGGCGTGCCCAGGCGCTGCGCGAGCGGCTGGCGGCGCGCACGCCGCCGCCGCCGGTCGATGCGCTGCTGTGCACGGCGCTGGCATTGGCGTGGCGGGAGCAGGACGCGCCGTATGAGGTGTTCACGCTGGTCAATCAGGCGGTGGAGGCGGCCAAGCGAAGTCCGTCCACCCAGCCGCAGTCCAGTTTCGTCAATGCCTGTTTGCGCCGTTTCCTGCGCGAACGTGAGGCACTTGTGGCCGCGACCGACGACCAGCCCGTGGCGCGCTGGAATCACCCGGATTGGTGGACCGAGCGTCTGAAAAAAGACTGGCCTGGGCAGTGGCAACAAATTCTTGCTGCCAACAATCGCCACGCGCCCATGAGCCTGCGTGTCAATACCCGACGCGCCAGTGTTGTGTCCTATTCTCAGACCTTGGCTGCCGCCGGACTGGCCGCTGTGCCCGATGGTTCTTATGGTCTTGCGTTGACGCAGGCCAGGCCGGTGTCCGATATTCCAGGTTTCGCCGACGGCGCTGTGTCAGTGCAGGACGCTGCCGCGCAAATGGCCGCGCCTTTGCTGCTGTCGGGTCTGGCGTCTGCGGGATTGCGCGTGCTCGACGCCTGTGCAGCACCGGGCGGCAAGACCGCCCATTTGTTGGAACTGGCCGACTGCCATGTGACGGCGCTTGAAATTGATGCGCAGCGCGCGCCGAGAATTCATCAAACCTTGCAGCGGCTCGGCTTGCAGGCGCAGGTCGTGGTGGGTGATGCTGCGCTGCCGTCAAGCTGGTGGGACGGCGAGTTGTTCGATGCCATATTGCTCGATGCACCCTGTTCCGCCTCGGGCATTGTGCGGCGCCACCCCGACGTGCGCTGGTTGCGTCGGCCAACCGACATTGCGCAACTGGTGGCGATTCAGGCGCGCTTGCTCAGGGCCTTGTGGCCCCTGCTCAAGCCGGGTGCTCGCCTCTTGTACTGCACGTGCTCGGTGTTCAAGGCCGAGGGTCAGGATCAGATCAAAACGTTTCTTGCGCACAACACCGATGCCGTTTTGCTGCCATCACCCGGGCATTTAATGCCCTCTAATGGGGACAATGCGGGTTCAGTCCCGGACAATCAGCACGGTGACCATGACGGCTTTTATTACGCTTTGCTTGAAAAGAACGCGGCTTGACCTGATCGGGTTGCTGCTGGGCGCATTCCTTGCATGGGGTCCATGGGCACCGGTCTGGGCGCAGCCTGCGACGCCGGAAATCTCGGCGCTGAAATTTGAGAGCACGGCCGACGCAGTGCTGCTCAGCGTCAATGTCAGGTTTGATTTGCCGATGGTCATCGAAGATGCCCTGCTCAAGGGTGTGCCTATGATCTTCGTCGCCGAGGCTGAGCTGCTGCGCGAACGCTGGTACTGGACCAACAAAAAGGTTGCCAGCGCGCAACGCCACATGCGGCTTGCCTACCAGCCCCTGACGCGGCGCTGGCGGCTTAACGTGGCATCCGGCCCGATCACCCAGGCTGGATTGGCGGTGGCCCTGAACCAGAACTTTGACACGCTGCACGATGCCTTGGCAGCCTTGCAGCGCCTGTCGCGCTGGAAGATTGCCGAGGCTTCGGAGCTTGAACCGGAACAACAGTATCTTGCGGCTTTTCGTTATCGCCTGGACACATCGCAACTGCCGCGTCCGTTTCAGATCGGCACCCTGGGTCAGGCCGACTGGAACCTTGACTTCCTGATTCGCCAGCCTTTGCTGCTGGAGATCAGCAAGTGATGAATCCCGATCCGGCGCCGCTGTCAGGGCGTTTTTCACTCAAGGGTTCCCGTGCACTGCGCTGGTCGCTGGGCGTGGGTCTGGCGGTCATGGTGGGTATCGGCCTGGTGCTGTTGTTCCTGCTGACGCAGGCCACCACCAACCGCGACATGTACGAGCGCAATTACGCCTCGCTGTTTGCGCTCAATGTGGTGGTGGCGGGTTTGCTGGTCCTGGTCATCGTCTGGATGGCGTTGCGCTTGCTCAAGCGTTTGCGTCAGGGCAAATTCGGCAGCCGCTTGCTGATCAAACTGGCCGCGATTTTTGCGCTGGCGGGCTTTGCACCGGGCGTGCTGATCTATGTGGTTTCCTATCAGTTTGTTTCGCGCTCAATTGAGAGCTGGTTTGACATCAAGGTTGAAGGCGCGCTCGAAGCGGGTCTCAATCTCGGGCGCGTGACCCTGGAGACCTTGTCCAATGACTTGAGCAGCAAGGCGCGCGCTACGGCATTGCAACTGGCCGAGACGCAAAACGCCAGTATTGGCCTGCCACTGGAGCGCGCGCGGGAACAAATGGGCGCCAGTGATCTGATGCTATGGAGTGCCAGTGGCCAACTGATCGCCACGGCCGGGCAATTGCGTTACCAACTCAATCCGGAGCGGCCCAGTCAGCAGCAATTTCGCAATGCGCGCGCGCAGAAGTCGGTCAGCTGGATCGAAGGCCTGGATGACGCGGCCCCAGGCGTTGTGCGCTCGGCTCGCATCAAGGCGCTGGTGCTGGTAGCCAACTCCAATCTCGATCTGCTGGAAGAACCACGCTTTCTGATGGCAAGCCAGGCGCTGCCACCAACACTGGTGGCCAATGCCCTGGCGGTGACTGACGCCAATCGAGAATACCAGGAGCGGGCGCTGGCGCGCCAGGGTTTGCAGCGCATGTACATCGGCACCCTGACCCTGAGCCTGTTCCTGGCGGTCTTTGGCGCCGTGCTGCTGGCCGTCGTGCTGGGCAACCAGATTGCGCGGCCGCTGCTGTTGCTGGCCGCTGGCGTGCGTCAGGTTGCGGCGGGTGACCTGACGCCCAAGGCGTCGTTGCAAGGCAAGGACGAACTCGACGGCCTGACCCGTTCTTTTGCGGATATGACGCAGCAGCTCTTGGAGGCCAGGCACGCGGTGCAGGGCAGCATGGAACAGGTGAGTGCCGCGCGCGCCAACCTGCAGACGATTCTCGATAACCTGACAGCCGGCGTCATGGTGCTCGACGCGCAAGGCGTTGTGCAATCGTCCAATCCCGGCGCGACGCGTATCCTGCGCGTGCCGCTGGCAGCCTTCGAGGGCCACCGGCTGGTTGACATCGAGGGGCTGCAGGCATTTGGTGCAGACGTGCAGCGCCAATTTGATTCCTTCCTGGGCGCACGCGCCGAACATGGGCTTGACCATTGGCAGCATTCGTTTGAACTCGGCAATGCCGCAGCCAAATTGATTGGGCGACAGGCTGACGATGCGCTTATTCTGGTGGCACGCGGCGCGCAATTGCCCGACGCCAAGCGCTTGCTGGTGTTCGATGACATTTCTGAAATCGTGTCGGCGCAGCGCGTTCAGGCCTGGGGCGAAGTGGCCAGGCGACTGGCGCACGAGATCAAGAACCCCCTGACACCGATCCAGTTGTCGGCCGAACGACTGGAGATGAAACTGACTGGCAAAATTCCGGAAGCCGAACAGACACTGTTGACCAAATCGGTCAAAACCATTGTTGATCAGGTTGACGCCATGAAGCGTCTGGTCAATGAATTCCGTGACTATGCCCGTCTGCCGGCCGCTGAACTCAAGGCGATTGACTTGAACGCACTGGTCTGTGAGGTGTTGCAACTGTATGTCAGCGAGACCTCGCAGCTGCCGGTGCGGGTCGAACTCGATGCGCGCTGCCCCCGGATGATGGGCGACGTGCAGCAGTTGCGCCAAGTGCTGCACAACCTGCTGCAAAACGCGCAGGATGCCACCGAAACGGCGGGTCGGACGGGCGACGAATACGGTGTCACCGTGCGTACCCAATGGCTGGAGTCAGCAGGACGTGTTCGCCTGAGCGTGATCGATTGCGGCACCGGTTTCCCGGAGCACATTTTGAAACGCGCATTCGAGCCCTATGTCACCACCAAGGCCAAGGGCACCGGTCTGGGGCTGGCCGTGGTCAAGAAAATCGCGGACGAGCATGGCACACGGGTTGACATCACGAACCGTCTGCTGGACGCCAAGGTGGTTGGGGCGCAAGTGTCGTTATCATTCAGCATCGAAAATATCGAACCGGCTTAGCCGGAAGATGCAGGTCTACCCAAGGAACACGCAGAATCATGGCAAACATACTGGTGGTTGACGACGAGCTCGGCATCCGCGATCTGTTGTGGGAAATCCTGAACGACGAAGGGCATAACGTCGAGGTCGCCGAGAACGCCGCTCAAGCCCGTGCCGCGCGCTTACGGGAGCGGCCCGACCTGGTGCTGCTTGATATCTGGATGCCCGACACCGATGGCGTAACGCTGCTCAAGGAGTGGTCTGCCAGCGGCGCACTGACCATGCCGGTCATCATGATGAGCGGTCACGCCACCATTGATACGGCGGTCGAAGCGACCAAGATCGGCGCCCTGGCCTTCCTCGAAAAACCCATTACCTTGCAAAAACTGCTCAAGGCCGTGGAGCAGGGCTTGGCGCGGGGACTTGTGCGCAAGACGATTGCGGAACTTCCGTTGACAACCAGTCAGCAGGCGAGCGAGACGCTCCATGCTGCAGTGCTGGCAACGGTATCGTTGCCAGACGCAGGGCCGCAGGCGCTGCAGAACTTCATGCTCGACAAGCCCTTGCGCGAGTCGCGTGACGAGTTCGAAAAGGCCTACTTCGAGTACCACCTGGCCAAGGAAAATGGTTCCATGACACGGGTCGCGGAGAAGACCGGATTGGAGCGAACACACCTCTATCGCAAGCTCAAGCAACTCGGGGTCGATCTGACACGCGGCAAGCGCAACGCAGGCTGATTGCCGGCCCAGTGGGGCGCACAGATGCTGCTATACTCTGCCGCTCTGGCCCGGTAGCTCAGTCGGTAGAGCAGAGGATTGAAAATCCTTGTGTCGGTGGTTCGATTCCGCCCCAGGCCACCAAATTGACACCGTAGAAGCAGACGTTTCTACGGTGTTCTAGCTTCTGCGTTGTCTGACCGACAAACAACCCGACGATATTGACCATGACCGCTCTTCGCCTGTCTCAAAAAGTTTGTCTCATCACCGGCTCGGCCCAGGGCATTGGGCTGGCCACGGCGCTCAAATTCGCCGCCGAGGGTGCCACTGTGATCGTCTGCGACATCAAACAGGCCGGCGTTGATGAGGCGCTGGCCCAGTGCCGCGCTCTGGGCGCCACAGCCGCAGGTTTTGTGATGGATGTGACGCAGCGCGCCACGGTTGACGCTGTTGTGGCGCAGGTAAAGGCGCAGTTCGGACGCGTCGACGTGCTGGTCAACAACGCCGGCATCACGCAGGACGCAAGGCTGCAGAAGATGACGCTGGAGCAGTTTGACCGCGTCATTGATGTCAATCTGCGCGGCGTCTTCCATTGCTCGCAGGCCGTCGCCGACCTCATGGTGGCGCAGGGCAGCGGTGTGATTTTGAACGCCAGTTCGGTGGTCGGCATCTATGGCAACTTTGGCCAGACCAACTACGCTGCGACCAAGTTTGGCGTCATTGGTTTTACCAAGACCTGGAGTCGCGAACTCGGCCCCAAGGGTATTCGCGTCAACGCCGTGGCGCCGGGCTTCATCACAACGCCGATGGTGTCGGCCATGCCCGAGAAGGTGCTGCTGGGCCTGCAGGCCAAGGTGCCACTGGGCCGCCTGGGCACACCACAGGAAATCGCCAACGTCTACGCCTTTCTGGCCAGCGACGAAGCCAGCTACATCAATGGCGCCGTGATTGAAGTATCGGGCGGCATGTCGCTCTGATGCTTGGGCGTGATTGAATTCGCGTCAGCGGCTTCAGTAATTTCGAATGGTGCGGTGAAAATTTCGGGCCTGCGTTGCGCGGGTCCGCTTTTAGACTGAGGTCATCCCATTCACCTCACTGAAAGCACGACATGACCTCCATTCTTTATGTAAAAAGTAGCATCCTGGGCGAACATTCCGCCAGCAACGCCGTTGTTGACGCCTTGCACGCACACTGGACGCAAAAGCACGCCGGTGCCAGCCACGTGGTGCGCAATCTTGGCGCTGCCGCGTTGCCGCATCTGGACATGGCAACCCTGGGCGCCATGCGTTCCGAATCCGCCGAAGCCCAAGCGGGTGCGGCCACCGGTCTGAAAGTTTTGCAGGAACTGCTTGACGCCGACACGCTGGTTCTGGCCGCGCCGATGTACAACTTCGGTATTCCCTCGACTCTCAAGGCATGGCTTGACCATGTGATTCACCCTGGCAAGACTTTCCAGTATGGCGCCAACGGTCCTGAAGGACTGCTCAAAGGCAAGAAGGCTGTGCTGGTGCTTTCCACCGGTGGCGCCTACACCGAAGGCCCGGCCAAGAGCATGGACTTTGTTGAGCCCTATCTGCGCGCCGTGCTCGGCTTTATTGGCATCACCGATGTCACCGTGGTGCGTGCTGAAGCACAAGCCATGGGCGAAGCGGGCGTTGCCAGCAAGGCCAAGGCCGTGGCCGCTGTGCGCGCGCTGTAATCAGCGATTGATAAAACTCCCCGACTTGCCGCCGTGCTTTTCCAGCAGGCGCACGTCGGTGATGGTCATGCCGCGGTCCACTGCCTTGCACATATCGTAGATGGTGAGCAGGGCGATCTGCACCGCCGTCAGTGCTTCCATCTCGACCCCGGTGGGGCCAACGGTCTCCACGGTGGCCGTGCAGGCAACGCTTGCAGCGTTCGCGGCGTCGGCATGAACCAATTCAAACTCAAGCGCGACCCGGGTCAGCGCCAGTGGATGGCACAGCGGAATCAGTTCGCTGGTCTTCTTGGCTGCCATGATGCCGGCGATTCGCGCAATGCCCAGCACATCGCCTTTTTTCGCGCTGCCGGCCTCAATGATGGCCAGCGTGTCAGCCTGCATTTCAATGCGTCCGCCGGCCACGCCAACGCGGTGCGTGCTGGTTTTGGCTGCCACGTCCACCATGTGGGCCTGGCCCTGCGCGTCGAAATGGGTGAGTGAGTTCATGGTGAAATTCGCTGGCCTTGAAATATATCGGTCAAAATTTACAGAACGTTTATAGTGAACCGGCATCATACGACCATGCCATGCCCGCCTACTTTGAACTGTAACGACTGAGCCTCAGTCGAGGGAAACTATTTTGATGCGCCGTATGCCACTTAGCACGATCTTGTCCCGGGTTCGGATGACATGGCTTGGCCCTGCTTGCCTGGCCTTTTGTCTTGGCGCTGCGTTTGCCCTACCGGCGCAGGCGGCCACGCTGGACGCGCCGACCAACCTGCAGTTGCCCACGCTGGGTGATGGCAGCGATATGACGAGCAGCGCCGAGCGCCGCTTGGGTGACCGCATCGCGCGTGAGATCTACCGTGACCCGGACTATATCGATGACCCGGTGCTGGTTGATTATGTGCAGGGTATCTGGCAACCGCTGCTGGCAGCAGCGCGCGCCCGTGGCGACCTGTCGAGTGAGTTGGACGAGCGCTTTGCCTGGGAGGTCATGCTGGGGCGGGATCGCACGGTCAACGCCTTCGCGCTGCCGGGTGGTTACCTGGGCGTGCATCTGGGCCTGATCGCGATTGTCAGCAGCCGCGATGAACTCGCTTCGGTGCTCGGGCATGAGCTCAGTCACGTCACGCAGCGCCACATTTCACGTTCGATGTCAAAGCAAGGCCAGCAAGCACCGTGGTTGCTCGGCGCCATGATTCTGGGCGCACTGGCGGCCAGCAAGAGTGTGGATGCGGGCAGCGCCCTCATTGTTGGCGGGCAGGCCGCCGCCGCCCAGACCCAACTCAACTTTTCGCGCGACATGGAGCGCGAGGCCGACCGCATCGGTTTTGGTGTCATGACCGAGGCCGGTTTTGAGGCCCAGGGCTTCGTCTCGATGTTCGATAAATTGCAACAGGCCTCGCGCCTCAATGACAACGGCGCTTATCCCTATTTGCGCAGCCATCCGCTGACGACCGAGCGGATTGCCGATATGCGTTCGCGCATGCCGCTGGGCGCCGCAATGCCCGCCAGTGTTGTCGCTTCAAGTGCGGAACACGCCATGATCAGTGCCCGGGCCCGGGTTTTGTCGAATCCAGGGGTGGATACTTTGCGTGCCGTTGCTGCCGAGGCGCAAGGGCTGCAGATGGCAACGATGGCGCCGCCGCTGCAGGCTGGTGTCCTGTATGGCGCTGCTTTGGCAGCCAGCCGTTTGCGTGATTTTTCGGTGGCCCGGCAGTATCTGGAGCGTCTGACGAAAGCGGTGCAAACCGATGCGCCGACTGCGCGCCTGGTACGTTTACTGGCGCTGGAAGTTGAAATGGCGGCCGGTGATGACGCGCGTGCGGCGGCCTTGTTTCGCGCCGGTGGTGATGGTGTGGGCACTGAAGGCGCCAGCGTTTTTGCGCAGCGCCGTCCCGAACTGTTTTTGCGTGCCCAACTGGCGCTGCGGGTGGGCCCCGTCGAGCAAATCAGCGATGTGGCGCAGCGCCTGCAACTCTGGGTGCTGGCACATCCGCATGACGCGCAGGCCTGGCAACTGCTCTCCAGCGCGTCGGCAGCGCAGGGGCAAGCGCTGCGTGCCATTCGCGCCGATGCCGAGGCGCAGATGGCACGGCTGGACTATGCCCCGGCGCTGGAACGCTTCAAGGCGGCGCAGGAACTCTCGCGCCAGGTGCGCAGTGGCAGCACGGCAGCGGCTGACCACATCGACTCGTCCATCATTGACAGTCGGCGCCGGCAGGTGGAACTACTTTTGAAAGAACAGGCGCTCGAGCGCTGAGTCGATGACGATGCCGAAGCACGAATAGATCAGCGAGCCCAGCAGCGCGGCGCCAAAGCCGCTCACATAAAAACCATCGAGCATGCCGGCAGCCGACCAGAACATCAGGGCGTTGATGACAAACAAAAACAGTCCGAGTGTGACGATCGTGACCGGCAGGGTCAGCAGGACCAGCACCGGGCGCAGAATCATGTTGAACAGACCGATGACGAGTGCCGCGATCAGCGCGGCGCGAAAGCTTTGCAGCGCGACGCCGTCATAGAGGGAGGCCACCGCCAGCAGGGCGCATGCGCTGAGCAGCCATTTGAGGATCAGTTTCATGGGCGCAAGAATAGCACCTCCGCACGCAACCCTACTCTCACGTGACCCTATTTCCAGCGCAGCGGCTCCAGATTGACGTTATGGCTGCCGTCGCCGAGCATCAGCACG
>SESG01026090.1_pt1 | contig 11216 bp, 14 predicted proteins | sample 3171421 | NCBI WGS metagenome assembly SESG01 (sample SAMN10866946, study PRJNA518727) | freshwater metagenome | biome: subpolar coniferous forest; feature: holomictic lake; material: water; isolation source: holomictic Lake 227, 6 m and 8 m depth | place: Canada: near Kenora, Ontario | collected... | reverse complement strand
TGAACTGATAAGCATAGCCCATCCGACCAATGTCCGCTTGGAATGTAGCACATTGGTCTTCTGTCAAATACTTGCGCCAGTTGAAACTTGGTGAGCAGTTGTATGCTAGTTGTTGACTCGGAAATTTAGCGTGTATAGCATCAGCAAATTTTCTGGCTTGGTCAAGATCTGGAGTTGATGTTTCAAACCAGAGTAAATCGGCATACTCAGCATAAGCAAGACTGCGAGCGATGCAAGCATCCAGCCCATTCTTAAAATGATAGAATCCTTCATCGGTGCGTCCTTTATCATAATCTACAAACGGTTGATCAATTGGATCAATGTCTGTTGTAATCAATGTACCCGACTCTGCATCTGTGCGAGCTAAAATAACTGTATCTACCTCGCAAACATCTGCAGCAAGGCGGGCGGCATTAAGATTGCGGATTGCCTGTTTAGTAGGAATAAGAACCTTGCCACCTAAGTGACCACATTTCTTTTCACTCGATAATTGATCTTCAAAGTGAACGGCGGCCGCACCAGCCTCAATACAACTTAGAGTTAATTCATAGGCATTGAGGGCACCACCGAAGCCAGCTTCACAATCTGCAATAATAGGAAGATAAAAATCTTGATTACCAACACCTTCTAATGTTTGTAGTTGATCGGCACGGCGGAGTGCGTTGTTAATTTCTTTGACCACGGTAGGGACTGAGTCAACGGGATACAACGATTGGTCTGGATAAACCCGACCACTAGTATTTGCTGCGGCCGCTACTTGCCAACCTGACAAATAAATTGCCTTGAGTCCTGCTTTGGCATGTTGAACTGCCTGCTGTCCATTATATGCTCCTAGTGTAGGAACAAATGGTTCAGAGAATAATAGTTCGCGAAGTTTTTTAGCACCTCGGCGAGCTAATGTGTATTCAAGTTTCAAACTACCTTGTAGTCGTCGGACATCGTCCTGTGTATAATTGCGCTTCTTCATTACTTTCCTTTAATTTAAAATCTTTATAGTTTGCATGCTTCACAATCTTCTTCAAGAAGATCGGCATCGTCAACTACTGTATGGATTGCGGCGTCACTTTCGGTTCCTTTACTACCTTGTTTGTTAATCAAACTATAGTAAAAAGTTTTAAGACCCCAACGGTGTGCCTGCATTAAGTTTTTAGCAATTAATGTGGTGGGTACTTTGCGATCACCAAAATGTGCCGGATTATAGAATGTATTTGTCGAAATACTTTGATCAACATAGGCGGCAATTACTGACGCTGTTTTAATATATCCTACACAATCTGTTTGTTCCCACATTAACTGATATTTGTTTTTTAATTTGTTGTACTCGGGTGCCACTTGAATCAACGATCCGGCTTTTGATTCTTTAACTGTAATTAAACTCATTGGCATTTCAATACCGTTGGTTGAATTAATTACAACACTGGAGCTCTCAACAGGAGCCACTGCCATTAATGTAGCATTACGCACACCATGTATCTGCATATTAGTGCGTAGTACTTCCCAGTCAAGCTCTGGTGCGAAATCCGCAAGCTCATTAACTGCTGTAGCACGAAGTTCCCAAGGAAACTTGCCTTGGCCGTAGCGTGTCTTGGCACTGTCTTTACAGGGGCCGCGTTCTTTAGCAAGCTCAACTGTTGCTTCTGTTAGATAATATGCTTGATGCTCCATCCAAGTTTTAACTTCTTGAAGGGCATCGCTTTCGCCATATTTGAGACTGCGTTTGGCATGCCAATAGGCCAAATTAGTAATGCCAATGCCAAGTGGTTGAATCTCATCATTGCTTAACTTACTTTGAATACTTAAAAAGTCTTGATAATCAAGTATATTGCACAGGCTACGCTGTAGTATACGGCATGCACGACGCATATCTTCTGGATTACGGAAAGACCCCCAGTTAATACTACCCAATGTACACAGGGCAATCCGGCCTTCTGGATCATCTAATCGTGTAAAGCTCTTGGTGGGTAATAAAATCTCACAGCAAAGATTACTTTGATAGATTGTGTGATATTCTGGGTCAAACGGGCCTTGGCTCATTACATTGTCAATGAACACAAGATAGATTCTGCCGGTGTCGGTGCGTTCTTTTAGTATGCCACCCTTGAACACATCTTCTGCGGCCATTACTTTAGTACGCAGATCCTTGCGCCGTTCATATTTTACATAAAGTTCTTCAAAGCGTTTTGTATTTTTGTAAAAAGCTTCATACAAGTCGGGCACTTCGTTTGGATCAAAGAATGTAATCGATTCTTTATTCTTAAATTTGCGCCAGAAAAAAGAGTTAAGGACAACTCCGTAGTCCATGTGGCGGACTCGAGTTTCCTCAGTTCCTTGATTATTCTTGAGAACAATAAGATCGTCAAACTGATAATGCCAAATAGGATAAAATACTGTTGCACTTGCATTACGAATACCTCCTTGACTACAACTACGCAAATCACCAAACCATTTCTTAAGAAATGGTATCATACCTGTATGCATGACTTCACCGCCACGGATAGGTGCTCCTAGTGGGCGCAGGCGACCAATTTCAAGACCAATGCCGGCTCGTTTGGCGGCATACTTGGCCATCATTTCTCCAGATGCAAAAATACTATCAAGATTGTCATCGCTACGGATAAGCACACAACTACTAAACTGTTTTGTAGGAGTCCCCAGGCCAGCAAGCACAGGGGTAGCAAGAGTAAAGAGGCCATCGGATGCACAGTTATAATATTCTTTGATATAACGCATACGGGCTGCATTAGGTTCTTCTTTGTGGAACACAGTAGCGGCCGCCACCATATACCTAATTTGAGGAGTCTCATATATTTCCTTGGTGGCGCGATTCTTGACAAGATATTTTTCAATTAGTTGTTCAATCGCGGCATAGGAATATTGTTCGTCCTTGTCGTGATCCAACATGTCATTCATCTTGTTCCAGTCTTCTTCGGTATACCATTCAAGGAGTTCATCTGTATAAAGTCCCGTGGCTACATTTTTCTTTACAATTTCGTAAAGGTGAGGCGGGGTGTAAGATTTATAGACTGATTTTCGGAGCATAGACAATCGTTGCTTGCCTGCCACATATTGATAGTTTGTATGTCCTACATCTGGATTAGTTTCGATGTCGATAAGATCTACAATGGCTCGTAGAGTAATACCATCGATCTCTTCTGTGGTGATCCCGTTATAAAAATGCAACTGGGCTTTAATTTCTATCATCGACTGACTTACATCAGCAATACCTTGACATATCTTAGCAACCTGCGCTTGCCATTTCTCAATCTGTAGTGGCTCTTTTATACCGCTTCTCTTAATTACTGTAATTTGCGTCATCTAACTCTCTATATTGTTCGTATGTTACTTTGTATGTGTGTGGTGCTTTTTGATTTTTACTGCTCGATTGGTATTTACGATAGTATCTGGGTTCCAATTAAGTATATATTTTGTTTTGTCGACCAGGACTAAATTACGACTGTCTTCTGTTAAAACTAGCTCTGCATCCGCCATATCCGCACGGTCCAGTAAAGTTATAGTATACAGGATTCCGAGAGCTCTTGCAAGGTCACAATAGACATTCTCACTCAAAAGTTGCCATGGATCGGGCCATTTGTCTTGATTATCCCAATCTAGGTAATACGGTTGCCATGGGGTATGGCTCCACCAATGATTAATGGATTCCAATGATTGTTCTAAAGTAAGAGTTTGCGCAGATTCACGCAGATTGTACCAGGCTCTAAGGCGCTGGTCAAAGATTTTGGGCCACATTAGGCCAACGCTGTTAGGAGATAGTTAAATGTGGCAGTATAACCGGAGTTTGTAGAAGTATATAACACACTAATATTCACACCAAGTTGCACAACCGTTATGGTTATGCCAGTATCGGCATTTTCTATATAATCGTCATTATAGGTCAATGGACCAGCACCGGTATGGCTAACTACTGTAATAGTTCCAGTACGATAAATGTTATCTCTTATAATGGTATAAGTTGCTGTAAATGTTGTAGTGTCTGCTACAAATATTGTGTCTGGTAGCGTTTGATTATTTGCTAAAACTACAACCAACGGAATTGGAGTTGGAACTGGAATTTGAGAAAATTCGGTAAGAATTTCAGTGTTACCAATAACCGGTGCCCCGTCAACTAAAGTACCGTTACCAATAAACAGCCTACGCTCGTCTGTACTCCAGCCTAGTTCTGCACCGGCTAATTGCGGTAAATCTATTTGTAAACCTTTACGGTTTGTTATTTGAGAAATTTGTACAATAGCCAATTTAGTCTTCCTTAAATTCTATCCAGTATTTAGCTAGGCTAGGCTTGTAGGATTCTTTCTATTTTCCAGCCCACACAATTTCCTGATATAGGTATAAATCCATGTAATAGGCGCGATTTAACTGTTGCTAAAGATAATCTATGCTGGTTGCAGAATGTCTTAAGAGATCCGGTAAATTCGTAATTATCCCCGCTAGGCGATGTGGCTTTGAATGTTTTAGCGTTGCTATTTTTAGCACCCGCCAGTCCCATTTTAGGAGACATATTTTTTTGACGAAGAGTTATTAAATTTTCTGCCAATTCTTTACCGTAAATTTCTTCGTAAGTAAGACCTTTTTTACCTGACGGAATACCTTTATTGTGAGCAGTCCTTCCTGTTACTGTGTCTGATAATTTTTTACCAGCTTGTGCAATACGGTTATCTGTATTTTTAGTAAGGCCTTTATTCCAAGGAATTATCCCTGAAACTCCGTCTCCGCCATCAGTTTGATTGATAAGAATTCCTGTGCCAATATCTTTGCGGCCCCACCATTGTATTAAGCGCCTTTCTAATGCAAGGGCACCTATTTCTGTTAAGTTTGATTCTATAATGACAATTCTGTAATTATCTGGAATAGAAAAAGCATGAGAATCCCAAGCTCGCGAGCCAAACCCTTTGCCAATGTAATACGGCGTGCCTGCTTTAGCAGTTTGTGAGTCTCTATGTCTTACATAAGCATACACATAGTATTCAGATGGTAAGTTAAATTTCATACAAGTATTTAACCTTGTAACATATAATATTGTTCAAGGCGCTTCCACCATAGATCAACATACTTGTCGTAGTCACTACCGTCAAGAATAAATTCTTGATATTGCGGACGGTGTAATGGCTCCATTGTTTCTTTGTGTACCTCTGGTTTTACGGCCATTAGTACTACGCCTTTGCGAATCTTTGTGCCGTAGATTTCATTATGAGCTTCACTATATGCAACTAACTGTAAGTAGTAATCCTCAATCCATTCTTGCTTTTTGGGTTTATTTGTTTGCTTATAATCGATAATTGCTTCGTTGCCCAAGTGTAACCCGCATCCGTCTGTAGTGCCGGCATACATTTGTGGAAAGTATAAGGGAATTTCTACACCCCAAATTTCGTTAACGTTTTTAAGGCCATCATCGATAATTGTTTGTGCCATTGAATAGCTAGCAAAACTAAATGGATTCGATCCACGCTCACTTAACTTACCGTTTTTAATATAATCTTCGAGATATTTGTGCATTCTCGTACCACGGTTTGCAGCATCAGTTGTGATAGCCTGTGCTCGTTCTACGCCTACTGCCTTGCGCCAGTTTTGGAGAGCTTGCTTTTTTTCTTCTGGCTGAGTAGCAGCAAGTATTGTGGTTACCGAAGGAACCCGCCTACCATCTGGGGTTTCGTAAAGACGTTTACCATCTTCTCCTGTAGTGCGATCTAGTTTTTTATAATCAAATTTTTGTGTGTACATTAGATTAATTATAACAGATTAGCTACTACAAAAGCAACCTTACTATATTCTAAATGATTCGCCACATCCGCAACGGTCTTTTTCTAGCGGGTTGGTGAATTCAAAGCCTTCATTGAGACCTTGGCGGACATAATCTACTTCAACCCCATCTAAATAGTTGTAACTTTTAGGATCAGCGACAATAACAAACCCATCGTGCTCAAATGCTACATCGGTAGATTCTACATTATCGATATATTCCAATACATAGGCCATTCCGGAACATCCGGTGGTTCTAACTCCTAGACGAATGCCCATACCCTTCCCACGCTTAGTTAGGTTAGCTACAATTTTCTTGGCAGCGGCGGGTGTTACTGTTATCATAATTTATTTTGTTTGCTTCTGTAATCAGCAATAGCCGCTTTTAAACAGTCTTCTGCAAGGATACTACAATGTATTTTTACCGGGGGCAAAGAAAGTTCCTCGGCAATTGTTGCATTTTTAATTGATCCGGCTTCGTCCAAAGTTAGTCCCTTGATCATTTCTGAAACCAGGCTCGACGATGCAATGGCTGAGCCGCACCCATACGACTTGAACTTGGCGTCTATAATAGTATCTGTTGTTGGATCTACTTTAATTTGCAATCTAAGAACATCACCGCACGCCGGGGCCCCGGTGAGTCCTGTTCCTACTGCTATATCAGCAGGATCCATCTTACCAACATTGCGTGGATTATTATAATGATCAAGTACCGCTTCTGAATAGGCCATCGTATACTCCTTTGTATATTATAACATGTTACTAGATTATTTACAACTGTTTTGGTTATTGGCGGCGCTTCATTGCCGATTTGGCGTTTGAATCTACTACTGCTCTAGCTTGGTCAACACTCATACCTGTAGTGGCCTCGGTATTGCCTTTGAATCGAATTACCTTAGAATTTGGTTCTAGTGGTTCTAATAAATTACTAAGCGGTTCCTGGCTAATAATATCGCCAAGATTATCCGGTGTTACATTTACACCCACAGTTTTAGCAAGATCAATAAATGCCGCTTGACTAATTTCTTTTTTTGCGGACTCATCATCGGCACGATTAGACAAAAACTGGCTTAAGGCCATTAATGTTTTAGAATCGGCCTTGGGGTTAGGGTCAGCAAATTCACGAATTAGCATTATCTACGGCCACGGCCCAACGATGCGGCTGGTCCAACATTAGCATCCATTTCAGCATCGATGTCAGCATCTGGAGCTGGTAATTCTTCGGCACCAGCTTCGGGTTCGGCTGCAATACCAGCTAATTCATCACCACCAAGGTCTTGGCCAGGAACAACAGGAGCTTGGCCAGTAACTACACCAAGTGCTGTTTCTAATTGTTGCTTACTACCTTGCAGATTTTGAATCATGCCAGTAAGTGCGGCGCTAGCATCTGTATTAAATTGCATAGCTTGGTCAACACCAATTTGATTTTTAACTTGATCAACCAATGCTGGTAAGTCTTTAAACTGCATAGCACTAACTTGTTCTAACATCTTCTGTACTTGATCAACCATGTCTTGCGAGGCCAAGACAACTTGAGCTTGTTGTACTTCAGATTCTTTTAACTTGCGACGCATTTCACGACGACGGCTTTCGGCCATTGGAGCATTTGCCTGTTGCTGAATTTGTGACCTTTGTTGTGTTAGCGCCTGAATCTGCTTGTCAATGGCGGCAACTTGATCCGTTGCTTGTTTTTTCTTGGCGGCCATATCCATAGCCATGTTAGCTGGATTTGCGCCAGGAGCAGGGGCTGCGCCAGGAGCAGGGGCTGCGCCAGGAGCAGGAGCTGCGCCAGGAGCTGCGCCAGGAGCTGCTGTGGCCGCTAATACTTGCTCCAGCATTACCAATTTAAGGTATGATGGATCTTGCTCACTCTTATGGAAAGCAGGAGTACGACGATGTTCACGCACTAAAGCGCGAACTCGAGTTAATAGTGCAGTCGCCTGTCCTTTAGAAATAGTATCGAGTTTGATACGATTTCCAAAATAGCTTTCAAAGACTTGAGCGGCTTGCTTTGTTGGGGATACTACGGCTAGTTCTTGCAGTTTCATTATTGAATCCTCGTTGTTGCCAGTATTTAGCCAGATTTACACATTTGGCTAATTGATTTTCTAACTGTTTTTTGCGAATAATTTTAGTTTCTAACTTAGTACCGACACTTTCGCGAAAATCTGGGTTATTGCTACTATCGGCTAAATTAGCTCTAGCAGAAATATCATTATTAAGATAACCTAATTTGTTATCCACTTCTAACAGCTCTCTGGCTATATTATATGCTTTAAATTTATCGGCAATACACCAGCTAAGTGCAGTGCGTGTGCTGTTAAATACGCCTATTTCGTTGTTCCAACACATCACACGATGACTATGGTTGCCTGGAATAATACGATATTTTTCAAATACTTCGTAGTCGCCGGCTTTGTTTTGCCAAATAATGTTGGGCATAGTTTCTCGAAATTCCTGGCGGAACATACGGTCAAATTCTTGATCTGATTTCATTTAATGACGTAGTGTGTAAATAGCCAAACCGTTGTTGCAATCAATCCGGCAATTATGCCCAACCCCCAACTAATTAGTTGTTCGTTGCGCTTTTCAGACATTTTAACCACCATATCACGCACTTCACAAACTATCTTACTCAGGCTAGCAATTTTATCATCTAAATCATCTAAGCGAAGAAGTTGAGCATTATATCGTTCTGCACATAATACTACATGTGCCTCAAGGCTCTTTTTTTCAATCTCTGTAGCTTCATGCATATTTTTCTCCGTTTAAGTATTTATGGAAATAGGCATAAACCAAATATTCTGGCTGGGGCCACTCATTATTAAAAATGGACTTACCTCTTCTCGATTATCCAAATTAATCAACATAGGAACTCCTTCGGCGTCTACCTGTAGGACTTCTATAGGATTTTCTGGCGTACCGTATACACTAGGAGTTTCTACTTCGAATTCAAATGACCACAGGTCCTGGTGTACGATCGGCTCCAATAAATCAAATAACTGTGCCCGCATAGATATTAGTTGAGTTAGTGTTTCCCAATTTCGTTGTTTATTTCTAGCCCGATTCCAGGTTTCAATATTGGTGATTAGTCGACCGGTTTGATCCTGGAATGGTACTCGAGAACTTTTATAATGACCGGTTACACCCGTGGCAGTAATATCAAAAAAAGTTTGGCAGGCGAATCTCATTTAGACTTTCTTAGACAATTCATATAAAATTTCTACCTGCTCGCACAGCTGATCTAAAATCACACTATCGCGACGGGCGGCGAAAATTTCAGCCCATCTACGCTGTTGTTCAAGTTCGTTAAGCTCTAGTATTAATTGTGGATCTTGATAGTGTAAATCTCGAGTTTTACTCCCGGGTCGACGAGCATATACTGTATGGCCGCCATCTGGGCTTTCAAAAATTACTACTTCGGTTATTTTACTAACTGTCATTATGTGAGTATTTAATCAACAAAAAACCCCGGAGTTTTAATTCCAGGGTTTTTGTTTTTAATTAAACTAGGTTTAATTAGGTTGCAGAAAGTTTGAAACCAAGACTTGTGCAAGTATCTAACTGATAGCCAGTGTAGGTTACATTTGCAGCTGTCAAGAAAATTGCTGGGTCGATTTGTGCTGTAGCATTTGAAGCTAAAACATTACCAAATGCACCAGCTGGGTAAGTAGCGAAACTAATTACGCCAACACCACCAACTGTGTTAACTTGATACATAGCAACTGTAGCTGTTTGTTGAACACCTTGGATAACATTTGAAACATATTCAGACGCATCTTGTTGGCTGGCAATAGATAAATTGGCAACAACTTGATAAAAGTCTAACTTAGGACCAGCAAAATTAACTGGTTGACCAACTGCTGTTGAGTTTGCTGCAACTGGGTTCAATACGTCAGTTGCAAATACTGGTTGGGCGCCGCCCGAAACTACGGTAATATAAGCCATTTTAAATCTCCTTAATATATGGACTCAAAGGTCCTACTATTATTTAGTTAATTGGCCAAAAAAGGTAGGTTAGGCGATTGTTTCTGGGTTGTTTAGTTGTTTGTTTGCTCGGCTAAAATCAAACCGATTAACAAATTTTGTTATTCCGCCTGGGGTGGCGATCACCCATCCTTCTTGTCCTGGGTGTTGTAAATCTAACTGTCTAAGCAAATCTAGCTTTATATCGTGTAATAATACAAACACCGTAAATGCCGCGGTAATTCCAGTTAAATTACTTCTTGGGCTCTGTAGATATTCTACAATGTTAGCAAACTTACGGGGTGTTACATTGTTCTGTAGCCAATTACCAAATCCAGGTAATAACTGTTGTGCGTCGAAGTTACTAACTGTTTCGTCGCCAACTAGGCTGTTGATATAGTCAATACACAATTTAGGCAGATCAGTAATTCCTTGAGACCTAAGTTCAGCAGGATTAAACAAAGTATCAATCGCAGAACCTTGTGTTTTTACTAGATTTTTTACCTGTTTGACCATGGCAGAATCTTGTGGTTGTATATTTTCACTCGGGCGAATTGGCTCCAACAACAACAATCCCTGCACTGGATTTAATTGTACACGGCCCAGTGGTTGTTTGGGGGCACCTGCCTCTTTATAACGAGTATGAATTGCAATGCCTATTTCACTGCTGGCAATTTCTTGTCCAAGTTTACTGGCTACAGGAATACTGTAGGCAATGGTATTGGGTTGGAATACAAAATTACCAGTTTGTTCTGTAGGTGTTTGTGTGTAGAGTAGATCGCCTTGTATATACCCTTTAAAATTTTCTGGAATGGCCGCTTCTAACATGGGCCATAGTTGTTGATAAATTGGTGCTAGTTGTGCCACTCGATTAGCAGACTTGCCTTTGGCGGCTGCATCGGCATCGCGTTGTGCGAGGTGTTGGGTAACTTGGCGTGGGCTAACAAATAATCCATCATACCCCACTGCGGTAAATCCAGACACATCAGTTAAAACAAAAGTACCATCCGGCTTGCGGCCAAATATTACCGCTGGTTTTCCGTCCCATTTAACTGTAACAGATGTACGAGTATTATCTTTAAGATGTTCAATGTGAGACAGCGCATCCTTGATCCCTGCACTACCCCGTCTAAATACCAAGTCTTCAATATGCTCAATGCCCTTGGCGCGGCCGCCTTGGACCTCTGCCTCGACAATAACCTGCATACCCTGATTAACAATGCGGTCACGCAAACGAGCTAGGAAGTTTACTTCAGTATAGCCAGTAACTGCAGGAATCTCACTTTCCATAAATGGCAAACCTTCGCGTTCCATATGAGCTTTAAAGTCTGCTAATTTTTGTTCACGCTTAGGATCTCGTTCCAAAGCCTTTAATATGCTTTCTACATTACGCAGATCAGCACGAGTAGCACGAGGATTTAATAATAGTTTAGCTGTTTTATCAGGATCGTCAGTAATGAGTTTATTGGTGGCACGATCAGCAATACCATCATTTT
>SESG01016408.1_pt1 | contig 11216 bp, 5 predicted proteins | sample 3171421 | NCBI WGS metagenome assembly SESG01 (sample SAMN10866946, study PRJNA518727) | freshwater metagenome | biome: subpolar coniferous forest; feature: holomictic lake; material: water; isolation source: holomictic Lake 227, 6 m and 8 m depth | place: Canada: near Kenora, Ontario | collected... | reverse complement strand
AGCGCTATCCGTTGGGTTTTGGGTACAGGGGCTCCGACCTCAGAGGGTCGCGCCTGTTGCTCCCGTACGGTTCCGTTGTCCCCGACCGCTCCCTTCCCTACTCCCCGGCTGCTTGGGTCTCGTTCGCCGGCTTGCCATCGGTACTATGAAGCGGTTAAGACTCCCACCACGCTTCTTCCCTCGCTCGGTTCGTCACATGGCGACGGAATACCCTGGATTGGCTTGGCTGTTTTGCTCCCTGAGGCGGGCCAGCCCGCTGCCTCAGGGCCCGGATGTGGTTAAGCCGGTTCATCCTTCCCGGCGTTTAGTACCAAGGACGCGGACGGGTCTCCCATGTTCCCAGGGAACCCCAAGGTGCCTTTGCCCTGCTCTCAGACCCCGGCCGGACCTCGGCACCTAGCCTTCGCGGCGCTGCGGTGCTGCTCCCGCTGTTCTGACGACGAGAGCTCCAGCAATCGCATTATTTCGAGGCTCTATGACACGGCTTCAGCACTGGCTCTTTACGCTTCGTGCCGTCCTCGCGGACGACTACGAAAAACTCGCTTCCGGGGGTGGCCGGCACCAAACCCAAAAATTGCGGGTTGTTTGGGCGGGATCGCTGCCGCGGCCCAGAGCCCAAGCGGGACAACCAGCTAAGTTTAAAACCCCACCGGTCTCCAACTCCTGTACGCCGATCCCCCAAAGCGTTTGATTTCCGCCAGCCGGCGCCGCTGCGGAATTCCCAAGTAGTTGGGTGCCCGGTCCAGGAGTTTAAAATCGGTGGTTTTCGGATGTTCCGGTTCAAACAGAAACAGTCAGGTCGGGACTTTCTTTTCAGGCATCGGCCGTTGGTTTAGCGGCCTGTTTGGAGGGCACCACTTATGAAACCTAGCCGATACGCCAACCAATGCCTCGCCCTGATTCCGGCCAAAATGAACTTGTTCAACCGAACGTGCCAAAACCGGCTTGCGCCCGCTGGTAAAGGGGAGGCTCCGCGCTGGCTGAGTCAAAGCGCGAGCCAGTCGCGCACACCGGCTTCCACCAGCGCCAACTGTTGGCCGGTGAGTTTGCCAAGGAACCGTTCCGCCTTCACCGCCGACACAGTCACGGGATTCTGCACCAGGAACGCGCCGGCGCTGAGGAACGGGACGTTGATTTGCACCTCCAGATCGGAGCCGCGCAAAGAAGTCGTATGCGGGATAACGCTGAGGAACGCCCGATCCGATTCTCTGAATGCCCGATTGAGGATCATGGCGGGACGCGCTTTCTGGACCATACCCAGGTCCACCAGCCAAACTTCACCGCGACTCGGCACGAGACTCCTCCTCGTCCAGCAAGGCGAACGTTTGGGCGGCAACGGCCGTCAGGTCTTCGTCCGACAACGGGCCGTAATCACCGGGAACCACCGCGCGAGCGATCGTCTCGTACACGACGTATTGCTCCTCACGCGGCAGGGTTCTGAACCTTGCCAGCACCGCTTGTGCTTTTGTGCTCATACTTTGAAAACCTCCCCGTTCGGCGTGAAGAAGGCAAGCGCAGCGAACTGGCGCAGCGACTGGTGGCACCGGCCTCCAAGGCCGAACCTTTGGTGACCAACGCTTCACGCTGGGTTAGTGGCAGCAGATGGTACACCAGCCAAGGCTTGCGAGGTGCTGATGTTGGTGGCCAAGGCGACAAGTCCGTCGCCAAGGTGCGGCGACGCTGCCGGACTTCGCCCGGCGGAGTCAGAAAGCAGTCTGTTGCCTACAGACTCATTCCACGTTCGGTCGCCGCGGGAGTTGATAAACCGCGTTCGCCGTCGGCCATGCTGTTTTGATGATGCTGCCTGGGTCAGGCTGACCACCGCAACAATCCAGCACCTTCAAGGGTGCGGTGCGTGCGAGGGCAATCCTGGTGGCGATGCGGGCGGGATTTTGGGGCCGAGCCGGCGATGGCATCCGGGACCGGAAATTGTGGCGGAAGGCTTCCGCCTGGAGGCCTTGGTGTGGCGCCAAAAGCAATGCACCCTGCCCGTCCGGGGCAAACCCAAGCAGCGTGCTCCGACGTAACGGGGCCGCCCGCGACGCTTAAGGTCTCTACTGACCAGACGGCGGGATAGACAACACCGAGCAACCCCTCTCCCCTGCCCTCTCCCGCTCTGACGGGGCGAGGGAGAAGCCTCCGCAGCTCGTGGTATGGAGGAGAGCGCACGGCCGCACTCCCAGACCAGCCCCAGTTTGCGAGTGAGCCTGACATGAGCGCTTCTAATGTTACAAACCTGCGGTGGACCAGCCTGTGGCAAAGTCACGTTTAAATTAGCACCCCATTTGTCAGGGCCTGGGGCGCTGTTGCGGTTCCGACGCCGAGACCAGCGGCCCACACCCCGCTGAAGCGGGGTGTTAATGAGAGACAGACCGCGTTGGATCCAGGAAGCGATCGACAAAAAGCCAGGATTTGCGGGGTAAAATCACCCCGGGAAGAAAACGGCTCTGCGCCCAAGCGCGGTCCCCAACCGCGTTTTCACTTGTTCAAACGCCGGAAACTCCTGAAGATCAGGTCGCATGAGTTTGAGCACGGATAGAATAAGCAAGTCGATGACGCCCCGGGAACGATGGCTGGCGATTCTGGCGGGCAAAGCGACCGACCGGATTCCGGTGGATATGACCGCGACGCCGGAGGTAATCGGGCGTCTGCGGAAGGAACTCCACTGCGCCGATGATGGGGCGTTGTGGCAGAAACTGAACGTGGACGGGCGCGTCGAGGTGGCGCCCAAGTGGAATTTGCCGCACCATCCGGATGATCCGCAGGCGGACATGTGGGGGGTGCGTTACCGGAGCATGGATTACGGCACGGGGTCTTACGAAGAGCCGAGTCACCATCCGCTGGCGGGCGCGGAAACGGTGGACGATATCCATCGCCATCGCTGGCCAAGCCCGGACGATTTTGACTATGGCGCGGTGACGCGGGCGATCGAGGCGTCGGATGGATACTACCCGATCCATGGCGGCTGGTATGAGCCATTCCTGTTCTATGGGTACATGCGCGGACTGGAGAAGGCGTTCGAGGACCTGGCGATGAACCCGGAGATTGCCGAGGCGATCCTGGGACACATATTTGATTTCTCCTATGAGTATCATCGGCGGTTATTTGAAGCCGGGAAAGGGAAGATCGACACGACCTGGGTGGCGGAGGACCTGGGCGGGCAAACCGGCCCTTTGATCAGCCTGCAGATGTATCGCCGCTTCCTGCGGCCACACCAGATCCGGATGGCGGACCTGGGCCGAAAACATGGGGCACACATCATGTATCATACCGACGGCGCGGCGCGCGTGTTCCTGCCCGATCTGGTGGATCAGGTCGGCATTGAGATGCTGGACCCCATCCAGTGGCGCTGCCCCGGGATGGAGCGCGAAGGGTTGGTGCGGGATTTCGGGCAGCGGATTGTGTTCCATGGATCGATTGATAATCAGCAGACCCTGCCGTTTGGGAGTGTGGCGGATGTGGTAGCCGAAGTGACGGACTCGGTCCGCATTTATGAGAACGCGCGGTGGATCTGCGCGCCGTGTCACCGGCTGCAAGCGGTCAGCCCCACGGCGAACATCCTGGCGATGTACGAGACGATCCACCGGCTCGGTGACCGGCGCAACCCGTCGTGATAGAGCACGTTTTATGAAGGTGAGACGCTACCGGCCCACCCGGTGGGCTGCCGCCGCTATAGCCATGTGCGCGGCGCTGCAAGTCATGGCCGGCACCCGGGAAATCAGTTCCCCCGCCTTAACGGTCCGCGTGGACACGGCTTTCCCGCGCGTGGTGGACTATCAATGGAAAGCGAATGGAGCCACTCTCTTTGGCCAGGAGGAGGCGATCCATGAGGTGGCGATTAACGGCACCAATTACACGCCCAAGGTGCGCTTCCGCGCCAGGGGCAAGGACACGGTCACCTACGGGCTCAGCTTCCCGGCTATCCAGGTCGAGATCACGGTGGGGATGAAGGTGGCAGGCAACGTGCTGGAATTTGCCGTCACGAATATCAAGGAGAGCGGGTCGTTCAAGGTGATGACGATGGCGATTCCGAAGCATAGCCTCCTCTCCGTCCGCTCCAGCCAGCCGGGCGCAGCGTTCATCGGCTCGCAGGTGGGCAAGGCGGACGTGGAAGGGCTCGTGGCGGACAGGCGCGCGGATGCGAAGCCGCTGCCGTTCACGCACGCGGTGCTGTATGATCGGCAGCTCGCTGGTTCGATTTACAACAATGTGCTGCTGGATAACGATCGGCTGTTCGTGCAGACGCGCGAGGTGGGCCAGCAGAAGGTGTGCTCGCTTTGGTGTCCGGTGTGGACCTATCGCGCGGTGACGAATGAGACCCTACCGCTGCCATTGGCGAAGGTGGTGGTCACGGGCGACCTCAACGGGGACGGGGTGGTGGACTGGCAGGATGGCGCGATCGCTTATCGCCCGCTCGAACCGCTGCCGGTCGGGGCGGAGCTGGTGAAGAAGCGGATCACGTCGCAGATCGCGATCAACTTCGCCAGCTACGCGCAGCATCCGTTTCTGCGGGTGCTGGACAACGTGAAAATGATGTATCTCCAGACGGATGAGCTGGGGCAAGAGATCCAGTTCAAGGGCTACCAGGCGGAGGGGCACGACAGCTCTCATCCTGATTACGGCGGCAACGTCGGCCGGCGCCAGGGGGGACGGGACGAGCTGAATTTCGTCATGCGGCGGATGAAGGACTTCAACGCGACGGCGGGCATCCACATCAACGCGACGGAGTATTATCCGGAGGCGAAGCATTACTCGCTGGGCCTGGTGAACACCAACAAGCCGGGTTGGGCGTGGCTGGACCAGTCGTTCTACACCGACCAGCATTATGACATCGTGTCGGGCAAGCTGTATCAGCGCCTGAACGAGATGCGCGCCGACTTGCCGGCGCTGGACTGGGTCTATGTGGACGTCTATTTCGGCGTGGGCTGGGAGGCTTACAAGCTGGCCACGAAGATGAACGGCCTGGGCTGGGCGATTTACACGGAGTTTCCCTGGCTGCTGGAGCGCTACGTATCCTGGAATCACACGTCACAGGATTGGACGCAGAAGATCTGGGGCGACGGGCGTGGGAGCCGGCTGGCCCGGTTCATACAGAACACCTCGCGCGACGTGTGGCCGCACGAGCCGCTGCTGCGCGGCAGCCAGAATGACGGCTTCCTGGGGTGGCATGCCCAACGCGACGTCAACGCGGTCGTGCGCTCGACGTTCGTGGTGAACTTGCCATCGAAGTATCTCCAGCACTTCCCCATTGCGCGTTGGGCAGGCAACCGGATTGATTTTGAGGGGGGAGTCTCGGCGGTGGACGATGGTGGGAACATGAAGATCTATCGCCATGGCAAGCTGTGGAACTCGTGCCGTTATCCCGGAACAAATTGCCCGCCGACGGATTGCCTGCTGTTCATGCCGTGGGATCCGATCAACGAAACCAGGATTTACCACTGGAACGATCAGGGCGGCACAACGACGTGGCCGTTGCCGGAGAGCTGGGGATCGCTGAAGCAAGCGATTCTCTATGAATTGACGCCCCTAGGCCGGGTGCGGGTAGGCTCCCTGGTGGTTAAAGGCGGCCAAGTGACTATTGATGCAAGGGCGAGAACGCCTTACGTGCTCTACAAGGAAACACCGCCGCCGCTGCCGGAGGTGGTCTGGGGCGAAGGCGGCCTGGTTAAGGACCCAGGCTTCGACAGCTTCAGCTTCAACTGGTGGAAGCCGTCGTCGCCCAGCCAGGACACGAGCCATATTCGCGTTCTGCGAGACTCCAAGGGGCAGGCGCATCTGCGGGTCAAGGGCGGCAACGGCGCGGCGGGGGAGGTTTCCCAAACGCTGCGCGGTTTGGAGGGAGGCAAAACCTATTCCGCCTCTGTCTGGGTGGAACTGAAAGGTAAGCGCACGGCCAGCCTGACGGTTCGACCCGTTACGGATAATGCAGCCAGGTTTGTGCCGATGGACCGCAAGGGCTGGAAAATTGTCCGCGCTGACAGCGAGGAACGGGGTGAGAAAGAGGGGCCGGCGGCGCTGCTGCTCGATGGCGATAAGACCACCATCTGGCACACGGAGTATAAGAATCGCAAGCCAGGCTACCCGCACGAGGTGGTGGTGGATATGGGCGGCGAGATTACCAGCTCCGGCTTTTACTACACGCCGCGCGCGAACCGGGGCAACGGCACCATTGATAACTTCGAGCTGTTTGTGAGCCACGACGGCGCGGATTGGGGCAAAGCGGTCGCGACGGGATCATTTTCTGAATCCGACCAGGGCGGGGAGTCCTTCGAGGTGCCTTTCGAGGACCAGGTCAAAGCACGTTATTTCAAGTTCGTGGCTACTTCGGCCATGTTCGATGACTCGAGTGAGAACCCCTTCGCCTCTGGCGCCGAGCTGGGGATGCTGGAGCCTGCGACGACGAAGCCGACAGCGGGCGCCTTCGCTCCCGTGACGGTGCAGGTCGAGAAAACCGACGCCAGGAATTACAGCGACAACTCGGACAAGTTCCTCACCTACTATCAGCGCATCCGGGTGTTGTTTGATGTGCCGGCGGGCCTCGACAAGGCCGAGCTGGTGCTGCACACGGATGCGGGGGCAGCCGATTCGACGGCAGCCTTCGATGACGCGCGCGTCGTGGAGACCCGGCGCAGCGATTCGCGCGGGCACGACTACTTCGAGGACTTTGAGCACGTTGATGAAGGGTGGGGCCCGTTCGTTTATGGTTACCAGGGCAACACGCGCACCCACCTCTCGGAGGCCCACCCACCCTTCACCGATGACACGATCGAGGGCCAGTTCTCCCTCAAGACATTCGATGAGAACAACGGCCTGAACTACCGCTCGATTCCAGCCCGTTTGAAGTTCCAGCCGAACACCAAATACCGCCTGAGCTTCGACTACAAGACTCGTAACAGCGAGCAATACCGGGTGGTGGTGCGCTCCGACGACGGCGGGGACGCCGCCGAGAAACTGGCTAAGGACTTGCCGGGCGAGGCTCTGGAAACGCAGCCTTTCACCGCGGAGTTTACCACCGGCGCGTATGGTGATTACTTCCTGGGCATCGTAAAAAACGCCGGCGACAAGTGGAAAGGCCCGAAGCCTGGCGTCAAAGGCGCGGCAGACACGCGTGCCATTTTGGTCCTCGACAATCTTGCGGTGGACATTATCAAGTAACACCTTCGACGACTTGCCCATCGAAACGAACTAATCAGAGCATTTTATGGCTTGTGCGACTACCAACTGCGATCCGCCGTCTGCCGATTCACGCGTTCCCACCACCAACACCGGCGGCAGCAGCAAACTCTACCTGCCTTACCTGCTGCTGATCTCCGGCCTGGGCGGCCTGCTGGCGGGCGTGGACTTCGGCATCATCGCGACCGCCATTTTGTATCTGAACAAGACTATCAGCCTGACCGAGGGACAGCTCTCCTTCGTCGTTGCGATCTACACGGGGGGCTGCATGGTGGCGGCGTTGCTGGCCGGAATGCTGGCCGACTGGGTAGGGCGCAAGAAAATAATGATCGCGGGCGGGGCGATGTTCGTTGGCAGTATTCTCCTCATCTACACCTCTCAGGGATTTATGCCGCTGCTGCTGGGACGAATCCTCATGGGCCTTTCCGGGGGCGTGATCTGTGTGGTGGTGCCCTTATACATGGCGGAATGCCTCTCCTCGAACATCCGCGGACGCGGCACCGCCATCTTCCAGTTCATGCTGACGTTCGGCATTGTGATGGCGGGTCTGATCGGCGTGGTCTTCACCCGGCGTCACGATGTGGCGATCGCCGCCGCGGGCGGCGACCTGGCCCGGATCTTCGCCGCCGATGATGCCGCGTGGCGCAACATGTTTCTGGTCGCCGCGATCCCGGGAGTTTTCTACACGTTGGGCGCATTCTTCATCCGGGAATCGCCGCGCTGGCTCTTTCTCCGCCATCGCGCGGCCGAGGCTGAAGCGGTGCTGCGGCTCTCGCGCAGCGAGGAGCAGACCCGCTTCGAAATGTCCGAAATGGGAGCGCACTCCGACCGGCGGGAAGGCGGCGGGTTGATGGATCTGGTCCGGTCGCTGGCGCAGCGCAAGTATGTCATGCCCTTCGTCATCGCGTGCATCGTGCTCGCCTGCACGCAGGCCACTGGCATTAATTCCATTCTCGCCTATGCGGTGGTGATCCTGAAGCAGGCCGGGTTGAACGATGTCCAGGCGTCGCAGGGCAACACGCTGATCACGGTCCTCAACTGCGCCATGACGATCGTCGGCGCGGCCCTGGTCGATCGCGTGGGCCGGAAGTTCCTGCTCAAGACCGGCACAGGCGGCATTATTGTGGCCCTGCTGGCGGGTGCTTTCCTGTATCGCCATTTTGAATCCCAGCGCGTGGACGTGGGCGCGGTCGTAACCCGCCAGATCAGCGCCGACGGTCAGTCCCTGTCCATTCGCGTGGACGAGGCGACCCTCGGTCGGCTGCCGGGCGGCCAGGCCGCGCAATTGAATGTGCTCTACCGCTATGACGACGGCCAGGGTCACAAGCGCCAGGATGTGGCGACGGCTTTCTCCAACGCCAGCGATGAAAGCGCCCGGTTGCTGGTCATCAAACCCAAGACGGACGACAAAGGGCGAGTCATTGACTCGGGCAAGCTCATCATCGAGCGCGCCAAATACGGTCCCATTCCATCGGCGACCGCCGGTTGGCTTATCACGGGCATGCTCTGCCTGTTCATCGCTTCATTTTCGGTCGGTCCGGGCGTTTGCGTGTGGCTGGCACTGACCGAGCTGATGCCGACGCGCATCCGCTCGATGGGCATGGGCATTGCGATGCTGCTTAACTCCGGGGTCTCCTTCCTGATCGCCCTCGTCTTCCTGCCCACCGTCGGCTACTACGGTTATTCGGCCATGTTCTTCTTCTGGGCCGGCTGCACCGTCGTTTACTTCATCACCGCCGCCTTCTTCATGCCGGAGACCAAAGGCAAGACGCTGGAAGAGATCGAGGATTACTTTGAAGGGAAGAAGCCGAAGGCGGAAGCCTAGCTAACGACCACGCGCTACCATGCCCACGCAATCGAGAATCAGCAAACGCCAATCGCCCATCCCCTGCCCCGGCTCCATCACGCTGCCCGCTGAAGTGGGCGAGGAGACGATGGTGGTGGAACTCGCCCGCAAGTGGGGAGCGGACGCCATCCGCGACAGCGACGGCACGGAACTCTCGCAGGAGATGCTCGACCTGGGGTTGGAGGTCTATTCCACCACCTGCCTCGTGCGCGCGGAACAAACCTATCCGCGCCAGCACATGGACCAGTTGCCGCAGAAGTTCCTCATGTCCGATCCCGTTACCGCCACGGCCCGGACGGTGGTGATCGACCCGATGAGCGGCTTCTACCGCGAGAAATACGTCATTGATACGCGGCACAGCGCGAAACGGTATTGGGAAGTCATCAATCGCACCACCGGCGAGGTCATCAGCCCTACCCGGTGGCATTTCAATTCAAAGACCGGAAAGGTGACAATCCGGGACGCGACTCCGTTCCACGTTTACACCGTGAATTTCCTCGTATTCCAGATCTGGGATACGACGTCGATGTATAACCACCTGACGAACAACTGGAACAAGCCCCACGTCATCAGTGTGGATCCCTATCACCCGCAATGCTGGGACCACCTGATGAAGTACTACGACCGGTATCTGGCGGATCACCCGAAAACGGACGTCGTCCGCCTCACCACGCTGGCCTACCACTTTGCTGTGGATTCGGATCAGAATGCCGTGGACAAGTTCCGCGATTGGACGGGTTACCAGGATACGGTCAGTGTGCCGGGTCTGGAGGACTTCGCCGGTGAACATGGCTATCGCTTGCGCTCGGAGGACTTCGTGGACCAGGGCTACTATAACGCGGCCTGCCGCGTGCCATCCAAGGGCTACCTGGAGTGGATGAACTTCATCCACCGTTTCGTGGTGAAATTCGGCAAAGCCCTCGTGGACCGCGCGCACAAGGCCGGCAAACGGACGGCCCTCTTCTGGGGCGACCACTGGATCGGCGTGGAGCCGTATCTGCCGAGCTTCCTGGACATGGGGATCGACATCCACGTCGGTGCCGCCGAGGACGGTGTCGCACTGCGACGGATTTCCGACACTCCCGGCGGCCTGGTGAAGGAACTGCGCCTCTATCCGTATTTCTTCCCCGACGTGTTCCGCCCCGGCGGGGACCCGCTGAGCGAGTCGGTCAGCAATTGGATCAAAATTCGCCGCGCGCTCATGCGCAAGCCGGTGGACCGGCTCGGTTATGGCGGCTACCTGAGTCTCGCGCTCAAGTTCCCGAAGTTCGTCGAGCACGTTGCCGAGCTGTGCGCTGAGTTCCGCGCCTTTAAGACCCATTCTGGCGGTGGCGAATCATATAAGGCGCCTGTCAAAGTAGCGGTTCTCAACGCCTGGGGCCGCTACAAGGCTTGGATCAACAGCTTTGGCGCGCCCCAGAAGTTCCTCGTGAAGCGGCCCGACGTCATCCAGGTCGCTGGCACCAACTTGCTGGAATGCCTGGCCGGTCTGCCGGTCGAGGTCCAGTTCCTCAGCTTTGCGGAAGTCGAGCAAAGCGGTATTCCCAAAGACGTGGATGTGATCATCAACGACGGCGACGCCGAAACCGCCTGGAGCGGTGGGCGGTGGTGGATTAACCCCAAGATCGCCAGCGAGGTTCGCCGATTTGTCCATCGGGGTGGCGGCTTCATCGGCTGCCGTGGTCCGACCGCATTCCAGCACCAGGGACGCTACTTCCAGCTCGCCGATGTCCTGGGCGTGGACAAGGAGATGGGCCATACCCTCCAGTCCGCTACGGTTAAGGCCGAGCTGTTGAAACAGCATTTCATTACCCACGACCTCCGGGAGCCCGCCGACTTCGGCACGCACGAGACCTTCGTCTATGTCTGCGACCCGGCGACGCAACTGCTGGCCGCCAATGGCCTCCACGTTCTGGCGGCCGCCAAGCCTTATGGCCAGGGCCGCTCCGTTTTCTTTGGCGCTCTGCCTTTCGACCTACCCAACGCCCGCCTCCTGCACCGCGCCATCTTCTGGGTTGCGGGCCGGGAGAAGGAGCTTGAGCGGTGGTTCTGCGGGAACCCAAACACCGACTGCGCCTTTTATCCGAAGTCCGGCATGCTGGCCGTGGTCAACAACACGGATCGGCCGCAGACTACGAAGTTCTTTGACGGCCAGGGCCGGCCAGGGCGGATCACCCTGAAGCCGTATCAAAGCCGC
>SESG01022215.1_pt1 | contig 11222 bp, 9 predicted proteins | sample 3171421 | NCBI WGS metagenome assembly SESG01 (sample SAMN10866946, study PRJNA518727) | freshwater metagenome | biome: subpolar coniferous forest; feature: holomictic lake; material: water; isolation source: holomictic Lake 227, 6 m and 8 m depth | place: Canada: near Kenora, Ontario | collected... | reverse complement strand
CTGCTCCAGTTGCCCAGCCGAGGCCACCACCTCGGGCGTCTCCTCGAGCACGAGGCGGATCGTCGCGCCGTCTCCCACCGATACCCTGAGCCACCGCATAGCCGAGCTGACGACGGCGGAGAGCCGGACCGGAGCGCGCTTGGTGTCGGGGCGTCCAAAGGCGGAGAGGTCCTTCACGATGCGGGAGATGTTCATCCCGTCCGCCTCGGCACGGCCGAGCAGTTCGATCACGCCTTCGACGCTGCGAGTCAGGGCCGGGCGGTCGAGCGGATCGCCCCCGCGAAGGATCGCCGCGATCTTCTGCGACTCCTGGGCCGCAAGCGCCTGGCACGCCATGCCGCCAGCCAGGGGGTTGTTGATCTCGTGCGCCACCCCTGCCACCAGCGTCCCCATCGCCTCGAGGCGGGACGACACGGCGAGCTGGGGCTGCTGAGCTTTTCGTTCGACTTCAGCCCTCGTCGCGGCCGTGACGTCCAGGCCCGCGCCGCGATATCCGAGGAATGCCCCATCCGCCGAAAACATGGGCGTGGCCGATATTTCCAGCCAGACCGTACGACCGTTCCGGTGGATGGCCTGTTGCTGGAAGTGGGAGATCTTCTCCCTGCGACTCACCCGTTCGCCCAGGTAGGCTGCGCTCCGCGCCTGCTCCTCCGGCCCCAGCAGGCGGAGCGAACTCTGGCCCACGATCTCCTCGGGGCGGTAGCCCAGGATGGCCTCGACCGCCTCGCTGACGTAGGTGAGGATGCCCTGCACATCCATCTCGAAGACGTACTCGCCTGCAGAAGCCACGACATCGCGGAACCGCTGCTCACTCTCCCGGAGAGCGTCGACGGCCCGCTTCTGCTCCGTGATGTCGTCCAGGAAGCAGACCATCAGCCCCCGGCCCATGCCGATGAAGGTCACGCTGGCCGCGACGTTCATGGTGCTGCCGTCCTTGCGACGGTGGATCGTCTCGAAACGACCGCCCCCTTCCCCCCGGATTCGCTGGACGTGCGCGGCCGTTTCCTCGGGCGACTCGGCCGCGTCCAGATCAGCGATGTGCATCTCCAGGAGTTCTTCCCGGCTGTATCCGGACATCGCGCAGTAGGCCGGGTTGACATCGACCAGTTTCGCCGCCCCGTCCACGACCCAGAAGCCGTCCAGCGCCGTGTCCAGGATCGTCCGGAGGAATCGTTCGCGCTCCTTCACGGCGTCGTGCTGTTCCTGCCGTTCGCGCTGACGCGCCAAGGGCAGGGAGTACGAAACCGGAGGCGTCCCAGGAGAACCACGTACGGACACCGCCTTCGCGTGAGCCCGCAAGTTCTGGGTGTCGTGAATGATGGACTTCCTGGACAGACGGCTCCCCGTGTCGTCGAGGTCAGTGAGAAATTTCGAATATCATGTAGGCACCCTTCAACGAGTTCGCTCTAGAAAGGGGGCTCACTCTGGAAACTCCGCGACGCCGAACGTTGAGCGTCCCTCATGAACGCCCAGCCGGCCTCTGTGCGGTGGCGCGACAGGCCCTATCAGCGAGGTGAGTTCGCCGCCACCACGCCCTGGCCTCGGCACCGGAGGCACGACAGGTCCGGGTTTCCCTGGGAGTCCCCCTTCCCGCCGCACTCGGGACAGACGACCGTTGGGACGTTGGCCTCAGGGATGTAGCCCGTTCCCCGGCACACGCCGCAGGTGAAGGTCTTCACGGCGCCGGTGCCGCCGCAGACGCAGCACGCCGACACCGCCGACATGATCCCGAAGGGGTCTTTTCCTGTGCCTCGGCAGAAGGAGCACACCACGATTCTGGTGTCCTCCGTGGGGGTACCTGGACCACGGTTACCCGACCGCGTTCGCGCTGCCACCAGATGCTCCTCCTTCTCGCCCTGGGTCACGAGAACCTACCTGCAAGTCACCCAGCGCGCCCGTTCAGCGCCTGTCTTAGCAACTCGACGTGATCGCGGTCCTTCCTCGCCAGCGCGGAGAAGAGGCTCTGCATCCCCGGGGCGAAGTCCTGGGCCAGGTACTCCGCGTGGATAGATGCTGATCGACACTCGAAGTCCACAAGTCCCCGAAGGATCTCGTCAGGATCCTCGAGCCTCCGGCCATCAGCGCCAGTCCTCGACAGCGCGGCGAGTTCTGCCTCCATGAGGTTCAGGGCCCGGACGAGGCGCGCCTTCGATGCGTCGCTCAGGTCCTGGTTCGTTGGGTGCTGGGCGAGAGAGCGGAGGCGGTTCGCGTGCTGTTCCTCCTCCATGGCGAGTCCGCTGAACAGCTCACGGAGGTCGGGCCTATCTCCGTACCGGATCGCGAGGGCTCTGTAGAGACTCTGCGCCAGGTCTTCCACCCGCGCGGCAGCTTCCAGGCACTCGATAGAAGTCATGCTCAGTTCCTCCCCTCTGCGAGGATAGTTTGACGACCGGCCGACGGGGGATCAAGGCGTTCCGCGTTACTCATCGTGCACAGACAACCGGGTTGACCGGGGCTCACTGAGAGTCTCTTAGGCGGCCGGGCGACAGGGCGGCACCCCCTCGACGAGCGGACGAGCCGCGTGCCATCCTTTTGCTGTCAGTCAGTCATGCGGCGTCTCCTTGGCGGCCACCCACTTGCACATCGTCGTGCTTGTTGTTGTTATCGGGATCGTCCTGCTGGCAGTCGGCATCTTCTTCTCGTGACTGGTGGTCACCATGCGATTCGCGGGTCCAGTCTTTGCCGCCGTCGTCGTTGCGCTGGTTCTCGCACGGGTTGCCTACTCTTCGTCTCGCGGACGGTAGGCAAGGTCAGGGAGGCGCTTCATGGTCGGGTGCTGCATCTGTGGATGGAGGACTCCTCGCGAACTGATCCGTGACGGGCGCTGCCTGGAGTGCAGCAAGTTCCGGCGGCGATCAGGTTGCGACCGCGAGCCTCCCACAACACCTGGAGAGCTTCACCGTGGCGAGACGTGGCCCAGTGTCTCCGACCCGGTCGTCCGGGCCTTCATCGCCGAGGCCAACCGGCGGCGATAGGCAAGGTGGCTTTAGGGGGCGTAGGTGAAGTCGGTAGCGTAGGTGCAGATGGGGATGTCGGGCCAGGACGGCCGATTCCCCCTTAGCTCAGTGTTAGCCGTCGATGACGAACGTCACCAGGAACAGAGGAAGAAGTGTCCCCCGATTGCGCACTCCACGAGCTGACCATCACTACGGGTGTTCCCGTCCAGGCGTGATGGGTCTCGGGCGGTCACGGGATGGTGGAGGCCGGCGAGTCCGCGAAGGGAACACTCACTGAGTTCATGCCGCCGGGCCCCCCCCTTCCGGGCACCGTCAGCACCTGCGATGAGGTCCTAGCGTCCCAAGATTGGGCGGCAGCGGGTTGGAACCGCACGCTGGGCCGGAATATGCGGCACCTGTTGTGGCAAAGCACACTGGAGAGAAACCCGCCGTCCAAGAAGGACAGCCTGCGGTAGATGCCCACATCGGACTAGCTAGATCAGTCCCGGCCCCCTGGATGAACGCCGAGGAGGCCGCTTCCCACTTGAGGCTGCCCACCCGAAGGGCGCTGTACTCCGCCGTGGCGCGAGGAAGCCTTCCTGTCCACCGGCTAGGTCGCCGGGTTCGCTTCCTGCGGTCCGAGTTGGACCACGCCATTCGCGGCGGAGGGCTCCCCCGATGATGCACCTTGCCCTTTCGCCGGCCGGATGCGCTTGTGTTACAGGTGGACACACGGGAGTCCTCTGGATGGCCACGAAGAAGAAGATCGTTGAGCTTCGTCGAGACGCGGTGCTCAACCTGCGTGTGCCGCGGGCTATGAAGAAGGCACTCGAGCGCGCGGCAGTGGAGGATGACAGGAGCCTCTCAGGCATGGCGGTCCGAATGCTCCGGGCTCAGTTAACGGCCCTTGGCTACATGGGGAAGGAGTAGCCCATGGTCAACGTCCGCCCATACATCCTATCGGTCAAGCACGCCCCCGAGTGCCCGCGCCAGGACGGCAAGGAGCACGGCCGCCGGGCCTGCCCACCCGGCTGCAAGCGCAACGCCGCCGGGTGGGAGATCGACATCCGGGTCCGGCTTCCGAATGGCGAGGTCGTCCGGGAACGCTCCAGGTCCACGCTTTCCAAGACCGGCGCCACGGACTGGGGGCGCGCCCGGGAGTCCCTCATCCTCCGGGAGGGCACCACGGAGAAGAAAAAGGTTGCCCCCACCCTGAGCGAGTTCTGGCCCGACTTCGTGAAGCTCCACGTCGAGGCCAACAAGCAGAAGCACTCCACCAAGGTAACGAACGAGTCCATCTACCGGGTTCACCTCAAGCCTGCCTTCGGGAGCCTGCGCCTCGACGCGATCTCCAGCGAGGACATCCAGAAGTTCAAGGCAGGGCTCGCCAAGCGGGCGCCCAAGACCGTGAACAACATCCTCGCCCTCCTTTCGAAGGTGATGAACGTTGCCGTGGACTACGAGCGCATCCCCCGGATCGCTTGCCGTTTCCAGTTGATGAAGGTCCAGGACAGCGAACTCGAGTTCTACGAAAAGGAGGACTTCGAGCGCCTGCTCGAGGGTGCCAAGAAGGCCGACCCCCGCACCTACATCGTGGCCCTCCTGGGCGGCGACGCTGGCCTCCGGATCGGGGAGATTATCGGCCTCGAGTGGACCGACCTCGATCTCCGACGCCGGCAGATGACCATCCAGCGGTCCGTTTGGCAGGGCGTAGTCGGCTCACCCAAGGGCGGGAAGTCCCGCGTCGTCCCCATGACCGGCCGGCTCGCCGCAGCCCTCAAGGACCAGCGTGGCCTCCGTACGCGGGTCCTCACCAAGGACGACGGCACCGATATCGACTGGGACCTGGCCCGGGAGAAGATGAAGACTGCCCAGCGCCGGGCCGGCATGGTGGACGACGGCGCCCTCCACAAGCTCCGGCACACCTTCGGGGCCCGCTGCGCCATGGCCGGAATCCCCGCCACCACCATCCAGCGCCTCATGGGGCACACCGACCTCAAGACCACCCTCCGCTATCTCCACCTCGCTCCGACCCATTTGGAGGGTGCCATTCGCGCCCTTGAGTTTGGAGACATTTTGGAGACGGGGCCCTCTACTTCACGTTTGGTGAATGGCATCGTCATGAAAAACCCCGCCACCGGGACGACGGTGACGGGGCACTGTGTGACCCCTACGGGACTTGAACCCATGTTTTCGGCGTGAGAGGCCGACGTCCTAACCGCTAGACGAAGGGGCCAGAAAACCCCTGTGCTGCACGCTGCGTGCTGCTTTCCCTACCGTTCGGGTTGCCTGGAATTCAACCCGGTGCAAGTTGGCTGGGGGACTAGGATTCGAACCTAGATAGCATGCTCCAGAGGCATGCGTCCTGCCGTTAGACGATCCCCCACCGAGCCGCTCGTAGGGTCCGCGAGGGGCGGTTTGTAGCCGCTGGCGAGCCCGAGGTCAAGCGCCTCCGACTACCGCCAGACCCCGTAGGTCCTGCCCTTGTGCCCAGGCTCGCGGAGGACGAGCCGCCCCCCCTTCACGGCCGCCCCGGCGGCGGGCCCGACCCACCAGCCCTTGGGGTCGCTGCGCCGCCAGGACTTCCGGAAGAACTGGTTCACCTCCTCGAAGATCACCTTGAGTGCCGCGGGCTTCCCGATACGGCTGCCCGGGGAGTCGTCCACGTCCAGCTCGCCCCAGAGCCGCCCCCCCACGAGCTCCCCCTTCTCGTTCGGGAGGGAGCGCTCGTAGTGGTAGACCGGCGAGGGGATCTCCTCGATCTCGAGCATCCCCCTGTCCCGTCCCCGGGCGAGCGTGCGGACGATGACCGGCCCGAGTCGCTCCGCGGCCAGGTAGTAGGCCTGGAGGTCGAGCCGCTCGACCGTCTTCTCGTCCACGGGGATCCCCTCCGTGCCGGGAGGAAAGGTCTCGGGGAAGAGGGTGAGCTCCTTCCGGGCGAGGATCCGGAAAAGGGCCCGCTCGTCCTCGGGGAGCATGAAGTACTGGAGGGTGGCCGCCACGTCAGGACCTCATCGGGGTACCGCCAGTTGCACCGTGCCGACGTCGACGGTGGATCCCACGTTCACGTTCACCTTGAGCTCGGCGGGAGGGGGATCGGTCGGGCCGTTCGCGCCGGCCTTGCGGAAGGCGATCGTCCACGTCCCCGGAGGTAGCCGAAGCTCGAACGACCCATCGGCCCCCGCGGGGGGTGCGCGAAAGCCCTTGCCCACGCTCACCGAGGCGCCGGCTGCCGGGCGCCCGCCGTCGAGGACACGTCCGCGAACCAGCCCCTCGCCCGCCACCGCGTCCCGGGGGGAGGACGGGAGCGGCCAGCGCACCAGCCGGACCTCGGCCAGGTCGGACTGCATCTGGACCACGGCGCCGTCCGGGGCGAGCGCGAATTCCCGGAAGAGCCAGCGCCGGTCTCCCGGGGGCACCACCAGCGACCCGGCGATCTGCCCGTGCGGCGTGAGGGAGAGGAGCAGGATCTCGGCCCGGGTGGCCTCGTCGTCGCTGCCGTCGTGCCGGTCCACGGCCAGCACCACGTCGCCGCGCCGGTTCACCCCCACCAGCCGGACCCGGGAGATGGGGATGGCCGATCGCAGGTTCACCGTCCGTCGAACACGCCCGTCGGCCGCCGCGAACCGGACGAGCGCGCCCCATCGACCGGCCCGCTCGGCCTGCACGTAGACGTCGCCGGCGGGCAGGCCGGGGCGCGTTCCCTCGGCCCGGATCCCACCCCATCCGAGCTCGGCCCGCACCGACTGACCATTCAGCATGAGGAAGACCGGGCGCCCCTTCACCGAGAGGATCTGGTCCACGCCCTTGAAGGAGGGGGACAGCGCCCCGGACAGGATCACCTTCCCCGAGGGGTCGTACTGGGTGAGCGCCGGGCTCTCCCCTTCGGTGAGCACCAGGATGGAGCCGTCATCGCCCACGGCCAGGTCCTGCTCGAACACCGGATCGGAGGTGCCGCGCAGTACGGGGAAGGAGCCGGCCGGCTTCCCCCGGAGGTCGAAGCGCTGGATGCGCCCGTTCAGGACGTCGAGGACGAGCAGCGCGCCGGTGGGGGCCACCGCGAAGCTGGGCGGTCCGAGCGCGTCCTCGTCGTCGCGCGCCGGGTTTCCCTGCAGACCGAACTGGCCCGGTCCCGAACCGGGGGAGCCGCGGACCAGCACCTGCGGCGAGACGGCACCGGCGGCGGCGGTCACCGCGGTCCCGGGCAGGTCCACCGCCGGTAGATCGGGCGCAGCGGCGACGGTGGGCTCGATGTCGCCGGTGGCCGCGGCGGAGGCGGCGTCGGGCACGCAGAGCGCCGGTCGCTCGTCGGCCCAGACCTCGACGATCCCCAGGTCCTTCATCACACCGGCGGTGACCGTGACATCATCGACCCGCTGGTCGGGCACGAGCTTCGGCCCGCGGATGACGAAGGAGTATTTTCCCGTGGGCAGCTCGAGGAGGAAGCGCCCGCCGGTGTCGCTGGTGACCTGCTTCTCCCGCCCGATGACCATAACCCGGGCCCCGGGGACGCCGGTCAGGCATCCCTTGTAGCGCAGGATCCCCGTGACCGTGCCCTTCGGGCCGGCCTGGGCGGGTAGCGCCAGGGCGCCGAGGAGGAGCATCGCGGCGAAGCGGGGAACGGGCATCGGAGGGGCCATCCTACAACGGCGGGGAAGTAGCGGGCGCTGTCAAGCGCGGCCGGGGCGCGTGAGCCGGGCCGGGTCGAGAAGCCGACGGGCCTCCCCGGGGGCGATCCCGGCCATCTCCACGGCCAGGTCCGCGATGGAGCGCCCGCTCCGGAGCGACTCCTTCACGATGGCCGCGGCCGCCTCGTAGCCGATGCGGGGCGCGAGCGCGGTGGCGAGGCTCACGGTGCGCTCGGCGTAGAACCGGGCCCGTTCGGGATCGGCCTCGAGCCCGCGGGCCAGGCGCCGGTCGAAGGCCCGGACGCCGTTCGTCAGGATCTCGATCTCGTGGAGGAGGTTCCAGGCGACGAGCGGCATGGTGACGTTCAGCTCCAGCTGCCCGGATGCCGACGCCCAGGCGATGGCCTCGTCGAGCCCGATCACCTGGTGGCCGACCATGGCGAGCATCTCCGCCATGGACGGGTTCACCTTCCCGGGCATGATGGAGGAACCGGGCTGGACCGCCGGCAGGCGCAGCTCGGCGAGCCCGGTCCCGGGCCCCGAGGCGAGGAGCCGCACGTCCCCTCCGATGCGGATGAGCTCGATGGCGGCCACCCGCAGCGCCCCGGAGAGCGCCGCGAACGGGGCCAGCGACTGCATCGCGTAGAAGGGGTTCGGCGCCGGGAAGAGCGGGATCTTGCAGAGGCGGGAGAGCTCCTTCACCACCAGTTCCTGGTAGCGCCGGTGGGCGTTCACGCCGGTACCGACGGCGGTGCCGCCGATGCCCAGCGCGGCGAGCTCGGGGAGCGCGTCGTTCACCCGGGCCGCCGCGGCGCGCAGGGCCGCCGCCCACCCGGACACCTCCTGGCCGAGCCGGATGGGGGTGGCGTCCATGAGGTGGGTCCGCCCCGACTTGACGATCCCGTCCCAGGCGCGGGCCTTCTTCTCGAAGGTGGCGGCCAGCTCCGTGAGCGCCTCCACCGCGGCCGGCGCCGTCGCGAGCGCCGCGAGACGCATCGCGGTGGGGATGACGTCGTTCGTGGACTGGGCCATGTTGACGTCGTCGTTGGGATCGACCGACCGATCGCCGCGTCGTCCGCCCCGGATCTCGGCGGCGCGGTTCGCCAGCACCTCGTTCACGTTCATGTGGAACGACGTCCCGGCGCCGGCCTGGTAGGCATCCACCACGAACTGCCCGTCCCATCGCCCGGCCAGCACTTCCCGACCGGCGGCCTCGATGGCGCGCGCCTTCGGGCGCGGGAGAAGCCCCAGCCGGGCGTTCACCCGCGCCGCCGCGATCTTGATGCGGACCACGGCGTCGATGAGCGCCCGCGGTTCGCGCAGCGCCGAGATGGGGAAGTTCTCCACCGCCCGCGCCGTCTGCGCACCCCAGAGCGCAGCGGCCGGAACGCGGACCTCGCCGAGCGTGTCCCGCTCGATGCGGGTGGCGGGTCCACGTTTGGACCCCTGCCGTCCGGGAGTCGGCCGACTGCGCTTTTTCGGTGCCATGATCTCTCCGGCGGTTTGGGGTGGAGCTATGTTTGCAGCCGGTCCCGCAGTCGCCGGAAGGCCAGCTCCGACTTCGCGTCCTCGATCACGCCCGACTCGCAGGCCGCCACCGCCTCGTCGATGGGGCGCCACACGAGCGTGGCCCCCTCCTCGAGCGGCGAGCCGTCCCCCTCCTGCGGCGCGTCGTGCTCCCCCGTGAACTCGCCGCGCGCCACCTCGGCCTCGAGCAGGTGGATCTTCTCCGAGACGATTCCGGGCAGCGTGTAGAACGCCGCGCCGAGCGGCCGCAGCCGGGCCGGGTCGAGGTCCACGCCCGCCTCCTCCCGCGCCTCGTCGGCGCCGCGCCGCTGCAGTGCCTCGATCCCCCGCTCGCCGGGCTCCAGCAGGCCCGCCACGATCTCCTCGTAGAGGAGCGGCTCCGGCTCGGGCAGCGCCCGGACCTTGCCGCGCCGGAAGAGCACCGCGGGGCGGAGCTGGCGCCGGAGGAGCACCTCGATACCGCGCGGGGTCCGGGCCCACAGGCAGACCGCCACGGCGTCGAGGGACGGCCGGTCGAGGACGTCGATGCGGTAGGTGCCGGAGAGCGAGCCGTCGGCGCGCCGGTTCCTGGCCCGGTACCGGCGAACGTGCAGGAATCCCTCGTCGCAGCGGGCGGATGCGGTGAAGTCCTCGACGATCTCGATGGCGTCCACGCGGGGCATGGATGGCTGATACCACGACGGGCCGCCCCGTCGAAGGAGCGGCCCGCCGGTTCAACCGTTCGCGCCCGAACTAGCTGACGACGCGGAGACCCTTCTTGTCGGCCGGCTTGTAATCGGCCAGCTCGTCGAACTGGAGGTACCGGTAGACCTTCTCCGCCTTGGGAGCGATCTTCTCGTTGTAGGCCGCGAAGTACTCCTCCTTGGTGGGTAGCCGCCCCAGGTTGGAGGCCACGGCGCCCAGCTCGGCCGAGCCCAGGAAGACCTTGGAGCCGTCGCCCATGCGGTCGTCGAAGTTTCGGGTCGAGGTGGAGAAGACCGTGGTCGCGCCCGGGACGCGGGCCTGGTTGCCCATGCAGAGGGAGCAGCCCGCGGTCTCGATGCGGGCGCCGATCTGGCTGAACACGGTGAAGTAGGCCTCGTCGCGCAGCTCCTGCTGGTCCATCCGGGTGGGCGGGCAGATCCAGGTGCGGACGGCCGGGTTGAACTTCTGCCCCTTCCAGATCTCGCCGGCGGCGCGGAAGTGGCCGATGTTCGTCATGCACGACCCGAGGAAGACGTCGTCGATCTTGGTGTTGGCGACGTCGGAGAGGAGCTTCACGTCGTCGGGATCGTTCGGGCAGGCCAGGATGGGCTCGGTGATCTGGGCCAGGTCGATGTCGATCACCGCGGCGTACTCGGCGTTCTTGTCGGCCTTGAGGAGCTCCGGCTTCTTCAGCCACTTCTCGGCGGCGGCGATGCGGCCGGCCAGGGTCTTCGCGTCCTGGTACCCGTCGGCGATCATCTTCTTCATGAGCGCCACGTTGGAGCGCAGGTAGGTGGCGACGGTCTTCTCCGACAGGGCCACGGCGGCGGCGGCGGCGCTGCGCTCGGCAGCGGCGTCGGTGAGCTCGAAGGCCTGCTCCACGGTGAGGTCGGGCAGCCCTTCCATCTCCAGGATGCGGCCGTTGAAGATGTTCTTCTTCCCCTTCTTCGGCACGGTGAGCAGCCCCTTCTGGATGGCCCAGTAGGGGATGGCGTTCACCACGTCACGGAGCGTGATGCCGGGCTTGAGCTTGCCCTTGAAGCGGACGAGCACGCTCTCCGGCACGTCGAGCGGCATGAAGCCGAGCGCGCCCGCGAAGGCCACCAGGCCCGAACCGGCCGGGAAGCTGATGCCGATGGGGAACCGGGTGTGGCTGTCGCCGCCGGTGCCCACCGTGTCGGGGAGCAGCAGCCGGTTGAGCCAGCTGTGGATGACGCCGTCGCCCGGGCGGAGCGAGACGCCGCCGCGGTCTCCCACGAAGGACGGCAGCGTCTTGTGCATCTTGACGTCGGCCGCCTTGGGATAGGCCGCGGTGTGACAGAAGGACTGCATGTACATGGGCGCCTGGAACCGGAGGCAGGCGAGCTCCTTCAGCTCGTCGGCGGTCATGGGGCCGGTGGTGTCCTGGCTGCCCACGGTGGTCATGCGGGGCTCGACGTACCAGCCC
>SESG01003382.1_pt1 | contig 11225 bp, 13 predicted proteins | sample 3171421 | NCBI WGS metagenome assembly SESG01 (sample SAMN10866946, study PRJNA518727) | freshwater metagenome | biome: subpolar coniferous forest; feature: holomictic lake; material: water; isolation source: holomictic Lake 227, 6 m and 8 m depth | place: Canada: near Kenora, Ontario | collected... | reverse complement strand
CCATTTTTCGGGATGTTACCCTATAACATCCTCGACAAGGGTAGACTGATTGCAATCGCTATTGACGCCGCCGTCGGTGGGATGCTTGTTGATCAACTTAACGGTCATACTGCTGACGACTTTACGGCTGACGATCTATTCAAAGAGGGAAATTAGATGCACACCTTCTTTTGTGTATTCTACTTCGACGGCTCCGTCCCTGACTTCGAGCTATTCTCAGTCAGCAGCTCCCGCGAAGACGCCGAACGCTTCAAAGCGGAGATCACGACCACCTTCCCTAAGGCTCAGTCGGTGACGATTGCTGAGATGACGCTTAAGGGCCTCGTCGAGACCCTTCTCAAGCGTCGTCTACAGGAACTGCACGACGTCCTCATTCGCCTGGAGCAACAGCCATGATCATCGCTCACGCCTACGAGATCACCTTCCGGAACGAGAAGACGCTCAAAGCCAGCTATGCTCTCGGCCAGGGCATCACCGTCATTTCGGGTAGCAATGGTGCCGGGAAGTCAACCTTCCTTGAGACGATAACGGCCAACCTCTTCGGCACCATTGCATTCCGCCAGAAGGCCGAGGACTACAAGTCACTTTCAATGCAAACGGTGTTCAAGGTCCGTGAAAAGACCTACACCGTCAGCCGAAAGGGAAACGTAGCGACCCTGACCTCTTCAGCGGGCGAGACACTGGCATCGGGTACGAAGGCTGTCAACGCGGAAATTCGCACGCTGTTCGGCTACAACTTCGACGTCTTCAGGGTCTCCAACTACATTGAACAGGGCGACATCGAAGCCTTCATTCGTATGCGCCCTGCGGAACGTAAGAAGCTGGTTGATCAGTCGATTGGTCTTAACCAGATTGACGCTCTGATCGCCGCCTCTGCCGACCGGTCGAAGGGATTCGCTAAGGAAGCGATGATCCTCTCCTCGACCCTGAAGCCGGTAGAGGCGCCGGTAAAGCCGGAAGCTTATGCCCCTTCGAGCGACCTCAGCGCCCTCCTCTCTGGACTGCGTAAGGAGGAGGATGAGCGCCAGCAACTGTTGGGTTGGATGCTTTCTGCACCGTCGAGCCCGGAGGAAGAGCCCCTACCTCTGATCGATCAGACTTCAGAGGAGCTTGTTCGCTACCAGCAGGACCGCAAGGATATTCAGCTAAAGGCGCACATGCTTGACGCGAAGATCAACCTCATCCCAATGTGGAAGATGACAGCTCAAGAAATCCAGAAGTGGAGAGACGCTTGGTCCCTCTACTACGTCTCTCTTGAGAAGCGGAAGGCAGTCTCTGGAATTACCCCTCCCCGTTTCACTTCGGAGGAGCTTGATGCTTTCACGAAACAATGGGAAGCCTACCACGCCTGGACGAAGTTTCAGGAGCTGATGAATGACGGCAACCATACGTGTCCGATGTGCGACCACGCTTGGCCTAAGAACCAGGCGGAACTTACGTCGTTGGGTGAAGTCGTCGAAACCTCCCCGCCGGAGCTTTCGATGGCTCAGATACGGAAGGAAGCGGCTGTCGTTGAGGTCTGGGACTCGACAGCAGCGATCCGCCTCCGCTACGCCGACATAGCTGACAACGTCCCCGCCCCGCCCGTCACCGAGGCCACCTTACGCGATCAGGAAGCCGCGCAGGCGCGGGCTGAGGAACGCCTTGCCCTCCAGCAAGAGCTTGCTGGCATCGTCATCCCCGACGACCGGGCGCAACTGCTGACCCTCCGCCGGGAGTTTGACCAGAAGCACCGGGATTGGGAAGCCAGTGTCGCCCGCTACGTCAAGTGGACCGCTGAGCGGGACGTCAAGGCCGAGCGGCTCGCCGAGCTGAAGGGGGTGCCGGCGATGCTGGCCGAGGTCGAGCCGGCCCTGCAGCAGTCCCGTGACTATGAACGGGACCGGGACCTGTACACGAGGGCCAAGGCAGCGTTCGACGAGACGGCTGAGAGGGTACAGGTCGCCTCTGACGAAGCGGCCGATTGGGGCCGGGCCAAGACCGCCCTCCAGTCGCTGAAGGTCAAGGTCAAGAGCCACCTGTTGCCGTCACTACGGAGAGCGGCGTCCAGTCTTCTCTCGACGATGTCGGAGGGCCGCTTCTCCTCCGTCGAAATCTCTGACGAGATGGAGGTCGTCGTTGACGGTCAGGGTCTGCATACCCTCTCCGGCTCTGAGCGTACCCTCGTCTCATTGTCGCTACGGTTGGGCCTCGGGCTCGTCCTGACGTCGCGTGTCTTCCCCTGCATCCTCGGTGACGAGATCGATGCAAGCTGCACCGACGAGCGGGCGGAAGCGATCCTCGAAGGTCTTTCGAGCCTGAAGCATTTAGTCGGTCAGATGGTCATCGTCTCTCACCGTAATGTCTCCGGGGATGCCCAAATAAATATGCAGTGAGTGAGTCACTCCGGCTTTTAGGATCGTAGATCAAGCCTAAAAGATCATGTAGTCTCTCTTCATGACGCTGATCGCACTCACAGGCATTGCCTACTCCGGTAAGACAACAGGAGCAGCTTTCTTCGAAACAGAGTATGGCTTTCGCCATCTTAACTTCGCTGAACCGCTGAAGAAAGTTGTTGATGACTTGTTTGGGTCGTTACAGGGACTTCCTAAGGAAGAACCTGTTTCTTTCTACCCATATGAGTCCCCGAGGAAGCTATGGCAGACGATTGGGACGGATGCTCTGAGGAGCTTCTATCCTGACATTTGGGTAAACGCTACGCTGCACAAGATCCGTCAGGGTCAAAACATTGTGATTGGCGACTTGCGGTTCCCGAATGAGTGTGCAGCAGTCAGGAGTAAGGGGGGCGTTGTTATTAGAGTAAATCGTCCATCGATTAAGCTCAGTGACGCGCCCCCCCATGCCAGCGAAAGCTACATCAATTCCCTGGACGTCGATTTTGATGTTCTCAACAGTGGTAGTCTTGAAGACTACTATGCCAGCCTGAAAGCCATCTACGATGCCGTACAAAGTCAATGACTCCACCCCCCTCAATCGCGACACCCTGCAGGGCAAGTTCGTCGTGACCCACCTCTCGGGCGAGGACTTCAGCGCCGCCCTGGCGACCAACATCACCCGTAGCATCGAGAAGAAGGTCGCCGTGACCATCCCCGGCGTCCCCGGCAAGACCATCATCGACCTCGACGAAGTCGTGTTCGTGCTCGAAAGCGCCGACCAGCGCGACGGCGTGATCAAGGCTTTCCTCGGCCTCGGCGACGAAGCCGACAAGCGTTCCGAGAAGCTGCTGCACGAGCGGACGACTCTGATTACCCGCCTGGAGACCCTGGACGACAAGCTGGCGGCGATTTCGGTGGAAGTCGAGAACGGCTTCAACGCCGAACTGGCGAAACTGTACCCGGCCCCGGCCCCCGTGGTCGAGCCGGTTGCCCTCGCAGCCTGATCCACAACGGTCTCCAACCTAGTTGGAGACCGTTCACCTCGGAGGGTCCGGCATGTCTGAAGATAACGCAGTTGGTGTCTCTGTTGGCACCGTCGATATCGTAACCACCGACCCCTACGTCAAAGTCGAAACCGCAATCGTTGCGGACATCGAAGAGGCCCGCAGCATCGTTGACGAAATCGTCGAGTTCGCTGAGGAAGTCAAGAAAGAAGTCGTCGAGTTCGTCGAAGGCGTTATCGAGAAGTTCTAACTTCTTTCCGCTTGGGCGTGTTCCTCCCCACGCTGCCGCGACCTGCCGGGTGGTCGCCAAGAAAACCCGGCACCTCTCCCATAGGAGTTCCCATGAGCTTTAAGAGCTACTTGGGCCAATACTTCGTTGAAGGCGAAGGTTGGCGTCGAGACCCTCATCTTTGCCGAACCATCCTTGCAAAGGATGTTCCCAAGAGACCTAAAGGTATTCAACCCCGAGCCCTTCGTCGGAATATCCAGAGAGTAATCATTGCTCAGAAGCAGCTTGAGGGGACGACACTACGGTCTACCGCTCCGGCAATGAAGTTGGTAGCTCGTATCTCAAAGCAACTTGATGGGTGGAGACGGCGATGAATGAAGAGGATCAACTCTTCGTGAGACTGTTGTGGTCCTTCGCCGGCACTGTCTCTCTCGTCATCGCCATCTGGTGTGTACTGTCATGAAGTGGTCCAAACGGTTCCTCGACCTTGCTCACGTCGTCGCAGCCTGGAGCAAGGACTCGACGAAGGTCGGCGCTATTGCCGTCGGCAATTGTCAACAAATCCTGGCTACGGGCTATAACGGTCCTCCTCGTGGAGTCGAGGACAACTTAGATCGGGTTGGCCTGCCCAGCTCAGTGAACCCGAAGAAGTTACTTTGGTGTCTGCACGCGGAAGCGAACCTCGTCGCTCATGCCGCCCGGCCATCTTTGCAGGACACTACGGTCTACGTCACCCACCACTGCTGCGCTCAATGTGCGGCACTACTGATCAACGCAGGCGTCAAGCACGTCGTTTACGGCGGCGGTACGACAGTGATGCCTGATGAACACTTCGAGGTTGCCTCTCAAATGTTCGAAGAGGCTGGCGTTACCGTCGAGAGGGGGTGAATCTCATGGCGGCTCCGAAGAAGGGTATGGGCGGCGGCAAGAAGTGCTGACCGCGTAGAAAAGGGGGAGGTTCTTCGGAACCTCCCCTTTCTCGTTATCAGGGGAATGAATCGACGTCGAAGACGCTTTGAGCCGCCGCCGTTCGTAAGCCGGTGCTAAACATCTTCCAAGAATGTTCGCCGTCGAGAGTCGTTAAGAAGTCGTAGTAGTAGACTCCGGTCGAGGCACGAACGATATCGGTGGGGTAGATGAAGACATGTGCCGTACCGGCAGGGTCAACGACTTCAACAGACACCGTCGTCGGATCGCATACCGTCGGCGTCGAAAGAGTGAAGTCTTTAAACGAACCTTTAAGTCGTACGGTTTGTCCGATACTATAAGACATTAGATTACCCTCCGGGAAGGTCTTGGATTGAGCACCCCCAAGGGGCAGAGCTAGATATCGTCCATATATAGGGCATTGAAATACCAAGGGAGACGAGAGCCGGCGACGGCTTGAACATCGTCGTACCCGGCAAGACAATCGAGGTAGTGCCGTTCGGAAGAACGATGATTGGTTCGCCGACATTGACGAAGGGATTGATGCCGACGGGGGCGACGTTCGTTCCGAGGCCGATGATGGCGAGGGCGGGAGCGAAGTTAATCCCCTGAGGGATTATCGTCCGGTTCGGAGCCTCTAGGCCAATAGCGACCGGAGAAGCAACACCAGTCTGAACTGTCGTCTGCGCCGGAGTAACCGTGCCGACGAGAACGTTGAGAAGGAAGCCGTCAGCAGGCTCAATCTCTTTCGGAGTATCGGTGCCGACTGCAATGTTGACGGTGACACCTTGAGGGACGAACTCTCTATTCGGTATCAGGTCATTACCGAAGTTGAAGGTCGCCGTCGTCCCCGTCCCATACATCGGACGCGACGTATACAGCGAACCCGCTGTGAAGGTCGCCGTCGTTCCCTGTGGAGCAATAAACTGACCGACATTCAAGTCAGTTATAAGCGCCGTCGGTGCCGGCCCCGTCGCCAGGATCGTCCGGTTCGCCTGAAGCTGCGTCCACTGAGAGACGATGAGGACGCCGTTGGGGTTGAGCACGCTAGCGGCAGCAAGGGTGCCGGCCGTAGCGGACAGCGTAACACCGGTCGGCGTCAAGACCAGCGAGGGCGCGAGAGAGGCGGTGTTTACCGGGACTGAGAGCCCAAGGATACCGACCGGGATCGTCGGAGAACCAACTTGGAAGTACGGGGACTTGTTGACGAAACCGGTGCCGAAGCCGGCGGAGAAGCCGGAGCCGCCGATGAGAGCGACCGTACTCAGATTTGTATTCAGCCCACCGCCCGGTGCTGCCGATAGGTTGGCGCCTGAGATCGGATACGTCTGGTTCGGGGTCGCATCCCCGAAGTTTTTGTAGACGTAAAGCCCCATCGGGAACAGCGTCGGAATGATCGCATAGGTCCCGAACTTGAAGGTAGGATTGCCGGCGCGGAAGCCGGCGCCGAAGCCGGTGCTGAAGCTGTTGCTTCCGGGAGATAGTATGAGAGTTGTTGAGAGCGAACTAACCGACGCCGACAACGAATAGCCTGCAGGGACCGCCGTCAGCTTAGGCGTTACCGTTCCCGCTGACGCTGTCAGCGATAGAGCGTTCGTCGCTATCGAGTACTGTATTTGTCCAAGGCTTTGAGCGGCTGTAAGGGTAGCCCCCAACGTGTACGGAATAACCTCTGGAGCGAGAGAGCCCGCTGCGACAGAGACGGTGACGCCCATCGGAATGATTGTCGAGAGCGTCCCCACTGTCCCCGGAGAGACTGTGACGGTGACGCCCTGGAATCCCATTGACGGGGAGATTGTTGCAGCGCCGAACAGGAATGACGGTGCGAAATTCTGAAAGCCCTTGCTAAATCCGGTGCTGAAACTTGTCCCAGAGGGAATTAGGTTTTGAGATGGCGAAGCTGAGCCCGCCGAGACCGTGCCAGGGTAGCCCAGCGCGGGGACGCTGAAATTAGGCGAAAGGTCAAAGGTGTTAATAGTGACGCTGTAACCTGAGGGAACGTTCGTCAGGTTAGGAATCGGCGCTCCGAAAACGGGAGCGAGGACGTAGCCGGCTGAGGCTGTGTTTATGATCGGAAGAGTAGAGCCAACGGAGACGGGAGCTACGGCGCTATCGAAAGATACGCCGGGGAACTCGGTGACGTCGAAGCCTTTGCTGAAGCCCGTCGAGAACGCATTATAAAACGTCTTCCCGCCTTGGTAGCCGGGAGAGAACGCAGTCGAGAACGGACTGGTGAGACTTTGGTCTTCAAGGAGGTTGCGGAAAATTAGAAGCATCGCCAACCTCGTTTGAATTTAGACCCCTCAACATAGCTAGCGGGGAGATGAGATTGCTCTCACCTCCCCTATTAGCTTAGGCCGGGAGTTCGACCCAGATCAGCGCCGCATCGAGCGAAGCTGCCGTCGGAGCCACCGACGCACCCCAAGCGAGATACGAGCCGGGAGCAACGGTGATGATGCCCTTGAGGTCGTCCACGAGGTTCTGGACGTTGGTGACGGCGGTCGCCGCAGTCAGGCCAATCGAGAACGACGGAGCGATCAGGTTGGAGGCCAGGGCAGCGGTGTTGGCGACGTTCGCCATACCGTAAGCCGCCGAGCCCGACGTCGCCTGCGAGTACAGGTTGCGGGCGAGAGTCTGGGTGCCGGTGATGGCAACGCCGCCCTGGGCAACACCCCAGAAGTTCATGTCGGTGGCGACGGCAGCGGAGCCGGTAGTGCGAATGGCAAGCCGGGCCTGCACGAGCACGAGATCAACACCGGAGTTGGCCGGGTTGTAGAGGCCCAGCAGCGGAGTGCCCGCCGCGCCGCCGACGAAGGCAGAGGGGTTGGCGCCAGCAATGCTGAGCGAGTAAGCCTTGCCGGCCTTCAGCAGGTTGTAGTAGACCGGGCTGAGTTCGGAGAAGAGAGCTTCGCCGAAAGTGCCGCCGGGGTTATTGGGCTGGCCGGAGGTCTGACGAGCATTCGGGAGACTGTTGGCCTGCGACTGGATCAAGGGCATAACGTAACTCCTAGTTTACGGTGTTTTGGAAAGTATTCGCTGGATTGATCAAGTATCCCAGCAGCGCGTCGGGTTCCTCACCTGAACTTCGAGGATTCATAGGCGTCCCGTTTAACGCCATGGCGATCATCAAGGGGTTGTCGTATTCGTAGTGAGCGATTACTCTCAACATCCCAAGAATTTGTGTCAGCAACTCAGGGACCGACTGTGTTGCCGGCGTCGAGCCCTGCATTGCAACGACCGGCGCCCCCGTCTGATCTACGAGAACTCGACGGACAACGAGGCCGGAATCAACGCCGCCGGTAACGACGGGAGAACCCGCCGCCGGAGGGATCGTCGTTCCCGTCGTGATCGCCGCCGTGTTGACGACGACGCCAGCGGCGACAGTGCCGACAGTCTGGGGGTTACCGGCAGGGTCGGTCAGGATCGGCCGGGTCTTGCCGCCGGTATCGAGACCGGCGACGTAGACCGGGCCGGCGGTGGGGGCGACACCTGCGGCGATGTTGCCGCCGACAGCCAGCAGGCCGGCGACACCAGCAGCGGCGACGGTATTCGTGCCGCCGATCTGTCCGACGTTGACGAGGGGGGTCGAGGGGATGAAAGGACAGGCAGCAGCCCGGAGCTGAACGACGGCGCCGAGGACGCCGGAGGTCCAGGCGGAGCAATAGACCCGGAAGAACTTCCCTGTTACCGGGAAGGTCCACGTCGCTCCCGCCGTTGGGTTCGCCAAGGTAACTGCAGGGGCAGCGGCGCCAGCGACGGGCCAACCTGCTGCGTTGCCGGCGATCAGAGGAATCGACGGATCGTTCGTAGACTGAAACGTCGCCGTTGCTGTCGCAGCGGGGCCGGTGAAAGTTACGACGATGGACTGGTAACCAGTTGTGTCAATCCAGCCGGTGACGGCGGTGACGGAGCCGGCCTGCCCCCAGACGGGAGCAGGAGCGTCAGTCAACCGGGTGCCGCCGTCGGCGCCGAGTGCCTGGATCGTCAAACCACCCTGAGGGGTACGACCTCCGGCCGGAAGAGGAACACCGGGATCAATCGGCATCGGCGAGTTAGGCGAAAGGGCAACGACGAGGGCCGGTTCATTACCAGAAGCGGGCCAGCCGGCCGGAGTGATCAGGCCAGGGCCGGCGCCGTCGCCGTCGCCCAAGTCTTGGGCGGCGAGGTCAAGGAAGCCGTCGTCGCTGACGGATGTCGGCAGGATGTCTCGGATCGCGACGACGAGGGCGGAGTCAGCGCCGGTAGCGGGAACGCCGGGGCTCTTGACCGAGGCAATCGCCGAAGCTGTCGTCGGATCGGCGAGGACGACCCGCTGACGTTCGACGGTATTGCCGTTGACCGTCAACTCGGAGGTGTCGATTTTCGCCCCGGTAGAGTTGGGCGCTAGTTGGACGACGCCGTCAGTCATTACGCTGCACTCCAAACCTGACGAACGCTGGAGCCGTCGAAGACTACACTAGAGACTGTGAGGTCCTCAGACGGTTGCGGAGTGTTGAAGTAGGGGACCAACAGGTAGCCTTCGCCGAGGTCTACGACTTCGGCAGGCTCGATGACCGGCTGACTCGTCGAGAGGCCGGTGAAGTCCTTCACAACCTGCGAGACGAACTCAGACCCCCAAGCAATGGAGCTGTCGAGGATGACGCCGTCTTTAACAATGGCTTTCATGTTATGCTCCAAAGGTTAGGTTAGTAGGGGGCTGAAGGAAGACTGCCGGAGAAATTGGAGGTCCAGGCTGCGGTGCCTACCAAAATTCTCGGTTCGTCTATGAAGCCGTTGAAATATTGGATGGGAGTATGCAAGGCCCCAATAGTTAGACCACCGTCGGAGAAGTTCTGAGATGTAGTCGCTGTTCCAACCGATACCCCATCCACATATAACGTAAGTGTTGAGCCATTGCGCACGAGCGCATAGTGGTGCCAACTTCCTGCTGTAACTACTGAATTTGTGACTATGATAATGTCACTACTGGAAAATACATTGAACTTCTGCGTTCCTGCCTGATTGTAAAGCTGGATAGTCAATCCAGTTGCTGGGTTCGTCGTAATTCCTGTGTCGAGCATAGTGGTGTATGTGCCGCTTGTCGGAAGCACATTCACACACGCCCAGAAGTCAATCGTAAAGTTCGCTGAAAACTGGCACCAAGGTCCAGTCAGCCCCTTCGCATAATTGGTGCTACCATCAAAGAACATCGCCCCCGTGCCGAACTTCGGCGCAACGCAGACCGCTCCGTTGTTGGTCATGGTCTGGACATTCAGGCCGGTATCAACGAAGCTGCCGTCGAACTGGAGCAAGAGGGTCGTGCCGCTGACCGCCGTGAGGGCAGACGACGGAACGGTGAAGCCTGTCGGATAAAGGCCGGTGGTGTTATTGACACGAAGGCAATCAATATAGCCTGTCAGGTAATATGACGAAACACCGGCATATCCAATACTACAATTGCCGACACTGAAATTTACAGCAAGGCTTTCAGTTCCAACATTTACGCCATTCAGATAAAGGTTTATAGTTCCTGAATTTCTGGATACAGCGACGTGGGACCACTTGCCAATCGGAACGACTGCCGAACTAGAGAGTGTTCCACCATTTCTATCAAAACATAGAACGCCAGTTCCTGCATTTGCGCGAAGCCCACATCCTAATGAACCGCCGGCAGCACTATCATTACAGAAAAACCATTCGTGTGTTGAATAGTTTAGTGGCATCACCCACGCTTCAATCGTGAAGTCGCCCGCGAACTTGTAGTTGGCGTTGTTGGTCGGACCAGTTACCGATGACGAGCCGTTGAACCGAGCACAGGCCGTGCCAAACACTGGATTGGCAAATGGGGCACCATAGAACGACACCGGGACAGCGTTGTTTCCAACGTCGTTATTGAGGCTGTCGAAGTGGAGAAGCAGGAGGGTGTTGGCGTCACTGGAGAAAGCCGAGGTGATGGGAGTGAAGTTGGTGGTGTAGCGGGCGGTATTACTGACCCGCATTTCGTCCATTGCTCCAGGGAAGTAGCCGCTTCCAGAATAAGCAATCTTCCCGAATACGCAGTAAGCGTCGGTTAGGTTGGCGGGTAGTGTTGCAGTGCCAGCCGATACGCCGTTAATGTATATAGCAACGGCCGTAACATTGCGAACAAGAGCAACATGCGTCCAAGTGTTTACTGCCACCGTTGTTGCTGTTGTTATAAGGTAGCCAGCGTTCGTATACAGAACTAAATGACCGGAAGTATCGAGCGAAAAGCTAGCACCAGCCGCCGAACCACCAGTCGCACGACTATCAAATATGCTTGGGTTTGTTGATAGACTTGTTGGATAAATCCACCCTTCAACGGTGAAACTTCCCGTGCCGAATGCACCTACCGCACCAGGGGCAGTCAGCCCGCTTGTGCTACCATCAAACCGCGCACACCCCGTCCCAATCTTCGGCACCGGAGTCAACGCAGTGCCGGAGTTGGTGATCGTCAGGGCGTTGGTGCTGCTGTCGGTCAGTGAGCCGTCGAACTGCAACAACAGGCTGGTATTGGTGATGGCGGTAAGGGCGGTGGTGCTGGGGATGAAACCTGAAGTATAGACTGGAGAGCCGTTTACGATACGGAAACAGTCTATGTAACCCTGGAATGCATAGGACGAACTTGACGTGGTGTCGATGCCGATCTGGCAGTAGCCGTCCGTCTGATTGGCCCCATTGCTAACGGTCATT
>SESG01016684.1_pt1 | contig 11231 bp, 9 predicted proteins | sample 3171421 | NCBI WGS metagenome assembly SESG01 (sample SAMN10866946, study PRJNA518727) | freshwater metagenome | biome: subpolar coniferous forest; feature: holomictic lake; material: water; isolation source: holomictic Lake 227, 6 m and 8 m depth | place: Canada: near Kenora, Ontario | collected... | reverse complement strand
ATTCAAATAATTCACGAAAAAATCCAATAGAAATCCTTATGTTCTTTCGATTCAGGCGATAGGTATAGACAAGGCAGGCTCCACCGTGAACGGGGTTCCAGCAAGTTTGCGGAGGCACCCTGCGGGCCAAGGGAGCACATGAATGCACCCTATCCAGGTACTTCAATAGACGGAAGGCAACCGCTGAGCCGAGCCTGACCTGCCTGCCCGCCGCCCTACTCCCGGGCGCCCTTGCGGATGCGGTCCATCTCGCGCTTCTGCTCGCGCTGCTTCAGGGCCTCGCGCTTGTCGCCGTGGGCCTTGCCTTCGGCGAGGGCGATGCGCACCTTGATCTTCCCCTTGTCGTTCAGGTAGATGGCCAGGGGGATGATGGTCAGGCCCTTGCGCACCACCTTGCCGATGAGCTTGGCGATCTCGACCTTGTGCAGCAACAGCTTCCGGGCCCGCAGGGGGTCGTGGTTGGCGTAGGTGCCGAACTTGTAGGGGGAGATGTTGGCCTGCTTGAGCCAGAGCTCCCCGTCGGCGCTGTCCACGTAGGCGTCCTGGAGCTGGCCGAGGCCCGCCCGCAGGGCCTTGACCTCGGTCCCCACCAGGGCGATCCCCGCCTCCCAGGTCTCGAGGACGTGGTAGTCGTGGTAGGCCTTGCGGTTGCGGACGAGATCCTCGGACATGCCTCTAGTCTACCCGCCCGGTAGACTCGTTCTTTTAAGGATGCCCATGCTCCAGAAGATGCTTGCCCCCATCGTCGCCTGGATGGTGGCCGTCATGGCTGCCATGGGCCCTCTGGGCGTCATGCTGCTCATGGCCATCGAGAGTGCCTGCATCCCGCTGCCCAGCGAGGTGATCATGCCCTTCGCCGGCTACCTCGCCTTCAAGGGACAGCTCACCTTCTTCGGCCTGGGTGCGGGCAACCCGGTGGCGCAGATCTGGATCGCCGGCTTCTTCGGGGCCATCGGCTGCAACCTGGGCAGCATCCCGGCCTACGAGGTGGGCGCCTGGGGCGGCCGCCGCGCCGTGGAGAAGTACGGCCGCTACATCTGGCTGCACACGGGCCACCTGGATCAGGCGGAGCGCTTCTTCGCCCGCTTCGGCACCTGGGCCATCTTCATCGGTCGCCTGCTGCCGGTGATCCGCACCTTCATCGCCCTGCCCGCGGGCATCGCCAAGATGGACCGCACCCGCTTCCACCTGTACACCTTCGCCGGCAGCCTGCCCTGGTGCCTGGGCCTGGCCTGGGTGGGCTACAAGCTGGGCGAGCAGTGGAACACCCTGGGCGCCTACTTCCACAAGCTGGACGCCGTCATCGCCGTGGTCATCCTGGCCGGCGTGGCCTGGTTCATCTACGACCACGTGAAGAACCGTCAGAAGAGCAGTTGAATCCTGTTAATCCACCCGAATCCTGTTAATCCTGTCCCGCTTTTCCCTGCAGACTTCACGGCACCAGGAACAATGCCGCCGCCCCAGCCAGGGCCAGCAGGGTACCCAGGACGGCGTGGCGGCCGACCTTTTCTTTGAAGACGAAGTGGGACACCGGCAGCAGCAGCACGGGCGAGAGCGACATCAGCGTGGCCGCCACGCCCATGGGGGCTTTGGCGATGGCGATGAGGGAGAGCACCACGCCCAGCACCGGTCCTGTGAGGGCGCCCAGGCCGATGAAAGCGGCGGCTCGGGTGTCCCGCAGGGCGCCCAGGGTGCCGCGCAGGCGCCCGGTGGCGGTGAAGTAGAGAAGCAGCGCCGCCAGGCCTGCGGTCACCCGGATGAGGTTGGCGGACAGAGGCGGGAAGGCGCCCGCCAGGCCGTACTTGCTGAAGAGCAGGCCCAGGGACTGCCCCAGGGCGCCGCCCATGCCCAGCAGGACCCCGCGCCAGAGGTGGGGATGGGCCTCGCCCTCCCCGCCGTCCCACACCACCCAGGCCACGCCCGCCAGGGTGGCCGTCATGGCCGCCAGGTGCGCCGGTCCCAGGGTCTGGCCCAGGAAGGCCCAGGCCAGCAGTGTGCTGAAGATGGGCGAGAGGGTCATGAGCAGCATGGCCAACCGGGCGCCGATGAGCACGAAGGCCTCGAACAGCACCGCATCCCCGAGGGCGAAGCCGATGAAGCCGGACAGGCCCAGCCAGCCCAGGCGCACGCTGCCGGCCTGGTACGGAAACAGCGTGCCGTAGAGGGCGAGGTGCAGCAGGAGCAGGGTGCCCCAGGCCATGAGCAGGCGGCTCAGGTTGACGGAGGCCGAGCCCACCCGCCGGCCCGCCACCATGAAACAGACGGAGTTCAGCGACCAGCAGAGCGAGGTCAGGAGGGCGGCGGCTTCCCCGGCGTGGTTCAAACGAACAGCTCCAGGATCCCATTGCTCATGAGCATGCCCCGGGCCGTGAGGCGCACCTGGTCGCCGTCCCAGGCCACCAGGCCCTCCTGGGCCAGGGCCCTCAGGCGGGCCTCCCAGGCGTCCACCAGGGGGCTGAGGTTAAGGGCCTCGCCCTGCGCCCGCAGCGCACCCCAGGCGATGCCCCGGTGCATGCGCAGGCCCAGCAGGGGCACTTCCCCCAGGGCCTCTGCCGGGTCCAGAGCCTGCAGGTCCAGGGTGCCCCGGCCCTCCACCCAGGCGGGGATCACGCTGGACTCGGTCCAGCGCAGCTCCCCCAGGTGGGAGGCGGCGGCGGGGCCCAGGCCCAGGTAGGGGCGGCGCTCCCAGTAGCGGGTGTTGTGGAGGGCCACCCCGCCAGGGCGGGCGTAGTTGCTGATCTCGTAGGGGGCCAAGCCCAGGGTCGGCAGCTCGGTCTGGAGCGCCTCGAAGGCATCCGCCACGGCGTCCTCCGAGGGCAGGGTCAGGCGGCCCGCAGCGATCTCGGCCCGCAGGGGGCAGGCCTTGTCCAGGTCCAGCAGGTAGACGCTCAGGTGGTCCAGGCCGGTGGCCACCAGGGTGCGGGCATCCTCCAGCACCTTGGTGAGGGTCTGGCCGGGGATGCCCACCATGAGGTCGGCGCTGCGCCGCTGGAAGCCCGCCTGGCGGGCCAGGTCCAGGGCCGCCAGGGCTTCGGCGGCCCCATGGATGCGCCCCAGGCGGGCCAACAGGTCATCGTCCAGCGCCTGCACGCCCAGGCTGATGCGGTCCCAGCCCAGGCTGCGGGCGGCCTGGAGCCAGGCCAAGTCCACGGTGCCCGGGTTGGCCTCCAGGGTGGCCTCCACCAGTGGGGAGAGGTCGAAGGCTGTGCGCAGGGCGCCGGTGAGGGCGGTCAGCTCCTCCTGGCTCAGGAGGGAGGGGGTGCCGCCCCCCAGGTAGAGGGTGTCCACGGCGGGGTGGCCCAGGGCCTCGCCCCATGCGGTGAGGTCGGCCAGGAGGCGCTGGACCGTGGCGGTCTGGAGGCTCCGGTCCCGCGTGGTGGTGAAGGAGCAGTAGGTGCAGCGGTCCACACAGAAGGGCACGTGCAGGTAGAGGCCCAGAGGCTCCGCCTGTGCCGCAGTCCGGAGGCGGGGCAGGTGGCCCCGGAGGTCAGGGTGCAACCATCACCTGCAGGAAGTCCCGGCGCAGGCGCTCGACCTCTCCGGGAAAGCGCCAGGGGGGCTGGGCGGGGCTGGCGACCCGCTCCAGGTCGGCGTAGCGCTGGCGGAGGCGGAGGCGCTCAGCCGCCGGCAGGGGCCGGCCCAGCCCGGTGTGCACTTCCAGGCGCTGGAGGTTCTGCCGCAGGCGGGCGGCCTGGGGGCGGTAGAGGAACGTGGCCAGCAGGACCTGCCCCAGGGCCAGGCCCACGAGCAGGAAGCCCACCAGGGCGGGGAGCCGGAGGGGTGCCCGGAGGCCCAGGGCCACCCACCAGCCGATGAGGCCCAGGAGAGCCAGGCCCAGGAGGGGGGCGGTGGATAGGGCCCAAAGACCCCGGCCCCAGAGGCTGTCATCAAAGAGCGACTCCACGGTGGCAGCCAGGGTGCGCTGATCACCGGCCGAGCGGGCCCGGGCCAGGTGCTGGTCGAGGGCGCTCCAGGCCTCCCGCTGGGCGGGGGTCAGGGAAGGGTCCGGCGGGGCCTCCGGGCCAGGCGCCACCAGGGTCGGCTCCGGGGGGGTGGCCGTGCCGTTTTCGATCGCGGAGGCTGAGGGCGGCTTCAAGAGCACAGCCCCGGGCGGGGGTGGGGTGCTGGTGATGTGCGTCCGGCCAGCGGCATCCCGCCAGGCATGGGTCGGGGAGGTCGGCTGAGCCAGGAGGGCCAGAGCCAGGAGGCCTGCAGCGAGGGCCATGGGGCGGCTCAGAAGTGGGTGTCCAGGGCCTCACACCAGAAGTGGTAGACCATCTGGTGGACTTCCTGAATGCGGGCTGTGACGGTGCTCGGCACCACCAGGGCATCGTCCATGAGGCCGACGAGCTGGCCACCATCCCGACCCAGGAGGCCCAGGGTGCGGACCCCCAGCTCCTTGGCCGAGGCCACGGCCCGGATGACGTTGGCGCTGTTGCCGCTGGTGCTGATGCCAATGAGCAGGTCCCCCGGGCGGCCCAGGGCCTCCAGCTGGCGGGAGAACACCTGGTCGAAGCCGTAGTCGTTGCCGATGGCGGTGAGGGCCGAGGTGTCCGTGGTGAGAGCGATGCCCGCCAGGGCACGCCGCTCCTTCACGTAGCGGCCACTCAGCTCAGCGGCCAGGTGCTGGGCATCGGCGGCGCTGCCACCATTGCCGCACACCAGGATCCGGGCGCCGCGCCGAAGCCGCTCAGCCATGTCATCGGCCTGGGCCACGATGCGGTCCATCTCCCGCTCGAAGAAGGACTGCTTCAGCTCGACGGAGGCCTGGACATGCTGGAGGAGGGTCTGGCGCATGGGGCAATTGTGACAGGAATCCCCGACCGCATTCCCCGACTCCAGTGGCACACTGCTGGCATCGTCATCTTCTGACATTTTGGTGTGGGACCCATGGACTGGCTGGCCTTCAAGCATGCGTTCCTCTCCCACCTTCCGGTGGCCATCGGCCTGCTCCTGCCCCTGGCCCTGGTGGCGGCACAGCGGCCGGGACGAGGCATCCGGGCTTGGTGGACGGTCGCCCGCTACCTGGGCTGGGCGGGTGTGGTGGGCCTCCTGGCCGCCCTGGCCACCGGCTACCTCCAGATGCGTCACCTGGGCCTGCTGCCCCCCCACCGGCTCCTGCCGTCCCTGGCCCCGGCGGCCTGGGGTCCCCTGACCTGGCACCTCAGTCTGGCCCTGCTGGGCTTCCTTATGGGCGTTGCGGCCCTCTGGGCCATGACCCGCCCCCGCAAGGAGTACCAGAGCCTCGGCCTCCTGAGCCTGCTCCTCGGCCTGCTGTGGAGTGTCCTCCTGGTCATGGCCGGGGACTCCGGCCACAGCCTGGCCCATGCCAAGGCCCGGCTGGTCCCGCCACCCCAGGCGGCCCTGCCGGCGGTGGTGGCACCGGTGCCGGTGGCGGTTCGCCCACCCACTGCGCCGGCTGCCTCAGAGGCCTCGGTGCTGGCCCGGGCCCTGGACTATGCCGCTCTGGAACCCCTCCACCCGGACCCCGTGAAGTCCGTCGCCCACGGTGGACGCTGGGTCCGCTCCTGGGTCAGTGCCGAGGCCGCCGGGGCCTACCGGGTTGGTGCGCCCCTGCCGACCGGCGCCTTCGTGGTGCTCAGCTCTGTGGAGGATCGCTGGGGCCGTCCGGGCCCAGAGGTGGGTCCCCTCTACGTCCTCGAGATGAAGGCCTCCGGTCCGGCCCTGTCGTTCTACTGGGCCCGGATTCCCGAGGTCCGGCGCAAGGACTTCGACGGTGAAGCCCGGGCCTGGTGGCCCAGTGGTCACCCCCGCCTGGAAAGCTGCCTCAGCTGCCATGCCAACGGGATGGTGGACATCGCCCGCCGCAGCCGCTGGCGGCCGGCGCGGAATGCGGGCTGAGGCTGCCGACAGTACCGAGCACCCAACCTCTGCTCGACCTATGGGCGGCCCAACTGGTCAAAGCGAAAAGATCACCGCCAAGGCGCGAAGAACGCCAAGTGGATCTGTGACAGCGTGATTACGCCTGCCGCCAAACCCGCACCGCTAGAAGTGCCGCCTTCGCCTCCAGGATTCGAGCTGTCCTCAGCCTTGGATCAACCCCTGCTGCCTCCGAAGGGTTGGCCACAGCAGGGGTTGAGGTTTTTTCTTGGCGCTCTTGGCGCCTTGGCGGTGAGCAGTATCAGTTCCAGCGGCTGAACAAATGAACGGCCGGTGGGAATGCATGAGTGGACGTGCTGCTAGTCCAGGGTGAACTCGCCGCTGTCGATGACGGTGAGCTCGTTGGGCAGGAAGCGGACGTTGTAGCCCTTCTCCTTCAGCAGGTGGTAGGCCAGCTCGGCCCGGGTGCCGGTGGAGCAGTGGCAGACCACGAGCTTGTCCTTGGGGATCTCGGCGAGGCGCGCCAGCAGCTGGGGCTCGGGGATGAGGAGGGCACCCTTGATGACACCGTTCTTGGTCTCATCGACGTTACGCACATCCAGGATCACGGCGCCACGGGTCATCGGTGCGGTCTCGGCCAGCTTGGTGAACTCCGCGCCAGAGATGGAACCTGGGCGAGGCTTGGGCACGAAGGTGGCCTGCGCCGCCAGGGCGCCGGTCGCCATGGGCAGGGCCGCCGCTTGCCAGGCCTTGAAGCCGCCGGAGAGCACATTCACGCCCACGTACCCCGCCTTCACCAGCTCCGCCGCGACGGTCTTGGCGGCGGCACCGCCCAGCTCATCCACCACCACCACGGGGGGCTTCAGCTTGGCTGAGGGGAAGGTCTTGAGGAGGTCAGCCACCTTCGCCGGGTCGACGGCCACGGCGCCCTTGATGGAGCCCCTGGTGGCCTCGGCAGCGGGGCGGGCATCCAGCACCACGAGGGGCGTCTGGGTGTCCAGGTAGGCGGCCTTCAGGGAGGCGGGGCTCAGCACGCCAGCGGCCTTCTTGGTCCAGGCCGGCATGCCGTCGATGAACACCTTTACGTTGGTGTAACCCAGCTTCCGGGCCTTGGCCAGGGAGCCGGGGCTCATGTTGCAGGTCTTCCCGCTGCAGTAGAAGATCACCAGCGCAGCCTTGTCGGCGGGCAGCTTGTCGACGTTCTTGTCGAAGGCGGGGAAGGGCAGGTTCACGGCGGTGGGAATGGCGCCCTCCATGAACCGTGGGGCGGGTCGGGAGTCATAGAGGAAGTACTTACCCTGCTCAGGCCCCAGGGCCACCAGCTTCTGGATGTCCTCGAGGGTGGCGGTCTCGTGGGCGGCCAGCTTCACCGGGGGCTTCACGGCCACCAGGGTGGCGGTCTTGCTGCCGTCCTTCTCGGTGTACTCAACGCGGACCTCGTGGCCCTTGGCGATGGCCTTGAGGGTGGCCTCGGTGGTGGCGGCGGGCTCCGGGCTGAGGATCTTCAGCGTGGTCTTGTCGTAGCGAAGGACCTCCGTGCGGTCGTCCAGGCGCAGCTGCAGCGAGTTGTTCAGCGTGACGAGGGTGTCGAAGTAGCCGCGGAGCTGGTTGGCGTCCGTGGTGTGGCAGGTGGTGCAGATCTTTGCCGCGGCAGGCTTGGGCGGCGCATCGGCTGCGCTCAGGGCCAGGCAGGCCGCTGCGAGGAGGGCAGGGATGACGGTCAGGCGACTCATGGGGACTCCCAGGGAAAGGTGCCACCAGGAGTCTATGATTGATTACCTATATATCAAGAAAGTTGTGACGCAGGTCTGCAGCCACTCTAGTGGAGACTTCAGGCCCCATTGAGGGCTGGTGAAATCCAACGTATTGCCGGCCTTCTGGTTCCGAGCTTCGGCTCACTCGCCTGGAGCGAAGACGTCCCGGGGCTTGCCGGCCCCCCGGTCGGGACCGACGATGCCTTCTTCTTCCATGCGGTCAATGAGCCGGGCGGCGCGGCCGTAGCCCAGGTTGAGCTTGCGCTGGAGGAGGCTGGTGCTGGCCTTGCGCTCGCGGGTCACCACGGCCACGGCGCGCTGGTAGATGTCGTCGCCGCCGTTGAGCTCGGCCTCGTCGAAGAGAGCCGTTTCCTCCTCGGCTTCCATGGCGCTGATGAGGGCCTGGTTGTAGTCCGGGCGGCCCCGCTCCCGCAGCCAGTTCACCAGGCGCAGGGTCTCTTCTTCGCTGATGAAGGGCGCATGGAGGCGGCGGGGATGGCTGGCCCCGTTGGCCAGGAAGAGGGCATCGCCCGCGCCTAGGAGCTGCTCGCCGCCCCCGGAGTCCAGGATGGTGCGGCTGTCGATCTTGGTGCGCACGCGGTAGCTGAGGCGGCTGGGCAGGTTGGCCTTGATGACGCCGGTGACCACGTCCACGCTGGGCCGCTGGGTGGCGAGGATGAGGTGGATGCCGACGGCCCGGGCCTTCTGGGCGATGCGCCCGATGCTGTCCTCCACCTCGCTGCGGGCCACCATCATGAGGTCCGCCAGCTCGTCGATGACCACCAGCACGTAGGGCAGGGGCTCGAGCGTGGAGGGGCGGTCGGGCCAGCGCGGATTCGGCGTGCGATCCGACAGGTCGAAGGTGCCGCCGGAAGCCAGGATCTTGGCGTTGAAGTTCTCCAGGTTCTTGACGCTGAGGAGGGCCAGGCGGCGGTAGCGATCCTCCATCTGGGCCACGACCCACTTGAGCACGCGCCCTGCTTCTTTCATGTCCGTGACCACCGGTGCCCAGAGGTGCGGGATGTCCTCGTAGAGGCCCAGCTCCACCATCTTGGGATCCACCAGGATGAGCTTCACCTCGCTGGGCAGGGCCCGCACGAGGCAGCTGCAGATCATGGCGTTCACGCCCACGCTCTTGCCGCTGCCGGTGCTGCCGCCGATGAGCAGGTGGGGCATCTTGTTGAGGTCGGTGACCACGGGCCGACCGGAGATGTCCTTGCCCAGGGCCAGCTGCAGCAGGCCCGGCGCATCCCGGAAGGCGGGGCTGTCGATGACCTCGCGGAAGGTGATGATCTCGCGCTTGGGGTTGGGCACCTCGATGCCCACCAGGTTCTTCCCGGGGATGCGGTCCATGCGCACCGCCTCGGCCTGCAGGGCCAGGGCCAGGTCCTCCTCCATGCCCAGGATGCGGGACAGGGGGATGCCGGGGTCGGGCTGGAACTCGAAGACCGTGACCACGGGGCCGGGCTGCATGCCGGTGATGATGCCCTTGATCTTGAACTCGGCCAGCTTCTGGCCAATCTTCTCCCGGATCTCCTCGAGCAGCGCCAGGTCGGCCTTGGCGTGCTGCTTCGGGGGGTCGAAGAGGCGACGGGGGGGCAGGGCCTCCCGCTCGGTGATGGAGAGGCGGGGCACATCTGGCGGAAAGGGTGGGAGCGGACCCCGGGGGGTGGCATCGGACATGGGCAGGGGCATCTGCACGATCTCCCGCCCGAAGCGGTCCTTGCCCACCACGGCCTTGGCCACCGTGGGCTTCGGGGCGAGCGCCTGCGGGGCGGTGGCCAGGATGGTGGTGCGGAAGGTGCCCGGCACGGCTGCGGTCACGGGGCCTGTGGCCTCCGGGGCCTGGGCCTCGATGACGGCGCTGCTGGCATCGAGGTTGAGGGAGTGGATGAGCGGCAGGTAGTCCTCGGGGGCAGGCACGGGGCGCCGCTTGCGCGCCTCCACCGACTGCCGCTCGGCCTGGGCCAGAGCCGCGTTCTGCTGGTCCAGGGTCCGGTCGCGCTCGGCCTGGGCCACCAGGGCCGCGGCGTCCTGGGCGTCGAGGTCGGGGACGTGCGAGGTGCTGCGCAGGAAGGGGCGCTTCACCATGGTGAGGAAGCGCTGCAGGCCGTCCGCCGGCAGGGGGCGGATGAAGGCGGCGGTGTCCCCGAACCAGCGGGTGAGCAGAACGCCAATGGCTCGGGTGACCGAGGGGGCCAGCACCAGGGCGCAGGCCAGCACCATCAGCGTCAGCAGCAGGGGCAGGCCGACAGGTCCGAGGAAGCGACGCAGGGCGGGCCAGAGGGCGCTGCCCAGCCAACCGCCCCAGCGCAGCTGCAGGGTGCCGGCCTCTGGCAGCCCCGTCCAGACGCGGTTGCCGAAGGCCCCGAGGGCGGTCCAGCAGCAGAAGGCCAGCACGCCCCAGGCCACGCGTCCGTACCAGCGCCGGCCCTCTCGGGGCCAGGCCTCCCACAGCAGGTAGGGGGGCACGAGCCAGCCGCCGATGCCGATGAGGGTCTGCAGCAGACCCGCCAAGGTGGCGCCGACGGTGCCGCAGAGGTTCTGCACCGCCGCCACAGTGGAGCCCTGGGTGAAGGGATGGGGGTCCAGCGGGTGGAAGCTGCCGAGGGAGAGGAGGAGCACCAGGGCGGTGAAACCCAATGCTGTCCTGATCATCCAGCGGCCGATTCCCTGCAACGAACCTCCCGGGTGTCCTGCCTACAGTGTAGCCCAGCCGCGGGCTGTCAGCGGCCCCTGGAGGGCGCCGCACCGAGAACTCCCAGGCGCTGGCGGGGATCCCAGGCGGGCTTGCCGAGGTCGCGCACGAAGTCGCCGGCGGTGGCGAAGGTCCAGCCCTCCTGCACGGCCCGGTCCATGAAGGCGCCCAGGCCCTCGGAGGGGCGGTCCCCATCGCTGCGCTCGGAGCCCAGGTGCATGAGCACGATGAGGCCGTCCCCATCCTTGTACAGGCGCTTCCGCAGGCGCTCCAGGATGGCCTCCCCGCTGCGGTAGAGGCTGCGCTCCCGGCGGGTGGCCCAGTCCAGGGTGTCGGCGCCCTCGCTCCAGCCCACGTGGCGGTAGCCCACCTCCTCGGCCCAGCGCCGAAGCTCGGCCGTGTGCTCGCCGTAGGGGGCCCGCCACAGGGGGTCCATGGGGCGACCCAGGAGGCGCAGCAGAGCCATGTCGGCATCCAGGAGCTGCTGCTGGAACCGCTCCCGGGTCCACTTGGGGTCGCGCTTCATCCCCGGGGCGAAGTGGGGGTGGCTCAGGGTGTGGTTGCCCAGCTCATGGCCCTCGGCGGCCATGCGGCGCACCAGGGCGGGGTGGTGCTGGATGAAGGCTCCCGTGAGAAAGAAGGTGGAGCGGACCTTGCGGGCCCTGAGGAGGTCCAGGATCTGGGTGGCGACCTCCGCATTGGAGCCGCCGTCGAAGCTCAGCAGGAGGCGCTTGCGGCCCGCCGGGCCCCGGGTGAGGTTGAGGGCTTCCCCAGCGCCGGGCCAGGCGGGCACCTGGGTCTGGAGCGGTAGCGGGGTCTGGGGTGGCCGGGCCGGCAGGGTCTCCAGCAGGTTCGGTGCGGCGGTGCTGCGGCGGGGGGTGGGGGCCATCTCCGGGGCGCCGGCGGCGGCTACCCTGCGGCCTGCCAGGGGGGTCAGG
>SESG01020596.1_pt1 | contig 11233 bp, 24 predicted proteins | sample 3171421 | NCBI WGS metagenome assembly SESG01 (sample SAMN10866946, study PRJNA518727) | freshwater metagenome | biome: subpolar coniferous forest; feature: holomictic lake; material: water; isolation source: holomictic Lake 227, 6 m and 8 m depth | place: Canada: near Kenora, Ontario | collected... | reverse complement strand
TTCATCTGCTTCACAACCGGATACTTTATATTTCCGACAAATCTGCATTGCCCTCGCTTCACATATCCCCTGCAAATCGGACGTGGTAACATCGCCATATAGCGGGCTAAATTCATCGATGGCTTTTTGTACTTCTGTTTTCCATGATTCTCTCGTTTCCGTTCTTTCCGCTTTCCTTGAGTTGTTTTTATCAACCAAAGATCGCAACCTGCAGGCAATCTCAGTCATCGCTTTCCACTGATGCTCACCTGCCGGGATGCGAAGAGCTTGTTCTATCATCTCAGCAGAATACAAGATCATTGTTCTCTCGTGCTTGGTCATCACAATTTCTCCTTTTGGTCAGGTAATGGACTGTTTGGGTGTTTGGTTCTTCAGGCGTTTTTCACCTCTTTCGATCCACCGCTTTTGGACTACTATGCAGCGCATCAGTTCGGCGATCACTTCTTCCTGGCGAACGAGCTGGGCTTCCAGTGCGAGTATGTAGTCATCGCGCTGTATGCTGCTTCCGCCGCCTGGACGAAGAGATTCCACTATTGCCTGGAATTCCTCAATCATACCCAATTTCTTCTTGTTCATGATCGTTCCTCCTCTTATCCCGGCCCCAATTGGCCGGGTGTCTTTCCGTTTCGTGGAATCAGACAGCTACACGGGTTTTTCCGTTAGATGTGCGCAAATCGGCGTAATTGTCATATCGCTGTCGTCAACGAAAAATAAGTCCACATCTGCATTGTCGAAATGAGCCCTTACTCCCAACAGGCCATCTGGCTCAATTTCGGGAGAGAACGCAACGAAGGAGATTTCGGAAATGTTGTATTTCTCAATGATACCCTTAATTGCGTAGTCTTGGGAAAATCCCATTGAGCACGGACATTCGTTCCATGTCATCCTCTTGATAACATCCAGAAGATGGTCCTGATTGCCTTCCCAGTATTCTCGGCCTGTTTCCAGCCAGTCTATCCTTTCCATCTTTTTCTCCTTTCGGTAATGTTTGGGGTTTAATCGACGCCTCCGGCCAATGCTTCGCCGCAGTCGCAGCAGACGACGCAAGTGACCGGTTTCTCGTAACGGGGATCATCGACAGTCCAAGAATACAGACGGTGAGGGGGGTGCTTGCAGATCGTGTTGGAGGCCGGATGAAACTTCTTCTTGCCAGCCGCCTCCTTTTTCTGAACACCATCCTTGCCCTTGGAATAGGAGTCAAAGCCAAACTGTAACTGCTTCATGATTCCCTCCATGTCAAGCGAGCATGGATTTCGCTCGCCAAGTCTTTATCATACTTCTTTCCAATGACTTGGTCATGCATGATGATTGTATTCCTGGAGCCAGTCCTGATGTCGTCACAGCTCAGGATTTCGTTGCCATCGCCCATATAGTCGTATACCCAACAAGCCGCCGGATAGTTAATAAAACTACCCTTGTATATATGCTTGTCATTAACAAACCGTGCAGCCAACTGTTGGCACTTCTCCCTGATTCGTTTTGCGTCTATTTTCATTTTCGCAGGCGCCTGTTGATTCATGACTCCCTCCTTAGTTTTCTTGTCATCTCGTCCAAGCATACTACATCGCCCGACGGAACCATGCGAAACAAAGCATCGCCGAGCGGGTCGCAGCCGTAATCCCCGGCCTTCTGAATGTCGATGGGCTTGCCGATCCAGTGCTCGGGGTCGAGCCCTACTGACAGGGCCATTAACTTCTTCTGACCGTCACCCGTGGTATGGTCGAAGCCATACTTAAGCTGCTTCATGATCGGTCTCCTCCTTTTTTTCAGTGGCGTTCGCGATCAGTCCACCACAGGCACAAGCCCCATCATACGCTGTCGTGCCTTTCATCGATCGGTTACACCTGTTGCACTTCATCGCCCCATTCACATAGCTCCCACAAAATATGCAGAACCAGACGATTCCGTCCCGTCCGCACACTTTAGCCATAGCCTTATCGCAATGGGGACAAACCTCGAACACGCCATTAGACAATTGACGTTTCATGTTTCTTCCTCCTTTTTAGGTAATGTTTGGAATTGGTTTAGCGGAACACGAACTCGATGGCGGAGTGGGTGAAATAATATACCCGCTTGCCGTGAAGCCTTGACCGTGAGTAGGCGACGCAGTAGTCGCCAGCCATTGTCAGTCCACGTCGAGGATGCCGTGCGTAGGCCAGCTGCTTTTCGATTTCTTCCAGAGACTCCCGGTTGACGTGCTTCAAGAACGTCCGCCGGTTTACATCTCTCGCTTGATCAACCATGTCGGATAGGCCGCCTTCTGAATGAACATCATTCGCCGGCCAAGCAACGCAGGAGCTATAGTAATTCATACCTGCCTCCTAAAAATTGTCCGTTGGGTGACGGTGCTTGGGCCATTCGTCAGCTTCTTCGAACATGATTTCCGTCTCCGTGTTACGGAGGGCCAGTTCTGCCGTCCTGAGTTCATCATCCATTCGTCTGTGCCGGAAGATTCCAGGAAGCGCATCTACCCCTTCTTTTGTCTGTGTCTCATTCTCTTTGTGAAGCCTCTCGCGGAAAGAACGAATGTGTTGAGTAATTTCCCGGATTTCTTCCAGTGAACTCTGTTCGTTCTCCTTCGTATTGAATTTGACGGATATGTCTCCATAATTTTTGTCAATAAATTCTCCGTCCTTGTAACCCAATGTTATTATCCTGTGGACAAATTCATCAAGGATTTCGGAAATTTCGTCGAGCGTAATTTCCCGGCTTTCATCTGGGTTCATGTCAATTACAATTCTCATTTTCATTCTTCCTTTCTTCTCATGAATGAGCGTATCCGTTTTTTTCTATTCCAATATGAAGTCCATCGAACACGCACATCAAGGCTAAGTATCCGAACTCGAGATAGATATCATCCGGCTCTTTTTTGTAACGCCTGACAAGATTTGTCATGGTCTCATATTGAGCTTCTTCGATTTCCACTCCGTTCTTCATTTTAATCATACTCATTGGTTTTTCTCCTTTTAAGGTAATTAGGGGTATCAGGAATTCATGATCTAAAGTTTCCCTTCTTCTAGGAGACGACACAATATGTCTATGTCTGCTCCATAGTTGATCTCGCGTTCTATGGACTTTTCGGTGGTTTTCACCTGAATGGCTACTGGTAAAGCTTTCTCCCAATAACACTCTCCTCGTTCCCAATATTCACAGTCGTCGGTGTACTCTCCGCCGTCTACTTCGTTGTATTTCTCGTCTACCAAGCGGTCGAGTTCTTCCACAGTTATGATGTCGGGAACCGTATGCATATCTTCATGGCTTCTCTCCTTTCTTCAAGTACCCCTCTAACTCCGCCTCTGCTTCATCAGATGTCATACCGAACAAATGCTGCATTGCAACTACAGCGCTTAACCTGTGCAGCCATCCGCGATGGATGTCATTTAACTTCATCCCATCAAGTAAGGCGGCTACATTTGCGTCCGTGCGTGCGGCCTTCGCCTCCTGCAATTTCTTTGATGCCTTTGCCATCATCTGCTCTCTGAACACCTTGGCTTCCGGTTTTTCAGGCATTTCCGTTTCTCCTTTTTCAGGTAAAAGAAGACCCCAGGAACGATGCAATTGCAGTTCGTTCCCGGGGTCCTCAGTGTTTCAGATTGATGCGTAGGTGGCTGCCGATTTCGGAGCCGTGGACGCCATATCTGCCATTTCATCTCGCAAACTGTCCAAGTCAATACGACCTTCGTCGATAATGAAGGTCGTTTCGCACGACGTACAGCGCAGGCTGTCAACGAGACAGGTAAGATGCGACCGCTGGTCTTCTCCGCATTTGGGACATTGATAATGCTTCATGGCCAATTCTCCTTTCGGTAATAGGTGGTAGTTACGCATTCACCTTGTCGATCTTAATGCAGGACATGCGAAAGAGCCTGGACAGGATCATCGCCAGCTCATGCACTTCGCTTTCCATTGAAAGGAAAGTCCTGACCCACGTTCCTTTATTGGGGATTTGAAACTCGAACCGAAATTCTTTCATGATCTTATCTCCTTTCTATGCTGTCAAAAGTCTGATTATAAAAATAGTGCAGGGATTTTTGACAGAGGTAATGAAATGCCGCCCGTGCCTCTCTTGCAAGAGGTCGGTACGGCTGTTTGTGGCAGCGGTGGTCGAAACCCTACTCCACCGCTAAATGACGTCAAACCTTACTGAGGTTGGCGCTAAAAAGGGACGTCGTCGTCCGGTTCTTCTCCGACATACGTCCCCTGGGATGCTGTACTCCCAGTATTCTGTGCTCCAGGGTCGTCGTCCGAGTGCGGCTTCTTTTCGAGAAGCTTCATCTCAGACAGGATGGCTTCGGTTTTGTACCGTTTCACGCCTTCCTTGTCCTCCCATGACCGAGTTTTGAGTCGCCCTTCGACAAAAACAAGGCGGCCCTTTGTGAGATACTGCCCGGCGATTTCCGCCAGTTTGTTCCAGCAGACGCAGGACAACCATTCGGTCTCCTTAATCGGGCTGCCGGATTTGTCCTTGCGAACATAATCAGCGGCAACATTGAAACTGGTGACCTGTGCTCCGTCCGGTGTGAACCTGACTTCAGGATCCTTACCAAGACGACCAATAAACTGAACTTTGTTCAACATCTTTCTTTCTCCTTTCTAATTGAGATTGTTAGGTAATGGTCCAGTCCTTTGTAGGACGTAAAAAAGCCGCTTCTGTCCCGTTGTCGAGCAATGGGGCAGCCAAGCGGCTATGTTCGTGACCTACTGAAAATACTAACTGTCTAAATACTACTTCCAATAGGTGCGATAAACGATCAAAAGAATGAAAAAAGATTTGTCCTCGTGAATTTCAGCGGCAGAACGGCGGGAAACAGCCGAGAAAAGGCAAAAAAAGGAGAGGCGTTGAGCCCCTCCTGTGTGATCGATGGCAAGCCTTCTTCCTGGCGGCGACCTGCTGTTACTTGTTATCTTCCTGATGATCCATTCTATTTTTTGATCTTTTTGCCCCCAGGTGAATTCCCAGGATAGGTATCGTGATCATTAGGAGTGTGGTGAAGAGCACAAAGTAGGCCGAGACCAGAAACACCGGTCTGAACACCATTAACCACTGAAATAACCCGTTTAATCTGTCATAGCTCGTCAACCATGTCATCTTGATTAACCAGGCGCCAATGACGTTAGGTTCAAGTATGACAATGTAAATGAAGTGGAACGCCAGAAAAACAATTATCAGTTTGAGTACCGCGCCAATTGCCAGTCCCATGACCAGATTTTTGATTGCAGCCTTTGAAACTTCCCCTATGTAGTATTTTCCCAAAGAGGAGAACAAGAAACCATACCCGACAGCAAAGCCACAGGCGAGAACAAAGGCGAAGAACTTATCGTACCAGTTCGGATCATAAGAACCAAATATAGGCAGGTAATTATCGATTACCCCAAAGGCGACTGGTGTCAGGAGAGCGGAAATAAACCCGCAAATAAAACCTCCTTTGAAGCCCACCTCGAAGAAGGCCAACTTGCCTTCGAGTGTTAAAAAGTCAACGGAGATGGTGCCAGTGGTCTTTTCAGCCAAATAATACTGTTGTATCTCAGAATAAGCATTCAGAAATCCCTTTGGCTTTCCGGGCGTTGGCTGATTGCCGATAAATATGTCTCCTCTTTGAGAATCTTTGCTTAATGACATAGTTTTGCCTTTTTCTTTTTTCTAAGTTGCCCACCAGAACATCATTTTAACCACTCCGCCCAGATAGGTGATTATAAACGATAGGATAAAGCATATAATTCCTACTAAGAACAGCCGCCTGTAAATCCCATACCAGAGGGCGCTGACAAGAAATGCCGCCGCGAATATCCTTGCCCAAATACCGTGCAGGAATGTCCTGTATAGAAATGCCCACCATCCCGTATAGTCTGCCATGGAGAAATGAGTGAGCGGGTTTAACGTGTCCACAATGCCTGGTGCTGCAAGAAATTCAATCATAGTCTTGCCTTCCTTTTGTTTCTTTCGGCTTTACACTCTTTATAGTGTAATAAGATCCGTCCTTGTTCTTATCCAGTTCCGATGGCAGTCCAAATAACTCTATCTTCAGCGCAATAAGGGGGAGAACCTTGGTATTAGGACTTTGTGTCGTTGATATTTCGTACTGTCTGTAGCTGTCTTTCTCATTAGCCAGCTCATTGCTTACCGCATTTATCTCTCTAAGACTTTTGACGATTTTCGTGGCGGCAAAATTACTTTCCTTTGCCTTCATAAGGGATAGGTCAATAACATTTTTTTCTACAGCATATTTCGCAGCCTCGGCCTGGAAGACCGTTGGCGAAAAATAAACAATCCCCCCGAAAGAAAATGCACCCCATGCACTTTTCAACGCGATGACATTTATTATTGGTCTAAGGCGTGTAAGAAATTCCTTCGGGTCGAACCAGTCTTTCCACTCTTTCATTTGTCTGCCAGTTACCTTGGCTATTTCCATTTCCCTCGCCTTGCCGTCTGCATATACCAGATCGCCTTCGAGCTGTGGAGGTGACTTGCGGCTGTTATGATGATTTAGAATCGTCTCCACAGTCATCCTGAGTGCGCGGTCATTGTCATGATTCGCAAAGATGGTGGCAATCAGAGTAGCGCTAATGGATGGGTGATCATGCTTGGAGTAGCTGGTAAGGGAACAGGAACTGTCTTTCATTTCCGGATCCATGGTCAAGCGACTGTTTTTCAGCGCCACAATCCTGTCCGAGTGAGTGTTTCTCATCGCCTCAATCTTGCCCAAGTCATGGCCCAAGGCAGCCACAATCATCCATGGTAGCATCGGCTCGTAGTCCTTCACATCCCTCTTATACCTCTCGACACCCAATCTTGCCACCCGGAAGCTGTGCTGGCGAAGCGTCACTTGTAACAGAAAATCTCTTACACTCTCCAGATCGTTGTCCTTCGAGTCCTTGCCCTTTGCAACAATTGAGGCACAGCCGCCCTGCTCATCGAGGATCTTAATGATCTGGTATATGCCGTCGAGCGCCATCGCTTGCATGCATAAGTTCTTGTCGGGGTTTACCACGTCGCGTATGAATTCTGAAGCTTCATTGCTCCAGCCGTCCTCCCAGTTGGCGGGAGGCGGAGGGGATGCGGTAAGACCGGTGGCTTCTCTCTCCGGCAGTTCGGACATGTCCGCTCCTCCGGTAAGGATGTCCGGCAGCGTTTCGGGAGACGATCTGCTAACTGGCACAATGCCCGCTTTGAAGTCTTTGTTGTATTGCTGCCAGACCTGGCTCAGATCTTTAAGCGATACATTCATTTCCTCACCTTTGTGGCTCCTCGCTGACTTCACGGGCTCAGCAGTCAACGTCCACTTCCACGTTCCTTTCCCCTTAATCCACCACTTTTTTAACTCTGTTAACACGATCGACCTTCCTCGGCAGTTTTTACAATACGCTGCAGTTTGCTGAGCACAACTTCTTGGTGCCGAAGGGACAGGTCGCAGATGGAATCCTTGCCCGGCACCTGCTTCCCGTTCTTTCCTGTAAAAGCCGTCAACTCCCGCAGTAATCCCTGCGGGGATTTGCTTTTGATTATTGATGCCTTGTCCAACAGGCACAGCAGCTCCACTTCTTGGGGTGTGTTAACCGCAAACGGTATGGTGTCGCCGCTGTCCACCATGAGGGAGAACAGATTCAGCGCGACGAATTCCGTGCAGGGCAGGTGAAGCAAAAGGCGTATGTCTTTGCGGAGTCCCACGGACTTGACGACGCCTGTCGTATCTATGTTGCCGACTTTGAAATGCTCTGTCTTGTCTTGAATGGATGCAAGTATTCCCGCTATTGCGATGTCTTTTTCAGAGAAGAGTAATTGCACGGATATACTGTCCCTCAACACGGTATAATTTACTATCCTTGCTTCAATCTTCATGGCTGACTCCTTTTACAGCATCAACTGGTACGCGGACGGCAATCATTTTCCCGTAGACGCTAAGATCGACCAAAGCGTCGTTATCAACTATAGTTCTCACAATGCCGGTTAAGCCTCTATGCTCGCCTTGCATCACCTTAACCATCATTCCCGCCGTGGTTTCTGTCTGTTTCCTGACTCCGTTCTTCAGCTTCTCGATCTGTTCCGCCGTAGCTTCCGTTACACCATGAATGTGGGGTCTATTCCGTATTTCCTGGAGTCGCGAGAGAGGGATTGTTTCGCAAACAAGAAAACCGCTAAACGGTGCGATACTACTGTCAATACTCTGTATCTGTTCTGCATAGTCAAGCGGGTCCCTTCCAAGTAAATCGAATAATATAGAAGGTGGAGGGAGGCGTTCCGCAAGACTGATCCTGACCAACTTCTCCTTACCGCTTGTAACCGTTATTATGTAGGGCATAATCGTTATTTTGTCCTTTGAGTGTCGTTATCAGTATATTACTTCCGCGGAGACCTGGATGGAAGTAGTACTCTTTCAAAAGCTGGTGTCACTTCAACGAAAGTAGGTCCACCATATGCTGAAAGGAGTATGACCAATGCTTTACACAAAATTGATTAATGCAGTCGTTTTCCACACAAACAGGAAATTCCTTCTGAACGGGTTGCTGAACGGGACGAATCGCTGGTTCTATAACGTCATGTCCCAGTTGCCGCCCAATCTGAAAACGGAAACGGCCAGATCTCTGTTTCGCACAGCCCTTGAGAATTATCTTGAGACGCTTTACCGGTATTACAAGAGGGCAGGCCTGACATCGCAGCCGTCCTCCGATTTTTACGACGGTAACGATGAGACTCAAGAAATCGTAATGATTTACCTGCTGAAAACGCTGAAAACGCTGTGCGGCGATTTTTATCTCGCCGCTATCCTCGCCCTGTGGGTAGAGCTTGAACGTAAGGAGGGTGATTACGAAATATATGTTCGAATATGTACTGAAAAGGAATGTGACAGCTCGACGGTTGAGGTAGACCCTTTCCTCCTGTACAACTTTGTTACTTCCAAGTTTGTCGTGGATGAAAAAGCCGAACAGTTGCATGCCGCCGCATGAAATGGTTCAGCCATCAAGTCTGCACATTCGCAGGCGCATACGCCATATCCAGCAATCTTCCCCTGAGCTTTGCCGTATCCGCATTTTCCCATTTGCCGGACGTCATCGAGTACGGGGCGGGTAAACTAATCTTTCGAAAGCATCGGGGGGTGTCGCACAACCCCATATTCTGGCTTGTTATCCTGGCCCTGTCCTGGCCCTGCGCTTATCTCCCTTTGATTCAGGAGACAGAGGTTTTCCTGGGTAAGTGGGGATTCTTCTCAAAGATGTGCGTACTCATTCCCGCCAGCGGAGCGTTCTTTCATCTTGCCGAGGACGCGTTCTCTAAATCGGGGATACCACTCTGGAATGGGAAGATGGTTGCAGGCCGTCTATACAAGACAGGGTCGAGGAGCGAATTAATTATTGTCCTGGTGATAGTGATCCTCTGCCTGATCCCCGTTGTGGTTTTTCAGTTATACTGACGTGTTTTGCATATATGCATAAATGCTAGAAAGGCCACTGCGAAGGTCGTAGATGCCAAAGGAAAGAGCGAAAGGGAATAAACAGCAAACCAAGGAGGAGACGAAAAATGGAGAAACACGAAGAATTAGGCAAATTTGAGGCGGTAACGATCTGGAATGGCGAAGATGGCTATGTTGTTAATGTGATTATGCCAGGTTTTAATGATTTCGAATCGGCAAGAGCATTTGCCAACAGCGAGGGTTCGGAAAGATACGCGAGAAAGCTTGTACTGGATGAGGATGGCTCATTGGTTCTGGTATTGAATTCGGGCGAAGCAATTTCCTTGACAGATGAAGACATCATCGTAAGCAAGCTCCGAGAAGAAATGAACGGCAAGCCGGTTGTAAACTGCGACGATTTTGAACTCGTGCAGATCCCGATAAGTTCTTTTTCCTCAATCAGTGGTTTGTGCCGTGGATTCGAGGGTATCGCGTACGGTGTAAATCGGGATGGCGTTCCGTGCTCGTGCTGATTATCCATCAGGCCAAATACCCAGTAGTTCAGAAAAAAGGGGTGTCCATGCAGTTTTAATACTAGTGGGCACCCCTTTTGTTCAGGGCGGGAGAATGTCGCTTGATTGTCTGGATCATCTGGCAAACAAAATATCAATGCAAAGGAAAAATATTTGTGTGTACATAACATACTGTGGATAAGGTCTAAAATAACTCTTTACAATAAAGTAATATGCGTGTAGACTGTCGTCAAGAAGAAAATATTGCGGTACAGGGAAGGCAGAAACAAGAATATTGGAAAGGAGGTGCAACAATGTCGGAAAATGTCGGAAAACAGCAATATCGTTGGGTGCCCGAATTCGAGGTGCGGATCCGGGACGGAAGATCGCACATTACGTGCCCCAAGTGTAATGCCTCCCTCGGTGATTCTTGGGAAGAAAAGGGGAAAAGGAAGTATAAATACGATGGCGTTTTGATGCGCCAGTTTCTGGACGACAGGCGGAACATTACCTGTCCCCGGTGTTCTTTCCTCCTTGGAGAGATGTACAGGCTGCCCCCGACCATTATGGATTGGTGTAGGGCGTTCAACGAAGAGCGTGTCTGCATCGATCCGCGGCTTCTGGTGACATTCTCATTTGCAATTGCAGTTTGGATTGTTGCGTTACGCAGATATTTTTCCGGGTACCCGAAAGAATGGCAATTTCTTATCGGTTGTACGTTGGCTATTTTTCTGGTTCTATATTTCTTTCTCCGGATGCTTTTCGGAGGTGGTCTGTCGGGTGGTCGGCAGTTCCACAATTACTATAACTATGGTTCTCGTCGTTCGCGGTAGCCAAATGAACCTCTATTTGGCCCGCGATCCTTGCCATAGATAGCTCGTTTATATTTATAACTCCCACCATAGCTCCAGAATCGTCGGTCTTTTCGCTCACAGCAAGAATAATTCTCTGGGTTGCCAGAATGCAGTCGAAGTACTGTTTATTAAGCTTCACGAGATGCTTCAGGTCTATTCGTATCAACACCTCTTCGTTGATACGAATTACCCGGATCGGTCCAATTCCCTCACTTTGATCCAAGTCACGCTCATAGACAACAAGCAATCCGCTATCTAGAATTATCTGCTTATAAGGCAGTATACAATTGTCCATTTCCCGGTGTCCTCCTTTAGAATGGGTTGGGGATATTGACGTTGGGTATCTCTTGTACGGTCTTGCCTGCCCTCATCCAAGAGGCAGTCTCGCCTGCAGTATCTTTAACGCTGTTATAGTGCACAATTGCTGCATCAATATTGTCACGGGATATCCCAATGCCACCCCCTAAGCTAACTGCCAATT
>SESG01020083.1_pt1 | contig 11234 bp, 10 predicted proteins | sample 3171421 | NCBI WGS metagenome assembly SESG01 (sample SAMN10866946, study PRJNA518727) | freshwater metagenome | biome: subpolar coniferous forest; feature: holomictic lake; material: water; isolation source: holomictic Lake 227, 6 m and 8 m depth | place: Canada: near Kenora, Ontario | collected... | reverse complement strand
CGCTGGCACTTTTGTATGAACTCGGGATACTGATGGCCAGGATTGTTGAAAAGAGGAGGAAAGATCCCGATCTGCTGGAAGCCTGATCCAAGTGCATCTGATGTGCCGGAGCAACTATCACCAAAAGAGATGATTATTAACCTTGCGAATTCCATTTGGCCTTTGAAAAACAAATTTTAAACCAATGAGATTAAGAGCAGAAAACATTGTCAAAAAATACCGCAACCGGACGGTAGTGAAGGGCGTTTCGATCGAGTTGCAACAAGGTGAAATTGTTGGGTTGCTTGGTCCGAACGGTGCAGGGAAAACCACCTCATTTTACATGATAGTTGGCCTGATCAAAGCCGACGGAGGTCAGATCTTTCTGGACGATACAGATATAACATCATTTCCTGTCTACAAAAGAGCCAAGCTCGGAATTGGCTACCTTGCACAGGAAGCCTCTGTATTCAGGCAGATGAGTGTAGAAGACAACATCCGTTCGATCCTGGAAATGACCGATTTCCCCAAAGAATATCAGCGTGAAAAATTAGAATCATTGCTAGCTGAATTTGGCTTGACACATATCCGGAAAAGCCTTGGGATTCAACTTTCCGGAGGTGAGCGCCGACGCACCGAGATCGCACGATGCCTCGCCATCAATCCGGCTTTCATTTTACTGGATGAGCCCTTTGCCGGAGTGGATCCGATAGCCGTAGAAGATATTCAGCAGATTGTATTCAAACTGAAAGATAAAAACATAGGTATTCTGATTACCGACCACAATGTGCACGAAACGCTGTCAATCACAGACAGATCCTATCTCCTGTACGATGGGAATATTCTGAATAGCGGCACAGCGGAGGATCTCGCTGCCGACGATGAAGTACGCAGACTCTATCTGGGTCAGAATTTTGAACTGAGAAGACCGGTACGCAAAGAGCCGACTGAAGAGGAAGTTGTGGAAGCCAGTGACGACACGACTGAGAACATCGATGGAGAGACCCTGCCAAGCGACGAGGTAAAGAATTTGGCAATTCAGCAATTCGATGATTCGACCTTGTGAAAGAGAAAGCATGAGACTTGAAGACTGAGAGCAAGCGACTGTGATGCTCCCTGAGCTTGCCGAAGGGTTTCTTAATCTGGTGTAATCGCCGGTCCCTGAGCCTGTCGAAGTGGGGGGCTGAGAAACTGAGAGACTAGGCTTCTGAGATTTATTTTGAGTCCATTGTGCTACCTTTCGCAAGCTTAGTGGTTAAAACCATTCTCGAATAGTCAAATTATAAAATTGCCGAATTAAAAATTATCGTATATTTGCAGCTCGAAAAAATGCGGACGTGGCGTAATTGGTAGCCGTGCCAGACTTAGGATCTGGTGCCGAGAGGCGTGGGGGTTCGAGTCCCTTCGTCCGCACAAAATGAAAACCGCCTTTCCGATTCCGGTATAAGAGGCGGTTTTTTAAGTTGGCGAAATATAAACTCAATAGATATTCACAAGCAATTGACATGATTTTCAGAACACCGGAAGGGATGAAAATTGGATCATGAAAATTCTTTACGGCAGTTAAAAAACAAATTATATACGTATGAATATTTCCAGAACAAACATCGACGAGCTGAATGCGGTAATCAGACTCTCCATTGAGAAGAGCGATTATGAAGCTACGGTCAACGAAACACTCAAGGATTACAGGAAAAAGGCCAACATGCCCGGATTCCGCAAGGGAATGGTACCCGCTGGTTTAATCAAGAAAATGTATGGAAAAGCAGTTCTTGCCGAAGAGATCAACAAGCAGCTGGGCAGCGAATTAAACAGGTACATCAGTGAGGAAAATCTTCAGATTCTCGGTGAACCTCTGCCCAATGAGACCGAGCAAAAACCGATCGATTTCGACCACGATGAGAACTTCGAATTTGTTTTTGACCTAGGACTTGCGCCTGTTATAGATATCGATTTCAAGAAGATCGGCAAACTGCCGCTTTATGAAATCGCCATCGATGATGCGATGATTAACAACCAGGTTGAGGCATTTCAGAACCGTTTTGGCACTTACGTTGATGCAGAAGTTTCCGGAGAAAAAGATAATCTGGTTGGGAGTCTGAAACAACTCGACGAAAATGGCGAAGTGCTTGAAGGAGGAATCCATGCAGAAGAAGCACAGGTCTCCATCCAGATGGTAACAGGTAAAAAGGATAAAAAAATTGTGCTCGGCAAAAAAGCCGGCGATACTTTCAAATTCAATCCCAAGGCTGCTTTTGAAAACCATCATTACCTGAAACAGGTACTTAAGGTGGAGGAAGACCAGGCGGAATTAATCACATCTGATTTTGAAATGACGGTTTCAAAAGTGAATACCTTTATTCCTGCCGAACTGAACGAAGAGATGTTCAAAAAATCACTTGGCGGAGTTACGGATGTGACAACTGTTGAGGGATTCAAGGAAAAAATAGCAGAAGACCTGAAGTCAAATTTGGGATATTCAACCGAATACCGCTTTCTGATCGATACCAAGGAAGCTCTCACCAATTATGTGAGCATGAAATTGCCTGAGGAATTTCTGAAACGCTGGCTGGTCTATTCCAACGAGAATATCACCAGGGAACAGGTGGATGAAGAGTTCTCCCATTTTGTGAAAGATTTGGAATGGACCCTGATCAAGAGCCGTATGGCCAAGGACAATCATCTGCATGTCACTGAAGCTGATGTTACTGAACTGGCCAAAGAAACCGCGCTGATGCAGTTCCGCCAGTATGGCATGTTCAATGTACCTGAAGAATATCTGGACAATTATGCCAAATCCATCCTGAAAAACGAAGAAGAGCGTCATCGTCTGGTCGAGAAAAAATCGGAGAGCATGGTGCTTGATTTTGTCAAAGCCAATGCCGAACTGAATGTGAAAACGGTTAGCCAGAAAGAGTTCGACGACCTTTTTGAGAAATAGCAACATGTATTGAAGAGAATATCTCTCCAATGTTCAATTGGAAGGGGTATTTTAATAACTTTGTAGATCGAACCCTTTGATTTTTTATTGGAATTAATGGGTTCGGTTTTTACAAAGTTTTTTCATTTTAAAATCATTTAATTATGAGCCTAAAAAGTGATGAATTTCGCAAGTTTGCGACAAAACAGATGGGAATTAGTAGTTTATCCCTTCACCAGTTTGAGTCTGTACATGCCAGTTATATCTCACCGACCATCATCGAGGAGCGTCAGATGAATATCGCACAGATGGACGTTTTTTCCAGATTAATGATGGATAGAATCATTTTTCTGGGGATTGCCATTGATGATTATGTGGCCAATATCATTCAGGCACAACTTCTTTTTCTCGAATCTTCTGATCCGGGCAAGGATATCCAGATTTATTTCAATTCACCGGGAGGTTCAGTGCATGCCGGTCTTGGAATCTATGATACCATGCAGTACATCAATTGTAACATTGCAACAATTTGTACCGGGATGGCTGCTTCGATGGCCGCTGTGCTGATGACTGCCGGTGCGAAAGGAAAACGTTCGGCGCTGAAGCATTCCAGAATTATGATTCACCAGCCGATGGGCGGAGCCCAGGGCCAGGCATCTGATATTGAGATCACTGCCCGGGAAATCATGAAACTGAAAAAAGAGCTTTACGAAATCATTGCTTTCCATTCGGGACAATCGCTCGAAAAAGTGGAAAAAGATTCAGACAGAGACTATTGGATGACAGCTGAAGAGGCTAAGGAATATGGCATGATCGACGAAATTCTGATTCGTCAGAAAAAATAATCTGACTTTTTGCCGGTCATTAATAAATTGGAAATGAAGAAAGTTGACAGATGTTCGTTTTGCGGACGTGAGAAGAAAGAAGTTCAGTTACTGATCGCTGGGATGGAAGGCCATATCTGCGAAAATTGCATTGAACAGGCTCATTCGATCGTTGAGGAAGAATTCAAGAAAAATGCAGGCTTCGACCTGAAGGGAGTGGAGTTGAAAAAACCCAAGGAGATCAAAGCATTTCTTGACCAGTACGTAATCGGACAAGATGATGCCAAGAAAATTCTTTCCGTAGCGGTCTATAACCACTACAAAAGACTGAACCAAAAGGTGGATGAGGATGGTACTGAAATAGAAAAGTCAAATATTATACTAGTTGGTCCTACCGGAACAGGAAAAACCTTGCTCGCCAAAACAATTGCAAGGATGCTTCATGTTCCTTTCACGATTGTGGATGCGACGGTATTGACTGAAGCCGGTTATGTGGGGGAAGATATTGAAAGTCTGCTCACACGATTGTTACAGGCAGCTGATTATAATGTGGAGGCTGCGGAGCGGGGCATCGTTTTTATTGATGAAATCGATAAAATTGCCCGTAAAGGTGACAATCCGTCCATTACCCGTGACGTTTCGGGCGAAGGTGTTCAACAGGGTTTGTTGAAGTTGCTGGAAGGAGCCATCGTCAATGTGCCACCACAGGGTGGCAGAAAACATCCTGAACAGAAAATGATTCCGGTAGACACCAAAAATATTTTATTCGTCTGCGGAGGCGCTTTTGAAGGTATCGAACGAAAAATTGGTCTAAGGCTGAATACCAAAGTAGTCGGATACAAAGCCATCGCCGAACATGGGAAAATCGACAGGGATCATCTTCTTCAGTACGTCTCACCACAGGATCTGCGCGCTTTCGGATTAATACCTGAGATTGTAGGTCGTTTGCCGGTTCTGACTTATCTGGTGCCGCTCGACAGAGATTCTCTGCGGAGAATCCTTACTGAGCCCAAAAACTCGATCATTAAACAATATCATAAATTGTTTGAGATGGACGGGATTAAACTTGAATTCCAGGAAGAGACACTCGATGTGATCGTCGACAAGGCCATCGAATTTAAACTGGGCGCCCGCGGGTTAAGATCCATCTGCGAAACCATCATGATTGATGCCATGTTTGACATGCCGTCGGAGGGAGGAACCAGCATGGTGATCACTCCGGAGTTCGCCACAGAAAAAATTGAAAAAATCAGTACTTTGCGACTTCAGGCAAGTTAATGTATTGTGAGAAATAATATTACCTTTGAAACGAATTAAAATTATTATAACAAATGAGTAAAGGAATTGTCAAATTCTTTAATGTAACAAAAGGATTTGGGTTTATTAAAGACGATGAGTCTCAAAATGAGTACTTTGTACACGTAACAGGATTGATCGATCAAATCAAAGAAAACGACCATGTAACTTTCGAATTACAAGACGGAAGAAAAGGTCTTATCGCCGTAAACGTAAAACAAGCTTAAATAAAGCAAGTTTCGAACAAAAAAAGAGAGGGTGTCCATTGGATACCCTCTTTTTTTTTGGGAAAAAAGGCAAAAGTAAAAAGTAAAAAGGCAAAAGTGGGAACTCCTTAAAGTTGTGTTTTGAGATAAGAGGTTGGCTGTAATCAGTTTTTGTGAAAAGAAGACTGAGCTTATACAATTATGATCTTTACTAAAGCACAACTTTAAGGAGTTCCCACTTTTGCCTTTAGTCTTCTTCAGTGACTTCCTGCGTAAATGATCAATCCGATTCCAACCACGAAGAGGAGGAACATGGCCGCCAGTAGTCCGGAGGTGCCTTTTGAGCCCTTGAATTCTTTCCAGATAAATACTCCCCACAAAGCTGCGATAAGGGTCGCACCCTGCCCTAAACCATAGGAGACGGGAAATCCAGCCTTGCCTGCAGCAATAATGCTCAGCGACATGCCCACACACCAGATCATGCCTCCCAGAATACCTGTCAGGTGTTCTTTCAGTCCTCCCCTAAAATACTGGGCATAGCTAACTGGTACTCCTTCGAATGGTCTCTTCATCAAAATTGTATTCAAGAACAGATTGCTCACCAGCACGCCGATTGCAAAGAACACAGTTGCCGTATAGGGAGTCAGGAAACCTGCTTTGGGCTGGAGAAAATCATCTGTCATCGAACTGGCCACAAACCTGTAAAAAAGGGCCATCAATACACCTCCCACAAGCGAGAGGACGATTCCCTTGGTCGGGACTTTCATCGATTGCGAAGCTTTCTTTCTGTAAGCAATAGCATCCAGCAGGATGGCAATCGTTACAAGTCCTACACCTGCAAACAACCACACCGGACTGCCTTGGGGAGTAGCCATGTAGTTGATGATGACACCCAGTACAAGGGCAATGCCAATCCCTACCGGGAAAGCCACAGACATGCCTGCGATGGCGATGGCGGCTGCGACAAGGATGTTCGCAGCGTTAAAGATGATGCCTCCTAAAAGTGCCTTTGAAAGGTTGGCCGGATCTGCCTGTTTCAGATCTGCAAGAAAACCTCGTCCCTGTTCGCCAAAACTGCCCAGGGTGAAAGCAAACAGCAAAGACATCAATACAATACCGATGACATAATCCCAGTAAAAGAGTTCGAAACGCCAGGATTTTTCGGCCAGTTTCTGGGTGTTGGCCCACGAACCCCAGCAAAGCATGGTCACAAATGTGAGGATAACGGCCAGTGTGTAACTTTCGACGATGTACATGTTGCGTTAATTTTAGATGATTAGTTGGTTGTGAATAACTGAGGTTAATATTTTGAAGGATTGGATATTAAAGTATTAGATGTTGTCGCCCAGAATGGAAGGCAATTTTCGTTTTTCAATTTTGAGTCCGGAGTCGGCAAGTCTTTTGATCTGGAATTCCAGTGAATTTTCATCCCACGAATTTTGCAGGAAGAGGTTCAGTTTATACCTGTTTTCATCAGTTCCAATCTCGACTATATTTCCTGTTCCGTTTGCCATATTCATGCCAATGGGTGCATAGATAACAGGCCCGTAACTCCTTCTTTTTCGGCCATGTAAGATAAATTTAACGCCTGATATCTTTTGGAATGGCAATTGGATGGTCTGGTTGTTCTTATCAATTACAATCTGGTTCGTCTCAAACGTTATTTTACCAACGATTTTGTAGCTTCTTAATATCAGCAAAGAGATTAATCCGAACAATGCCAATGAAAGGAGAATATACAAGATGTTCGTGGAAAAATGGTTGAGGAATGCAAGGCACAGAGTCAGGATGATAACAATCAAAGAGGATTTGATCATCTTAAGAATGATCACATTGGAATTCTCTGTCAAAAGAAACGTATTTCTCATTTGCTTTCTTTCAGGGTTTTATTCATCATTCAATAATACTCAGTTACTGTTGGTTTGACTTGTTCCCTTCCGTCCGATCCGGAGGTAATAGCCATATCGAATATTTGTTCGCGGACGGTGCTATTCCGTCATTCCACCCCCCGGTTCCACCGGGGGGTATCCACGGGTAACCCCTGCCGGGGTTTAATCGAAGCATGAGCCTTCCCCTCGTATTTTCTCACCTTCTCATCGTCTCATACTCTCATGTCGAATTATTTCTCATTAAACACCAGCGCATCACTCACGTAAATCCTGCTATCGAGAGATTCCGGTTTCTTGTCGCCGGTAACCACCAGTTTCAATGTATGCTTTCCCGGATTTAAATGCAGTGCGTGGCAGATGTTGATGGGTGTTTGTTCCTGTTTGTTGTAGTAAAAATAGGTGTCGAAAGTGGAATGCAACTTATCGTCGATATAGAGTTCTGCCTTACCGGCGTCTTTTTTCCAGTTTCCTTCCAGAGAAATGGCGGTTCCTTCAAAGGCGAATTCAATGGCATCTCCTTTTTTGCCTGCAAATTTTGCCTGTCTGGCTTTCACGGCCGTATTTTCATCGGGCAATTGCAGGGTTTGCCAATTACCGGAAAGCTTCCACCGCTTTTCGTTGAAGATGGAGACCTTTTCGCTCAGGACCATCCCCGGAAAACTTACTTCCAGCGGGGCGGAAACGGGTAGTTGAATTTTTACGCTGATCAGCTCAGGTGTCACCGTGCCACCTTCGGCAATAATATGATTGACAGCATATTTGTAAGTGTTGTCAACCGCTTTGCGGTAAGAGTAGTTGGTGAAAATAAACAGGGAGTCCTGCATTTTGCTGACTGCTTTTTTCATTGGATCGGGCAGACCGCTAAAACCGTTGATCACCCCAAGGATGGCCATTCCATTGGATGGGTTACAGTCGGAATCCTGCCCGCAGCGGGTGGTAATTTCCATTGTTTTCAAAGGGTCGCCATCCCCGTACAACAGGCCGATGACAATGAAGGCGCCATTGAATTTGGCATCGATATTAAAGGCTTCTCCGGCCGTACAGATGTGGGTTTTCCCCCATTTCCCCTCGATGGCTTTCCAGACTGCACGCCAGTCTGCTGGGTTTTTATCCTTAAGCAGGAGTACATCCCGAATGATTTTCGCGTAGTCGGATTCGGCAGGAAGAGAGCACAACGCTTTTTCAACGATTTTGCGGAGATCTTTCTCGAAAAATGCCTCCGCATAAAGAGATGAGAGAAAAACACCGCCATAAACGCCATCACCGTAATTCATGATGTGGCCGATTTTGTCGGCCAGTTTGAGTGCGCTGTTGGGCATGCCGGGCGACATGAACCCAATGTAATCCGCCTCGATCTGGAAATCGATGTCGTTGGCATGAAAATTGAATTCCGGAGCTCCAGAGCGGGGAGGAAAGATGCTGTCGTAATAGTTTTTCCTGGCCTGACAATTGGCATGCCAGAGCATATAGCCAGCCTTGGCAAACAGCTCCTGGTATTTTTTTGCCGGAGCATTGATGCCGTACTCGTCCATGGTCATCAGGAAAGTAAGCTGAACATACAGGTCATCCTGGGTCAGCGAACCGATTGCATCCTTCGGGACCCAGTTGATTGAGTCGTCAAAAGTACGGCCCAGCGCATGAAATTCAGTGGGCGCGCCGTAGGTTACCCCGAGCATTTTTCCGGCCCAGCCACCGGCGATCTTGTCCTTAAGGACTTCCGGTGTAATTGTTCTCATTGAAGGATCCGGCTTAACGCAGGAAGTTATTGCTCCAATCAGTATGAATGCGATATAAGGTATAGTTTTCATAATATCAGATGGTTAACAAATTACAAATTAGTAGAGAGGTGCAGTTTATTTTTAGGTAGATGGTTTAGATCGATACGAATGAAAAATACCAACAATTTTTAATTTTTAATCTGTAATTTTTTTCTCACCGGCCATTGCATCATCCTTTTTTCGATGAAATGAGCGATGCTATCCGGAGTCATTTTGAACTTAACATAGGTGTGTTTCCCGGCAGGATCATCTTTCCAGCCGTTGCTGCCATCCGGATGAACCTGAATGGTCCCCTTCACGGTAGAAAAAAATGGTTCAGTGCCGTAAATAGCAATCAGAACCGCTGTTTGGTCCCAGCTCATCCTGCCGTAGTGGTCTTCTTGCGAACCGGCCAGCGCAATGCGGAAGGCTTCTCTGACCGGGTTGTCCTTCCAGGGTTGGTTAACCAGTTCCAGACCGGTTTTTACCTTTTCGCCAATTTCGAATCCTGAAAAAATGATGTCGGTTGGCCAGTGACTGAAGCAATCGATGGAAGCTGTGGAATCCATGTAAACATTGAATTCTTTACCGGATGGGAATTGGCCGGCCATGGAGACCAGTTTTTTGACCTTCAGGAAGACCAGGTCAGTTCCGTTCAACAGACTGAGTTGATCGGGTTGAGACTGTAACAGATTCCCCAGGTTGGTCAAAAATCCGATGCTGACGATGGTCACCGAATGATCGGGCTGTGAAGCAAGAATCTTACGGTATTGTGTGACGGCATCGGGTGCTTCACCTGTTGAGCGCGTCTGATGGGGAAACCTTGCAACGACCGAGTCGGGCCAGTGCTGGGAAGCGGTCATGCTGACGCCTTTGGTTTTTGGAGCCCCTACCGGGATAGCAGGTCTCCCGAACCAGGTATTCATCACTTCAATGGTCGGGACGACCAAAGAATCCTTATTGCTGGCAAAAGTTCCAAGGATCTCAACCTTCCCGCTGTCGGTCAAGGCATGCAAAACGGCCATGGCACCTACATCGTCATAATCTGGACCAATGTCGGTATCAAGGATTATTTTCACGGGAAACGAAGGACTCTTTTTGGGTGGAGGAGTGCACGACAGAAAGATACAGGTGCACAACAACATGAATAGGACGGAATTATTTTTCATCCTGCGTATTTTAGAAATTAAAATCAATTTCATTCCTGTAGGGCACAGATGCCTGAGCACCCATCCGGGTTACCGATAGGGAGGCTGCCTTGTTGGCAAATCCGATGGCTTTTGCCAGTCCGGCACCTTCGGATAGTGCAACCGCCAGGGCTCCGTTGAAACAATCTCCTGCAGCGGTAGTGTCCACTGCTTCGACTTGATAGGCCGGGATTAGTTCGCAGATTTCTGAGGTAACTACGAGCGCCCCTTTGCTGCCAAGTGTTACCACCACCACCTCAACTCCTTTGGCTAAAAGAGTCCTTGCTGCAGTTTCAGCAGATTGGTGATCAGTTATGGGTATTCCGGTAAGCAGTTCCGCTTCAGTCTCATTGGGTGTGATCAGGTACAGCATCTTCAGAAGTTCATCCGGCAACTTTTGTGCAGGAGCCGGATTCAGAATTACTTTTTTTCCGGCCTTGAAAGCGATTTCAGCAGTATAAATAACTGTCTCCAATGGAATCTCCAATTGCATCAGTACAATTTCAGCGCTCAATATAGCGGGTAGAGCGCGGTCAATATCTTCCTTTAGCAGTCGGGCATTGGCTCCCGGGGCCACAACAATGCAATTCTCTGCGTGGTCGTCGACTGTGATCAAAGCGATCCCTGACGGTGTTCCTGGATCAGAGAAAAGAAATTCTGTGCCAAGGTTTTCTGATTCAAGCAATACTTTGGTTTGCCGGCCGAAAATATCCTCACCGGTTTTGGCGACAAGCTTTACATTGCCGCCTAATCGGGCTGCTGCAACGGCTTGGTTGGCGCCTTTTCCTCCCGGATTCATTAGAAAATCGCCTCCAATAATAGTTTCCCCCGGTAAGGGAAGCCTGGAGGTTTTGATGACCATGTCCGTATTGGTGCTACCCACCACAGTTATTGAGTGTGTTTTCATATCATTGAGAGGTATTTGAAGCGAACAAAGGTGACGATAAAAGGGAACTCCCAACCCGATTGTATCTGCCGTCTTGTGGATTCATTTTTGCCCTTTTGGTTCACTCAAAGTTCATTCCTTCATCCAAAATTAAGATAAATTCTCAGAAAGGGATCTTCCTTAATTTTTTAAAGGAAAATCTTGTTTATTTTGTACTCTCAATATAGCAACCTATGAACATTTTAATCATTGGATCGGGAGGGCGCGAACATGCTTTTGCCTGGAAACTC
>SESG01003126.1_pt1 | contig 11237 bp, 10 predicted proteins | sample 3171421 | NCBI WGS metagenome assembly SESG01 (sample SAMN10866946, study PRJNA518727) | freshwater metagenome | biome: subpolar coniferous forest; feature: holomictic lake; material: water; isolation source: holomictic Lake 227, 6 m and 8 m depth | place: Canada: near Kenora, Ontario | collected... | reverse complement strand
GCCTGCTCGCTGCGCTCGCGATGTCCCCCCCGGGAACCCCCCACGTGGTGCTTGGGCAAAGCCCGAACCCCACGGCTGATTCGTTCCATCCTGTCCTTTCCTGGAGTCCCCATGTCCGGCCACAGCAAATGGTCCACCATCAAGCATAAAAAGGGCGCCGCTGACGCCAAGCGGGGCAAGGTCTTCACCCGGATCCTTAAGGAGATCACCGTGGCCGCCCGCCTTGGCGGTGGTGATGTGGCGGCCAACCCCCGCCTGCGCCTGGCCGTGGACCAGGCCAAGGGCAGCAACATGCCCAAGGACAACTGGGAGCGCGCCATCAAGAAGGGCACCGGCGAGCTCGAGGGCGTGACCTACGAGGAAGTCACCTACGAGGCCTATGGTCCTGGCGGCGTCGCCATCCTGGTCGAAGCCATGACCGACAACAAGAACCGCACCACCCCCGAGGTCCGCAGCTACTTCACCAAGTTCGGCGGGGAGCTGGGTGCCCAGGGCTCCGTGGCCTACCTCTTCACCAAGCAGGGCCAGATCGTGGTCGAAGCCGAGGTCTCCGAGGACAAGGTCATGGAGGTGGCCCTGGAGGCCGGCGCCGATGACGTCGTCGACGAGGGCGGCGCCTGGGTGATCAAGACCAGTCCCGAGTCCTACCAGGCCGTGAAGGATGCCGTGGACGCGGCCAAGTTGCCCGTCATCGAGGCCAAGATCATCATGGCCCCCAGCACCAGCACGGCCCTGGAAGGCAACAAGCTCACCAGCTTCCTGAAGCTGGTGGATCTCCTCGAGGACAACGACGATGTGCAGAATGTGTGGCACAACGGCGACTACGAGGAACCCGAGGACTAAAGTAACTCCAGAAACAGAAGCAGCCGTCCGCGACGGCTGCTTCTGTTTCTGGAGGATTCGTCAGTTGGCGGGGCGGAGAGTCTCCACCGAGCCCGCGGGGGCGGTCTTGGCGCGGGCGCCGAACAGCCCCTTGTTGAACACGGTGAAGCTGGTCGCCAGGAAGAGCACGAGCACCAGGAGGGCCGAGCCCCGCTTGCTGGCCGCCAGCGCCTTGGGCGTCATCTCGGACAGGCCCACAAGGAGGAACACCAGCAGCAGCTTGATATGGAAGTAGTGGCCGTTCTTCAGGGGGTTCTGCCCCTCCTGCATCAGCATTACCAGCAGCGCGGCGCCGGCCACCAGCGCCAGGCGGAAGGCCCAGCTCACCACCTTTGACCAGATGGTGGCCGCCAGGCCCTGCAGGTCTTCCCGGCTCTCCTCGAAGCCCGAGAGCAGCAGGGTCACCACGGCGCCGCCGAGGCCCACGCCCAGGGCGAGAAAGTGCAGCCAGCGGAGCAGGTTCACAGCTTCGATCTTGAGATTCATGGTCACCTTCCAAGGAGAAACCCCAGATTAGCAGCCCTGATAGGCTGGTCTGGTCTGGAGAGGGTCATGACCAAGCTGAGAGTTGCTGTCGTCGGAGTAGGTCACCTGGGGCAACACCATGCCCGCATCGCTGCATCGGCGCCGAACGCGCAGCTGGTGGCGGTCGTGGATCCGGACCCCGCCCGGGGGCCGGAGATCGCCGCCAAGTTCGGTGCGCCCTGGGCTGCCACCCTGGATCAGGTACTGGCGGAGGTCGATGCCGTGCAGATCGCCGCGCCCACGGGCTTCCACCACGCCCTGGGTGTCCAGGCCCTCAAGGCCAGCAAGCACGTGCTCATGGAGAAGCCCCTGGCCGCCACCCTCGCCGAGGGCGTGGCGCTGCTGGCGGCGCTGGCCGAGGCCCGCGCTTCGAGGCCCGGCCTTGTCGCCCAGGTAGGTCACCTGGAGCGGTTCAACCCCGCAGTAACCGCCCTGCGGGAGCGTGGCTTCAAGCCCCGCTTCCTGGAGGCCGTGCGGGTGTCCCCTTTCCCTGCCCGCAGCCTGGAGGTGGACGTGGTGATGGACGTGATGATCCATGACCTGGACCTGCTCCGCGCCCTGGTGGGGCGCCCCGTGATCGATGTGGAGGCCGTGGGCATCCCCGTCCTGACACCCTATGCGGATCTGGTGAATGCCCGCCTGAAATTCGAGGGCGGCGCCTTCGCCACGGTCACTGCCAGCCGCGTGGCCCGCAAGAAGGAGCGCACCCTCCGGGCCTTCGGTGACAAGGAATACGCCAGCCTGGACTTCGCCTCCCAGAAGCTGGAGCTGCTGCGCCTCGTCATGGGACCCGACGGCCCCGAAGTGCGCCCCGAGACCGCCACCATCGAAGAGGGCGAGCCCCTGCGCCTCGAGATCGAGGCCTTCCACGCCGCCTGCCTGGACCTCGGCACCGACGGCGTCACCTGGGAAGAGGGCCAGGAGGCCATGCGCGTGGCCGACCAGGTCCAGAAGGCCGTCGCGAAGAGCCTCGCGGAGCTGGGCCGGGCGTGAGCCGGTTCTACGACCTCGCCTCCCTCGCCAAGCCGCTGGTGACGGCGCCGCTGGCGCTGGCCTTCCTGGACCTGGACGCGGACCGGCGCTGGTCCCTGGGCTTCCATGACCGGACTGAGCCGCTTACGGTCCGCCAGCTGCTGTCGCACAGCTCGGGACTGCCACCCTGGCGGCCCTACACCGGCGAGGCCGTGGCCCAGCAGCTGCGCCGACCGGTGCCTGAGCATCCCTTGCTCCGGGCGGGGACGCCGGGGCTGGCCACCTACTCAGACCTCAACTACCGCCTGCTCGGCGAGCTGCTGGAGGCCGAGATCGGTGTGCCCTTCTCGCAGCTGGGCGCGGCCTCCGGGCTGAGTCCCGCCCCATGGACTGCGGCCCCCGCGGAGCTTCCTGACGCTCCCGATGCCGAGGCCTGGACCCTCGCCACGGGTACCGCCCCGCCCCCGCGCGGCCGGCACCTGCCCCACGATGCCAACGCCCGGGCCGGCATGCGCGGCCATGCGGGCTTCGGCACTACGGCCCCGCAGCTGCGCGCTGCCCTGGCCCGCTGGGTCGCCGCTGGCTGGCCGCGCCGCATGGCTGTGGAGACCGCCCCCGGCGAGCAGGGCGCCCGCTGGGGCCTGGGCCTGCAGGTGCTTCCGGCAGATCCGGGTTCTTTTGGACACTTGATGTCAAATATTCCTCTGGGGTTCGGCGTAGAGGTCCTCGAAGCTCCCACCGAGGCCGCGCCTGCGGCCGCCCCCCCCGCCGAGCCCAAGCCAGGCCCGCCCTCTGGCTGGTGGGTTCACCTGGGCTACACGGGTCCGGCGCTGTTCTTCCGTTCCGAGGATCAGGCCTGCCTCGCCTTGCTCACGCACCGCCGGGGCCCCGGGGGGGAGTTGCTCAGTGCGGAGACCCTGCGGGCCCGCCGCTGGCAGGCCCTGGCCCGTTTCGTGGGACAATTCCGCCCATGAAGGCCCTCCTCATTCCCGCCCTGGTCCTGTCGCTCTCGCCCCTGCGCGCCGCCCAGCCGCCTCTACGTATCGGGCTCGACACCCAGGCGGTCGAGTGGATCGTTTCCCTGGAAGGGGGCGGCCAGATCTGTGACCGGACCGGCAAGCGCCTGCTCAGCCTGGCGCCGGAGGAGAAGCTGCGCATCTGGTGGGATAGCCGGGGCGTCTCTGATTCCACCACCGAATACCGCATCCAGGTGGGCCGCCCCCTCGAGGCCGCCGAGACCCAGGCTCTGCTGAAGCGCCTGAGGAGCCTGGGCGAGGCTCCCGACCAGGTGAAGGTCCCGGATGCCGGGACCTGGCGCGTGGTAACCGGGCACTTCCCGGACGTCCGGGAGGCCGAGCCGGTGCTGCAGAAGCTGCAGGACCTGGGCTTCGACGAGCTGTGGGTGGCCTCGGAGCAGCGCCCCGGCTCGCCCCGGAAGGGGCGCGCCCTGTATGCCATCACTGACCGCTACGAGCGCCGACCGCTGCCTCAGGCAGGCGTCTGGCTGAAGCCCTCTGGCGAGCTCACCAGCCTCCAGGGCAAGGGCCGTTACCGGGGCAAGGTGGAGATCCTGCCAAACGCCCAGGGGCGCCTCACCGTCGTGAACACCCTGGACCTGGAGACCTACCTGCGCGGCGTGGTGCCGAAGGAGATGGGCGCCTGGGAGTTCCCGGCCCTGGAGGCCCTCAAGGCCCAGGCGGTGGCGGCCCGGACCTATGCCGTGGCCAACCGCGGCAAGCGGGCCGCGGATGGCTTCGACATGGGCGACACCGTCTCCGACCAGGTCTACGGCGGCCGGGACGGCGAGCAGGCCCTCACGGACCGCGCCATCCAGGAGACCGAAGGGCTGTTCGCCACCTATGGCGGCAAGCCCATCCAGGCCCTATTCATGGCCAACTGCGGCGGGCACACCACGGACGTGGCCCATGTCTTCGGCGGCAATGCCCCCTACCTCCGGGCGGCCTCCTGCTATCCCGAGCGGCCCCTGACCCTGCCCTTCGCTTCGGGCCTCCCCATCACCCTGGAGACCCAGCAGCCCTGGCTCAGCTGGGAGCTGCTGCGCCTGGCCTCCATCGGCCTTCCCCCCGACTGGCTGGCCGGAGAGCGACTGACCCGGCCCGCCACCCCGGCCGAGCTGACCCAGCCCGTGCGGCTGCTCCAGCAGCGACTGGCCCTGGATCCCAGCCCGCTGGCGGGGCAGGGACACCTCTTCCTGGCGATGGCCCGGGCCTTCGGCTTCCAGCGACTGGTGGAGGGCCAGGAGTGGCCCCAGGACGCGGCCTACTTCCTGCCTGCCAGTCTTCCCCAGGATCGGCTGCTGGCGGCATTCCTGACCCGGCGGGGCGTGGTGCCCGCCGCCGCCTGGGCTGCTGAGGAACCCATCACCCTGCGTCAGGCCCTCCAGGTCCTGGGGCGCCTCTGGCTGGAGCTGGAACCCTTCACCCCCAGCGAGGGCTCCCTGCTGCTGGACGGGCAGGTCCGGCGCAAGCGCGGGGGACCGGAACCCCTACCGCTGGCCCCTACGGTGCTGCTCGCAGAGGAGAGCCCGGACGGCAGCCTCCGCCTGCTGCCCAAGGCCGACATCCAGGTGGGTGATCGGCTCAAGTGGATCGCCAGCGAAGCCGGCCCCGCCCAGGTGCTGGTAAGACGCCTAGACCCGGATGGCGCCGCCTGGGACCGCTACAACCCCACGGCCCACTGGCGCGTGGAATTCAGCGAGTCGGAGCTGCTCGCCAACGTGAGCCGGCGCATCAAGGTCCCGGGGATCCGGGAGATCAAGGCCGACTACAACGACGAGGGCCGGGTGCTGGACCTGACCTTGGTGGACACCCGGGGCGCCTCGCACCGGGTACGGGGCATGCACATCCGGGGCCTGCTGGGCCTCAAGGACAACGTCTTCCGGTGGCTCACCGTGGGCCACGGGGCCAAGCGTCGCTGGATCTTCTACGGCCGGGGCTGGGGGCACGGCCTGGGCATGTGCCAGACCGGCGCTTACGGCATGGCCCTGGAAGGCACCCCGTTCCAGCAGATCCTTCAGCACTACTACCCGGGCATAAACCTGCAGCGGGTGGACTGAAGTCCAGCAACCTACCCCAGTTCAGACCATTGACGCCCGGGGCGAGATGCCCGAGGTTTCCTTCATGGGGAGACCGGGCATGACTCTGGAGGGATGGATCCTAGGCGCGCCGCTGAAGGTGCTCCGGCAGGAGGATCATCCCTACCACGAGACTACCCTGGCCACGTTGGGGCGGCACGAGGTGGGCCTCACCCGCCGGGAGACGCCCCAGGGACCCAGCAGTGAGATCTTCCTCGACGGTCGGTCCGTCTATGAGCTGGGCATGGCGGCGCCCGCCCGGGCCTGGTTCGACCTCTGCCGCGAGCTCGGCTACGAGCCGGCCCGGCACTGGGACTGGGATCCGGCGCTAGTCCTGTTCCAGCAGCTGGTGCCAGCCATGGCCGTGGACTGGCACGAGCCGCCCCTGGCCCTGAATGCGCTGGGCCTCCCGGAGGGCGTCCTCAGCCTCGCGGGCCTCCGGCAGACCTTCGCCGAGGCCGTGGGAGAGCTGCACCGCAAGCTCCCGGGCCCTGTGGGCGCCAAGGTGTCGGAAGCCTTCGAATGGCTGCCCCTCCGGGCGGTGGTCTTCCACGATGACGCTAAGCCGGTGGTGGACGCCGAGGAGACCGGCCCCTGCGGTCTGGTGTCGCTCTGGCTCGGGATCCACCACGACCGCCCGGTGATCCTCCGGGGCGAGTCCCCTGCGGAGCACCGGCACTGGGCCACCGAGGCAACCGGGGGCCGGAGCCCAGGCGAGGTCTTTCTCGCCGCCGCGGGCCTTGACCCGGAGCCCCCGCAGGGCTTTGACGGGGTCCTCCACTCGGCCCTGACCCACCTCTGCCACCGCCTGGAGGAGCCCCTGGACGCCTACCGCCGCACCTACCCGGTGGGCATCCCCTGGCACCACGGCCGCCGGGAGCGACTGCTGGGCCGCACCATTGTCGACCTGCGGCCCGGGGACCCGCCCATGCTGATCCTCGATGACGGCACCGAGGTGGCCATCGATGTGGATCCCGGCGCCGCCTGGGAGCTGGGGGGAATTTAGATTTTTTCCAGAGACACCGCCGTGACCTTGTATTCCGGGGTACCGGTCACGTTGTCCCGGCCCGGCCCCGTGGCCCGGTTCACCCAGGCCTCCACCGCGTGAAAGGTGGCAAAGAGCTCGCCCGGCCGCACCTCGGTGGTCAGTCGGGCGCGGAGGGTGAAGGCGCCGTGGCGGCTCTGCACGCGCACCGCGTCGCCGCCCTCCACACCCAGGGTTCGGGCATCCTCGGGATGCAGGTCCAGGCAGTCGTCCGGGGACAGGCGACCGTTGCGGGTGCCCCGGGTCATGGTGGCGGCATTGAAGTGGAAGAGGCTGCGACCCGTGTTCAGCAGAAAGGGATGGGCCTCATCCGGCACCTCGGCGCTGGGTGTCCACCGGAGCGAGCGGAACCGCGCGGGCCCCCCACCCGCGAAGGCATCGGCATGCAGCCGCGGCGTGCCTGGGTGGTCCTCGGCGGGGCAAGGCCACTGGAGGCCTCCTTCCCGGTCCAGCCGCGCGTGGCTGATGCCGGCGATGGCGGGCCAGGTGCGCCGCGCCTCGTCCCACACCGCCGCGGCGTCCTCGAAGCGGAAGTGCGCCCCGGCTCCCAGGCGCTCGGCCAGGTCGCAGAGGATCGCCAGATCCGTGCGGCTCTGCCCCTTGGGCGGCAGCGCCCGGCGCACCCTCTGGACCCGGCGCTCGCTGTTCATGAAGGTGCCTTCCTTCTCGAAGGTGCTGGCCGCAGGCAGGAAGACCGTGCCAAAGGCCTTAGCGGTCTCCGTCAGGAAGAGGTCCACGACGATCAGGTCGTCCAGGCCGTTCAGGCAGGCGGCGGTGGCCTCCGTGTCCGGGTGGCTCAGCAGGAGGTCATAGCCGATCACCAGCAGCGCCTTCAGGCGGCCCTCTCCCGCGGCGTCCACCATGCCCATGGCCGTGAGACCGGGCTCCATGGGAAGCTCCGCGCCCCAGACCGACGCATGGGTGCCCTGGGCCGGAGCGAGCTTCTGATAGCCCGTGAGGCGGGACGGCTCGCAGCCCATCTGCGCGCTCCCCTGGACGTTGTTCTGGCCGCGCGGGGGATTCACCCCCGCGCCAGGAATGCCACGTTGCCCGTGAGCAGGGCCAGCTGGGCCAGGGCCGCCACCGTGTCCGTACCTTGGATGTGCTCCGTGACCCCGAGGCCGTGCAGGCACATGGCGGGCCGGGTGGTGGCATAGAGCCGCGCCGCGCGCCGGATGTCCTCAGCCGGAACGCCGCAGACTCCGGCAGCGCGCTCCGGAGGCCAAACCTCCACCGACGCCGCAAAGGCCTCCAGACCTTCGGTGCGGGCCTGCAGGAAGTCTGTGTCCGTAAGCCGCTCCCGCAGGATGACGTGGCCCAGCGCCAGCAGGAGGGGCAGGTTGGTGCCGGGATGCAGGGCGAGGTGCACCGTGGCGAGCGCGGCCAGCTCCGTGCGCCGGGGATCCACCACGATCAGGGGCACACCCGCCCGGGCCCGCTGGCGGATCCGGGCCCCAACGATGGGGTGGTTCTCCGTGGGGTTGGCGCCCACCACCAGGAACAGCCCCGCCTCCTCTACATCGGCGAAGCAGTTGGTGGCGGCGCCGGTGCCGAAGACCTCGCCCAGCCCCGCGGCGCTGGGGGCGTGGCAGACCCGCGCGCAGCAGTCGATGTTGTTGGTGTTCAGGGCCAGCCGCGCGAACTTCTGCGCGAGGTAGTTCTCCTCGTTGGTGGCGCGGCTGGAGGCCAGCACCCCGGCCTGCCCCTCGGCCTGCCGCAGGGCCGCCGCGGCCGCGTCCAGGGCCGCCGCCCAGGAGACCTCCACCCAGGCCCCGTCGCGGCGGACCAGGGGCGAGGTGATGCGATCGGGCGCATCGTTGAAGCCGAACCCATAGCGCCCCTTCACACACAGGTGGCCGCGGCTCACGGGCGCGTCGAGCAGGGGCCGGGCCTCGGTGATGCGCCCGGCCTTCACGCCCAGGTCCAGCTCGCAGCCGGTGCCGCAGTAGGGGCAGACCGTCCGCACCCAGCGCTCGGGCAGGCCCTGGGCCAGCCGGGTGACGTCCTCGATGGCGCCCGTGGGGCAGGTGTCCGCGCAGGCGCCGCAGCTGACGCAGCCGCTGTCCGCTAGCCCAGCGGCGAGCTGGGGCACGGGCCGGACGTCCATGCCGCGACCGGCCATGGTCCAGATGTCCTGCCCCTGCAACTCCTGGCAGATGCGGACGCAGCGCCCACAGGTCACGCACCAGGACAGGTCCACGTCGAGGTAGGGGTGCTCGGCAAGCCTCCGCTCCGGACGGCGCCCACCGCCGGGGAGGACCCCATAGGCCTCGAGCAGCGCCTGGAAGGGCTTGGCCTCCAGCCGCGTGGGGTCTTCGGCGGGAATATGGGCCGCGTAGCCCTCCAGCATGGTGCGCCGGAAGCCCTCCAGGGCGGGCGTGTGGGTCTGCACCTCCATGCCCTCCCGCACCTCCGTGGCGCAGGCACAGAGCGGCCGCTCTTCGCCGACCACCTCCACCTCGCAGAGCCGGCAGGTGGAGGCGGGCTTCAGGCGGGGATCCGAACACAGGGTCGGGATGGGGATGCCCTCACGCTGGCAGAGCGCCAGCAGCGACAGGCCTTCCGGTGCCTCGAGGGGGCGGCCATTTACCTGCAGATGGATGGTTTCAGCGGGCAATCGGGTCACTCCAGGAAGCGGGACGTGTTGCAGTGTGCGCGGGAGAGGCTCGACTTCAACCCAGCTGCTCCCACGCCACGGCGAAATGGTCGAGGATGTGCTGACGCTCGGCCCGCTCCTGCTCCGCGATGCTGGTGTAGGGATGGCGGAACACCACCCGCCGCACCCCGCGCCGCACCAGGGCCCGGCAGCAGATCAGGCAGGGCTCGTGAGTGACGTAGGCCGTGGCCACGGGGCCGTCGCAGAAGCCCAGGGCGTTCTCCTCGGCGTGACTGGTGTGAAGGCAGCGCTGTCCCGGTTTGCAGGTCTCCGGCGTACAGTGGGCCATGCCCGGCAGGGCGCCGTTGAAGCCGGCCGCGGCGATGCCACCGTCGGCCCGCAGCAGCACTGAGCCCACCTGCAGGCGACAGCAGGTGCCGAGGCGGCTCAGCTCGAGCGCCATGTTCATGAAGACTTCATCCTTGAGCTGGGCACGGGACATGGGGACCTCGGGGGGGGGAGCTCCATCATTGCAAGAACCCGCCCAGGGTGGGAAATCCAGGCGCCCCGACTTCCCGAGGAATGCTCCAATGGAGCCGGGAGGCCCTGCGCCGATGGATCAGCTCTGGAGACTCGGGGGGGACAGCCGCAACCTCGCGCTGGGCTACCTCGCGGCCATGGCCGGGATGCTCTGGCTGCTGAACCAGGCCCGGCGCTCCTTCTGGCTCGTGTCCCTGCTGGCCCTGCCCGGGACCTTCTGCCACGAGCTCTGTCACTGGCTGGTGGGCACCGCCCTCAACGGCCAGCCCCTGCGCTTCACGGTGCTGCCCCGGCGGGAGGGGCGCGGCTACGTGCTGGGCTCCGTGGCCCTGGGCAACCTCCGCTGGTACAACGCCTTCTTCATCGGCCTCGCGCCCCTGCTGCTGCTACCCCTGGCCTACGGACTCTTCCTCTGGCGGCTGGGGACGCAGCCCTCCTTCGGCTGGCCCGAGGCGGGCATGGTCTTCCTCCTGGCGAACCTGGTCTTCGCGGCCCTGCCCTCCTGGCAGGACTTGCGCATCGCCGCCCGCTCGCCCATCGGCTGGCTGCTGCTGGCGGGCGGCTTGGTCTGGGGCGGGCGAAAGCTCCTGGTCCCAGGCCCGCCAGCGCGGCCCCCCGCGACGGGTCCGATAACACGCTAGAATGGGCGCTGCAGCCTGCAGGTCCCGTAGCTCAGCGGATAGAGCGACCGCCTCCTAAGCGGTAGGTCGTGGGTTCAATTCCCGCCGGGACCACCAGCTGCGGCCCGACCCACCCGTTGACCACCCCGGATCACACAGCGCCTCGCGCTGTGCTCCTGCTCGGGCCGCGCCCGCTGGGCTTGCCTCGCAGACGGGTCCCGTCGGTCGTGGGTTCAATTCCCGCCGGGACCACCAGGCTCGCGTCGGGCACTCTGGAAGAGGACCCGCCCCATGCACCCCCTCTTCGACGCCCACAGCCACCTGCCCCCACCGGGAAGCCCCGAGCCGGGGCACTGGTGTGTGATCTGCGGGACTTGTGAGGCTGACGGGGAAGCTGTGCTGGCCCATGCCGCCGGGCGGGAGAAGGTCATCCCCATGCTGGGCCTGCATCCCTGGTTCGTGGCAGAGGCGGCACCCGGGTGGGACCTGCGCCTGGAAGCACTGCTGCGGCCCCACCGCTGTGGTGTCGGCGAGTGCGGGCTGGACTTCAGTCGGCAGAGTGCAGACCGGGCCGAGCAGGAAGCCGCCTTCCGGACCCAGCTGCGCCTCGCGCACACCCTGGGCCGACCCGTGGCCATCCATGCGGTGCAGGCCTGGGGACGCCTCCTGGACCTGCTGTGGGAGGAAGGCGTGCGGCCGGCGGGGGCGCTGGTCCATGCGTATTCCGGCAGCCCCGAGACCGCCCAGGCGTTGCAGGGCCTGGGCATCTACCTGTCCTTCTCCGGAGACCTGCTGGCGCCACACCGGCCGAAGCTGCAGGAGGCCCTGCGCGCTGTGGCCCCGGACCGCCTGCTGCTGGAGAGCGACGGCACGGCCGAGTTGGGGGCGGTGCTCGAGGCCGCCGCCGCCCTGCGCGGGGTCACGCCGGAGCTCCTCGCGGCCCAGACCTGGGAGAATGGGCGA
>SESG01002040.1_pt1 | contig 11246 bp, 16 predicted proteins | sample 3171421 | NCBI WGS metagenome assembly SESG01 (sample SAMN10866946, study PRJNA518727) | freshwater metagenome | biome: subpolar coniferous forest; feature: holomictic lake; material: water; isolation source: holomictic Lake 227, 6 m and 8 m depth | place: Canada: near Kenora, Ontario | collected... | reverse complement strand
TGTTGCGGCCATCTCAAGAGCGATCTTCTCCTGTTTTTCTTCGGTCGTGCTCATTTGTCGGCTTTTCCATCAAGCTTGTCATAGATGCGCTTGAACATATCCTCAATGTGGTCCATGCGCTTGTCCATGTCGTCCTTGCGAACGTAGTTTATCGGCAAGTCCACTTCAATTTGATGAACGTCAGATTTGAGTGACTGGACAGCCTCCCACAAGATGCGGGCAAACCATCCAGCGGTAGCAAGGGCGGCGCTAAGGGCCAGATTGATTGTTGTCTGGTCCATAGCGCCTGACTCCTTATTCGGCTTGCGCAGGCTCGTCAGCGGGTTTGGGAGCCAACTGAGCCTCTGCCTGCGTCTTGATGGTCATGATGATGTCGGCAACGTCTTTGAACGGCATGTCGCCAAGAGCCTTCATCACGATGTTCCAGTTCGCCACTGTCATGGCTACCGTTACGCTTGTCTGGTCCATTTATTCCCCCTCTACAGTTGCAGGCGCGATAGTCAGTTTGCCTTCAGCGACGAGCGCCATAATTTTGGCGTAGTCGGTGTTCGCGGGATCAAGCGGCACAAACCAAAGGACGCCATCAATCTCGCAACTAATGCTTGTGTTGACGCCATCAACTGCCAGATATTGAGCGTTCGAGTACATGATCACAGCTCCGCAGAGATTTGCATGGTGCCAAACGAGTCGAGCCAGCCATAAGATGCCACACTAATAAGCGCCGTTCCAGAAACGCCTGCAAAAGTGGATGATATGTAAAATCTCGTATTGATGGTAACCCCGGTGTAAACGCTGCTTGTAGACACAAAGCGGCCAGACCCGTTTGTTGACCATGTAACAGAGGGCGTTGCGCGTTTTGGAACAACAAAAGCCTGACCCATGTTTGGGTAATCATTGGCGGTGAAGACAATTGCAATACGAAATGCGTTTGTAGACCAGTCCTGAGTTTCATAATACCTTTGGCACTGAGTGAGCTGATCGCTGTAGATTTGCATCTCGTAGGGCGTAGCGGATGAACCAACTTCAAGTTGGACGCCTGTGATGTAGAAGGTTGCGCTGCTATTATTTATCCAAGTTACGCATCCACTTGTGCGGAAATACTGACCAGCCGCCCATGCCCCAGCCGTTGTATTGATTGACGAGCCAGACCCTAAGTCCCAAGTCGCCATAAGTCCAACGCCGCTATTAGCCAACCAAGTCCCCGCTTGATCGCCAGCGATTGTAATGCTTACTTGCTGCCAAGTGTTAGCAGATGCGATTGAATAGGTTGAAACATAAGACCGATTTTGCGCGCTATTAGTTAGCCCAAACCCGTAAGTTCCAGCAACACTAGACCGCACCCAAAATGAAATTGTAACTGTTGCGGCAGTAGATGAGCCAAAATTTAAATCGGCAACATTGTACCCCTCAATACGTTGCTGAATGATATTCACATCGCTTGCGCTGGGCGTAGCTGCGGTTCCATTTGTTAAAGAGAGAGAATTAGCATAACCAGTAGTCGGTACTTGCGTTGACTGCTGTGCTGTCCAACTTCCGGTTACAACCGTGTCATGATAGATGCGGAACCTGTCTGCGGCATATCCTGCGGATGCAGCGGTAACAGTAACTGCCGCCCCAGAATTGCGCTGGTCAATGAGCATATTCCCATTGATGATGCGATTGCGCTTGAACGACGAACCCATCACCACTGTGCCAGTGATGTTGAACGAGCCAGTGCCGCTGACGGTCAGGTTACCGCTGACAGTCTCATTCCCGGCCACCGTGTTCCCCGGTGTCGTAATGCCGGTGGTGCCATTCAGAGTGATGGTCATTGTTATTCTCCAGCCGGGGCGATGGTCAGCTTACCTTCAGCGACCAACGCCATTAGGTTGGCGTAGTCGGTGTTGGCTGGGTCAATTGGCACGAAGCTTGTCACGCCGTTGATGTCGCAACGGATGCCAGCAAGTTGACCTTCAGTCCCATTATAATACTGAGCGTTGGTGTACATGATCAAAGCTCCGCTGAAGCAGAATATGTGTTCAAGGCGACAGCAGTCGTTGAATTGCCAGCGTTTATATAAATGTCCGCTGAACTTGGATTGGCAAATTGATAGCCAGCCCCAGACCCGCCGCCAAACGTAATATTAGATACAGTGGGCGTTGTTCGCATTGTGACGGGCCAGATAGCATAATAGTGCCGATATACATCGCCCGATCCGGCTAAGAACGCATAGTTAAGTGCGCCCGGACCTTGAGTGGTATAATACCTCTGACACTGGGTAAGTTGATCGCTGTAGATCTGCATCTCGTAGGGGGTTGCTTTAGTGCCGACTTCTATCTGGACGCCTGTAATGTAGAAGGTTGCGCTGGAGGTTCCGACGACGGAGACTGCGCCAGTGGCAGTAACATAATTTGACCCAGCCCAAGATCCTGCGGTTCCGCTATAGGTCGCTCCAACACCTAAAGCAAAATTAACGGCTAAACCATTGCCGTTTGTTTTTAACCATGTTCCAGATGTGTCACCAGAAATCGTGACAGATTTCTGTTCCCATGTGTTGGCGGAACTAATTGTATAAGTAAAAGCATAAGATCTTGTGGCTGCAGAATTGTTTAAGGAACCCCCAAATGTCCCTGTAAGTGAACTGCGCACCCAAAAAGAAATGGTTATCGTAGAGGCCCCTGCGGCCCCCCAACCAAGGTCTGCGATGTTGTATCCTTCAATATACTGAGAAAGAGCAAAATAATCTCCAGCAGCCACAGAGTAGGCAGACAGAGAGGTTGCACCAAGATAATTGGTAAAACCAGCGGGCGGTGTCACAGACGCAGCATTTTGTTGGACCGAGAACTTTGATGCCGCAGAACAAATGAAAGCCCAGCGGTCAACTGTGTATGTAGAAGCCGCAGTTGGCGTCAAACTTGCCCCAGCATTCCTCTGATCAATGAGCATATTCCCATTGATGATGCGGTTGCGCTTAAACGACGAAGCCATCGCGACAGTGCCGCCAGCGGTAGTGTTGCCGCTGGTGTCGAACACCATGTTCGCGGTGGCGGAAGCGCCATCCTGAAGCGTTGTGACCTTGAGTGTGCCGGACATTATGCGGCTCCTTCAGCGGGTGCGATAATCAACTCGCCAGCGGTGACGAGCGCCATGATGTTCCGGTAGTCAGCATTATCGGCGTCAATTGGAACATAACTTGTTACGCCCTTGATGTCGCAGCGGATGCCAGCGGGAGACTTGCCCATCAACACGTCATTGTAATATTTAGCGTTGCTGTACATAATCAAAGCTCCGCACTTGCTGTGTATTGATAGCCAGTCGTTGTATTTATCAACACGTTGAATTGCTGCGTATCTGCACCCGGACCAGCAATGATTGAGCCGCCGTATCCAGATAAAACAATTGTTGCGGTTGTCCTTTTTGTCGCCTTAAAAAAGTTAATGCTATAGGTTGATGAGTTGCTATTCACACCAGAACCAAACTCATAATACCTCTGGCACTGCGCTAACTGGTCAGAGTAGATCTGCATCTCATAGGGGGTCGCTTTGGTGCCGACTTCTAGCTGGACGCCTGTTAGGTAAAAAGTGCCCCCAGAAGTAGATGTTGGGTAAGTTGTTGCTCCGGTCGCGCCAACATAGTTTCCCGCCGCCCAAGCACCGGCAGTTGCCCTATATGTTGTTCCAGAGCCAATATCAAAAAACACGCAAATGCCAGCGGTATTGTCTGTGGCCCATGTTCCGGTTGTATCTCCGGCAATCGTAACCGAGATATTTGTCCAAGTGTTTGAAGCGGATATTGTATAGGTAAACGGATAAGAGCGAGTTGCGCCGCCATTCCTTAGAGAACCACCAAAAGTCCCTGTTGCACCAGCGTAAACCCAGAAAGACAACGTAACTGTTTTTGCATTCGCCGTTCCCCATGCAAGATCATAACAATTTAAGCCTTCAATCACTTGCTCAATATAATTTACATCGCCGGAAGACGGTGTGCCACCTGTTGTTTTTGTGAACAACAAAGAGTTGGTAAACCCTGTTGGCGCAGTGCTGGATTGAGCACATGTCCATGCTCCAGCCGTGATATTGCTAATAAGCCATCTGTCTGTGCAGTATCCACCAGCAGTAATAGTGGCGGCTCTCTGATTGACCACCATGTTCCCGTTGATGATGCGGTTGCGCTTGAAGCTGGACGCCATTGAAATAGTGCCGCCAACCGTCTCGTTGCCGGTAATGGTGGAAGTTCCGCTGACCGTAAGATTGCCGCTGACAGACAGGTTCCCGCTGCCATCAGCAACAGCGACAGTGCCGGTCGTCGCAGGCAACGTGATCGTCGTCGTCCCAGCCACAGCGGCAGGCGTCAGCGTCACCGTCCCAGAAGTTGCCCCAGCGAGAGCTAAATTGCCCATTACACCACACTCCAAGTTGCGCCAGAGGATACCGTAACCGTCGCGCCGCCCGCAATAGTGATAGGCCCAAACGTGCCAGCATTGTTGGTCGATGCGATGGTGTAATTGCTGTTTACCGTCTGACCGTTCAGATAGAAGATCTGATCCGTTCCCCCACCAGTCGCCCCACCACCAATGCTGCCCCATGCAGTGCCGTTGTAACCCTCAAAGGATGTGGTGCTGGAGTTGAAGCGCAACATGCCCGTCGCGCCCGTAGGCTGTTGGGCGGTCGTCCCGACAGGTAGAAGGATCGCATCAGTCGCCGAAATCGCAAGGCTTACCGCAGGGGATGCAGTGTTGATGCCGATGCGGAAGTTGGTGTTATCCCAAAAGAGCCTAGAGTTGTTCTGGCTGTAGACGCCAGACGCACCAGCAAAGACCACAGAGCCGGTTGTGAAGGTGGTAGCAGTTCCCGTGCCGCCATAGCCGACGCCAAGCGTCCCAGCCAAGGAAACAGCCCCTGTGGTGGCCGTAGATGGCGTCAGGCCCGTAGAGCCAGCCGAGAAGCTCGTCACGCCTGCATTGGCAATGGTGATCGACCCGGAAGCATTGGTGATCGTGATGCCCGTCCCTTGCGTCAGGGTGGCAGAGGTGTAGCCAGTGCCATTTCCGATCAACAAAGCGCCATTGGCTGGGGTTGTTGTCAGCCCGGTGCCGCCGTTGGCAACCGCCAACGTACCGGCCACTGTGACAGCGCCAGTCGTTGCTGTGGCTGGCGTCAAGCCGGTCGAGCCAAAGCTGATGGAGGAAACAAGGCTGCTAGAAACCGTAGCCCAGGACGGCGCAGCCCCGGTGTTGCCTACCAAGACTTGGCCTGTTGCGCCAGCCGCCGTGACGCTCATTGCAGTCGTAGAGGCCCCATAGATGACGCCATACTGCGTCAGTGGGGTGGTCTGTCCCGTGCCACCATTGGCGACCGGCAGGGTGCCGGAAACATGCGTTGCAAGGCCAATCTTGCCCCAGGAAGGAGCTGCCGCAACACCCCCAGAGATCAGCGCGTTGCCGGTAGCGACATCCGCAAGGGTTGAGAGCGTCGTTGTCCCGGAGGCATAGACCAGATCGCCAATAGTGTAGGAGGCGATGCCAGTGCCGCCGCGAGCCACCGCCAACGTGCCAGAGGTGACGGCAGAGGCAGAAATAGCAATGTTGACATCAGATGCCGCTGTAAGCTGCCCCTGCGCGTTGACAGTAAATGTGCCGACAGATGACGCAGACCCATAAGAATTGGCCGTAACAGCCGTATTGGCGATGCTGAAGGTAGTCCCAACCAGCGATAGGCCGGTGCCTGCGGTGTAAAGGACAGGCGCACCAAACTGAGTGAAGGTAATAGCGGTTGTGCCGACGACGATGGGAAGCGGCGTCTGTTGCACCCAAGAGGTGTTGGCAAGCGTAGCGCCGGAAAGAACCAGAACGAAATCACCAGCGTCAATCTCGTTAGTGCCAGAGCCAGAGCTGTCATAGTCCGTAGCGCGAGTCAGGATGAACTTTGCACCCGCCGCACCTGTCGCTGTGACAGTGTAGATTCCGTTATAGGCAGCGGCGGAAGACGTTTCGTTCTTAATCAGGACACGCAGGCCAACGTCAGTTGGGCTGACGAAGGTATGACCGTCAAGGACAAGGGCGGCATTTGCCACTGCCGTAATCGTAGCCCCAACGCCAGAAGCGCCATTGTTGTAGGTGTAGGATGGCAGCGCAGCCGCAGAGCCGTAGTTACAAGAGGCATGAAAGTTCAGGCCTTGAGCAACGCTATCAACGTAGTCCTTATTTGCGATGTCGGTGCCGTTGGATGGAGTGGTGCTGATCGTGCCAGTGGTCAGGGTGACGGCATTAATTGTCGTATTGCTGACAGAGGTTATTTGCCCCTGCGCATTCACCGTGATTGATGGAACCGCAGAAGACGAGCCATAAGAGCCAGCCGAAGCGCCCGTATTAGCGATGCTGATCGTCCCGGAAATTGTGATGGGACCACCAGTGAGGCCGGTTCCGGTGGCTATATTGGTGACGGTTCCAGTGCCAGGGATGGTGTACCAAGTTGGATTTGCGCCCGCTCCTTGCGTCTGCAAAATCTGCCCAACGGCGCCCGGAGACAGGTTTTGCCAACCCGAACTGCCACGGAAAAGAAGTGACCCTTGCGATGAGCTGCCAACAGCAGCATCAATCAAGGTGCTGAGAGTGGACCAAGACGGCGCAGATGTTGTCCCATTTGACCGCAAGATCGTCGCATTGGTGCCTGCCGTCAGCGCCTGCCAATTGGACGCGCCGCGATAGAGCATAGACCCTGTTGCTGTCCCGAACGTGTCAAGAATGGCGCTGGGAGTGACATCAGAGGGGCTTGCTGTGCTGCCCGTGACATTCGCCTTAACCGTTCCAGCGGCCATTGTGGCAAGGTAAGTGTTTGAGATATTGCCAGCCGGAAGAGCAATGTTGACTGCCGTACCAACAGTGTTCGCTGTCAAAGGCGAGCTTGCGGTGACAGACGTAATTGTCGAAACAGGATATTGAGCCTGCGTATAAGAAGCAATCTGGCCAACTGAAATTTGAACGCTAACTCCAGACTGAACAGCTTCAAGAGCTGTGTTAGAATTAAGCGAACCAACTGTTCCAAGATTCGGGATTTGTTTGACGCTCATGTCAGCGGTCCTGTCTCTGGGACTGACGTATTGTTGTACGGCAATCCTGGATCATTATTGCCAGGCGCATTGGGATCTGTTCCCGGCTGCGTGTTCAACCCGCCTGGAGGCTCACCAGTTTGCTGCGTGACGCGAACGTCGTCATTCTCAGTTATGCGGACATCGCCGTTGATGACAGGAATGCCTGTCCTCGGGTCAACGGTGTTCTGGCCAGAGGTGACGCGAGTATCCTGCTCGGCCGTCACGAAATCCTGAATGCGCGGATTGGCAACAGGCACAGGATCAGCCGGGATGACAATCGCACGCAGCTGCTCTTGCGGCTCGTCGTAGCAGCTTTTGCAGACCAGAAGCTTGATGTTCTGAAGAGAAGCACCACGCCAATCAAACTGCCAATTCAAATCGACAAGGTTGTAGCGGAACCCGCAACGGTCGCATATCGCATGCGCCTGTGGGCTTCTTGCGCTTGTTCTGGCTCTACCTGCTTGGGAAGCATATGCCATGATGCCTCCTTACGGTCGATAATAGCCAGAGATCTGGGGTGAGATGTATTGCTGCGCCTGCTCGATGTTCTGAGAGGCAGCAATGTTGTATGACTCATCGGCGAGCATTTTCAGCCCCGGAGCCATGGGAGGATTCCAAACCCTCGCGAGGCGATAGGCAAGCCCATCAGCAAAAGCTTCGAACCAAAGGTAAGGAATGTCAACCGTTTGGCCATTGGTGAATGCAGCATCCTCAAGGCGAATGACCCGATAGTATTTCAGGGATTGCGCCGAGTTGCCATCCGGAACAGGCCAAAGGGTGACGGAAGGTTTGTTGCCTGTGGTCGTCCCATTGAGGCGATCAAACCAGAAAACTGTCGTAAACCCCTGTTGCTCTTTGTTAGGATAGCTCGCATATTCAGTGCGGCTAACAGGAGAGATTATGCGATCGATAGGATTGCCATTGCCATCGTCAATGGTGACATAGGCATCCAAAACCATGATCGTTTTAAGATCAACATCGTAGGATTTCTGACCTTGAACGAGCGGAACCGTTACGAGGTCAACTTTCCAAAGGTTAACACCTTGGTTTGACCAGCGCGACAGCATCATATTCGTAGCCATGCGCGCAGCTTCCATGTGCTCTTGAAGCACAGAAGTGTTGCGCAAACCGGCCAGATTGTAGGCATACAAAGTCAACTCGCCGAGCGACGGGTTGAAATCGTATGTGCCGCTTGTGGTCATTGATTATCCCCAAGCCACATCATTTTGAATCAGGACGCCGCCAATATTAATACTGACAACGGCAGCAGTTGCTGCACTGGAAGCGATCTGCCAACGCAAATCAGTTTTTTCCGCATATGGAAGAGCAAAGTGCCGCTGCACTTCATAAGTTGTATTAAAGGGTGTCTGCACAATGATCTTTTGAACGCCAGCCGAAGAATTTGTAACGGCACGATAAGTCGTGTAATTGGCGGTGTTTCCGTTGAAGGACGAATACGCACCATAACGATACCCGTAGAATGTATATCCGGCGGGGACAGTGAACACCGCCATCTGCGTTTGCCCAACGCTTGACGTTGTGCCGTTGTACACAGCCGTGTTGATCTGCGCATAAATGACGCCACCATTAGAAAGTGTAATGATACCAGCAGGATTGGTTGTGCTTCCAGAGGAAACAACCATGCTGTTAATGCGCAAATACTGCTTCGTGGTCGGGACGTTTGTCGTACCGTTCAAAACGAGCGTCTCGGAGATGATGAGGTAGTTTGCATCAAGGCCCGTAATCGTAATTGAAGCAGTGTCAGCGGCCGAAGCGCTAACAAGCTGCATAGTCAAGGCAGAACCGGGAAATACATATTCAGTGCTTGACATGTTTTCCCAAACAGTTCGGAACAATCCGGCCGTGGAAGAAGTAGTGCCATAGGCGAAAATGTTCTGTTCGCTATGGCCCAAAATCTGAGCGCGAGCAACCTGAAGCTCGAAAGGCTCGAACCGACCAGACTGGGTAATAGAATAAGCAACAGCACTCATGATTAGCTCCTCTTGCCGGCCCGAGCGGCTGTTACATTATCGACCAAATTAGGATATGGCCGACCGGCAGCACGCGCATGAGCCTTAGCCGAATTAGTTTGTTTGCGGCTCAAATGCTTGTGCTTGGCATCCTTTGGGGCATCTTTTTCCCAAAAAGGTTTTTCCGCCATATCAACAGTCCCATTTCCGAAGAGCTTTGTTGATCCTGCTATCAGGATCATGCGAAGTTTTTGCACCAGTCATTTGCTTCTTCATGCCTTCCATTCTGGCACAAAAGCTGCGACGACGACCTGCTTTCATTTCGCTGTGGCTTGCTTCTTCGCGAGAGACGGGAGGCTTTAGGTGGCCTCCCGTTTCCCTATTGTAATGAGCTCGGCCTTTGGCATTCAGACCACCTTCAGGATTTTGATAGTCCTTCTTGGTCATGAATGCCTCCGGATCAGTTCATTTCAAGCTTGCGCCCAGCCGGGGAAGTGCCCTTCTGAGCAGCAGACCAATCGTTGCCAGCGAGGCGGCCACCGGACTTGCGGGGCTTGCGACCCATGTCCATCTTAGCCTTCTCACCATCAGCCTTGCCCATGGTCTTGCCACCACGCTTGCGCTGTTTGGCTTCCTTGGCGACGTTGGAATCAGCACCAGCGTACACCATTTTGGGAGCAGCGTCCTTGACGACAGTGCCACCAGTCTTGCGAGCGATACGACCTCTCATGAAAGCCTCCTATGGCTTAAGCGTTAGCTGCTTGGATATAACGAACGACCAAAGTGCCGGCACCGGCAGTGGTGCTAGGAGCGCCGGACAGCACATAGATAATGACATCAGATGTGCCAGTGTTAACCCACAGACCTGTCCTGGTCGCATCAGTGCCGGGGGAAAGAACCAACTTACCGATGGCATTGGCATTCGTTGCAGCAACCAGTTCAGTGGCCGTTGCAGAGGTGCCGACGCTAATGGTGTAGGTTGTCGTCGCGCTGGACCAAACAGTCGTAACATACAGATCAACAGCAATGATTGTGCTATTGGCCGGAATGCAGATGGTCGTCGCAGCAGCAGTAGCAGATTGCACAACGGCAACCTGCTGGGACATTTCAACGAAACCGACATTCTTCACATTCCCGGCGGTGGTGCCGGTCGTATTAAGAACATCGCCAGCCTTGAGAGGGCCAGTGAAAGTAGAAGTAGCCATAAAGGCCTCCTGCACGAGTCGTCGCGTTGTCTTGTGCAGCGTCCGCTAGGCCGGTCAACGCGACTGCTATCCTAGATGAAAGGCGGAGCCGAAGCTCCGCCTCTTGGCATTAGGTCGGGAACGAGCCCCAAATCGAGCGCCAGTTGTAGTAGCCGAAGCTGTAACGCTCGTAGCCCTTGACCAACAGGTTGTCTGTGACGAAGTCGACCTGCATATCCGTCTCGAACTTCATGCGCTCCATGTAGGAGAGACCATCGATGTTCGTGAGGAGGAACCAAGCACGCGAGGAGGTCAAGAAGTCGTTGACCATGTAGCCTTCAGGCAGACCGCCTGCAGTCATCATGATCGCGTTGACATCGTTGTCCGACGTGCCGGGACGCAGCTCGGTCTTCGTCAGGCGGATCGCCACAGGCTCGAGAGCCGGAGGAACGATCAGCTTGCGACCGCGAGCGAACACCTTCAGGCCTGCCTGATCCTTAAAGTTGGTACGGATGGCGATCATCGCGTTCAACAGCGTGGATTCGTTCAGGTCGACAGGAGTCGCAGGGATGTTGGAAACCGTGCCGCCGTCAATCGGGTGATTGCTGGCGCAGAGCGCAACGCCGTCGCCACCGATAGACGCATTGTACGTCGTCGCGGTGTTGAGGATGTTGGCACCGTAGATTTCCTTCGTCTGCTGGAAGGACTCAATAAGGCCGAGGTTGCTCGGGGCAAACTGGGTCTTGTAGAGGTTGTCGTCGATCGCCTTGCGGGTAATCGCGTAACCAAGAGCGATTTCCGTGTGCTCCTGATTGTAGATGTAGCGTTCGCCAGCACCGTTGTCGAAACGGGTCTGACCGCCTTCAGTCTTCAGCTGGGCGAGGCCCAGGAAGCGCATTTCCGCAGTGCGCTCGAGCGCCATCTTGGAATCATGCTTCGTGAAGATCTTGTCGTACTGAGACGGAATCATCTCGTACTTGCCTTCAACCCCACGGAGGCCGGGGAGGAGAAGGTCTTTAATGGA
>SESG01019310.1_pt1 | contig 11248 bp, 7 predicted proteins | sample 3171421 | NCBI WGS metagenome assembly SESG01 (sample SAMN10866946, study PRJNA518727) | freshwater metagenome | biome: subpolar coniferous forest; feature: holomictic lake; material: water; isolation source: holomictic Lake 227, 6 m and 8 m depth | place: Canada: near Kenora, Ontario | collected... | reverse complement strand
GCCGCTGATAAGAACGACATCAGCGTGCGCCTTCGCGACGCCGGCGGCGATGGTGCCGACCCCGACTTCGGAGACGAGCTTGACGCTGATGCGGGCGTGCCGGTTGGCGTTCTTCAAGTCGTGAATTAGCTCGGCCAAATCTTCGATGGAATAAATATCGTGGTGCGGTGGCGGTGAGATGAGACCGACGCCAGCCGTGGTGCCGCGCGTCTTGGCGATCCACGGATAAACCTTTTTACCGGGCAGTTCGCCGCCTTCGCCGGGTTTCGCGCCTTGCGCCATTTTAATCTGGAGTTCCCGGGCCTGCGTCAGGTAGAGGCTCGTGACGCCGAACCGGCCACTGGCGACTTGTTTAATGGCGGAATTTTTGGAATCGCCGTTCGGTTCAAGAACATACCGGGCTGGATCTTCGCCACCTTCGCCGGTATTGCTTTTGCCGCCGAGCCGGTTCATGGCGATGGCGAGCGCCTCGTGCGCTTCCTGGCTGATTGAGCCATAGCTCATCGCGCCGGTCTTGAACCGTTTGACGATGGACTCGACCGGCTCGACCTCGTCCAGCGGAATGGCCCGGGACATGAATTTCAACTCGAACAAGCCGCGCAACGTGCAGAGATGTTTGGCCTGCTGGTTGACGGCGGCGGAGTATTCCTGAAAAACCTTGAAATTGCCGGTGCGCGTGGCGAGCTGGAGTTTGTGGATGGTTTCCGGATTGAACAAATGGAACTCGCCGTCCTTGCGCCATTGGTACTGGCCACCGGAATCGAGCGCCTCACCAGTGGCCGGCCGGTCGGCGAACGCGTGCTGATGCCGGCGCAAAACTTCGCCGGCGATGCCCTCGATGCCGATGCCTTCGATGCGCGAGGCGGTCCAGGTGAAAAATTTGTCAATCACCGCCGAGCTGAGGCCAATGGCTTCAAAGATTTGCGCGCCCCGGTAACCTTGGATGGTGGAGACGCCCATCTTGGCCATGGTTTTGACCACGCCTTTGGCGGCGGCCTTGACGTAATGTTGCACGGCCGTTTTGTGATCCACGCCAGTCAGGATACCTTCCCGAATCATGTCGTCGAGCGTCTCGAACGCGAGGTAGGGGTTGACCGCGCCGACGCCGTAGCCGATGAGCAGCGCGTAGTGATGGACTTCGCGCGGCTCGCCGGATTCAAGGATCAGGCTGGCGCGGGTGCGCGTGCCTTCGCGGATCATGTGGTGATTGACCGCCGAGACCGCGAGCAAGGCCGGGATTGGCGCGTGGTCTTTATTCACGCCCCGGTCGGACAGGATAATGAAGGTTTTGCCGGCTTTGAGGGCGTTGGTAACCTGCCGGCAAAGTTCATCCACGGCAAGTTCCAAACCTTTGATGCCGGCTGCAGCCGGGAACAGGATTGGGAGCGTGACCGGCTTGAAATTCGGCAGCTGGCACTGCTGGATTTTGGCGAATTCCTCGTTGGTGAGGAGTGGGCTGTTGAGCTTGATGTTGGCGCAACATTCCGGTTGCGGATCGAGTAGATTACCCTCCGGACCGAGCGAGGTGCCGGAGCTGGTGACGATGGCTTCCCAGATCGAATCAATCGGCGGATTCGTGACCTGCGCAAACAGCTGTTTGAAGTAATTGTAGAGCAACTGCGGTTTGTCCGACAGCACCGCCAACGGCGTGTCGGTGCCCATTGAGCCAAGTGGCTGACTGCCATCGCGCGCCATCGGCAGCATCACCATCCGAATGTCTTCGAATGTGTACCCAAACACCTGCTGCCGCGCGACGATGGTCTTGTGGTCGGTGGCCTTGGCCGGGATTGCCGGCAAGTCGGCGAGCGAGATGAAATGTTTGTTCAGCCAGAGCCGGTAGGGCTGCGCGGTCGCAATTTTCCCCTTGATCTCGTCGTCGGCGACAATCCGGCCCTGCTCGGTATCAATCAGGAACATGCGGCCCGGCTGGAGCCGGCCTTTTTGTAGAATGTCTTCCGCTGGGATGTCGAGCACGCCGACTTCGCTGGCCATCACGACGCGGTCATCCTTGGTGACGTAATACCGGGACGGGCGCAGGCCATTGCGGTCGAGCGTGGCACCAATTTTTAGGCCATCGGTGAAGGCGATGCTGGCCGGGCCATCCCAGGCTTCCATGAAGCACGAGTGATATTCATAAAACGCTTTTTTCTCGTCGCTCATGCTATCGTGGCCGGACCACGGCTCCGGGATCATCATCATCATCGCGTGCGGTAGTGACCGGCCGCCAAGGACGAGGAACTCGAACACGTTGTCGAACATTGCCGAGTCCGAGCCGTCCTCGTTGATGAGCGGAAAAAGTTTTCGGATATCGGCTCCGAACAGGTCGGACTCGAGCATGGATTGCCGGGCGACCATCCAATTAATGTTGCCGCGAAGCGTGTTGATTTCGCCGTTGTGGGCGATGTACCGGTATGGGTGGGCGCGTTCCCAACTTGGGAAAGTGTTGGTCGAGAACCGGGAATGGACGAGTGCGATGGCACTGTCCAAGGCCGGGTCGGCAAGATCGGAATAAAACGGCTCGACCTGGCCCGGCAGGAGCATGCCTTTGTAAATGATGGTTTTGTACGACAGGCTCGGAATGTAAAACCGGTCGCCGCCTTTGATGCCGGCATAGCGAATGCCGCGCTCGGCCAGTTTGCGGATGATGTAAAGCTTGCGCTCAAACGCCATGTCGTCGCTCAGCTTGGCGTTGCGGCCGATGAAGATTTGCCGGACGATCGGCTCGTTTTCGCGGGCCCAGTTGCCCAAGCCGAAGTTGTTGGTTGGCACCGTGCGCCAGCCGAGGACGGTCTGGCCTTCGGACTCGATGATTTCCTCGAAAAGTTTTTCGCACTTGTACCGGTACTGTTTGTTTTCCGGCAAATAAACCATGCCGACGCCGTACTCGCGCGGGCCCGGCAAGCGGATGTGCTCGCGCCGGCAAGCCGCGACGAGAAAATCATGCGGCACTTGGATGAGGATACCGGCGCCGTCGCCGGTATTAACTTCGCAGCCACACGCACCGCGGTGGCTAAGGTTGTTCAAGACCTGCAATGCTTGCTGTACAATTGCATGCGACTTGCGGCCTTTGATGTTGGCGACAAACCCGACGCCGCACGCGTCGTGCTCGTAGGCCGGGTCGTAGAGCCCCTGTTTCGGAGGTAAATCTGGATGGTGCATTGGGTCTCAGGCGACGAAGATGGCGTCCTTCGGCCATTTATCGGACAAGATGCCATGGCGCATGTTCACCATTGGTACGTAATTGTGGAAAATGCGAATCGGGCTGAGCAGGCGCACCGTGGAAATTTCCTCGATGGAGTCCGGACCGTGATTCTTGCGGAGCGAGGGGACGATTTTCCCTTGGACGTTCTCGACAATGTCGGCGTCGTGTTTGCCCTCAATTACCATGACCAAGGCGATGCGGCCGTCGATCTCAGCAATATGCGATTCGTAAATCAGATCAGTGAAGATCGTGCGGACGTTCGGCTCATTTTTAATTTCGTCCACGATCTGTTTGAGCGTGATGCCGATGCGGAATTTGATGACGTAGAGATGCCGGGCGCCGAACTTGCCGGTACCGGTTTCCTGCATGTCGAGTGCGCAGAAATAGCTGAGCAACCCGGCTTCTTCGAGCCGCTTGCGTTTGCGGCGTACCGTCGGCGTCGGAACGCCGGTCAGCTTGCCGATTTGATTATCGCTCAAGCGGGAGTCCCGGATCAACGCCCGCACGATCATGCGTTCCTGTTCATCAAGGCCGCGTGGCAGGCCATTGGTATTGGAATGATTCATTTAATCACCTATTCCGTCCATTCTTACATGTATTTTGAACTAAATACAACATAAATCTTTGATTCACGAACAATTTATCGCTTAAAGCGGTTTTTTGTTGACTGAATAACCTTATGGGTGGATGGTGTGGCAGAGAATCCAACCCCAAACGGAGGTCGTCATGAAAGTTGCCAAGCAACTCGCGTTGTTCGTCGAAAACAAGCCCGGAACCCTTGCCGCCATCTGTCAGGCACTGGCCGACAAGCAAATCAATATCGAAGCCATTTCCATTTCTGATGCCGTGGATCACGCCGTCGTGCGGATGGTGGTTAACAATCCGCAGAAGGCGTTGCATTTGCTGGGTGAACACGGTGTCCTCGTCATCGAGCGCGACGTGCTGGTCTTAGAAGGCCCGAGCCAGCCCGGCACCTTGGCACGCGTGGCTAAGACGCTGGCCAGACAGAAAATCAATATTGATTACGCCTACAGCGCCACGCCGGCCGGCACCGCGACCAGCGCCATGATTCTCCGTGTGGACAACATTGCCAAAGCTAAGCGGGTGTTGAAAGCTTACTAAACTTCTAACATTGCGCAGAACTATTTAATGAAACTGACCGGCACATTTTTGGACGAGATTTCCCACGACATTCCCCACCAAAACTGGAGCGCCACGGAATGGGATCAGGATTTCGCGACGATGAAAGCCGTGGGGATTGACACGGTCATTCTGATCCGGTGCGGCTATCAACGGTGGTTGACGTATCCATCCGCTGTGCTGCCGGCTAAAGAACATTGTTACCGGCCACTGGTGGATTTGGTGGATCTATTTTTGACGTTGGCGGAGAAATACGAGTTGGCATTTTACTTCGGCACGTATGATTCCGGCAATTATTGGCAGCGTGGCGAATTTGACTGGGAGCTTGATCTCAATCGGGCGGTCGTGGACGAGGTCTGGGCGCGGTACGGTCACCGGCCTGCGTTCAAGGGGTGGTATCTGACACAGGAAATCAGCCGCCGCACCTGGCCGGTCGTCGAACTTTTCCAAAATCTGGGCAACCATTGCAAGGCGGTGTCCGGTGGGCTGCCGGTGCTGATCTCGCCGTGGATGGACGGCGTCAAAGCCGTAAGCGCGTTCAACGCGCAGACTCGCAAGGTGGACGGAATCACGCTCGCCCAGCACGAGCAGGAATGGGGCGAAGTGATGGCCGGCATCCGCGGAGCCGTTGACATTGTGGCGTTTCAGGACGGTCACGTGGAGTTAGGCGAGTTGCCGGAGTATCTGGCGGTGAACAAAAAACTGGCGGACCGGCACGGGTTGCAGTGCTGGACGAATACCGAGACGTTCGACCGGGACATGCCGATCAAATTTTTACCGATCAAATGGGAAAAGCTGCTGCTGAAACTAGAGGCCGCCGCACAGGTCGGCATGGAGAAGGCGATCACATTTGAGTTTTCCCATTTCCTCAGCCCGCACTCCGCGTATCCACAGGCGCACCAGCTCTACAAGCGGTACTGCGAGCATTTCGGTTTACCGGGCTAACCGCGGTTATTTCAAGGCGGTGTAAAGCCGGTGGACGTCGTCGTGCTCGTCAATCGCGTTCAGAAACGCCTCCACCTCCGCGCGCTGGGCCGGCGTCACCGCGACGCTGTTCTTCGCCACGTAACTCATTTCCGCCGTCGTCACTGTCCAGCCGGTTTGCTGTAGAAATTTACTGACCACATCCAAGTCGGCCCGGTCACACGTGAAGCGTGCGCCCAATCGTCCCGCCGGGATGTCATCTGCCGCACCGAGTGGCGCGACGTTTTGCGCGCCGGCCTCGATGGCGACAGTTTCCAAATCCAGCGCTGGGTCAGCAGCGTGTTGCGCCTCGACCAGCCCGACGTGATTGAACATCCACGCCACGCTGCCGATCGCGCCGAGGTGTCCGGCATCCTTGAACAGTCCGCGAACTTCCGGTGCGGTCCGGTTGCGGTTGTCTGTCAAACACTCCACGATGACCGGCACCTTGTGCGGCGTGAAGCCTTCATAGGTGATCAATTCATAAGTGATCGTTTCACCGGTCAAGCCCGCGCCTTTTTTGATGGCACGTTCGATCGTGTCGCGCGGCACGGATTGTTTCTTGGCCGATTCGACGGCGGCGTGCAGCCGCGCATTTGAATCGGGGTCCGGCCCCTTTGCCTTGACGGCGACGACGATTTCTTTAACTAATTTCCCGAAGAGTTGACCGCGTTTCAGCGCGCTTTCTTCGCGTCCCTTTTGTTTCCACTGAGCTCCCATGTCTGAATCTTGCAATAGATTACCGGCCGGCGCAACCACCAAAACACGCCGGCACCCGGTGTGTAAAGTTAGCGGGTTTTCTTGGTGTCTTTTGCGCGCTGGGCGGCAGCCTTGTCGGCAGCCAGCACACTGGATTCGTTGGCCTTGCGCAGTTGCGCGACGGTTTTAGTCTTGAGACGCGCGGCGCCGCGCCATTTGAGCAGCTTCACACGCCGGCAAGTCGCCAAGCGTTTTTTGGCGCGGGTAATCTCGCCAGTTTTACGGTATTGCGGTAACCACTGGGCTTGCGCAATAAGCATCTCGTCCACCATCTGCCAGATTTGCTCGGGATCGCACACGGCGGCCGTCAGCGGATCGTGAAGGACGGCTTGCTTGAGCAATGTGGCATCGCCGGTCACGGCGGCTTGGACGCTCATCCGTTGGACGTTGATGCTCGCATTGCAAGTTGCGGCGCAGGCCAGCGGCAGGTCGCCGACCGGCGTGAGATGAATGCCAAATTTGTCCACATAGCCGGGCGCCTCGACAATCGCGTCCGCCGGCAAGTTGGAAATGCAACCGTGGTTGCGAAGATTGAAGTGGCCACGATAAGCGCGGCCGGTCTCTTGCGCCTCGATGATCCAGCTGGCGTGTTCGTTAGTGCGATCTTCCTTGGTGATCGGCGTACCGGCTTCGGCAAGCCACTTGGGAAAATCAGTTGCGAACCAGTTGCGTCCCTCGTTGCAAACCCGCAGGTAACCGCCGGTCTCACCGTTGATCCACGAGGACAGGTCGATCCAGTTGTGAATTTTCTTCGGATCCTTCCGGTACCACGCGACGTATTCGCTCAGGTGGCCGTTGCTTTCCGTGCTGTAGTAGCCGAACCGGCGCAGCACATCGATGCGAACTTTTTCAGTGCGCCGGTAAACGGGATGATTCTCAAACGCCTGCAACAATTCCGCGCCCGATATCGGCCGGCCTTTGTAGCGGATCGACGTGTACCAAGTCTGGTGATTGATACCGGCGCAAATGATTTCAACCAGATCGCGATACCGGCGTCTGCGATCCCAGACCAAGTGCGCATCGCCCTGAAGTTCCGCTTCGTCGCCGTGGAGCAACGCCAGCGCGGCGGTAATCTGATCCCAGCCGCCCTCAACGCCGTGGCAGAGGCCGACAAAGTTAACCTTGCCGTGATCAACCGCCGCCCAAGTATTCATCGCCATCGGATTGGAATAATTCAGAAAGAGCGCGCCCGGCTTGGCGACTTCGCGGATGTCGCGGCAGAAATCGAGAAGGCACGGAATGTTGCGCTGACCATACATGATGCCGCCGATGCAGAGCGTATCACCGACGCATTGATCGACGCCGTACTTCAGCGGGATGTCGATATCAGTCGCAAACGCTTCGAGCCCGCCGATGCGTGTGCAGTTGACTACGTAATCCGCGCCGGCCAGCGCCCGGCGTCGGTCCGTTGTGGCGGCGATGGTCGCCGGCAACTTGTTGTTGCGAATGTCTTTCTCGCAGAGCTGCCGGACCATATCGAGATTGGGCCGCGAAATATCAGTGAAAGAGAATTGCGTGTCCGCAAATTCCGGCACCGTGAGAATGTCGCGCAGCAACGTGCGGGTGAAGCCGACGCTACCAGCTCCGATAAAGGCAACTTTGATGGGCATAGATTTCCTTGGTTGTACGGTTACGTAGCTACGTAACCGGCGGCAATTTGTTAGCCAACACCGCGTGGCAGTTTACTTTTTCTTGTTGCGGACTTCTTCCTTCAACCGCTGAATGTGGCCGCGGCCGAGCGCTTTGACCTCGCAACCGAGTTCGAAATACCGACGGATCACAGCGTCGCTAAGAATACCGTAGCAATCCACAACAGCGAGTTTTTTGCCGGCCCACTTTACCACGTCGTCCGGCTTTAACTCACGGTAGGGCTGATGCGGCACTGCGAAGATAATTGCCTCCGCGCCTTTAAGTGAGGCCTTGAGGTCGTTTTGTACCTGGCACTTGCCCAAATCGTTCTGATTCCGGAAAAACCGTGACCAGGAATGGCCGGGTGCGGGATAATTTTCCTGCGCTTCGAGTTCGTACCAATGCTCGACGTACGGATCGTGGACGCGCATTGTGGCGCCCATTTCGGTCAGCTTGCGCACGACCAATTCGCTGCCGGAATAGCGAGTGTCGCCGACATCCTGCCGGTAGCTCGCGCCGCAAATCAGAACTTCCGCGTCGGCAATGTACCGGCCCATGTTGCGGAGCGCGTCGCGAGTGAGTTCGGCCACGTGCAAACCACGCGTGTCGTTGATGTCGATAGCGGTCGGAGTGATTTTAAAAATGCTGTCGCCATCCTCGAAGCCGAGGATGTGTTTGTACGCCCAGAAACCGAGGCCACCGTCCTTCGGCAGGCAGTAACCGCCAACGCCGGGGCCGGGGAAAATAATATTGCTGTGCGTTGGGCGCATTTTGATGGCGGCAATGACTTTGATCAGGTCCACGCCGTTGCGCTCGGCGAATAAGCTCCACTCATTCAGATAGGCCAGAATCGTTGCCCGGTACGAGTTCTCGACAATCTTGGTCGTCTCGGATTCGATGGGGCGGTCCATGACGGTGAGCGGGAAGTCTTTCGTGTTCAAAACTTCGCGGAGGAATTTTTCAACCCGCTTGCGTGCCGCCAGGTTGCAGCCGGAGCAAACCCGCCAGAAATCGCGGATACTGGCCACGTACTCGCGGCCCGGCATCACACGCTCAAAACTATGCGCCAGCAACGGTTCGCCTTTAATGCCGCGGGCTGTAAACGCGCGTTTCAGAATCGGCCACGCCACAAACTCGGTCGTGCCGGGCGCGACAGTGGTTTCAATGAGGACCAGGCATTTCGCCGGGATGCGCTCGCCGATGGTGTGCATTGTGGCTTCGAGCGCGGCCATATCGGCTTCGCCGTCGCGCATGTTGCCGAGCGTGTTTTTCTTATAATCGCACTGCACGTCGACGACTACGCAATCGGCGAGCTTGAGACAATCGCTATTGAACGTGGCGGTGAGTGTGCCCTTGTCCTTCACAGTCCGGGCGATAATCTGGTCAACTTCCGGGTCTTCGGCCTTGACCGGGGCGATGCCGCGATTGATGACCGGAATTTTCCAGTAGCTGCGTGAGCTGGGGCGCTGGCAACCGATGACGAATTTGCTCGGCCGGCCTTTCTTGTCCACTGTGTCCGCCACAATTGCGGCCATCACTGCGCCGACAAAGCCGACGCCCATGACGACCACGATTTCCTTGCCATCTTTGCGCGCGGTGCCGGCAAGTTTTTCAATCCGGGCGTACTCAGCAGCGTATTCTTCCTTGGCCGGTAAGGGAAATTGTTCACCAGTTGGACTGATTGAAACTTCTTGCGGCTTGCTCATTGTTGTTCTCCTTTTTTTGGTTAATACACTAGGACGCCCAATACCACAAGCACAAGACCGACGACGATCCCGGCGCTGCCTGCTAACCGGCACCGTCGGTCATTGGCCATCATGAATCCCAGCAAATCTCGAAAATGATGCGGTGCCACTGTCAACCAAATTGCCGCGACCACCCATAAATATGCCACCACCGTCACAATCAATCGGCACATGACTAGACTTGCATCGGCGGCGTCCACCATCGGTTTGGCGATCAACAACAGCAACGCCGCGACCGCCCGGAACGTCAGATAATGTGTCCCAAAATTAATGACCAGCAGATACGCCACCGGCACGCCGATGAAAATCAACGGTTGCGCCCATTTCCAGTCGTCAGTCGCCGCGTGATACATCACCCACCACACAATCGCCGCCACAAGTCCCATCAAAATTCGACCGACTGGCACATTGCGCGGAAACTTCACCGTCGCGGCGCGAAAAGTCACTGGCATGAGCACACCCGGTAACCACACCGCGGTTGTCAGTGTGCCCACCAAAATCGAAATCAATGAAAGTCGCGTCATATGTTATTCGTTACCGTACAGCGCGACCGTCGTCGCGCGCTCAATTTTGATTGGCAGCAGTTGGCCGGCTTGCCGCTCCTGACCGTCGAAGACCACAATCTTATTTGTCCGTGTCCGCCCGAGCATTCGCTTCGCGCCTTTTGTGCTCCGACCTTCCACGAGAATCTCCTCTATCTGCCCAATTAAACGAGTATTGTGCCATAAGGCTGCCGTGTTGACAATCTCCAGTACGGCCTGATTGCGAGCCTCCTTTACCGACTCCGGTAACTGCCCAGGCATTGTCGCGGCCGGAGTGTCGCGGCGCTTCGAGTATTTAAAAATGTAGCCTTGATCAAACTGCACCTCGCGCAACAACTCCTCCGTCGCCGCAAAATCTTCGTCCGTCTCACCAGGAAAACCGACAATGATGTCAGTCGTAATCCCGATACCGGGTCGTGCCGCGCGGAGTTTCTCAATAATTTTCAAATACTTCGTCCTGGTGTAACCGCGCCGCATCGCCTGTAAAATCCGGTCCGACCCGCTCTGTGCTGGTAAGTGCGCATGCTCGCACAGTTTTGCCAAATCCTGGTACGCGGCCACCAAATCATCGCCAAACCCTTGCGGATGCGGGGAGGTGAAGCGGATCCGTTCCAAACCCGGGATCGCATCGACGGCGGTGAGTAATTTAACGAACTCCGTTTTTTTTCGTCCGTAGCTCGTCACAATTTGGCCGAGTAGCGTGACTTCTTTCACGCCGGTATCCACAAGCTTGCAGATTTCATCCACGATTTCCGGGATTGGACGGCTTCGCTCCGGACCACGTGTGGCCGGCACGATACAAAACGTGCACGCCATGTCGCAGCCTTGCATAATGCTGACAAACGCCGTCACCTTGCCGGGTTCGTGGTGTTTGACGGCGGACTCGCTGCCGGCTTCGGCGGCGATGTCCACCACCGGTTGCTTACCGGCAACGAGTTGATCGAGGTAATCCGGGATGTGATGCAAGCGTTGCGTGCCGACCACGAGATTGATTGCCGACGATTTTAACAACTCCGCACCGCGACTTTGCGCCATGCAGCCAATATAACCAAGGATGAGGCCGGGCTTGCCTTTTTTAGTGTGCGTCAAGCCGTGCATCTTGCCCAGCGCCTTTTGTTCAGCGAGATCGCGAACACTGCAGGTGTTGAGTAAAATAATATCCGCGTCGATTTCCTTGGCAGCGATGCCATAACCCCGTTCGCGTAGCAAGGCCGTGACCGCCTCGCTATCACGCACGTTCATCTGGCAGCCGTAGGTTTTGATGAAAA
>SESG01002861.1_pt1 | contig 11249 bp, 8 predicted proteins | sample 3171421 | NCBI WGS metagenome assembly SESG01 (sample SAMN10866946, study PRJNA518727) | freshwater metagenome | biome: subpolar coniferous forest; feature: holomictic lake; material: water; isolation source: holomictic Lake 227, 6 m and 8 m depth | place: Canada: near Kenora, Ontario | collected... | reverse complement strand
GGTTTGCCGCAGATGGCGAATATCCATATTGCGATGCAAATCCAGGGTCACCTGCACCATAACCGCCTCAACCAAGACCACGGCGCTGTCGACGATAATACCAAAATCGATGGCACCCAGCGAAATCAGGTTGGCGGAAATGCCACCCAGGTCGACCAGAATAAAAGCAAACAATAGCGATAACGGAATAATTAGCGTGACCAGAAACGCAGCCATAAAGCGGCGCAGAAAGACCAGCAAGATAATCATGATCAGCGCGGCACCTTCCAGCATGTTGTGCTCAACCGTATGCACGGTATGGCCGACCAGTTCGGTGCGATCGTAAATCGGGGTAATTTTAACGCCGGGCGGCAAGCCAAATTCGTTAAGTTCCTGTATTTTCTCTTTAACGCCACCCAACACATTAACGGCATCGCGGCCTTTAATCAGCAAGACAATGCCTTCGACTATGTCATCGCGCTGATTCATGCCGACGATGCCGGTACGCGGTTGCGGACCGACACTAATCTCGGCGACATCCTTGATTCGCACCGGCACGCCATCAAAGGTCGAGATGACGATCTCACCGATTTCCCCGGCGGATTTCAACAAGCCGACACTTCTCACCACCAACGCTTCATCGCCATATTCAATATAGCCGCCACCGGTATTATTGTTGTTGGCGGCAATGGCGTCGAACAGTTGCTGAAGATCAATGTTGTAATTTTTCAGGCGATCCGGTTTGGCAGTCACTTTATATTCTTTAACACCGCCACCGTAAGAGACGACATCGGCAACGCCTTGAACCGAACGAATCTTTGGCTCAATGACCCAGTCTTGCAAAGCACGCTGCTCAATTAAGGGCAGATTTTTGGCATCGACCACATAGCGTAAAATCTCGCCAACGCCGGTCGATAACGGCCCCAACTGCGGCTTGCTGTCGCGGGGAATATCGGCATTTTGCAAGCGTTCCAGCACCTGTTGCCTGGAGAAATAATCTTCGGCGCTGTCATCAAAAGTCAGGGTCACTACCGATAAGCCAAAGATAGAAACCGACCGCATACTCAGCAGATGCGGTAAACCGTTCATTACCCGCTCAATGGGCAACGAGATCAGTTTTTCAACTTCCTCAGGCGCTTGCCCCGGATATTGGGTTACAACCTGAACAAAGACGTTTTGCACATCGGGAAATGCCTGTACCGGCAAGTTTTCAAAGGCAACAATACCGGAAATGGCAATAGCCAGAGTCGCGCCGATAACCATCAGCCGCTGTTGCAGGCAGAATGCAATTAGATGTTCGATCATGTCAATATTCCCTGTGCCACTCTAAGGCTTGTCGCTACTGGTTTCGACTTCTTCTTCGGCGCGCAGCGTTAGCGCACCATCAGTCACCACCTGTTCATTAGGCTGCAAGCCTTGAGTTATAACGGCCTTGTCTTTAAGTCGCAGACCAATTTCAACCGCGCGTTGCTGAAAGTGATCCTCGTGAAGAGCAATGAATACGTAATCAGCATCACCCTCGGTAAAAACAGCCGTCAGCGGAATCACGATAGCCTTATCGCCGGGATCGCTTTCCACGGTGATGGTCGCGTACATACCGGGTAATAAACGGCCGTCGGCATTAGGCAGATCGCAACGCACTTGAACGGTACGCGTCTTCTCATCCAGCACTTGACCGATGTACTGCACGGTAGCAGGAAAAATCTCGTTGCCATAAGCCGGGACTGAAATCGACAATTTTTGCCCCAATTTTATTTTACTAAGATTAACTTCAAAAACCGCCATCAACAGCGTTAGTTTTTTAGTATCGGACACTACAAATAAGGGCCCGTCACGGTCGGGTCGCACTTCAATGCCCGGATTGACGTTGCGCTCAACCACCGCGCCCGATATCGGCGAGCGCAAGGCGAATTGACCATTGCTTTGCCCCACGCTGATGCGCAGATTTTTCAAGCGTTGTTGGGCGCGTTGCACTTCGCTGCGGGCGTCATTAAAATCGTTTTGCGCCAGTTGCAGATCCTTTTGAGCAACGGCTTTACCGGCATAAAGCTCTTGCTGGCGAGACAAGGCATGGCTTGCCAGCGTTAAACCCGCTTGTGCCTTGGCATAATCCGCTTCGGCAGCGGCAACATCGGGACTGTCCAGTTGCAGTAATACCGATCCGGCTTGAACCTGAGCACCAAATGCAACTGGCGTACCAATAACCCGACCGGCGACCGGCGAACTGATGCGTGAGGTTACACTTTCGTTATAGGTTATTTTTCCGGTCAACGGCTCCAGCAGTGGGTGCTGGGTCAAACTCAATCTAGCGGTCTTGACATAAGCTTTTTTCGGTGAATCGGCAGCCAAATGCACTTCGCCCTTCACTTTGGGTAATTGCGGAACCGGTTGGCTTTTATCAGCTGAATCGGAACAGGCTGTTAACATTGCAGTTAGCAACAAGCCGCATAAAAACTGTTTTTTTCTTTGATGAACCATTTGTTTATTCACATCCATTATCTGCACAGCCTAATTCTTGAATTTGGGCGTGCTACGCCCGATAATCGGCTACTTTTGTAAGCTTGCCTGGTTCTGCTTGTGGTGGGCGACCGGCGCTTTATCGACATCCAATTCCACACCCAGCGATTTTTCCAAATCGTAATAAGCGTTGGCGCGGTTAATCTCTGCCGCGTAATAATCACGCATTACATTTTTATAACTGCGCTGGGCTTCAATAAAGTCCAACACACTGGTGGCACCTTTGCTGTAGGCCAGTTCCGAGCTATCCCTTACCGTCAGGGCATCGTCGAGCAAGCCGTCATTGAAACGTTGCACTATTTTATTGGCGCTGTTCCATACCGCCAAAGCGCTGACCACATCACTACGGATGCCGAGTTCTGTTTGCTCCGCAGCCAACCGGCTCTGACTTAAATTGACGGCCGCTTTATCGGCTTCGCCTTGATATTGATAAAACAACGGTAACGGTACACTGACGCCAACGAAGCCCGTATCAAGGGCATTATTGCTGGGATCATGCGCATAGCCGCCAGTGACGGTAACATCGGGGTATTTGAGTCGCCTCGCCAATTCCAACTCTCTGTCCGCCTGATCTGCACGCAATTTGTCACCCTGTAAATCCGGGCGTTGCTGCAAGGCTTTGCTAATCAACGCTTCTTTTGGAAGGCCCTGACCGATGCTCTTAACTTCAGGCCATTGCTCTTTGGCTTCAAATTGCAGGCTTTTGTCCGGCCAACGCAAAATGACCGCCAAATCGGCTTGCGCCATTTCTACTGCCGTGTGTGCATTATCAAGATCCGATTGCGCACGCATGGCTTCCATTTTAACCCGCAAGAAATCGGACTCGGAAATATCGCCACTTTTCATTCGCAGTTTGTTGGCTTTGGTAATAACATCATAATGATCGACAATTTCCTGAGCCAACCAGCGGTTTTTTTGCATCTGCAGCAACTGATAGTAGGCATCCCTGACCATGTTGGAAAAAATACGCACCGCATCCCGAAAATCGCTTTCTGCCGCTTGAGTTGCAAAACCGCTGCTTTGTATGCGCAAGCCGCGTTTACCGGCCACTTCAATCAACTGACTAAACGAATAATACTCGGCAGCGCCGCAGGACACATTTGGATCATGGTTACAGCCCGTTGCGCCGGAACCCTTATTGAGATCTCTACTGCTAAGCTCGCCAACCTGAAAGCCAACTGTTGGGTTGGGGATTGCTGCGGCAATGACGGCTTGTGCGAAAGATTGATCAATATTGTATTGTGCGGCAATCAAATCAAGATTGCGCTGATAAAAAATCGACAGGATTTCATCCAGCGAGAGCACCTGATTTTGTCCGTATACATTAAACGCCATAAGAAAGCTTAACAATAGCGCGGAGGCTATTGATTTTAAAAATTTTTTATTCATGAATTTTATCTAAATGGAAAACATTTAAGATTAAAGCGTCCGGTGAAATAAGTAACCATTCAGCAAAGCTGATGTAATATCAGATTAACTATAAAACCCGTTAACTAGCGTGCTAAAGGTATCTATTAGCGATTATCATGCCAACCCTCTATTATTTTATAATAGGCTGATTTTGCCGGTTAATAAGCTTATCTTTTCAATACAACAGAAAAATAAAAAATGTCGATAGGTGTAAAACAACCTGTTTGTGGTTTATTTGCACAGGGATTAAAATTCAAAATGCACCCTGGCATTATAGATATTAACGGGGCCACGATCCGTGTTGAAAGCGGGATTAGCTAAATATTGATAGTCAAAAGTCAACCAGGTCGATTTAACGGCATGCCATTGGTAGTAAATATCGACAACATGCTCCGGTTTGTAATTGATCTTACCGTCGCCGATAAATCCGTCAACCCCGCCCATATTCAGATAGGCGACGTGTTGACTTGAAATCCAACTCTGTCCGTAGCCCAGTCCTACCGAATCTTTTTCCCGCCCCCAACGCATCCCCTTTATGGCGGTGCCAAAAGATAATGATCGATCTGCGGGCAGATAAGAATAAACTTCAGTTCTACCGTCTGAAACCATGCCTCTGAAAAATAGACCTATGTCTTCAGTAATGGCCTGCTCCATATTGATGCCGATGCCCATTTTTATATTCGATTTTCTGGCCCAGCAAAGATCAGGTGCACCAGTATTGGCAGAGTCATAATTATAGCCCGTGCAAGTCGTCGCATTCTTTGCCGGATCAGCCTGGAATGCCGCAATGGCATCAGTATAACTCCCGGACTTTTCCTGATTTCTATAACCCAGAATTTTTATCGCCCCCGGTTTGCCTTTGATAACATGTTTATGTTCCAGTTCTACCTGGTCGCCGTAGTTACTTAACATCTGAAAATTCAGGAATAAATCGTTAGGATTTTTTGGGCCGGCAATTCGCGCAAATCTAAATGCCCAATTATCAAAATAAAATTCGCCCACCAATCCTGTAGTATAGCCCCGTGCATCGGCAGCAAAGTCGTAGGCAGCATTGGTCAAAAAAGCCATATTTACAAATTGACGGCGAAGATCCCCCGCATAGGTATTTTTGTCAAACATATCGAGAATGCTAAAAGTACCTGCGGTAAAAACAAAGCGGCGGCTGTTGACAGTCCCTGCTAATTGCATAGGGCCGGATTTAACGTTACTCTGTGTGCCACCGAGTGAAACAGTTTGTCTGTAAATTGCTCTCGACGGATACCAGGTAGAATTTGCCGAACCGTTTTTTTGCAGTTCAAAGTTTTGAACAGCTCCGCCTATCCCCTTCAGACCTGAAAGCGGCCGTTCAGAAATCATTTCCGGTGCCAAATAAAATTCCGCGCCAGTCCACCCTTTAAGTCCACCGTAAAAGGTAACTGTTCCGGTAAAGCCGCGCTCTGCATCGGGTAATAATGAATTGGGCGAGTCGTTAAAATTAGTATAAGCTGCCGGGAATGCCTGTTTAAAGCTCGAAATATAAGTCCCTTGTGAGTAAAGATTCCATCGTTCATCTTTCAGGTTGTGCCAGCCATGATCAGACAATGTTTTCATGAGTGAAAATTCGCTGTCATCATTTAAATCCGGATAGTTCTCGGCTTGCGCTGACGTGGCTGAGAATATTGCGCACAACAGCAGTATTTTTAGAGCTTTCCTCCCGTTTAAATAATCTGATCGTTTTGGGTTTAATTGACATTCGCTATAGCAGAGCAACGTGACGGGAGTGGGGTATTTCATAAATAATGAGGAGTAATCCTGGTTTCTGACGGTAATTTTTGCATCTGGCTTTTTGCGCCGACCGCGCAGGGTGGTTTTTTACATAACGGAGGACAACATAAAACGGAAGAAGTAACGCTGCATGGCTATTTTCGGAGCGATACCCTTCATGCTTACTGGTGCAATTAACCTGAATCGTAACAACCCGAATTGTAAACAGTAACACCTAAATATGACAACAAGATGAAACGTTACTGATACGAGGTTGTGTGAAGCCGCGTCTAATATGTCCAGAATCTTAGCGGCTTCTTGTATAACCATTAAGCCTAAAAACCCTCTGGGGTCTGAAAGCATGAGGGATTATAAACGCGTATTGATAAAAACGCACCTATCAAAGGTGATCCGACAATGACATTAAGAGCCTACGTCATGATGGTTGTTTCTCGGCCTCAAAAATACCCTTGTAGGAGACATACATCGTGGTTGAAGTCAGCATGTATAAAACAGGGGTTAACAAAGGTGTGACGGTCGTGCAAAGCAACGCCTCGGCAATGATAAACCCCAGCATTTTATATATTGCATTCCGGTTTCTGGAAACGGCATGATTGCCGCGTTCTATCGCCTCACTCCAGCTATGATTTTTAAACAGCATTAAAGGGTAACTAAACCAGCTGGCAAAGGTAGTTAGCATAAGTAAGGTAAAAATCAACGTGACATTAGCATACGAATAAATCCAGTTAGCTATCTCGCGTGTTGATCTATGGTCGAGATTCTCGGGGGTTAACTCCCAATAAAAGAAAAACTGGCTAATTTTATGCACTTCACCCGTTAAAAGATTGGCCACCACCATAAACCCAAACCAAAAAAGCATAATAGTACCTGCCGCCAATACCGCTAATGGCAAACTTTTATTGATTGCCCAGTACAAGCCGACCGGATTATCTGTCGAATGTTTAAGGTCAATGTATTTGGTAACGCCTACACCAACAAATAAAGACGTTACCGACAGTAAAATACCCAGTGCCAGGGACAACTTCCCAATCGTCATAATAACACCGACAAACAACGTATAGCCTGCCCAAATCCAGGGATCATGGCTAACAAATAGCAGTGATTGTTTAAGCCAATCGCTAAACTTTGCCTTTTTCACACTGAAATCCGCGAGATACCAACCGCTTTACGTAATTCTTTAATAAAGGGCACGCTAACTGCCCGTGCTTTTATTGCGCCTTCCTGTAATTGTTCTTCGATATGTTCCGGCGCTTGCATTAACGCCTCGTAGCGCTCTCTTGCCGGCGTTATATGCTCATTAATATGCTCAAACAACACCCGCTTCATTTCACCCCAAGCAATACCTTCTGCATAACATTGGCGTATTTCAAGCACTTCCGCCGTCGTTGCAAACGCCCTGTAGATGCTAAATAAAGTACAACCCTCAGGGTCTTTGGGCTCACCGGGCTCCAGAGAATTGGTTTTGATTTTGTTAATCAGTTTTTTTAACTTTTTCTCAGGCTCAAATAACGGAATCGTATTATTGTAGCTTTTGCTCATTTTTCGACCATCAAGCCCGGACAATATCGCGCCATGTTCATCAATAACAGCTTCTGGCAAAACAAAGTGTTCACCATATATATGGTTAAAGCGTCCGCCAATATCCCGGGCCATTTCAATGTGCTGTATCTGATCCTTACCGACCGGCACTTTATTGGCATTAAACAGTAAAATATCGGCCGCCATTAATATCGGATAACTGAACAAGCCCATGTTAATGCCTTTATCGGCATCGTTTTCGCCACTTTGTTCATTTTCAGCAACCGCCGCTTTATAGGCATGCGCCCTGTTCATTAAACCTTTGGACGCCACGCAGGTTAACATCCACGTCAATTCCATAATTTCCGGCACATCGGACTGCCGGTAAAAAACCGCATTTGACGTGTCCAGCCCCAAAGCCAGCCAAGTGGCTGCAATTTCAAGACTGGATTGCCTGACGATTTCCGGCTCCTGACATTTAATCAAGGCATGATAGTCAGCCAAAAAATAAAACGGTGCCACATTGTCATCTTTACTGGCGGCAATAGCAGGCCTGATAGCGCCAACATAATTACCCAAATGCGGTGTACCTGTGGTCGTAATACCGGTTAAAACAATTGCTTTAGTCATCTGTTCCATCTATTTTTAACTTAATTGTGGATTAAATATTACCTAAATTTAGCCTGATCTCCAACATGATCTAATTATTTCAATCCTGTTGCAATCGTTACCCCATTGTACTTTGGTATACTGTACTTTAGCGATAAAGCAATTCCCAACGAACTTTACTTGCGCTTCGATGCCGTACTTTTTTGAAAAATTATGCCAATCATCTACTATTTGGTAACCTGTTAATATCAATATTTTGGAGAAGCAACATGCAAGTCCTCGTTCACTTACCCGATGATCTCGCCAATCGATTTAAAGCAACCGTCCCCAAACGCTTGCGAAGTGCCTTTATTGCCAATTTACTTGGCAAGGCGATTCCTGAACAAGAAGATGCGTTTTTTAAATTAGCGCTGGAAGTTGAAAATGATCCAAGTGTATCAGAGCTTGAATCTGACTGGAAAGTAACAATAGGAGACGGGCTTGAAGCGAGGTGAAGTTTGGTGGATTGATCTTGAGCCAACGCGAGGTAGTGAAATCAAAAAAACACGCACAGGTGTTATATTGACCGTAGACGCTTTTAAATAAAGCCAGGTGCACAGTGGTGATTGTTCCCCTATCCAGCTCAGCTCAAGCCAGGCCTCCGATAGTTGTCTCAACGCCTTCTGCCGGTGGTGATTCTGTTGCCGTATGCGATCAAGTTCGTGCAGTTGATAAAGAGCGGTTCGTTGATAAAATAGGCGATTTGTCAAAAGCAGATTTGATGGCGGTTTCAGCAGGAATCAAACAAATTTTAGGGCTGGGTTAGGCTTCATTATGATCGAGAAAAATAAACCCGTTAAAACTCAACCGATCGCCATATTCGGTGAAGTGCTTATCGACCAGTTTCCTGATGGCCTGCAAGTATTGGGTGGAGCGCCTTTTAATGTAGCGTGGCATCTTCAGGCTTTTGGTCTGGCTCCTTGTTTTATCAGTCGGGTCGGTCATGATGGGGCGGGCGACAGCATCAGGCAGGCGATGACCGCTTGGGGCATGGATCTTGAAAGCCTGCAAATTGATCCCGATTATCCTACAGGAACAGTCGACGTAACCTTTAATGATGGCGAGCCCCGCTATGAAATTCTGCCTAATCAGGCTTATGATTTTATCGCCGCTCAACCATTGAATTTAGCGCACGACTACCGAGTTCTTTATCACGGGACGCTGGCACTGCGTAATGCTGTTTCAGAACACGCACTTAATGTTTTAAAAGAACATCATACCGGCAAGGTTTTTATTGATGTTAATTTAAGAGCACCCTGGTGGCACAAACAGTCGGTTGAGCAGTGGCTAAGCAAAGCCAATTGGGTCAAGCTTAATCATGAAGAGTTAAGGCAATTGGCACCGCGACAAAATACGTTGCAAGAAACAATGCGTTTGTTTTTGGCTCAATATAGCCTTGATGTTTTGATTGTCACTTGTGGCAGTTTAGGCGCTATGGCATTGAATAATACCGGTGAGTTTGTTGAAGTTACGCCGACTGGAAATTTGACTATAGTTGATACGGTGGGCGCTGGCGATGCTTTTTCTGCGGTGTTGTTACTGGGAATGCAGCGGGACTGGTCATTATCTGTGACGATGAAAAGAGCGCAAGCCTTTGCATCTGCTCTGGTCACTCAACGGGGAGCGACGGTTAAGGACGCAGGATTCTATCAGGCATTTATACGTGAATGGAATCTCGATTAACTTGACAACTTAATTTTAAAGGCACGTCAGGTTACGCTGTCGCTAACCTTAGCTACACAGATCGTTAAATTAATGCCTGGATTTTCCGCGCTTTTATCCGTATTCTTGGTCGGATAATGCTTTAAGATAAAGGCGCGTTTTGAGTTTTTTAAAGAGAATGGCTGCACGCGCTTAAATGACAATTAATATTTTAACTATGAACACTGTAAAACAATTTCTTAATCCTGAAATCAAACTGCGTTTTTTCGCCTCCTTGGTGTTTTTTCTGCTGTTATTACTGTTGGCTCCTCAAGGCGCTTTTGCAGCGGACATTAAGGTTTCTGTGGATCGTAATCCGGTCAGTCTTGATGAATCTTTTCAGATTATTTTTACCGCTACTGAATCACCTGACGATGATCCTGATTTTAGCCCGTTGGAGCAGGATTTTTCCATACTCAACCAAAGTAACAGCAGCAGTTCATCGTGGATTAACGGAAAATCCAGCAAGACTGTGCAATGGACGCTTAATGTGATGGCTAAACAAGCGGGCAGCCTGGTTATTCCTTCGGTTAACTTTGGCAAGGATGTCAGTCGGCCTTTGACTCTTTTGGTCACCGGCGATGCCGCCAAAAAAACGGTTACTAATGATGAGGATTTGTTTATAGAAGTTGAGGCGACCCCTGAAAAACCCTACATACAATCCCAGGTTTTCTATACGTTGCGCTTATATACCAAAGTCGATATTTCTCAAGCCAGGCTGACTGAACCTGAACTGACGGATGCGGTAATTGAAAGATTAGGTGAAGACAGCAATTACAATACCCAGGTCAACGGCGTTAATTACACGGTGACAGAACGAAAATATGCTTTTTTTCCACAAAAAAGCGGTAAATTAACGATTAAACCGTTGGTATTAACCGCTGAAGTGCTGACCGGTAACCGCCCCGGTTTTAACGGCTTTTTTAATTCTCAGATGAGTAAAACCAAACGCGTTGAATCCAAAGCAATAACACTGGATGTAAAACCGGTGCCCGCCACTTTTACAGGCAAGCATTGGTTATCAGCGGAACAACTGGTTTTAAAACAGGACTGGTCAGGTGATATTCATCAAATGAAAGTGGGAGAGCCGTTGACCAGAACCTTAACATTACTGGCAAAAGGTACGACGGTAGGTCAACTTCCTGAGCTGAACACCACCGATACCAATGATCAGTTAAAAGCATATCCAGACCAACCGGTATTGCAGGAACAGAAAAAAGTCGATGGATTGCTGGCTTTTAGAGAAGAAAAAATTGCCCTGATTCCCTCAAAAGCAGGCAGCTACACATTACCGGCCATAGAAATCCCTTGGTTTAATACCCAAAGCCAAAAAATGGAAGTGGCGAAAATCCCTGAAACAACATTGACCACGGTTGCAGCAGCCAATCAGCCTGTCACTATTGAACCAGCGGTTACATCAGCAATACCACAGAACATTGAAATCAGCCAGGTTATTAAAACCGAGCCGGAAACCAATCGTTGGTTATGGATTTCTGTAGCCTTGGCAACCGGTTGGTTAATAACGGTGCTTCTATTTTTAATTAAACGCCGGGTTAAAAAACCCGTTATTGAAGATAATGATGCAGAAAAAAGTTTAAAAGCGAGCATTAAGCACTTAAAAAATGCGTGTATTAATAACGATGCAGTAGCGGCTAAAGATGCCTTGCTTGAATGGGGTCGGCAAAAATTTAATGCCTCAAATCTGGGTGCCA
>SESG01013529.1_pt1 | contig 11252 bp, 8 predicted proteins | sample 3171421 | NCBI WGS metagenome assembly SESG01 (sample SAMN10866946, study PRJNA518727) | freshwater metagenome | biome: subpolar coniferous forest; feature: holomictic lake; material: water; isolation source: holomictic Lake 227, 6 m and 8 m depth | place: Canada: near Kenora, Ontario | collected... | reverse complement strand
TAAGAAAAGTTAAGATGCTTATCGCCGTGACTATATAAGCAAACCGCACCGATAATATCTGGCTTACTTTTTCATGAGGATTAAATAATTGATAGGTTAAGATTACGCCAATAACATAAATACCTGTATAAATTGCCGGAATCAAAATATAAAGATTGACATAATATTTTTTTTTGCTCATTTATTGCATTTTACCTTTTTGTTGCCATCTGGGTAAGATCCCACATAGGCATAAATATGGCCAAGGCAAAGAAGCCGACAACCGCGGCTAAACCGACAATTAGAATCGGGCCAATGGCTTCCGAAAGCCCTTTAACTGCATATTCCACTTCATCGTCATAATGTTTGGTAATTTCGCGCAACATTTCATCGATATTTCCGGATTCTTCGCCGATGGCAATCATATCAACAACCATCGGTGTAAAATATTTTGCCGACCTTAAAGGTGTTGCAATTCCGGCTCCTTCTTCAATACGTGTACGAACGTAATCAAAATCTCTGGATATCGCGGCATTACCAATTGTTTCAGAAAGGATGGTCAACGACTGCAAAACCGGAACACCGCTGGTTTGCAAAATAGCAAAGATACTGGCAAAGCGCGACAAGGCCGCCTTCTTGAACAAGGGGCCTAATATGGGAATTTCCAACAAAAAAATATCTTTCTTCAATCTGCCATTTTCGGTTTTAAAATAAGAGGACAAACCAAATATAACAGTAGCTACTAATGGTATAATTACATACCAGTAGTTTTTTAAATAACTGTGCAAAAGCATGGCAACTTTTGTCGGCCATGGTAAAACAAGGCCGGATTTACTGAACATGGAAGCAAATACCGGCACAACAAAAGTTAAAAGAATGATAAAAGCAATGACCAAAGCGATACCTACAATCATCGGATATCTTAATGCCGATTTAATATCTGCTGTAATTTTTGCTTCATGCTCGACAATATAGATCAAACGGTCTAAAACACCGGGCACATTGCCGCTCAATTCGCCAGCGCTGATCATGCTGCAATATAAAGGTGAAAATATTTTAGGGTATTTGACAAATGCCTCCGACATGGAAGAACCTTGTGAGATGTTCTGAAAGATTTTCCCTATTGCTTCCTTTAATACCTGGCTTTCGGTTTGCGTTTCCAATACTTTCAAAAGCCTCAATATTGGAACTCCCGCGCCCAGCATAGAACGGAACTGTTTTGTAAAGATTATCAGATCCGCTACTTTTACCGCACCGCCAATCGACTTTATTTTTGCCCACCAATCAGCGCCGCTGTCACCCTGTCTCTGACTGAGTTTTGAAGGTATCAGGCCGCGGGCAAGAATAATGGAATTAGCCATGTCCTCCGACTCAGCTTCCAGCTCTCCGGTTACATTCTTTCCACTCTCATTAATTGCTTGATAATTATAGTTAGGCATTTTTCTTCCTTAAAAATCCCCTGTATCCCACTTTAAAAAGGGGGATCTGTTTCCACTATTAATCTCACGTCATAACTGCTGATGCTGCTTCTTCCAGTGTTGTAATGCCTTTGATTACTTTTGCGGCAGCGTCTTTTCTTAAAGTTCTCAGCTTTCCTGCCTCCACTGCCGCACGGGTAATTTCCTGACTGGGCATCTTTTTAAGAATCATATCCTGAATCATATCATCATTGGACAGAACTTCAAAAAGTCCGGTTCTTCCCTTGTAACCTGTATTCTTGCACTGATAACAACCTTTACCCCGCTGAAAAGTGGCATCCTTTGCATCTTCCTCTGTTATTCCCATTGCCGCCAGAGCTTTTGGGGGCGGATCGAATGCTTCTTTGCAATAGGGACAAACAGTTCGCACTAGTCTCTGGGCAAAAGAGACAAGCAAAACTGAGGAAATTAAAAAAGGTTCAATGCCCATATCGACAAATCTTGTTATTGCCCCGGCGGCATCATTTGTGTGCACAGTACTCAAAACTCTGTGTCCGGTTTGTGCGGCTTGCACAGCAATGGCGGCAGTTTCCGCGTCGCGAATCTCACCAACCATGATAATATCCGGGTCCTGCCGCAGAATCGAACGCAGGCCACTGGCAAAAGTCATTCCTGCTTTCCTGTTTAACTGCACCTGCCGGACGTTATTGATTCTGTACTCAACCGGATCTTCAAGCGTGATAATATTGACGTCCGGTTTATTTATGGCGTTTAAAATAGCATATAAGCTTGTACTTTTTCCACTCCCTGTAGGTCCCGTGCTCAAGATCATTCCATAAGGCTTAGCACCCATGTTTTCAATTTTTTCCATATCCTCGGCAACCATTCCTAAACGATCCAGCGTGTAAATCCCGCCGCTCATATCCAGCAGACGCAAGACAAGATTCTCCCCGTATATTGTGGGAATTGAGGATACTCTGACGTTTATTTCTTTCTTGTCTATCTTGAGAGTGAATCTTCCATCTTGAGGGATTCGAGAAATAGTAATGTCCATATTGGCCAGAATCTTCATCCTGGCAATAATGGGCAGAAAAAGAGATTTGGGAGGTGAAGGGACTTCAATAAGTTTGCCATCAATTCGGAAACGCAACTGTATAGTGCTTTGCTGCGGGCTGATATGAATGTCGCTGGCTCCATCACGAATGGCCTGATTAAAAATTGAATTGGCCAGGCGGACAACCGGCGCTTCTCCCGCCATATCCTTCAAGGATGCGACTTGCACTTCTTCTTTATCCGGGACTTCTTCTCCCTTCGCGTCGGCCTGTGCTTCTATCTCCATGTTTTCCATAATGCCGCTCAGGCCGGATTGCGATCCATAAAGGCTGTTGATGAGCTGATTGACTTCTCTTTCCGAACAAACCACAGGCTCAACTTCAGCATTCGTCATGATTTCAATAAAATCCATGGCGTTAATATCCAATGGATCAACCATTGCTATGGTCAGCAAACGTCCCTTCCTTCTTAAAGGAGCTATCAGGTATTTTTGGGCGATATCTATCGGTATGTTACGTACTAAATCAGGATCCAGAGGGAAATTACTTGGATGGTATTTTTGAATCTTTAGTTGTATGCTTAGCATATCAATAATTGATTGCTCTCCGACGATTCCCTGGCGCATCAGATACTGGCCAAGCTTTAAACCTGTTTTCTTTTGCTCAATTAGTGAATTTGCAAGCTGCTCTTCTGTTAAAAGACCGCTTTCCACGATCATTTCACCCAAACGTTTTTTTAGATTCATTTTGAATATCGCCTCAGCGTAGTAAAGTTTTGCGATTAAAAAATATCGTATTTTCATCCCATTCGGATAATATTATTGCCTGGGCGGCATACTTTTGTGGCAATTTTTCAATCTCATCTTCTACATCGCTAATATTGTTGAAACATTTATCAATTATGACAACAAACTTAATTCCTTCTTCATTTTTATTCCAGTAGGGGAAAAAAACTAATGGCGGCATGCTTTGCTGGTAGACGTCTCCCAGTAAAGCATTATAGACATTTTCCATATCTTTCCCAGTTTCTATCTGTAGCACTAAATCTCCTTTTTTAAGAGAAGCATGATCAGAGGGAATTGAGGGAAAATTGATGATTGTTCCAACCGCAATCTCATTTGTATCTTTTATTTGCGGGTTCGCCTTCAGGACGGCATGAAATATTTCTGAACTGGCGCTGCCATAGATATTTTGCAGTATATGCCAAATGGGACTTCTTTTACTAATCTTTATTGTTCCTAAATTCGCGGGCATTTTATTATCAATGTTCGAATCTAATAAATTTTCATTTGATGAATTTGCCGGAGAATTATTGACTATTTCAGAGACTACTTTCTGCCTGGAAGCATCGGCACCCAGATGCTGAGTAAAAAAAGTAATCGCAAAGAAACCGAGCACAACTATAATTAAAATGCTTAGTGCTGCTAGTTTTGCCTTGATAAATACTGGCTTGCCCATTTCACTTATGCTGTTTCTCACCAGATTTAATCCGGCTTTCTTATTGCCTCGTATAATGAGCATTAAAACCACTTGGTGGCAAAGAGAAACAACCTTCCGCGGATAACCTCGCGTTGCCGCGTAAATCAGCGCAAGCCCCCAAAAGCTGAATAGGGATTGAGTAACATCCGATTCCCTTGCTATGCTGACACGATAGTTGATCATTGCCCGCATAAGTCTGAAATTAAGACGATTGAGGTAATAAAGAAAATTTACACGATCGGAAAGATTGTTATGCTTTTTGAGTGTTACCTTAAATTCTTTCTGAGCAAAAATTATTATTTGCAGCAGCTTTAAATTATTTGTTTCATAATTAAGAAATTCCCGCAGGACTTCCAGACAGGCCTTGGGTATTTTTTGGCCTTCGTCAATAATTAAAACAATAATTTTTTCTTCATCTACGCCTTTGCTGAAAAGATAATTCTTGATCCTTTCTTTTAAATTCCACTCACTTTCCTGAGGGTCAACATCCTTAATTCCCAGAAGTAAGGCAACTGTTTGCAGAAATTCATTCGTACTGGTCAGCGCCGGGTCAAGTAAAAGATGTGTTTCGATTTCAGGAGAATCAGCCGCTGTAAAAGAAAAGTTTTGAATAAGCTTGCGGCATAAAGTTGTTTTTCCGGTGCCGACATCGCCTATGATTACATTAAGCCCGCGCCTTAAGCGCACAGCCAATTCCAGCATTTGCAGACAGGTTGTAACCTGAGGGGATTGAAAAAGAAATTCCGGCTCCGGCGAATTGGAGAAAGGTTCCTTCTTAAAATTAAGAATATGATAATATTCCATTGATCTCTATCTCCCAGGTTATTTAAAACCCGGCTATTTCATAGAATCCACTGATGTCTTTTGTTCCGGCATATCACTGGTTTTATTTTGACCAGGTTCAATCTCAATTTTTTGCTTCCCGCCATTATCAGTTAAGTCATTTTTATCTTGATTTTTTCCTACCGGTAAAATGTGCGGCGTGATAAAAATCAAAACTTCTTCCAATGCTTCTGATTTACTATCAGCTTTAACCAGATAACCCAAAAGAGGTATCTCTTTTAATCCCGGCACGCCGGAATCTCCATCTGTTCGAGTTTGTTTGGTTAAACCGGAAATAACAATTGTTTCTCCATCTTTAACAATCAAAACCGTTTGTGTTTGCTTCTTGATAATAATGGGGTTGCCCATCATGCTGGCGGCACGGGAAAAGTCAAGTTCATCTTTTGTCACCACGATCTCCATTTTCAGATTTTTCCCGTCAATAACATGAGGTTTAATTTCCAGCCTCATAACAGCATTTTCAAAAGTCACCGCCTGCGTAGGGGCGGCGCCAGCAGTAGTACTTGGTACTGTTACTATAAAAGGTACCCTTTGCCCTGTTTCCGTAAAGGCTTTCTGATTATCGAGCGTGGTTATTGACGGACTGGAAAGAATATTTAACTTGCTATCTTTTTGCAGGGCCTGCAATTGCACTTCTAATAAATTTCCGCCAATCGTTCCGAAAAGCAGGCCTAAAGAACCCATAGGAGTAGTAGATGCTAAAGCCGCCGGGAAATTTGCCCCTAATCCTTTGCTTCCTAAAGCTCCAACCGGAGCGCTACTACCGCCAGTTACAATAAGATTTTCTGAACCACCGACAGTGCTACTATGTTGTCCACCCCACAAAATTCCTAAATCGCGGGCAACATTTTTTGTTGTTTCAACAATATTGGCTTTAATTAATATCTGTGGCGTAGGTTTATCCAGTTTTTCAATAATAGGCAGCATCTTGGTCAGATCATCACGCACAGCGGAAATAACCAGAGAGTTGCTGTGCTCGTCAACTTTTACCGAACCGCGCGGCTTTCCATCCTTGTCTTTGGTCAGCAAATCCTGCAGCAATTCTGCTAATTTCTTGGAATCGGCATAATCAATATTGATTACTACCGGCTGCAACAAAGGCTCTACCCATTGAATATCGCGCATTTGCACTCTTCGCTTGAGATCCTGTTCAATATCATCGGCAGACTTCACCAGAATAATATCACCCTCCCAAACATAAGTTAAGCCATGGGTACGCAATAATCCAACAAACGCCTGATCCCAGGAAACACCCCGGAAATCAACACTGATTTCGCCCTTCAAATCATTCTTTAACATAAGATTTAAGCCGACAGATTTGGCCATTGCTCTCAAAACTGCTTTGATCTCTGCCTGGCGCATGGTTAGATTAATTATCTTGGAAGGCAGTTTTTTTACGCTTGCCGAGGCTAAAGCTTCGGCAGCAGACTGCTTTGACGTTAAATCGGCAACACTAATTTTTTTTGGTCCGGCAGCAGGCGAATGACCTTTAGACTCATCGGCTACAGTAGCCCACTTTTCAAAAATGGGATCCTTTTTTTTGCTTATGAGGTCACCGGAACAACTAATTAAAAACATTAATGCAACCAGGCCAAAAGCCAATTTTATAATTATATTTTTCCTTGCAGAATTTTTCAAAGTAACAACCTTCATTGCTGAATTTTATTCCTGTATGGGAATTTCAACTTCACTCCCCGTATTTCTATTGACAATCGAAACTTTCGAAGGTGTAATTCGTTTTAATACATACCCCTCTATTTCCAATTGTTCCCCTACTCTATATTCCAAACCATTGATAATGGCTATTTTTATTTTTCCGGCATCAACATAACCGGAATAATTTATTTTTACTTTAGAACCGCTGTCACCTGCACCTGCTTGTATTACCGCCCATTCTTTAAATGAACTTTTATCCCAGAATGGATTCTTTTGCCAATCAGCTTCGGCTCTCGCTATGATGTAAGCGTCCATTCCTGCTTGGGTATCTTTTATCAAATCATTATTAAAACCGCTCAGCAATGTGTTTATTTCTTGAGCACTTTCATTAGTTATAACTTTATTACTTGTCGGAGGAGCAATTAAATATACGTATGCCGCATAAAGAATACTTAAAGCTGTTATAGATAAAACGATCATTTGTCTTTTGTTTAACTTGTCCATAAACACTTTCTGTTAATCAAGCGCCTAGCGCCAGCCAGATTTTTATTCTGCATTCCATGGAATCAGAATGTTGTGTGATACGAATATCTTCAATTCTATCCAGATAAGGAATCGCAGTAAGCGCGTTCAACATTTTCCTGAAATTGACAAATTCTCCTTTTACCACGGCATTGTGCAAAAAAACTTTTGAAGAACCAACCATAGTGCTCAAATCCGGCGTAAGAGATACTGTGATTACTCCCGATTTCCCCGCTATAGTCCGAAAATCATTTTGAAACTTTGCCACCTCTTCACGACTGATGGTTGTTTTCTTTGGATTCGGTAAAGTTTGTAAATTTTTACTCTCTAAAGCCTTCTTCATATTTAAATAGACCGGCCCCAATCCCTTTTGCTCTTCAATCTGATACTCAATTTTTTTTATTTCACCGGCCGAATTGGTGTTGTTAAGATATAGAGGGAGTAGTCCCAAAAGAACAATAAGGGTTATAATCCCGCCGCAAATCATGAGGTATGAAATACTTTTTTGAGGAATATTCAGGCTAATTTTTTTCATCATCGCTAACCTAATTTACCACTTAATGTAAAATAAAGGACTTCACCTTTTTTCATTTTCATAATGCTGCTCTTCTGTACTGAAAACTGTCGTAACATTGGAGAATTCTCCAGTTTCATCACATACTGCGCCAAAAACGAATCCAGCATATCGCGTTCACCACTTACAACACCTTCTATTACTACATCATCGTTGATTTCTTTTGCTGCTTTATCGGGATTTTCCTTTGGCGTACTATTCCCTGTATTTATTTTTAGGCTGATCAAATGTATGTTATCCGGCGTCAGCACGCTAATTTCGCCTATAGTTGCCACATCAAGATGTTTTTGCGCGTATTGACGCGAAATCTGCTTGTTGGCCTTTACTTCCTTCATCAAGGTGGATATTTTTTCCGTTGATAAAAGAGGATCGTATAAAGATAATTCTTTTTTCAGCGCCTTCAAATGTATGCTCTGATTTGTAGCTTCCATAATTTGATAGGTGATTAAGGCAAAGCAAATAATCAGGGCTGCTGCAAATGACGCAAATATCCCTCTGTTTATTCGCTTTACAGTCATTTCCCTGTTTTTTTCCCGGTAATTAAAAATAGCATTAGGTGTGCGACTGTTATCGGAAAAAGAAAGTCCCAAAACGGTAACCAGCGAAACTTTTTCGGAAAGCTTCATTGAATCCGCTGCCGCGTATGCGAACTGCTGCCCAAAAGGATCTAAATAGTCTGCTTTTATGCCTAACTGATCACTAATATAATTTAACATAGGATCATAAACATTCATCACTAATGAAATATATAGCTTTTCAACTCTTGAGGTTCCGATGGTAGATACGTAATGTTCTAACGTTCTCTCTATCTGCCTGGATAACCTTTCCAATACCGGAATGATCATCTTAAATTTGTCTTCATCTTTTAAATCGAAGCCGATGTCGGTTTGTCCCAATTCACTCGCATCCTGATCACCCAGGCTAAACAGTATCTTTCTTGCCTCATCTCTGCTCACATTGGCTTTATCTGCTTTTCCCCCAATTGCTTCAGCAATTTCTTCCGTCATACTGTTGATGCCTGTCTTGATGCCTCTGGTGATCACTAGATTTTTTTTATTGTAAATGTCGATACGGGAAAAATCATTGCCGATATATAAACTGGCAAATGTTTCTTCGCTAACCTTCATCCATTTGGTGCGAAACATATTTTGAATAGCAAAAGGAGCAATTGTAATTCCTGAAAGGGTTATTCCCATTTCCGCATAAAATGCTTTAACTTTATCAACTTCAAATTTTGGAACCGTGTAAACCATGACCAAATATTTGGGAATACCCTGATCAGAAATTTCACCCTGCATTTCGAAATCAAAAACGAATTCTTTCTCATCAACCGGATTTTCTTTTTTTGCCGTCCAGTAAATAACATTTTCCTGTTGTTTTCTGGGCACGCGTGGAATTTTGATATGATTGACATTAACATCAGTGGCAGATATCATCGTCCAGATATTGCAGCTAGTTAGGGAACCACAAAAGTCTATCAGATAAGATTTCAAAAGTGACTTGAATTCTACCGAATCTTTAGATGTCAAATGATCATATTTGATGATTTTATGATCAACTAACAAAGGTCTGCCATCAGAAGAGTTTTTTGTCTTGGCCAGACCAATAAATTCTTCACTGATATCTATTCCTACAGTATAACGCTTTTTATTAAAAAACAACTTAGGCAAGGTGAGATTTGTTTTTTTCCCAGGTTTTTTTGTGAACAGAGGAACGGCAGATTTTCCTTTTGAAGCAAAAGACTCCTTATCTTTTCCTCTTATGACATTAAGTAGTTTTTCTGTAGAATTGATATCGTTTATGCCAGCCAAAAAATCCCCCTGATTTTTTTCTTATGTTTTTATTTTTTATCAAGATTTTTAAATTATTGCAAGATATTATATCGTAAGCTCCAAATTTTGTTGCTTATTTATTACAAACTTTATTAGATCTTCTGCTTGATTCAAAATTCACAAACATACAAATTTCGATCACCAAAAATAAAAAACTTGAATGGCAACAAAGTATTTGTTATGAAAGCGCATCTTTATTTACTAAAATTATTAAGGTTGAGTTACTTGCCATGATGATCAAAATTTTGCTACGCCCTTATGTGTTAATTTTAATTTTGCTATCTCTCTTACCTGCAGTGTCATTAGCGAATTTATTGCCCTTTTCAGAAAAAATACCTGACTCGATACTCTCTTTGGCTTCCGGTTATGTGATTGTTGTTGATAAACAATCACAGAGAATGTACGTTTTTCATAAAAATGGAAACTTTTCCAAAGTGTTTGAAGCTACTTGCTCGACAGGTAAAAAGCCGGGCGCAAAACAAGTTTCCGGTGACGCTAAAACCCCTAACGGTATTTTTTTCGCGACAAAAATTTTGCGTAATCCCGGACCACGCGAAACTTATGGTTCACTTGCCTTCCCCTTGGATTACCCCACACTTTCCGATAAAATAGCCGGACGTGACGGATATAACATCTGGATTCACGGCACTACCAAAAAGCTTTTACCTTCACAATCAAATGGTTGTGTTGTTTTAAGCGATAGCGACTTGCAGCGTCTTTCCGATCTCATCTTTTTTAATAAAACACCTGTGGTGATTTCTGAAGCGATAACCTGGGTCACTCCCAATAAAGTTTCACCGGCTAAAGATGAACTGGAAAGCATTTTATTGTCGTGGAATAAAGCGTTGACTGAAGGTGACATAAAAAAAATTGATTCGTTATATTTGCAGGGTGCAGAAATAACAGGGAAAAAACGAGAAGCACTGATCAGCAAATTTAAATCAATAAAACTTTTAAACAAACATTTTGTTTTACAGCCCAGGGATGTTTCCATTTTAAAGCAGGATAATAACGCCGTGATTCTGTTTGATCAAATTGTCTCAGTGAACAGCGATAACTCCTTTCAGGGCTCGTATAACAAATTGGTCTTAGAAAAAATTAATAATAAATGGCAGATTATCGACGATGTAACTAATTTGGCTATCCGGAATAAGCAATTGACCCAAATTGACGATCCATCAAAAATACCTTCCACCGATCCTGTGCGGGATTTAGTAAATAAATGGGTGCACAGTTGGAAGTCCGGTGACATGAAAACATACCGCAATTGTTATGCGGCAAACTTCGAATCTAAAGGGATGAAGTTAAATGATTGGGTTGCCCATAAAGCCGGCGTGCGGAAGTATTCTAAAATTATAGACATTCGTGCCGATGATTTACGCATATCCACTGAGGGAAATACTGCCACGGCAACATTTATCCAACACTACAACTCTTCAACACTAAAAAGTAGTGGTAAAAAGAAATTAGAGCTAAAAAAGATAAATGGGGAATGGAAAATATACAGGGAAATTATGTAGTGATTCCAGGCGGCACCCGGACTTGAACCGGGGAATAACGGTTTTGCAGACCGCTGCCTTAGCCACTTGGCTATGCCGCCACAAATCAAATGGAGCGGGCGAACGGATTTGAACCGTCGACGTCTACCTTGGCAAGGTAGCACTCTACCGCTGAGTTACGCCCGCTCATTTAAGAGTGGCGCTGAATATAACAAATAGAACTCGGTTGTCAATAAAAAAATGACAACAAGGCAGAGTTTATTTCTGTTGGGTTATTTTTCCCGCAATTACGAATTTCCCATCGATACATGAGTATTACTTTCTTGCCCGTCGGTAAAACCTTACAAGATAGTCAAGTCCTGAATAAATCGTAAGCAGTAAAGCTATATAAAGAAGAG
>SESG01006635.1_pt1 | contig 11255 bp, 8 predicted proteins | sample 3171421 | NCBI WGS metagenome assembly SESG01 (sample SAMN10866946, study PRJNA518727) | freshwater metagenome | biome: subpolar coniferous forest; feature: holomictic lake; material: water; isolation source: holomictic Lake 227, 6 m and 8 m depth | place: Canada: near Kenora, Ontario | collected... | reverse complement strand
GCAGGCGGGCAGGCGGCAGATCCGCGATTGCCTGCTCGATCAAGCTGCGCAGCTGCAAGAATTGGGTGACATCAGCGATCATCGGATACATCACTCCGATGGGGCCGTCTTGCGATGCCCGCGCCAGCGCCCGTGCCTGACTCCGCAGCAGTTCCTTATGCGCCAGCAGAAAACGCGCCCCCCTGCAGCCGAGGTACGGGTTCGCCTCCTGCGGGACTGGCACCCCGGGCAGCGGCTTGTCGCCACCGACATCCAGCAGGCGGATGTACGCCGGTGCGCCGTGCAGCTGCTTTACCACTGCAGAATATCTCTGGTACTGCTGCTCCTCATCAAGCACGGCGCCCGCAGCAATGAATTCAAACTCCGTGCGATACAGCCCAATGCCCTCCGCGTTGGCCTGCAGCGCTTCGTCAAGATCTCCGGACCGGCTGATATTGGCCAGCACCACAAGACCGGGGACCGGCTTGCTGAAGCGCAGGGCTGCACGTTTGGCCTCTGGCGCGGCAAGCTCACGCTGCGTAGTTTCACTGGTCGGGCGGATGTAAATGTCGCCTGTTGTGCCATTGATCAGCACGATGGTGCCACAGGCAATCGTCTGATAAATGTCCGGAATGCCGCTGACTGCCGGCACTCCCAGCGAGCGCGCGAGAATGGCCGCATGCGAGGCCTCTCCGCCTTGTTCTGTGACAAACCCGCGCGTATGCTGCGCATCAAGCCGTACTGCCAGCGAGGGCGTCATTTCGTTTGCGATCACAATCCGCTCGTTGCCGCGGTGGCAATGCAACGCGCCCTCACACCGGAACAGCGGCGATGACTCATGCAATGCATCGAGCAGGTGCGTCTTCAGGTCGCGGATATCGGCGGCACGTTCCCTGACAAAACTATTTCGCACGGACTGCATCCGTCCGGCGTATTGATCGAAGGTTGTTACAACCGCCATTTCGGCGGAAGAGTGCAAGTTTGTGATGCAGTCAAAGAGGCGCTGCTGAAGACCAGCGTCGTCGAGCATAGTCTTAAGCGCGGAGAAAATTGCGGCTTCGGCCGGTCCGGCGCGTTCGGTCACCTGTATAACCAGGCGCGCAAGTTTGCCGCCTACCTTGCGCAGTGCAGCGTGCAGCAATCTGGTTTCATGCTCCAGCACGGCGGGCGCGACAGTGGCGTTTGTGGCTGGCGTGTGCCGGCTTTCGTTCAGGAGACAAACGGGGCCGATTGCCACACCGGGACTGACCGGCAAGCCTTTGATGTGGATTTCAGAATCTGTGTGTTTCACGTGGTTGGCGGCTCAAGTGTCAGGTGACAATGGGTAAACACTATCACATTGTTGCAATAACTGATAGGTTTGCGCTGTCAAATAGCAGGGAGATGAAGTTATGGCCAAACAAAGCATTTTGCAGGCGCTCAAGTCGGGGCGAGTGTTGGTGTCGGATGGGGCCTGGGGCACCTTGCTTCAGGAGCAGGGCATGCAGCCGGGAGAATGTCCGGAATTATGGTGTGTTACGCACCGCACGGCCGTGCTGGGAATTGCCAGAGACTATATCGCGGCGGGCGCGGACATGATCGAATCCAATAGCTTCGGCGGCACCCGGTGCAAGCTTGAGCACTTTGGCCTGGCGGGCCGTACTGCGGAACTCAATCAGGCGGCCGCAGCGATTTCCCGCGAGGCCGCGGGTCCGGATAAATGGGTGATCGCATCGGTCGGCCCGACGGGGCTGATGACAGCCATGGGTGACGTGACTGAGCAGGATTTTTATGATTTCTTCAAAGAGCAGGTCGTGGCTCTCGCCGCTGGCGGGGCCGACGCCATCTGCGTGGAGACGATGAGCGCGCTGGACGAAGCCGCAGCCGCACTCCGTGCCACCCGCGACAGCACAACCTGCGAAGCAATCTGCACCTTCACTTTTGAACGCACCGTGCGGGGTGAATACCGGACGATGATGGGCGTATCCCCGGCAGATGCCGCCAGAGCATGTGTCGAGGCGGGCGCGCATGTGATCGGCGCCAACTGCGGCAACGGCATGGAGCACATGATCGAAATTGCGAGGGAAATCCGCTCGGCGGCTCCGGCAACCCCGATTCTGGTGCATTCCAATGCCGGGCTGCCGAAACAAATCAGCGGCGTAAATGTGTTTCCTGAGACCCCGGCGGAGATGGCCGACCGCGTGGCGGCCCTGGTAGCGGCAGGCGTCAATATCATTGGCGGCTGCTGCGGGACAACGCCCGCCCATATCGCGGCGATCAAACAGGCGGTCACGGCCCTCAAACGATAAGCTTTCAATGGCGTTCCGAATGGCCGCCAATGATCAAAATAACTATACCGCCGTGTACTGCCTGACGGTCTTGCCACTTCGATGCTTATGACGGGTTAATGCCGTTTGGGAGCGGCGTGGATGCAGGCGCCATGCAAGGCGTGGGCGGATTCCATCCAGGCCTCGGCGAAGGTGGGGTGGGCGTGTATGGTGCGGCCTAGTTCGGCGGCCGTCCACTCGCCTTTGATCGCCAGCGCGGCCTCGGCAATCAATTCGGTGGCGTGGGGGCCGATGGCCGTGGCGCCCAGTAGTTGATCGCTTAGCGGGTCTGCTACCCACTTCACGAAACCTTCGAAGTCGCCAGCTGCCAGTGCACGGCCAAGCGAGGCGAAAGCAAAGCGTCCGGTGGTTACGGTGCGCTGCCCGGCTTGGGCCTGCTGTTCAGTCAGGCCGACCTGTGCCACTTCCGGCGCGGTGAAAATACATGAAGGAACCAGCGGGTCAAATGCGCGCCGGGCATGGCCCAGCGCAGATTCGACTGCGGCGATGCCCTGTGCGGTGGCGGCATGGGCCAGTTGCGGCCCGCCGTTGACATCACCGACGGCGTAAATCGAAGCTGCCGTTGTGCGTCCGAAGTTGTCTGCGACAATCATGCCTGCACTGGTCAAAGCTACGCCGGCGGCAGATGGTTCAAGCCCGGCTGTGACAGGGCGGCGTCCCAGCGCCGCGAGCAGCAACTCAGCCCGCAGTGTTTCTGAACCAGCCGTTCCGCTGACCCCTGTATCGTCAGCTGTGATGGCAGTCAGCGGCGCGCCAGTCAGGATGCGGATGCCGAGCTTCTGCTGCATGTATTTGCACAATTCCCGTCGCACATCGGCGTCAAGCATTACGAGAATCTCAGGCAGCAACTCGACGATGGTGACTTTGACGCCCAGTTGCGCTGCCATGCAGGCGAACTCACATCCGATCACACCGCCACCAAGCACGATCATGCTGGCCGGCAGGGTGGGGCGGTCAAGGAAGGCACGGCTGTCCACCACCCGCGCATGCTTCGGCAGAAAGCCGGGCATGACCGGAGCGGACCCGGTCGCGATCACCGTGTTTTTGGTGGTGAGCACCGTGAGCTTGCCGTCAACGTCACGCACGGCAATGCGATTGCGGCCTTGAAAAGCGGCCGTGCCGGTGAATATTTGCACCCCGTTGGCCTTGAGGAGCTGCTCGACCCCGCCGCGTAGTCTGGCGACGACATTATTCTTGCGGGCAATCATTGCGGGATAGTCGGCGTGAATCTTGCCTGCCTGGATTCCGTACTCGGATGCACGTCCGAAGTGGGCGAACAAATCCGCGCCTGCGATCAGAGTTTTGGTGGGAATGCACCCCCAGTTGAGGCAGGTGCCACCCAGGGCTTCCTGCTCTACAATTGCCGTGCGCGCACCCAGCTGCGCGGCGCGTATGGCGGCAGGATAGCCGCCGGGTCCGGCGCCGATAACGATTAGATCAAACGAGTCCATAGTGCTGCATCCTCCAGTTTGGTTTTGATCGCATTGACGAAACGGGCGGCCGTGGCGCCGTCAATCAGGCGGTGATCGGAAGAAAGTGTGATTTTCATGACCGGACGCACGACCACACGTCCATCACGCGCCACCGGCGTTGGCAGCGTGCTCGACACGGCCAGAATCGCGGCCTCGCCGGGGTTGATGATGGCGGTGAAGTTTTCAACATCCAGCATGCCCATGTTGGAAACCGTGAAGGTGCTGCCGGACATTTCCTCGTGTCGTAATTTCCCGTCGCGGGCGCGGGCGGCAAGTGCCTGAGCCGCCTCGTGCAGCTCCATCAGCATCAACCGCTGCGCGTCGCGGATGACCGGCACAACAAGCCCGTCGGGGCGGCTGGTCGCCAGGCCAAGGTGCACCGAGCTATGCCAGCGGATGGCTCGTCCATCGGTGGAGCTGTTTACCTCAGGGATTTCCTGTAGCGACAGGATGCAGGCCTCGAGGATAAAGTCCGTCACCGTATAATTGATGCCGCGCGCCTTGGCGTCCTTGCGGAGCTCCAGAAGTCCTCCCATATCCACTGCAACAGTCACGTAGAAATGCGGGCTGGTGACAACGCTCTGCGTCAACCGCTGGGCGATGATCTGGCGCATGCGGGTAAGCGGTTGGGGGCGTTCCGCTATTACCCGCTTGATGTCGGAGGTCATCATACGCCCGCCTTCGCCGGTGCCAGTCACGGTCAGGATGTCCACCTTCTGCTGAGAGGCCAGCGCCTTGGCGGCGGGCGAGATGCGCAGGTTCGCGTAGCCGTGGGCTTCGAGATGTGCGCGCACATCCTTCTCCACAATCCTGCCGCCGGGTCCGCTGCCAGCAAGATTGGACGGATCGCAGCATGCGGCGTCAGCCAGCGCGCGGGCGCGCGGCGAAATAATCAGCCTGCCGGCCTTCTGTTGTGGTGCAACCTCTGCAACGGCTGCGGGTGTAAGCGCAACCGGAATCACGGCAGCCTTTATAATTTCCGTTTGCGCTGGAGTGTTTTTCGGCTGGCCAGAAAGATTTGCCGCCTTTTTTGCAGGGATAAGTACGGCCTCCACGCCGTCCTGGACAGGTGCGGCGGTTACCGGTGCTGCGACTTCGGGAGCTTTTTCGCCGGGCTTTCCGAGATACGCCACAATGGCGTTGACCGGCGCGGCCTGCCCGACAGGGATGACAATTTTGATCAAAGTGCCTTCATAGAAGCTTTCTACTTCCAGGACGGCTTTCTCGGTTTCGATTTCGAACAGTATGTCGCCTTTTTTTACAGCATCGCCGATCTGCTTGCGCCATTTGACGATCGGCGCGATTTCGTCCGACTGTCCCAGTTTAGGCATCAATATTGGTTGGGCCATGGTTGGTAACTGTCCTTCCCTTTACAGAATTGCCCGCGCTGCGGCCACAAAGTCTTTGACCGTCGGCAGGAAGGCCGCTTCCAGCACAGATGATTGCGGGGCGATCGTATCGCGCGCGCCGACGCGCTGGATCGGCGCATCGAGCGCGTCAAACGCATCGTGCTGGATGTTGGCGATGATTTCACCCATGAAGCTTCCGGTGGTCACACACTGGCTGCCTACGACGACCTTGCCGGTCTTGCGGACCGAACGCAGCACTGTTTGCATATCCAATGGAACCAGCGAGCGGAGGTCCACGACTTCCGCCTGCACGCCATCTTTGGCCAGTTCATCGGCAGCCTTGAGCGCGTCGTGCAGGGCGGGGCCCCAAACGATGAAGCTGATGTCCTTGCCTTCGCGTTTGACCTCGGCCAGGCCGAACGGAATGGTAAACTCCGGGTCTTCCGGCACTTCCCCCTTGGTCATGTAAAGCAACTGCGATTCCACAAAAAGAATCGGGTTGTTGTCGCGAATGGCCGTTTTAAGCATCCCCTTGGCATCACGAGGCGTCGCCGGGTAGACGACGTAGAGCCCGGGTATGTGGGCGAAGATAGACTCCAGCGTTTGCGAGTGCTGGCCGCCGTAGCCCTTGCCGCCGCCGACTGAGGCGCGGATAACCATGGCAATTTCGGCTTTGGCGCCCGACATATAGTGCCATTTGGCAGCCTGATTGCCGATCGCATCGCCGGACATCAGCGAGAAGTCCATGTACATCAGTTCGATCACCGGGCGCAGCCCCAGCATTGCCGATCCCACCGCCGTGCTGCAGATGGCGGCCTCCGAGATCGGCGTGTTGAATACCCGCTCGCGTCCGAAGGCTTCCAGCAATCCCTTGGTGACCTTGAAGGCGCCGCCATATTCGGCAACATCTTCGCCGTAAACCACGACCCGGTTGTCGCGCAGCATCTCCTCGAGCAGCGCTTCCTTGAGCGCATCCTTGTATGTGAGCTGCCCGTTTGTTCGCGTGATGACCGGCTTTTCTTTCACGATCTCGACCTTTTGGAATTCCGCCGGAACGACAGCGGAAGTCAGATCGCTGTAAAGGTGCTTCAGTACGTCGTCAGTGCTTGGATCCATCGCCTTGGAGGCGCGGGCGGCGGCGCGGGCATTGCGCGCCTCAACTTTGGCGGTCAGCGCTTCCACACCTTTGCGCGTAAGCACGTTGGCCGCGATGACGGCCTCGCTGAACTGCTTGATCGGATCTACATCCTTCCATGCGCTCTCTTCATCCTTGGTGCGGTACTCGTTGCGCGGGTCGCTGAGCGAGTGGCCGTAGTAGCGGTAGGTGCTGAGCTCCAGAAGGCACGGGCCGCGACCCTCGCGGCAGAGTGCGGCGGCGCGCTGCATGGCCTCGCGCACGGCCAGCACGTCCATGCCGTTGACAACTTCAGCGTGCATGTTGTGATCGTCGAATCCGGCGGCGCGGCGCGCCAGAAATTCCACGCCCGCCACTTCGTTGTCGGCACGTCCGGTCATGCCGTAGTGGTTGTTCTGGATCACAAAAATCATCGGCAGTCCAAAACGATGATCCTTAGCCAGCAAGTTGGTGAACTGATACTGGGCCGCCCAGTTGAGTGATTCCAGCACCACGCCGTTAGAGTAGGCGCCATCGCCGGCGAAGCTGACCGCGACACGTCCGTTGCGCAGATAGCGGCAGGCCCAGGCGGCGCCGGTGGCAATCGGCACTCCGCCGCCGACAATGGCGTTGGCGCCCAAATGTCCGACGCTGAAGTCCGCAATGTGCATGCTGCCGCCACGGCCTTTGCAGTAGCCCTCTTCTTTGCCGAAAAGCTCCGCCGCTGTGCGGAAGATGTGATCCTCCAGCGCAGCTTCATAAATTTCTGCGGTTGTTCCAGTGGCGCCGGGTAGCCGTGCGCGCAGCGTGGCCGCATCCATCTTGCGGATTGCCACGCAGCCTTTGGCGACGCTGTCGCCGTGACCGCGGTGGGTGGAGGTAATGTAGTCGTCCGCCGCGATGCCAGTGCACCCGCCGACAGAGCAGGCTTCCTGGCCAATCGAGACATGTGTCGGACCGCGGTATTCAAAACCCGCACAGGACGGATAAGCGCCGGAGCGGAGTTTGACAATCATCTCTTCGAACTCGCGGACAATCAGCATGTCCTCCAGAAGTTCGACCGCTTCGCGTTTGGTGATGTGCTTGGCCGATAGTTCATCCGCCAGCGTGGCGGAGAACTGATAGGCGGGGATGCTGCCGCAGGAGATTTTGCGCTTGGTGAAATCAGGGCGCAGGTTATTCAGATGAGCTGGCATGGTGGTGTTCCTTTCTTTAGTGGTTCGCAGTTACGTCGTGATGACCGTTGCCCCCAGCCGCTGCAGCGTGCGCACTGTACGGCGGTCAAGGCCGCGGTCGGTAATGATTGTGTGCAGGTTTTCAACTCCGCCGAAGCGCGCGAACAAAACCTGCCCGAATTTCGAGCGATCGGCCAGCAGAATCACCTGGCCGGCATGTTGCATGACCAGTGCTTTGGTGTATGACTCAAGCGGGTCAGTGGTGGTCAGCCCGGCTTCGGGAGTCAAGCCCATGGTGCCCATGAAAGCGTGGTCCAGATGCAAATGGTCAAGCTGGTGGCGTGTCATGGGGCCGACAAAGGTCTGGCTCAGCCGCCGCAGTTCGCCGCCGATGACGATCAGCGGAGGCCCGCCGCCCGCCAGCTCGACGGCCACGCGCAGGGAGTTGGTGACGACAGTGATGTCCGTGCGTTTGCGAAGCAGGCGCGCAAGTGCCAGCACCGTGCTGCCGCCATCCAGAAATATCGAGTTGCGCGGCTGAATCAGCCGCATTGCGGCTTCGGCGATCCGCTGCTTTTCGCCGGCCGCGATGGCGGTTTTGTCGTCAAAACCCGGCTCGTCAATCCGCCGCTCCGCCGCCACGGCACCGCCGTGCACCCGCTGCAGGGCGCCGTTAACTTCCAGTGACTGCAAGTCGCGCCGCACAGTGGCGGCTGAAACGCCCAGCTCGGCGCTCAATTCCTCCACGCGCACAATCCGCCGCGCGGCCAGAATGCGGCGCAGTTTTTCGATCCGTCCGGGGGCCAGATCACGTGGTTTATGCTTGCTCATGTTTGCTTGAATGCGCGCAACAATGATCAGAGCTTAGCATAAACGAGCGTGACGACAAGTGAAATATATTGATTGGCATCCCGCCGGTCAGTCAGGGCTGCAGCGGTTCAGGCTGCAGCAGCCGTGGTAATATATTATGCAGAAATACGCGGATAACATTTGCCATCTTCTGCCGGCATGCCGTAGTCTTTCCAAATCTGACCGGGCAGAGCTGCCAGGGCGGCCATTCGTTCATCAGGGTAAGGAGCAATACAGATGAAGCTTGATAAGGTGGTGACGTTTCTAGACCGCGAACTGAAGCTGTCCGCCTATACCGATGGCTCCAACAACGGACTGCAGGTGGCCAATGGCGGAGCGGTGACGCGCGTCTGCTGCGGGGTTGATGCGTCGCTGCCTTTTTTTGAGGCGGCGGCGGCCGCTGGCGCAAATCTTTTGATTTGCCACCATGGCCTTAGTTGGGGCGATTCGCTTAAACATATCACGGGCCTCAATTACCGCCTGATTCGCTTCCTGATCGAGCATGACATGGCGCTCTGGGCCTGCCATCTGCCGCTGGACGCGCATGCGAAGCTTGGCAACAACGCCTGCATTGCGCGGGGGCTGGGGCTGCGCAAGCTCGAGCCCTTCTGCTCCTACCACGGGCAGATGATCGGCTGGCGCGGCGAATTGCCGCTGGCGCTTTCAAGGGCGCGTTTTCATGCGCTCGTGCGACGCGTGATCGCCGCGAACCTGCAAACGATGGATTTCGGACCCGCCGCCATCCGGCGCGTTGGCATCGTCTCGGGAAGCGCTGCGGCGGAAGTCGCCCAGGCGGCCGGGGCCGGGTTGGACGTGTATGTTTCCGGCGAACCAACCTTGCAGGGCTACAACCTGGCCTGCCAGTTGGGCATGAACGCTGTTTTCGCGGGTCACTACGCCAGCGAGCGCTTTGGAGTGATCGCGGTGGGCGAGCTGCTGCGCCGTCACTTCAAACTGCCGTCGCAGTTTGTGGATTTGCATGTGACATACTGACTGAAACGCGCGGAAGGTTGTTCAGGCTGCGGAACATAATGGGAACGACATTGGCAGATTGGACGGAATGGCACGCGCGCTGCGCGCTGCTTTTGTGCGGTGATGCGGCGCGCACCGCACTTCCAGCCTTTGTGCATCTGCGTTTTAAAAAATACATCCGGCAGTACGGGGCCTATCTTGCGGGTGGCGCGGATGGTGCTTTGCCGATGCCGGCGATAAATGACGCCTGGCAGCTTTTTGAAACTCACCTCGCCGTTGATGAAACGCGCGACGGAAGAGTCTACAAAACCTGGCTCTTCGATCGTGTCGCCGGTTCATCCGACGATCCGGTGGCGGTAATTCAAGGTGGCGCGACCTTGCTGCTGAGGGATGTGGTGCGCGAATATCTGCGCCGCGAACACTCTCCCGCAGGAACGGTCTCGCTACAGGCGCCACTGGCGAACGGGGAGTCCGTCTGGACCCTGGAGGAGCTGCTGCCGGATACTGCGGACCCCGCCAGCGAGGCCGCGCGACGGGAGTGCGAGGCGCTCTCCGATGGCGCGGCGGCAGTGCTGTTCGAGACCACCACTTTACGTGAGCGGGTTGCAGTGCTGGCCAAAGATCTTGGACTTTCATGCGCTCATCCGGACGTTGTGTGCGCCGCCGGCTGCGGTAAAACTCTGACCGCACTTGCCTGGCAAAATGTCATGCAACGACTGGCGGCGCGGGTGCGGGCCTCATTTGCGGGCGAAAATCGCGAGCAGCTGTCGCTTTTAGCAATTATGACCGCCACCGCACTCCAACAGCGTGTGCGCGGCTGGGCCGCAGTGGAAAAAAACACGGCCCACCTCTTTAAGCTTGCGGAGTCTTCGATATGAGCAAAATTTCCCGATTAAGTCGGCAGGCGGACACGGCTGCGGATCGTACGCGTCTGGGACAATGGTTGCGCGAGCGCCGCATCGAGGCCGCGCTGGAGGCAGCACCGCTGGAAAACGCGATGCCGGGTGATGCGGAGCAGTCCGCACCTCTGCCAATAAAGCCTCAAAATCTAATGCCGTTTAACGATCGTCCTGTGCGTCTCGCGCAAGTTCGTCTGGTGCGGTCAGGATTGGCGGCAGCGGCGCGCGACCGTCTGCTGTATCTGGTGGTGCTGGGTCGGCCCGTTCGCGGAGTCTGGATGGCTGCCCCGTTTGGACGCTACACAACAGCAGCGGTACCCGGCGAAATCGAACGGCCCGCTGCGCCTGTTCCGCTGCGTGTGGTTTGCCTGTGGAACAGTCGTCGCCTGCCTGACAAATGGCTGCGGCAGTGTATATTCGCGACGGCGTTATCGGCTGAGGAGCATCGCATGCTTGCCGCCGCGCTGCTGGCAATAAAGCGCGGGCGCCCGCTGCCGCCTCCATTACGGCCGCATGCCGGACCGCCGCTGATCCACCCGCTTGATCCGCGCCACAATTATCTGGACGAGGAGCGGGAAACGATGGAGTCCCTGTTGATAGACGGGCGGCGTGCTGAAGGTGGAGCTGCTATGCTTCCGCCGGGCGACAGCGAAATCTGGAGGCCGGGCATGCTCCCGCTGGCAGCTGAAAGCGCTGCTGGCTACGGCAGTGTGCGGCACTACGACAGCCTTGATGGAACCTTGCAGCTCAGGTTATTGGCCAGATTTCCATCGCACACATGGCTGGTGCAGGCGCTTGACTCACAAGGCGCTGTGACGGCGGCTTTCGATGGCTGGTGCCTGACTGGTGGAGCGGCGGCCATTTCCGGGCCGCTGCGCGGTGGCGAGACGGTGATAGCGGCGGATAGCGTGGACGCACCGCTACAGCTTGTCTCCACAGATGGCCGCATGCAGATGCTGACGGAAAGAAAATAAGGTCGCTTGTGATAAGTATTTGCATGCCGCTATCATCCACGCCGCCCGCCGTGCCAGATTGACTGGTTAAGGCGCTCGCGGAATCAATCAGCTTACAGGTTGCCGCCTGGCTGAACTACCGCCAGTAATGGGTCAGTCACGTGCT
>SESG01027075.1_pt1 | contig 11267 bp, 11 predicted proteins | sample 3171421 | NCBI WGS metagenome assembly SESG01 (sample SAMN10866946, study PRJNA518727) | freshwater metagenome | biome: subpolar coniferous forest; feature: holomictic lake; material: water; isolation source: holomictic Lake 227, 6 m and 8 m depth | place: Canada: near Kenora, Ontario | collected... | reverse complement strand
GACGACGGGGCGGTATTTGCATGCACGACCGAGCGAAAGTTCCAGCAAGTATTTGGCAGTATGATGAGGCGGAACTCAAAGTGAGAGTGCGCCAAGTTTAATTGTCATATATTAAGACAAAATTATATAATGAATTGGGGTGCTGTAATAATAACTTGCACAGAGGGCAATGATAGCATATATTATTTATATGGTGATTTGCAGATACGCAGCATCATTTAAAAAAGGAATTAGACATGAGCAACATTACAAATATAGCAAAAGCGCCCGAAATTGATTGGGGCGATGGTTACGAAGGTCGGACCCAGGACTTGCTGTTGCCCGAGCATCGGGAGCAAGCCTACAAGAATCATCTGCTGACCAATAGCAAGAATTATATGAAGCAAATACCAGTTTGTAAGTGGTTTTCACTCACTCATTCTCGGGTCAAATATCTTATTTGCAGCATTGACGAAGGCTCCCCAAATATTGCATTCGTAATTGCAGACTGGGGTAACGGATGTGTGGAGTTCGGCAGCCTTAGCATCAGTGAGATAAGTGAGTTCATACATCCGAAATATAAATTTCATAGCTTTGAGCGCGATATAATATGGAAACCAGAAAAGACAATTGGTGAGTATTTACGGGATATTCAAATAGACTGATCGCGCGGTAAGCGTCTCGGACCACGGCGCTTGATCTAATGCCTCCCCGTAATCACAATAATGATTGCGGGGAGTTTAATTGCATTGAATATATATTACCGCAATGTTATTAAATAATTTGACAAATTATTCGAAGTGCCTGATAATGTATGTAATTATATTAGAAGGATTTTACTATGACTATGAAATTTATTAAAGGTTTTGGGGCAGATGTCCCCGTGACGTATCCAGTGTTTCCAAGTCTGCATGGCGACTTGGCGAAACTTGACGGGAGAATTGAAGAACTTTTGGAAATGTTCTCCGAACAGTACAATGGATTGCGAGATGTGAGGACGGATTTTGCCAGAGAGTGGGGGTATGTTGTCGTCGCCTCCGAGACCATGATCGAGATGGGGTTTAATTGTGGAGAATTTATTTGCCCCGTACCTTTCGTTCTCGATGAAGAATTTACGCTGCCAAGTATCAAAGGGGAGCAAATTCCAATAAATGGATGGGGCGCAGGGTTGACGATCATGTTTATTTGTTTAGAAGAATATGTAACATTCTGCACATATACTGACCAAATCCTGGAAATTACCGAGAAAGAAGATGTCATCAATGGTTTGAATGAGGTTTTGGGTGGGATAACAACCGAAACCGCAATCAAAAACTCAATAGAGACTTGTCAAATTATTGGTCAGATCGGCAGCGAACTTTGCTTAAACGAAATGTATGAGGTCATTGACTAAAATTGATGAGGCGTGAGCGGATGTATTTTGTAAAGTTCTGGGCGGACACAAATCCAGACATCGTGTCGAGACGCCCTGGGGGAGAATGCCGGATACGCCGCCTTCTCACTCGGTGGTGCAGGCTCGAGGATGCGTGCCGAAATGCACTGTGATAATTTTTATTTGAAATTCCCGCCTCGATTTTTTAGAGTTTCAGAAAATTTATTGAAATAAATTTTCTTCTTGAAATATAAAAACATTGTTGAAAGAAAGTTCGCACAATACTGTTGACTTCATTGGAGCAGGCTGCTAATATATGAAACATCACATAACCTCTGCCGATGGTGGCGAACATGAAGCCAATTAAATTATACGCCTTCAATGAGAAGGATGGTGCTTACGGGTTCATTCGCAAAACCCCTGAGGTTAGAAAAAGAGTGTTAGATAGTCTCTCTGAGAGAATGCCCGAGATATTTTCATTACTGAAAAATGAAACAATTAAACTTACCATCTATCTTCATGACAAGGATTGCAACTGTGGCGCTTGCGCTAAAAGTGGAAGAGAGCACACGGTAATAACATGGCTAAGGCGCGTTGATAGTGTTTGGTATCATAACTTTATTAGCAGGAACGCGCAATTGACCAATGATTTTCCTGATGGGTGGGAAAGTCTAGTAAACCAAGCCTAAATGGATGTTTTAGGCAAAGATGTGACGAAAGAATACAAAAACCCGCCAGGAATGCTTTTGCAACCGTTTCTGGCGGGTTACCTATATATCTGGCTATATTATACTCATCATCACCATATTAGCAATTGTTGGGAATTGTCTGGGAATCATGCGATAAAATATCTTCAAGCGTCTCCCCCATTACCAACTGGTCCAAATGTCCATGCAGACAATGGACTATAACGATTGCCAAAACCGTTGACATTCTGCCGCAAACGTTCAAGATCGCTCAATGAAAGAGGTTGACATGAAAATTGTCGCGAGAAAGAGCGCCGGTTCAAGGAAAATCATCGCGCCCCGCGCACAGGCTGCGATAACCCCCGATGCCTTCGCCGAAGCGTTTGGAGCCAAGATCATTGGAGAGATTGGCGATGATACCAATCCATTTAATCAACTCGTTTATGAGAGAACGATTCGGAAATTCTAATGACTGTGCGAAGCACTAACAAGTTTTGCCAATGTTGGGTCGTAATTGTAACTGGTGATAGTCTCATCTTTAATGCGAGCGACGGCATCGTCAATTGCGAAGAGTGGCACGAGATACCACTCTTTTGGTATAACAGGGTTGCCAAATCTGTCACTTATCTTTATTTGCAAGCGCGCTGAACCGAAAACCCGATGGATTATGTTTTCAAGTTTGGTTCTATTGATATTATACAACTTATACTCTGCAACAATCTCAACATCCGCCATAAGGTATGTAGGGTCAAGACGAGCATTGGCGACACGGCGTTCGACGCTTCCGCCCGTTACGCCAATTTTGTGGAGTACATCACGGTTGGCTGCTACGACTGGGTGGTCGGACTTGCTTCGCAAGACATAGATTGTGCCACTGGCTTCATCGTCGTCGTCAGTTTTCTCTGCGAACAGTGGCCCAGCAACTGGGTCAGTTATTCTCCTGCCAGCCTCATCCTTGTATAAGGCTCGTTGCAGTGAGCGCAGTAGTAGGTCGCTCTCGGTGCCATTTGAATAAATTACCCTCATCCTTGCATCGGTTTCTCCGTTCGGAGCTTTTATCTGTTTGCCAATTTCAGCAACATATACAGTTTGTCCACCTAATATAAAATACTGCCCAGCCTTAATCTCTGCTTTTAGAAAGCCAGCGTCTTTCACAAACTTCCGAGTAACTCGAATTCCGCTTTTGAGGTCGGCTTGAACCTGATCAAAAAGCGGTTTGAATTTTTCAAAATCTACGCACCTCTCTCGATTGGCGATCTCCTCAGCCTCTCTCTTTTCCGCGCTGGTGCGGACATGGCGAAGCTCTGTAATGTCCGAGGAACCCGCCGCGCCGCCCAACTCGGCAAGCAGTTCGTTGTCATCCATCGCCTCAACCGGATCAGTTGATACCGCATCGGTTCCTGCTAAAAGCCCCTGATAGTCGAGAGGGGAGAGAATTGCGCGGCATTCGTCCAACGCTCGGAGCCGGTCAAGGCGCACCGCATAAAGGCGCTCGAATATGTCGCGGTTTTCTCCATGCTGCGGGGCGCGGCCATGCTTCTCAAAAAATCGCTGAATGTCTTCGAACCCTGCAATGATGCGCTCCTCCTGCGCGGAGCGCCCCCCCTTCTTTTCAGGCTGGGCGAAGTCTTCAAGTTCGGAACGCAGATCGTCAAGGTCAAGATCACTCATAGCGCCCCTCATCCTTGAAACGAACAAAAGCGGCGGCACCCTCTGCCATCCGTTTTTCCCATGCGTCAGGTGAGTTTATCGAGGGTAGTCTACCTCGTTCCTTCTTGAACTTAACTGCCCGTACCGCAAGGTCTTTTGCCTCTTCTGGTGTAAGGGTCGTGCGTTTGGCGGAGATTGCCGCTGCTACTTGTTTCAGGCTTTCCTCGCTCATGGTCTTGGCAAGGATCGCATACGCTTCGCCAAACGGGTTGATCCGGTCAATAAGATCAATGTCCAGCTCTCGCACATCCATTGCAAACTTTCGAACCCCATCAACGAATGCGGTGTTGGCGCTTTCCTCGCTGCTGGCACCGCCGGAGGCAGTCTCTTTTGCCTTCTGGGTCAGGTTGAGAGCCGCGATGGCGTGCTGGCGGACCGCCTCCTGATCTGCATCATCGAGTTCGGGATACCTCTCCTTGATAATCTTACCCATTTTGACCTGGGTAAGTTCCTCGGGGACAAGCTCCTGGTCAAAGAGGCCGCGCTCTATCGTCGTCTTATCCTGAACGAAGGTGGCGATGACCTCGTTCAAATCCTCATGGCAAATACGAACAGCCTCTTCACTCTTCGGCTCGGCCAGCCCCTTGATCTCTATCTGAAATTTACCGGTTTCCTCATTAAAACCGACATTGCACTTTGCTGGGTCATACCCGCCTTCCCCGTAATCGAATCCAGGGGTCGGGGTACTGCTGTTCGGGTTCTTCGGCTTGAATTCGAAGCGCGGTGCGAGTACCTGCTCCATCAGGAGGCTTGCCGCAATGGCTTTGAGCGTGTCGTTGACGGCTTCGGTAACAGCATCTTCGGCGGCGGCTGGTTCAGCGATCAGGTTTGTGAACCGTGCCCTGATCTTGCCAGGAGCGTCACGGGTGGCGCGGCCAATGATCTGGACAATCTCGGTAAGGCTGGATCGGTATCCGACGGTCAGCGCGTGCTCGCACCAAATCCAGTCGAAACCCTCCTTCGCCATGCCAAGGGCGATGATGATGTCGACATGGTCTCTGTTGTTCTTCTGCGTCGGGTCTTTCAGGGCGGCGGATACGCGGTCGCGTTTCGCTGGGTCGTCGTCAACCAGATCGGCTATGCGAAGCATGCGCCCGTCCGGTGTTTTGACAAGCTGAAATCCCGTCGCTGGGTCGGTTCCTTGCCAATCCCCAAGCGCCTCGATGATGTGCTCGACTTCCTTGATCTTGTCTTTCGTGCTCTCACGAGAGTTTACGCTTGGAATGTGGATAATTGTTTTTTCGGTGGAGTTCAGAACTTTGAGTATATCATCAGCATAGGATGCCGCATAAAAAAAGTACCCGATGTCGAGCTTTTTTAGATACTCATAGCCATTAAGTTGCTCATAATATGTATACGTAACCGTATTGAACTTTGCTTCGTCCTGTGCAGACAAGACTGCCTCCGCATCGCCGCGAAAGTAAGAGCCGGTCATTGCCAATACATGCGTCCGATCTCGGGCAACAAACTGACCGAGATGCAGTCCGAGTTTGTTATCGGGATTTGCCGAAACATGATGGAACTCATCCACGGCAATAAGGCGGTCATCGAACGCCTCGATACCAAACTTGTCCACGGCGAAGCGGAAGGTTGCATGAGTGCAGACCAGTACCTTGTCGGTGCTTGCAAGGAAGGCACCAACCGATTTGACCTTTCCTCCATCTGTGCCAGGGGAATTGCAAAGGTTCCATCTTGGCACGACCGACCAGTCTGCCCAGAACCCGTGCTGGGTCAGTTTCTCATCATTAAAACTTGCACCGATGGATTTTTCAGGAACCACGATAATTGCTTGCCGAAGACCCTGATTGGCAAGTTTATCAAGGGCAATGAACATGAGGGCGCGGCTTTTCCCCGAAGCAGGGGGCGACTTGATTAGCAGGTACTGCTCACCGCGCTTTTCATAGGCGCGCTCCTGCATTGGGCGCATGCCCAGTTCATTTGCCTTGGTCGAATTTCCGTTACGGGCATAGGAGACCGAGACAGATGGAATGGACTTAGCATCAACGGTCATGCCCGTGCTCCTGTTGTGCGCTTTTTGGGCGCTCCCTGTCCGGCGGTCATCTTGGTATAAAGCTCAAACAGCTTTTCCAATCTTTCCGTATCATTCTTGAACCGTCGACCGATGTATATTCGTTCCAGAACCTCGTCGTTATGCTCATGCGCCTCACGAAGATCGGCGGGCATGCTGTCGGGGTCGTAGAGATCCGCTATCGTCGACGGAAAGTGAGTTTCGCGCACTAAAAGGATGTTCTCGGCGCATCGGGTTAGGTCAGATTTATTCTTTTCGGTCAGTGTGGGAACGGGAAAAGTGTTCCAACCGAGTGTGTTTGAATAACGGTAGCGTGTTTCAAGTTTCCCACACACTGCCGCGATCCAAACTAAATGGAGTGTTGAAGAAACGATGGACAAGCACCAAACAGGTGCATCGTAAATTGCTTGGTTTGGGGCAACAATAATGGTGCTATCGTCAAATAATCCGCACGGGAGGTACTTTCGACGCTCTGATGAAACAAATGGTACTAATATAGCATGGCCATTGCGGTGTGGCGCATAGACAAACCGGTGGGGGAAGTCGGCTGCTTCATTAGCCTGCTTGCCTCTGCTAGATTCCCGCGCACGACGTACGCCTTCAATACGCTCTACAATTGGCGGAATGCGATCAATAGAAAACAAATCTGCGTCACTTAACCAAAGGCACCACCTTGATGTGCCCTGAATAAATTCTTTTGCCCCTTCAAGCCGTCGAAAAAAGGGCTTCGCCGTCTGGAATTTTTCAACAATATTGCAAACATCTTCTCTTGAAAAAATAAGGTTGCCAGCGTCTGTGGCTTTATTCCCAGAGACCATCTCCGGCAAACCAGATAGATGGTGGTTTGCTTTCGTAACAATTACATCGGAAGACGGTATCAGATATGGACTAATATTCGATACAACTCTACTTGTTTCGCCATCACAAATAACAGCCTTTGATGATGGCCTGCGACATAATCCGACTACAATACATGTAACGCCTGCGTTGTTGGATGCATTATTGCTCCACTTAAATGAGGTGTGCGCAAAGAATATCCCCTGGTTGAGCTTAAACAGAATTGGCCAGAGCATGCCAACCTGCTCTCCTTGGCAGAGGGAGTTCGTTGTAACAAAGCAACTAAAAGCGCCAGTTTTATTCGAATACTCTGCGGCCTTAACGAGCCAGCTCGCAACATAGTCCAAATCTTTATATGCTTTTAGATAGGGGCCAAGGACGCGGGCCATATCTTCTTTTTGGGTGTGGGTTTGATTCTGACTTCCCTGGTATGGCGGATTTCCACAGATATATGTTTCTCCACCCGTGTTTTCGAAGTCGATCTGCGGCTGATCAAGCAATGTATGAAAAAGATCATCGGCGTAATACCTAACAACGGTTCCTGTTGGCGGGCATATACTTAGCCAGTCCCAATTTAATGCATTGCCACATGTAATCCAATTTTCGGAATTTAACGGTAAAAATTCTTCAAGAGCTAGTCGCGGTCCACGATACAGTACGTCGCACTGGAACTCGGCAATAATTAAGGCTAGGCGCGCAATCTCGGCTGGAAAATCTTTAATCTCAATGCCACGAAAATTCGTAAGTGGAATTGCAGACTTGCGCTCCTCTTCGCTTCGCCTCCGGTTGATCTCAGCCTCAATTGACCTCATTTCTTTGTAGGCAATAACTAAGAAGTTCCCTGAACCACAAGCTGGGTCAAACACGCGAATACACGAAATGCGTTGGCGGAGGTTTAGGAGTTTACGCGCGTTGGCTCCCGCTTCCACCAACCTTTCCCGTAAATCGTCCAGAAACAGTGGGTTTAGCACCTTTAAAATGTTCGGCACGCTTGTGTAATGCATGCCGAGCGCGCCGCGCTCTTCATCTTCTGCGACCGCTTGAATCATTGAACCAAATATGTCTGGGTTAATCTTTTTCCAGTCAAGATTTCCAATATGGACGAGGTAGGATCGTGCGATTCGGCTAAAATGAGGAACATCCGAGCTTCCAGAGAATAGCCCGCCATTCACATACGGAAATATATTTGCCCAGCGCGGGATATTGGACTTAGTTCGTTCAGTGATTTTGGTATTCATAGCGCGAAACAATTCACTAATCACTTCATGAGTATTTGAAGAGTCCCTCTCACTCATTTTTTCAACGGTTGATGTGAAAATATCTTTCCCATTAAATATGTCCGTATCCTCTGCAAAAAAGCAGAAGATCAGTCGCGCCATGAAGTGGTTCATGTCGTGGCGTCGTGCAGCGGTTCCCCACTCCGGATTGTCTTTTAGTAATTCGACATAAAGGCGGTTCAGACGACTTGTCGCCCTAATGTCAAATGAACTTTCGCGAATTTGCTTAACAGTGGTAATGCCCGCCAAAGGCAAGAAAAAACCAAAGTGATTTGGAAAGTCGGCATAGTCGCAAGATACTGTCTCGCCAGATGTTAGGTCCTCCGCCTCAAAAGCCGCGCCATCAGTTGCGAGAGTGAACCGTACCTTTGCCCGTGCTGTTGCAGTGCTGGATTTTATCGCCAATAGTGTCTTTGTTACTTCGCCATTCTGGCAGACCATGATATGGATATTGTTGGTCTGCAACACCCCGCCAAGGTCAGATTTGTTTGATGCGCCACTGCGAAGGCGCTTGATGGTAGTGTCTTTGTTCCCAAACGCTTCAAGAAAAGCATAAGGAAACTCTCCTGGGTCAAACGGGCGCTCAGATAAGGCGGTGATCGCTTCTTCAATCTCAACGGCATTCATTTTGTCGCCTACCTTCCGGATGCCCCACCATACTGCCGCACACCAATAGTTTGGCTAATTCGCCTATCAGCCCAGAGTTTCAACAAACTCGTTAAAGTCCGATGCCTCCGTGAAGTCACGATAGACCGATGCGTAGCGGACGAAGGCAACCTGATCAAGATCACGAAGATGAACCATTACAATGCTGCCGATAGTTTTGCTTGATATATCAGACTCTCCGCTTGACTCTAACTGGCGAACAATGCTATTCACTATTCGCTCAATGCGGTCAATCTCAATGGGCCGTTTTCGGAGGGCGATTCTCATTGACCGTAATAACTTCTCTCGGTCAAAAGTCTCCTTTTGCCCGTCACTTTTGACCACCGTAAGTTCGCGCAATTGAACCCGCTCGAAGGTGGTGAAACGGGCGTGGCAGGTTGGGCACGAGCGGCGGCGGCGGATCGCTGCGTTATCGTCGGTGGGACGAGAATCCTTCACATGGGTATCGTCGTTTCCGCAGAACGGGCAGCGCATTGAACCCTCGCGCCTTCACCGGCACGCCCCCTTGGTACGATGAAATTACCGTCAGCCAGCTTTCCGTTTACCCAAGCCAATTTCCATCGCAAGTGCCGAACGAGCCTTCGCATAGTTCGGCGCGACCATCGGGTAGTCGGACGGCAAGCCCCACTTGGCGCGGTATTCGTCCGGCGAAAGTCCATAGGACGATTTCAGATGCCGTTTCAGCATCTTCAACTTTTTGCCATCTTCAAGGCAGACGATGTAGTCAGGGAAAACCGACTTCTTGACCGGCACTGCGGGTTTCAAATCAGCAGGCGCTTCGGCTGGTGCCTGCGGCTGACCCAGGGTCGCCAATGATTGGTGGACGCTGCTGATCAGCGCAGGAAGGTCGGCAACCTGAATCGAATTTTTCGAGACATAGGCGGCAACGATCTGGGCAGCCAGTTCAGTCAGTGCTTTGGTTTCCATCGTCGTTCCCCCGAGGCTCAACTGTGTCAGCATTTCCCCGAATGCTGGTGCTCATTGTAACCGACTACCGCCCTATCGACAACCAAAGTCGGGCATACTGTCCTGCCCTTTGGCGATTGGTTATTCGCCGTACCAGTGACCTGCCACCCGTTCGTAAGTACCAACGATTGGAAAGAGTTCACTGGTACATGACCGCCTTGGCAGGTAGGATTGGCGGGCATTTGTAAGTTGATGAGGAGTTATCCGACTATGGCTGTCCCCCCATTCCAGGCGCTGATGCTCCCAGTTTTGAAAGCGTCAGCACATGGTGAGGTCAAGATACCGGAGGTCGTGTCAACTCTCGGGAAGCAGCTCAACCTATCCCAAGAAGATTTAGCCGAGCTTGTTCCATCCGGAAAGCAGACCACATTTTACAGTCGTGTCTCGTGGGCAAAAACCTATTTGGTGCAGGCGGGTCTTCTGGAAATTACCCGTCGTGGTCATTTCAAGATCACCGCCGCTGGGGAGCATATGTTAGCCAGGAACCTTGAAAAGATTGATGTTGCACTACTTACGACAATTGAACGGTTCATGGAGTTTAGAAAAAAATCCGCGAGTGGTCTTAAAGGCACTGACGATGAGCATATTGTTGATGTCGTAACTACCCAAAATTCTATCGAGACACCAGATGAGATTATGAGGTCTGCGCATCGTCAGCTTGATGCGTCTCTCTCTCAGGAGTTGCTCGCAAGGATAATGGCATCACCCCCAGCTTTCTTTGAGCGCCTACTGGTGAGCCTGCTCCTCAGTATGGGGTTCGGTGGGTCGGCTGCAAATGCAGGGCGTGCTCTTGGGCGAAGTGGTGATGATGGTGTTGATGGCGTAATCGACCAGGACGCGCTCGGTCTCGATAGGGTGTATATCCAAGCGAAGCGGTATGGCGTCGGCAATAATATAGGGTCAGGGGCAATACGGGACTTCTTCGGAAGCCTCGACCGACACAAAGCCAGCAAAGGGCTGTTTGTAACCACTTCAACATTTTCGACGGCAGCCAGAGAGACAGCAGAGTTTTTAAGCAAAAGAATTGTGTTGATTGACGGCGAGCATCTCGCTAAACTAATGATACGGTACAATGTTGGATGTCGCGTCGAGGATACGCTCTATATAAAAAAGGTCGATGAAGAGTTTTTCGAATAGTTTTAGCACGCTTTTTATATTGTGAGCGCCCTATAAACCTTATCCTCGTAACCCTGGTTTGAACCGCATATCATCCTGACGAAATTTTGGCGGCATCGCCACCGGCAAGCGGAGCACTTTTTTCAGAACCGCAGGCGCTGCCTGCTCGGAAACGTGCATGAACCGGCGGCGCAGCTCGACCAGGGCGGCATCCCTGCCAGCGGTGGCGAAGGCGCGCCTGATGGCGATCACATCGGCTTCGGTGATCATTTGCTCGCCCCCCTGTTCCGCCTGACCAGCCCAGGTGCATCTCGGTGCGGTCGCCCCCTGCCGGTAAGCACCGGCGGATGATCAAGCGGCGCTGCCAAAATCCTTTCCAGTGTCACAACCAGCACCGTGTCGCTGATGTTCGGCCAGCGTCGGCGGATTTCAGCCAAGGCAGCGTCGCGCCCTTCGGTCGCGTGGGCACGCTGGACGGCAAGGAGGTCAGCAGGCGTCGTCGTCATCGTGACTCTCTTGACGACGGCGGCGCGGCGCTGGCTTGTGATGTTTCGCCGTCGTCTCGGGCAACGGCGACCAGGAGGCAATGGTGCGGGCACATTTGAGGGCTGCGGCGTTGTCGTCGATCT
>SESG01030873.1_pt1 | contig 11272 bp, 9 predicted proteins | sample 3171421 | NCBI WGS metagenome assembly SESG01 (sample SAMN10866946, study PRJNA518727) | freshwater metagenome | biome: subpolar coniferous forest; feature: holomictic lake; material: water; isolation source: holomictic Lake 227, 6 m and 8 m depth | place: Canada: near Kenora, Ontario | collected... | reverse complement strand
CATCCTCAGCTGGAAGACCGAAGGCCAGATCGAGGAGTTCCGGGCCACCAAGCCCAGCGAGAACAACTTCGCCTACGTCCTGATGTTCTGGGCCCCCTTGCTGGTCTTCGTGGTGCTCTGGTTCGTCTTCATGCGCCAGGCCCAGATGGGCGGCAACAAGGCCCTCAGCTTCGGCAAGGCCCGGGCCAAGGGCCTCTCCGCCAGCACCAAGCGCGTCACCTTCGCCGATGTGGCGGGCTGCGACGAGGCCAAGGATGAGCTCAAGGAGATCGTCGAGTTCCTGAAGGACCCCGCCAAGTTCGTGAAGCTGGGCGGCAAGATCCCCAAGGGCGTCCTGCTCATGGGCCCTCCGGGGACCGGCAAGACCCTCCTGGCCCGCGCCATTGCTGGCGAGGCCAAGGTGCAGTTCTTCTCTATCTCCGGCTCGGACTTCGTGGAGATGTTCGTGGGCGTCGGCGCGAGCCGTGTGCGCGACCTCTTCGAGCAAGCCAAGAAGAGCGCCCCCTGCATCGTGTTCATCGATGAGATCGACGCTGTCGGCCGCCACCGCGGGGCCGGCCTGGGCGGCGGCCACGACGAGCGTGAGCAGACCCTGAACCAGCTGCTGGTGGAGATGGACGGCTTCGAAGGCAATGAAGGGGTCATCCTCATCGCCGCCACCAACCGTCCCGACGTGCTGGACCCCGCCCTGCTCCGCCCAGGTCGCTTCGACCGCCGCGTGGTGGTGGACCGCCCGGACGTCAAGGGCCGCCACGAGATCCTCAAGGTCCACACAGCAGACAAGATCCCCCTCAGCCCCGACGTGGAGCTGGAAGTCATCGCCCGCGGCACCCCCGGCTTTGCCGGTGCGGACCTGGCCAACCTCTGCAACGAGGCCGCCCTCACCGCCGCCCGCGGCAACAAGAAGTGGGTCGAGATGGCCGACTTCGAGAATGCCAAGGACAAGGTCTACATGGGCAGCGAGCGCCGCAGCATGGTCATGACCGAAGAGGACAAGCGCATCACCGCCTACCACGAGGCCGGCCACACCGTGGTTGCCGCCGTGGTGCCGGACAGCGATCCCCTGCACAAGGTCACCATCATCCCCCGCGGCCGGGCCCTGGGCGTCACCTGGCAGCTGCCAGTGAAGGACCGCTACAACACAACCCGCGACTACATGGAGAGCCGCATCGCCATCTCCATGGGCGGCCGCATCGCCGAAGAGATCTTCTTCAACCAGCTCAGCACCGGCGCCGCCAACGACATCCAGCAGGCCACGAACATGGCCCGGTCGATGGTCACGGAGTTCGGCATGAGCGACAAGCTGGGCCCGCTCAACTTCGGCGGTGGCCAGCACGAGGTCTTCCTGGGCCGGGACTTCGCCCAGCACCGGGAGATCTCCGAGGACACCGCCCGCCTCATCGACGTGGAGGTCCAGGAGTTCGTCCTGCGCAACTACCGCCGGGCCAAGGCCGCCATCGAGTCCCACCGGGAGCAGCTGGTGAGCATTGCCGAGGCCCTGCTGGTGCGCGAGACCCTGGATGGCAACGACATCGACATCCTAATGAAGGGTGGCACCCTGCCCCCGCCCAAGGTTCCGGCCCCGCCCACCGCCCCTGTCACGGTCGAAGAGCCTGCAGCTGAAACGGGTCTCAACCCCGCCCTCAAGCCCGCGTGACGGACACTCCATTCTGCTGGGGACCGCTCCTGGAGGGCGGTCCCCTCTTTCTTGGCATCCTGAACCTCACGCCGGACTCCTTCAGCGATGGGGGCCGCTACATGGCTGCGGAAGCCGCCCTGGCGCAGGCCCGGGTGCTGGTGGCTTCCGGGGCCAGGATGCTGGACCTGGGTGCCGAGAGCACCCGGCCCGGTGCGGAGACCGTCTCTGAGGCCGAGGAGTGGCAGCGGCTGGCCCCAGTACTGGCGGCCCTGCGGGAGGCGCTGCCAGAGGTCCCGCTGAGCCTGGACACCCGGCATGCCGAGGTCGCCCGGCAGGGCCTCGCTGCCGGGGTGGCGGTCATCAACGACGTCACGGGCTTCTCTGATCCCGCCCTGCTGGCGCTGGCCCAGGGCTCGGACTGTGGCCTCATCGCCATGCGCAGCCGCATCGACGATGGCCATCTCATCATGCCCCCCTACGATGCCCCGGCCCTCCGCCGTGCGGACGAGATCCTGGGCGAGCTGCGGGTGGTCCGGGACCGCCTCTGCCTGGCCGGTGTGCCGGACCGCCGCATCGTGCTGGATCCCGGCTTCGGCTTTGGCACCACCTACCAGGAGGACCTGTCCCTCTGGCGGGCCCTGCCGGAGCTGAGCGGAGCCCTGGGCTGGCCCCCTGACCGCATCTGCATCGGCATCTCCCGCAAGCGCTTCCTCGCCACGCGCAACGGCACGCCGGACCTCCCGCCCCGGCTGCGGGATGACCTCACTGCTGCGGCGCACGCCGAGGCCTTGGCCCTCGGCTTCCGGATCTTCCGGACCCACGCCATCGTGTAGCCGCACGGCCGCCGTTGTGGCGAGACCGTGCAGGTTCTATCCTGGAGCAATGAGCCTCCGCTACTTCGGCACTGACGGCATCCGCGGGATCGCCCTGCACTCCCCGCTCACCCCGGAGGAGGTCACCCGCTGGGGGACCGCCTGGCGGCAGGTGGCGGCAGCAGCTGGCGTGACCCGCCTGGTGCTCGGCTGGGACCCCCGCACCAGCTCGGACGCCCTGGCAGCAGCCTTCGTCCAGGGCATGGGACCGGGCTTCCCGATCCTCAGCCTCGGCATGGCCCCCACCCCGGCCGTGGCGTGGACTGTGGCCCGCTTGAGCCTTGAGGGCGAGCGTACCTGGGGCCTGATGATCTCCGCCAGCCACAACCCGCCCGAGGACAACGGCCTGAAGGGCTTCAACGAGCTGGGCGAGAAGCTGGAAGAGAGCCAGGAGCGCGCCATTGAGGCCGCCTTCAAGGCCGCCCCGCTCGCCACCGCAGCGGCCCCGGCACCCACCCACCTGGACCTTGGTCCCTACCTGGCCCACCTTGAAGGCATTGATCTCCCGCCGGACTTTCGGGTGGTCATTGACTGCGCCCACGGTGCCACGGCGGAGGCCGCACGCCGGCTCTTCCGGGGTGCGGATATCCACTGGCTGGGCTGCCCTGCGGACGGTCAGCGCATCAATGTCGGCGTGGGCTCCACGCACCTGGATGCGCTTGCTGCGGTGGTCGCTGAGCAGCACGCTCACCTGGGCATCGCCTTTGATGGGGACGGCGACCGCTGCCTCCTGGTGGATGGGACCGGGACCCCGGTGGACGGCGACCAGATGCTCTGGCTCCTGGTCCAGGACCGCATCGCCGCCGGAGACCCGCCCCCGGGTGTGGTGGGCACCCTGATGACCAACGGTGGCTTCGCCCAGGCCCTGGAAGAAGCGGGGATTCCCTTTGTCCGCACCGCCGTGGGGGACAAGTACCTGCTGCGGGAGATGGCCAAGCGGAAGTGGGATCTGGCTGCGGAAGCCTCCGGCCACCTCATCCAGAAGCGCATCGGTCCCAGCGGGGACGGGCTGGCCGCAGCCCTCGCCATCCTCCGCGCCCTCCTCCACCGCCCGGCGGAGCAGCGCTGGGACTGGACCTTCCAGCCCTGGCCTCAGGTCCTCGTGAACGTCAAGGCCCGCGCGCGCCGCGCCGTCCACGACTGCCACAGCCTGGTGGCGGCCATGGGCGTCATCGACCAGCGCTGGGGGCATGGGGTGCGCCAGGTGGTGCGCTGGTCCGGCACCGAGCCGAAGCTCCGCCTCATGGTCGAGGCCCAGAGACAGCCCTGGGTGGATCAGGCGCTCACCGAGCTGGAAGCCGCCGCCCGCCTGGACCTGGGCCTGACCTGACATGGCCGCCGAGCTCCGCCGCCCCGTTGATCGCTGGCTGGTGTTCTTCGCCCTGGCCCTGCTGGCCCTGGGCATGGTGGCCATCTACTCGGCGTCCGCCATCAAGGCCTCCCAGAACCACACCGCCGCCACGACCTTCCTGGTGCGGCAACTGGTGGGCGGCTTCATCGGCATCCTGGTCATGCTGGGCCTCTCCCAGCTCGACCTGACCACCCTGCAGGACGACCCCCGCCCCCTCTACGTGGCCTACGGCGTACTCACCGCCCTCCTCCTGGGGGTGCTCATCTTCGGCCCCCGCATCAACGGAGCGCATCGCTGGATCCGTCTGGGCCCAGTCAGCCTCCAGCCCTCGGAGTTCCTCAAGCCCCTCTCGGTGCTCATCGCCGCGGCCTGGATGATCCGCTACCGCGAGGCCTGGAAGGACCACCGCACGGCCCTGCCCAAGCTCCTGGGTCTGGGCGGCATCCTGCTGCTGCCCCTGGCCCTGGTTCTCCGCGAGCCGGACTTCGGGACCACCTTTCTCATCGTGTTCGTGACGCTCATGCTGACCTACCTCGGGGGCGCCCCCAAGTGGGTCTTCGCCGTGGCCATCCCGGTCCTCGGTGCCCTGGGTGCAGCCTTCGTGGTGCTCTCCCCCTACCGCCTGGCCCGCGTGGCGAGCTTCCTGAACCCCGAGGCCGATCCCCTGGGCAAGGGCCACCAGGCCCTCCAGAGCCTGGTGGCTGTCGGCAGCGGCGGCCTGCTGGGCGTGGGGCTGGGCGACGGCCGCCAGAAGCTCTTCTACCTCCCGGAAGCCCACACGGACTTCATCTATGCGGTGGTGGGCGAGGAAGCCGGCCTCATCGGCACCGCCGTCATCCTGGCCCTCTTTGCGGCCGTGCTCTGGCGTGGGTACCGCATCACCCAGCGGGCCTCCGGGGGCTACCTGAAGCTATGCGCCATGGGCTTCGTCCTGCTCCTCGTGGTGCAGGCCTTCATGAACATGAGCGTGGTGCTGTCCCTGGCGCCCAACAAGGGCATCCCCCTGCCCTTCATCTCCTACGGTCCCAACAGCCTCATTGCCAGCATGGCCTGCCTGGGGTTTCTGCTCTCCATCAGCAAGGACACGGCCTAGGGGGAGACTTCACCCTAGGCGCAGGGGCTCGTCCTCCTCCTCGTCCACCAGGGTGATGTTGGCGCCGCCCGCCAGAAGCACGGCATCCTCGTACATGTTCTTGAGCTTGGGGGCATAGCGGTCGCCCCGAGCCAGGCGGGGGTCAGGCTTGAGGTCCACCCCTGTGCGCCGGAGCCCGGCCAGGGCAGCGGGCTCCAGCACCACCACCGCTCCCAGGGCCTTGAGGGGGTTGAGAGCAAGGTGCTCGCCCAGCCGCTGGCTGAAGCGGAGCGACCGGCCGGCCCACGCCCACCCGCCCAGAATGCGGCGGAGGTCCAGGGGCGCTTCCACCCGAGTGCCTGCCCGATCCCAGAGCCAGGTTTCCGCCGCCTGGAAGGCCGCCACAGCGGCTTCGACCTGGCCCAGCAGGTCGCGGGGCACCTCCCAGCACCAGGAGGCCTGAAGGGCCAGCTCTGCCACGGGGGAGGCATGGCTGGGGAGCGGCTCCCAGCGCTTGGCACAGAGGCCTGGGGGCAGGCGCTGGTTCAGGGCAGCCAGCAAGTCCGCCATGGTCCCCGGGAGTTCGCGCTTGAAGACCACGTCCAGGGTCTCGCCCTCACTCAGAGCCTCCGCCGGCAGGGGTAACCCTGACACGAGCAGGGGCCGGGGGCGGTGGCCCAGATCCAGGGCCAGCGGCAGTCCCTCGAGGCGCAGGCTCTGCAGGAACAGGCCCAGGACATCGCTGTCGTCGAGGCCGAGGGCAGCCTCGTCCTTGGTGTAGGTGATGCGGCAGGCGGTGCGGTTGCCGTCGAGCTGCCAGAGGGCCGTGCGGCGGGCGCGAGCTTCCCGGGCCAGGGGTGCGAGGCGCCGACTGAGTTCCGCCGCCAGAGCCACCCCGGGGCCCTCCCGACCCGCTATGCGCAGCAGCTCGGCGGCCTCCTCTATCAGGTTTTCTTTCTGGACGCCGGTCAGCCAGGCTTCGCTGTCGAGGCTCTCCTCTTCGCCCAGCGCCGCCCGCAAGGTCGCAAGCAAGGTGGGTTCCCGGGATGGGGCCGCGGCCACCACGGCTGCCTGGGCTGCCCGCAGGCGGGCCTGCCGGAGCAGGGCCTCAGGAGGGATGGCAGGGGGGCGTCTACGTTGTTCCACGTATCCAGCATAGTGCCGTCGCCCCGGCGGGGGTGGCGGCCCATTTTGGGTGAGGTGCAGAGGGCACATGCACTTCCCTTTCAACACCCTCCCCTGGGATTTCCACATCCCCTGTGGGAAGCCCCGGGGACTGCTCCAAGAATCCCTTTCGCCAAAAGGAACCGCCGTGCCTGCCCTGTTTTTACGGCATGGCAAAAGCGCATTCTACGGTTGACATCTGCGCGTGGATTCGTTCAAGCAAGCCTTCTTTTGCTTTCGGAGGCAAGACCCGCCACCCTGTCTTCAGAGCCATGATCCACGACCCCTACATCGTCCCCCCCCTGCCCTCCGACTGGCCCTTCCCGCCCGGTGAACCCCTCCATCCCCTGGGCTGTCGCATCAACCGCGACCTGCCGGGGCTCGGCGGTGGCTGGCGGGTCTGCACGCCCGGCGCCATGCTGCCCGAAGGCGAGGCCATACCGCTGCAGGGTGCCTTCGGCCGGGGCGGCGTGCTCCGCGTGGGCGACATGGTCCTGCGGCCCTACCGCAGGGGTGGCCTGCTCCGTCACATCAATGAGCGGACCTATCGCACGCACCTGCGCTTCGCCGCTGAGCACGCCGTCCATCGGGGCCTGTGGGAGGCGGGCTTCCCTACCGTTGAGCCCCTGGGCTACGCCTGGCGTCCCTCGGGCTTTGGTGTGGAGGGTGTGCTCATCACCCGCCTGGCCCCCGGCGTGGCCTGGCCCCGCAGCTGGGACCTCGGCATGGAGCGCGCCGCCGACCTGAACCGCGCCTTTGCCTGCCTCTGCGCCTGGGGTCTCTGGTCTCCCGATCTCAACGCCACCAACATTATGCTGCCCCCCGAGGGCGGGGTCCTCTTCCTGGACTGGGACCGGGCCCGCTTCGAGCGGGAGGGTACACCGCTGTGGGAGCGCTACCGCGCCCGCCTCGCCCGCAGCCTGCAGAAGCTGAACGCCCCGGCCTCCACCCTGGATGTTATTGGACCAGCGCCGCGTCAGTGATGATCACCGGCTTCTCCGGCAGGTTCAGGAAGTCGCTGCGCTTGTTGCTGGTCTTCACGGCCTTGATGCGGTCCACCACATCCAGGCCCTGGACCACTTTGCCAAACACGCAGTAGCCCCAGGTCTGGGCATTGGCCTTGCTCTTGAAGTCCAGGGCCGGGTTGTCCACGACGTTGATGTAGAACTCGGCCGCGGCGCTGTTGGGATCCGGTGTGCGGGCCATGGCCAGGGTGCCTCGGCGGTTCTTGAGGCCTGCGGCCAGGGAGCGGTCGGCCTCGTTGGGGATGGGGGGCTCCGTGCGCTTCTTCCCGAGGTAGTCCACGTAGCCCCCGCCCTGGATCATGAAGCCAGCAATCACCCGGTGGAAGATGGTGCCCTTGTAGTGGCCCTTCTTGACGTACTTCAGGAAGTTCTCCACGGTGCGGGGCGCAGCCTCCGGCTCCAGTTCCAGCACGATGGTGCCCAGGTTGGTGGTGAGCTTCACCCGCGGCTTGGGGGCGGCCGCCAGACTCAGGGTCATCAGGGCAAGGCAGGCTGCGATGAGGGCGCGCATCCGGGCCTCCAGGAAAGGCTCCAGCATAGCCCAGCGGCGTCGAAAATCAGTACGCCCCAAGGCTCCGGGCCAGGGCGTCCCGCTGGCCTTTGAAGCCGGGCTCCTGCCGAGCATCCCGGATGAGCACCCGGGCCTGGTCCCGCTGGCCCAGGCGCACCAGGGCTTCGGCGCGCATCAGGGCCACCCAGCCCTGCTGGTTCGGGACGGCGGCCTTGGCAGGATAGAGGGCAAGAGCCCCCTTGGCATCCCCGGCCTGGAAGCGGAGGTCCGCCACCAGGATGGCCAGGGGCTCCAGGACGGCACCTTTTTCGGGGGCGCGGGTCAGCCAGCCCTCGGCCTCCGAGAGCCGCTGGGCGGGCTTCTCAGGGGCCGCCAGGGGCCGCTGCAGGAGGCGGACCAGCACCGCCACCCGCTCGGCTCCGGGGCGCGCCCCAGGCAGGGCGGTGCGGACCTGGGCCCAGTTATCCAGGGCCGACTCAGCCCGGGCCCGGGCGAGGGCCTCTTCAGGACCACCGCCCACCTTCGGCCCCAGGAGGCGGAGAATGGGCTTGGGCTGGGTCTCGATGGGGGCCTTGGCCAGGGCCGCCCGGCGCAGGCTCGCCCGCTGGGACTCCGGAACCTCGGCCACCAGGGAGGGTAGCGTCTCCAGGAGCCCATACTCGGCAAAGCGCTCCACCAAGGCCAGCCTCAGCTTCGGGTCAAGGGCCAGGAACGCACCGGGCTTGAGCCTGGGGAGGAAGTCGCCGGTGCGGCCCTTCTCCAGGTGATGGGCAGTCCAGCCGTTCCAGGCCTCCGCCCAGAGCTTGCGGACTTCGGGGTCCTGGCGCAGGGAAGGCTCCATGCCGTCCGTCAGCGCCAGGGCCTCATCCCAGGCCGAGCGGCCCGTCAGCAGACGGAGCTCCACCACCTGGGCCGCCCCCTTAGGCAGGGCCTTGCCCCCCTTGCGGACCTCAGCCAGCAGCGACTCTGCCGAGGGGAGGTCCTTGGTGTCCTTGAGGCTGCCATCGGTGAGGAGGCTGGCCAGGGCCAGGCGGGCATCGTCAGCCTGGGGGGTGAGGGGGTGATCCTTGACCAGCTTCCGCAGGGCCTGGGCTGCGCCCTGCTTGTCGCCCTGCCGACCCAGCAGGCGGCCCCAGGCCAGTTCCACCCGCGGCACCATGGGGCTGGCGGGGTGGGCCTGGAGGAACTCCTTCCGGGCAGCCTCGGCTTGATCCTTGGAACCGGCGGCGGCGAGCACCTCAGCAATGGCCGCCAGGGGGAGCTCGCCGGGGCGCTCCTTGCCGGCATGGGAGCGGAGGGACTGAGCGAGGGCTAGCGCTTCGTCGTGGCGCCCCTGCTCCGCCAGCAGGCAGAGCAGCAGCTCCTGCGGGTGGTGCTTGCGCTCCGCCGGCATGTCCGAGGCCAGGGCCTTGTGGAGGCGCTCCTCAGCCTCCTTGGTCCGCTTCCGGCTCAGGGCTTCCTCGGCCAGCAGGCTGTTTACCTCACCCATGAAGGGGGACTCGGGCCACTGCCGTTCCAGCTTCTTGAGGGCCAGGGCGGCGGCCGGCAGGTTGCCCAGGCGGGCTTCCAGGAGGCCTTGGGCGTAGAGGACCAGCTCCCGCTCCGGCACCTTGCTGGACTTGAACGTGTGCGCCTTGAGGCGGCTCAGGGCCAGGTGCATGGCGCCCGAGGTGTTGGCTCCCAGGGCTTCGCGGGCCAGCTGAGCGGCCTGGGCATCGCTCATGGTGCCTGGCTTGGCCTTGGTGGGAGGGCTGGTCTCATGGGTCTGGGCCGCCAGGGGCAGGACCGCCAGCGCCACCAGGAAGAACCCCGCCCGGGAGAGTCTCAACCGAGCCACCGGGAGAGCAGGTTCTTCTTGCCCTGGTCGAACTCCTCGTCCGAGAGGAGGCCCTTGGCCTTAAGGGCAGCCAGGCGCTCCAGGCCCTCCAGGGCGTCGGAGCGCGGCGCAGGCCCAGGGGCAATCTGGTTGGCCAGGATCTCCATGCGCCCCAGGGTGGTCTCCAGGCGCTCGGCCCGCTCCGTCAGGGCCTTTACCCGGGCCCTCAGCTCGTCCCGCTCCCGGGCCAGGTCCCGGCGCTCCATGAGCCGCCGGAGGGTGTTTCGGAACTGGTCGATCTGCATCGGCTTGGTCACGAAGTCGAAGGCGCCGAGCTCCATGGCCTCCGTGGCCTCCCGGACACTGCCGAAGCCAGTCAGCACCAGCACGGTGCAGCTGGGGTTCAGCTTCAGGGCGCACTTGAGGACGTCCATGCCGCTCTTCCCTGGCATCACCAGGTCAGTGATCACCAGGTCGAATGGAGGCCGCTCGGTCTTCAGCTTTTGCTCGGCCTCCTCGCCTGTGGCGGCAGTGACCACGTGGAAACCCTCGCTCGTCAGCAGGGACGAGAGGGTCTCCCGGGGCATGGGATCGTCATCCACCAGCAGGAGGCTGGGGGTCGGCAGGTGGGGTGGCACAATGGGGCGGGTCAAGGAGTCCTCGGGATAGCCTGACAATACCCTTTCGGTACATGCGCCGGAGAACTCCAGCCCGGAACATTTCGTGGCCCCGAGGCCATCATGCCGCACCCCGCAGCCGATAGACGAAGGCCAGCACCTGCGCCACGGCCTGGTAGAGGTCCTTGGGAATGGGCTTCTCCAACTCCACCACCCGGTAGAGGGCCCGGGCCAGCTCCGGCCGCTCCAGGGTGGGAATGCCGGCTTCCCGGGCCCGCTCGCGGATCTTGAGAGCCAGATGGTCCAGTCCCTTGGCCACACAGACTGGGGCGGCGGTGCCCTCGTCATACCGGAGGGCGATGGCGACGTGGGTGGGGTTGGTCACCACCACTGTGGCCTTGCTGACCTCCGCCAGCATCCGGCGCCGGGCTGCCGCCTGCATGAGGGCCTTCTGGCGCTGCTTGACCTCCGGGTTGCCGTCCGCATCCTTCATCTCGTCCTTGACCTCCTGCTTGGTCATCTTGATGCCCTCCTCGAAGCTGTGGCGCTGCCAGGCGAAGTCGAGCAGGGCCAGGATGAGCATGGCCACCATCACGTCCCGGTAGAGCACGAACACCGTGGTCTGAAAGATGCTGAGGGACTGGCCCAGGGGGAGCTTGAGGGTGGCCAGGAGGAGGGGGATGCGGGGGGCCATCACCAGGTAGGCCACGGAGGCCAGCAGGACGAACTTGGCCAGGCTCTTGACGAGGTCCACCAGGGCCTTGGCGGCGAAGATCTTCTTGAAGCCCTGGACCGGGTTCAGGCGGTCGAACTTGGGGACCAGCGGCTTGGTGCTGAAGGAGAAGCCTCGCTGGGCGAACCCACCCGCCAGCGCCACCAGCAGGTTGAGCGCCAGGAAGGGGAGCAGCAGGCGCCCCAGAATCATCATCACGTCCCCCAGCAGGGTGACCTGCCCCGCCTCCGCCAGCGCACCGGGCTGGGCCCGCTGCAGGAAGTGGCGGACCGTCTGGGCCATCAGGCTGACGGTGGCCCCGCCCAGGCCCAGAAAGAGGAAGAAATTCCCCCACAGGAGGATGGCTCCGTCGAAGTCCGCGCTCTTCGGGACAGACCCCTCCTCCCGGGCTTTTTCGCGCCGCTTGGGAGTGGCTTTCTCGGTCTTGCCGGGGTCGTTGGCCATCGGGGTGGGGGTCCAGGAGAGTCAGGGG
>SESG01015081.1_pt1 | contig 11273 bp, 6 predicted proteins | sample 3171421 | NCBI WGS metagenome assembly SESG01 (sample SAMN10866946, study PRJNA518727) | freshwater metagenome | biome: subpolar coniferous forest; feature: holomictic lake; material: water; isolation source: holomictic Lake 227, 6 m and 8 m depth | place: Canada: near Kenora, Ontario | collected... | reverse complement strand
GTTATAACGTTTAGTGAAGCTGTGAAGGCTGGTTTGCTCGTTGATTATAAGGTTCTCGTTCTTGCGATGGATGAGGCCCACATTAGCCGGAGTTTGCAGAACCTGCTAAAAGATGACGACAATCAGATCAAGGTGGAGGATGCCTCTAAGATTATCGGTTGCTGGAAAGCTCTTAGCAAGCAGGGCACCAATGAAGACCTTTCTGATGACGTTAATCCAATGCGGCGTGCCGTTGCTTTTTGTCAGGTTATTGAGATTGTAAAGAATGCAAAGACGCATAAAATTAGCTCTAAAAAGATTGCCGCTATGTTTCAGGCGGTTGTTGACGAATACAAAGCCAATAACCAGGATACCAACGGACCCGCCGTTACATTGAACTGTGAAGCTGCGCATGTCGATGGGAGCATGACGGCAAGTGAAAAAGAGGCAAAGCTCGATTGGCTAAAGGCTGATATACCTGATAATACATGCCGCGTTTTGAGCAATGTGCGCTGCCTATCTGAAGGCGTGGACGTTCCAGCCCTTGATGCCGTGTTGTTCCTTACACCGCGGAACTCGCAGGTTGATGTTGTTCAGTCTGTTGGTCGGGTGATGCGGAGAGCCGAGGGCAAGACACGCGGTTATGTGGTGCTGCCTGTTGTGATCCCGGCTGGCGTTGCCCCGCACGACGCCCTGAACGATAACAAGACATTCAAGGTGGTCTGGCAGGTTCTGCAAGCCCTGCGGTCCCATGACGACCGCTTCGACGCTATGATCAACAAGCTCGACCTTATTGGTCCTGATAAATCGAAGATGGAAATCATTGCAGTCACCGACAAGATCACAAAAAAAAGCAAGAGCGGAAAATCAACCACCGCTGGCAAGGGAACATTTTCGATCGGCGGAAAGGCCGAAAAAAAGTCGAAGGTTGTTTCCCCTGACCAACATGAACTTCAGTTCGAGATCGGGGAGATCGAGCGGGCCATTTATGCCAAAGTAGTGCAGAAGTGCGGCAATCGCAATCATTGGGAGGATTGGGCGAACGACATCGCTAAGATTGCCCGCACCCATATCACTCGAATCACCACCATTGTTGAGAACGACAGCAACACCAAGGAACGTGAGGCGTTCTTTGCCTTTGCCAATGAGCTTCGAGACGACTTGAACGACACCATCACCGATGCCGAGGTGATTGAGATGCTTGCACAGCACCTCATTACCAAGCCGGTGTTCGAGGCCCTGTTCAGCGAATTCAGCTTCGCCAAGAGTAACCCCATGTCCTGTGCCATGCAGGACGTGCTGGAGGTGTTGCAGGAACACCGGCTGGATAAAGAGGCCGACACACTGCAAAACTTCTATGACAGCGTCAAAATGAGAGCTGAGGGCATCGATAAGGCAGAGGGAAAGCAAAAGATTATCGTCGAGTTATACGATAAGTTTTTCCGCAATGCTTTTCCCCGCATGACAGAGCGCCTTGGGATTGTTTATACGCCGACTGAAGTCGTTGACTTCATCATCCACAGCGTTGACCACATCCTTCGTGCTGAGTTTGGGCAGAGCCTTGGCAACGACGGCGTTCACATTATCGATCCTTTCACCGGAACCGGCACTTTCATCACCCGCCTGATGCAGAGTGGTCTGATTACACCGGATCAACTACGAAAGAAATACCAGGGCGAAATTCACGCTAACGAAATCGTACTTCTCGCCTACTACATTGCCGCTATCAACATTGAATCGGTCTATCACAGCATTGTTGGTGGCGAGTATGTGCCCTTCGAAGGCATCTGCCTCACCGATACCTTTCAGCTTTACGAAAAGGATGATCTGGTCAGCGCCTTACTGGTTGACAATAGCACTCGCCGTACGAAGCAAAAGGCGCTTGACATAAGGGTTATTATTGGAAATCCTCCGTATTCATCCGGTGACAAAGACGACAATAACAACAAGAGCATCGACTATCATAATTTAGACGAGCGCATATCTGATACGTATATCCGCGAATCTTCTCAAACCATGGGGAAGAGCAAGATGTATGATTCATATATTCGCGCGATTCGTTGGGCCAGTGATAGAGTAGGGGATTGCGGTGTGATTTGCTTTGTATCTGGCAGCGGCTATGTTGAAAAACCTGCGATGGATGGTGTCCGTAGGAGTTTGATCAAGGAGTTTAGCAGCATCTTTGCGCTAAATATGAGAGGCGATATCAGGAAGAACATTCTTAGCAAGGGTGCCGCGAAAGAAGGCCAAAATATTTTTGGCAGCAATAGCATGACCGGCATTGTTATTACTGTCTTTGTCAAAAAACCTGCTACGGAAGCCCCATGCGCAGTGTACTACAATGACATTGGAGACGATCTTACCACCACAGATAAACTGTCAAAACTGCGCGAACTCGTGAGTATCAATGGATTTAAAGAAACTTGTGGGTGGAGCGTCATCACCCCCGATGCTCATGGAGATTGGATTAAACAGCGAGACGATAGTTTCCTAGGGCACATTCTGATTGGTAGCAAGGGAGGTGCAAGGGAAGACTCTATTTTTGAAACATACTCCATGGGCATAAAGTCAAACCGCGACGAGTGGGTTTATAACTTCTCTCGATCACGCCTTTTAAGCAATGTAACCACAATGATTAATTGCTATAACAGGGAGTCCACTCGATACGCACAGTCAAAGGATCGGGCTACTGCGTTAGAAGATTTTGTGATTCGCGACCGGACACAGATTAAGTGGACTACCGATGTTCTGACTGATTTGGCTAAGGGCCGTGAGCACGTTGTTGAGGGCCATGATATTGTTTCCTCCATGTACCGCCCATTTACAAAACAATGGGCTTATGCAAATAAGTCGTGGAACTGGACGCGGCATCTTATGCCGCGGTATTTTCCTAATATTTCGGCGGACAACAAGGTAATTATCGTGTCTGGTGTTGGGTCAAGAAGTGGATTTTCGGCCTTTATCTCGGGTATATTACCGGATCTTGAGGTGATAGAAAAGGGCCAGTGCTTCCCACTGTTTATATATGACAGCACTGCAATGAATACAAATAGCAATGAACCTTCTATGTTATTTGACCATGATGATAATGCCCAGAAACGCCGATCTGCTATTACGGACTATGGGCTCAATCATTTTAGGTCTGTATATAACGGGGAAGACATTGAGAGAGAGGATATATTTTATTACGTTTACGGAATATTGCATTCGACCGACTTTCGGGTTCGCTATGCTGATAACCTCAGCAAGGAATTGCCGCGCATTCCTTGTGTCAAGACTGCGGTAGATTTCTGGAAATTTTCAAGAGCAGGCCGCACTCTGGCAGGGATGCACCTCGATTACGAGAGCATAGATATGTTCCCAGCGCAGGTCATCGGCGGTCGCCAAGAAAGCGACTTTCGAGTGGACAAGATGAAATATCGGAAGGCTGGCAAGGAGAAGGATAGAACAACTGTCATCTATAATGATATTGTAACGATCACGGGTATCCCGTTAGAAGCATATGAATATATTATCAATGGCAAGCCGGCACTGGATTGGGTTGTCGACCGGCAGTGCGTGACCACAGATAAAGATAGCGGTATTACGGATAATGCCAATGACTGGGCTATAGAGACAATGAACAACCCACGCTACCCGTTGGAACTGTTCCTACGGGTTATCACGGTCAGTCTTGAAACCATGAAGATTGTGAAGGCTCTTCCACAGCTTGACATTTGATGATGAGGGATTTCAATAGATTGTAAAGTTTGAAGTTTGCATCACATGTAAACACAAGAAAGACGCAAACAACGATGCCTATACGCCATGCCATTTGGAAAGTATCCGCTCAACCACAGCCTCTCGCCGAATCTGCCCTCGCGAGTGAGGCAATGCTTGAGGAGATGATTGTCGCTGCGCCTCGAATGCTTTCGGAAGAATGGTTGCTTATCGGGCGCCAGGAGAAAACCACCCATGGAGGAATTATTGATCTCCTTGCAATTGCCCCCGATGGAGCATTAGTACTGATTGAACTGAAACGGAATAAGACACCACGAGACGTTGTGGCACAAGCTCTAGACTATGCAAGCTGGGTCGAGAAGCTTATGCCCGAGGCTATTGCAGCAATTTATAGCCGTTTTAAACCAGGAAATAGTCTTGCTGAAGACTTTAAGGTACGCTTCGGTTCGCCTCTTGACGAAGAATCTCTTAATCAAAGCCATCAGATTATTATTGTAGCTGCATCACTAGACGATAGTACGGAGAGGATTGTTGGGTATCTTAGCGGAAGAGATATCCCAATCAACGTACTCTTCTTTCAGGTTTTCAGTCACGGAGACGAAAAGTTCATTAGCCGTTCATGGTTGCTCGACCCAGTACACACCCAAGTTAGTGCTGCAATATCTCCAAGCACCGCTAGCGAACCATGGAATGGGGAGTTCTACGTCTCATTTGGGCATGGCGCGTCGCGTTCGTGGTCTGATGCTACCGAGTTCGGCTTTATCAGTGCTGGAGGCGGCGCATGGTATAGTAAGACTTTAGGGCTCCTCAGTCCCGGTGATCGGGTTTGGGTGAAGGCACCTGGATATGGCTTCGTCGGTGTGGGGCGAGTGACTGGGCCGGTTCAACCCAGCGATTCATTTTGCGTGGTAACGCAGGAAGGAGAGGTCCCTGTGCTTACAGTCGCAAAACGCGGTGATTACCACATTGATTGCGGGGATAACCCAGATACCCGCGAGTATTTTGTCCCGGTCCAATGGCTGAATACAGTACCTACTGACCGCGGGGTGAAAGGTATCGGGCTATTTGGGAATCAAAATACAGTATGTAAGCCGACTACACCCAAGTGGCGATCTACCGTTGATCTCCTTAAGGAAAAGTTTCCAATGTTTGATAAGACTGTTTAGGAGGTATGTTATGGAAGTGTCTCAAGATCGCTTTGCGTATGCATTAAAGAATATCAGGTTAAGTGAATGGGAGAGATTTGAACGGCTTGCATCAACATTTCTTTCCTCGGAATGGCCGGGTATTAGAACAATGGCGTCTCAAAATGGCGACGGCGGGCGTGATTCTGAGTTATTTTCCACTGCCGAATCGCCAAATATAGTATTCAAATACTCAATTGAGGATAACTGGAAAGAAAAGATTAGAAAGACAATTACAAGAATTAAAACAACTTTTCCAAATGTACAAATGCTTGTATATTTATCGAGTAAAACGATTGGTGCGCAGCAGGATGCAATAAAAAAAGAGGCGTTTCTCAAAAATATTTATCTAGATATTCGTGACGTTTCATGGTTTGTAGAGAGCGTTAATAAAGATGATAATCGAAAGGCGGCTGGTAATGATTTTGCGCGTGCTGTTGTTGACCCTCTAATGGAAAAATCGATTGGACTAACAAGGTCATTGCCAACACTAACGCGTCATGAGTCTAATACTGCTCTACTATTCCTTGAGATGCAGTTACATGACCAGAATGTTAACAAAGGACTAACAAAATCTTCATTTGAGGCATTGGTTCGCGGGGCGCTACATGGCACTAGCGATAGCAACAGGGTCACCCGTGACCAGATTTACGCGCGCGTATCAAGCTTTCTACCTCGACATCAATTGTCACAGCTAATTCCTTTTATAGATGCCGCCTTAAAAAGGATGACCAAAACATCAATAAAGCATCATAATAATGGCGATCAATTTCATATAGACTATCATGAGTCAGAAAGAATAAAGGGGGTCGCTGCTTCTATACAAGCACTTAAGGATGAGTTTGACGCTGATGTTGATGAAATTGTTTCTTTTATGAGCGATATTAATGCAAGCGAAAAACCCAATATCGCGAATAATATTCAAAATATAGTTGAGAGTTACTTTCTCCGTAAAGGGGAGGAATTTGCAGCATCGCTTGCTCGAGATGTTGGGCCGCCGATAAGTGATGCAGATTTAAAGAGTATTGTTATAGAAATGGCTCCGCGTAATCGGCTTTCGTCGTCCAGAGATAATATTGCAATTATTATGAACATAATCAAAAGCATATTGTCTCAGCCCTCAGAGGCAACAAAAGAATATCTGCAATTACTGTCGGATAGTTATACGCTATTTTCCTTTCTTGAGGAAGCTCCTGATGTTCAAAGGGTTACATCAAAACTTTTTAATCATGGGGAAATTTGGTTGGACACGAGTGTATTGTTGCCAATATTTGCGGAGCAAAAAAGTACAGAGATTTATCGACCTTTCACCTCGCTATTTAAACAGGCTAAAGTTTCAGGAATAAAGCTTTTTGTAACCATTGGCATCATTGAGGAGATTGAGAGGCATTTGAATAGATGCCTTACATTCACGCGATCGCAAAGCTGGAGTGACCGAGTTCCTTACGTTTATGCTCAATATATAATCGCGGGTGGAACGTTATCTGAATTTCCGGGGTGGCTTGAGCAATTCTATGGAGCTAATAGGCCAGAAGATGATATCGCAGATTACATATTTGATGAATTTGGTATTGTCGTCGAAAGGGCGGTTGTTCCTACTGATGTTGATCAAAATGTTGTGCAGGCTATCCTGGAGTACTGGAAAGGCGTTCATGAAAGCCGGAGAAATGACGGAAATAATTTTAGCATAAACGCAAATCGGCTTGCCGAGCACGATGCAGAAATGTGTTTAACAATTTTTCAAAAGCGACGGGGAGAGGTCGGAAAATCGCATCTTGGCTACGCGAGCTGGTATCTTACCCTAGATGGTGCAGCAAGAAGGATGTCATCAAAAATTGACCCTGATATTTGGGCTATTGTTAAGCACACCCCTGTTATCTCAGTTGACTTCCTGATGAGATATATTGCATTCGGACCATGTCGAGACCGGCTCACTCCTCACAATCGTTGTCAGGCACAAATTTTCTCCGCTTCTATATTAGACTCTATTCCAAAAGATGTTCTTGAAGTTGCCCAACGAGTTCGCGCAGAGAATGTTAATTTGTCTGAAAAGCTTGTACAAAGGCGTATTCGCGATGCATTGGATTGCCATAGAATGAATGTCGGGCCAATTCAACAAGGTGGTCTGGATGGAATGTCTAGTGCCATTAAAGACATATTTTAGATATTGAACCATGACGTTACCGCTGACGACAATTGGTCGGTACGGGGCAACAACTACCTTCAGCGGATTTGATCTGCTGAGTTTATTTATCGTTGATGATGATGGAATATTGTGGCAAGATAGATTTTCAAACATAAAGCGGGGGTGTTTCCAGCCCTTTTTTTCACCGTTCGACTCAGTACTCGTCGGCCAGGAGGATCGTCAGAGTTCTTGTCGTTCTACTGGGGTCGCTCGGGTCGTCAGAGCCATACTGCATTGCTTTGTCAAAGTAGTCGATCTTCCAAAAGATGGGTTCTCCATTGTGTTCGATCTTTCCCATATCATGCTCATGGTGTGGATCGTTGTTTTTGTTAAAGTCAGAGAACGACTTTACTTTAGCAACGATTTCCATCACGGCTCGATCACCGAGAGCTTTTACGCCTGTGGTGATCATATAGCGGCCACCGCGACCAGTCTTTCTAAACTGATCGTTCAATGCCGATATTTTTGCAGATTTGCTCATTGTGATGTTCCTCAGTGCGGCTTGCTGATACGAGGCGCCTTCACATCATTCTTCTTTTCACGCTTACCGCGCTTGAAGTTGGCGAACTGGCTATCAAGGTCGCCTGCACGTGCAGCTTCAATGATGCCATCCATTATCCTAAGTACGTCTTCCATGGTTGCTGCAACAAGCCCTTGATCGAACAGAGCTGAAGCGCCATAACGGAATTGCACGATGAAGCGGTTGCCATCTTTCTGCCACCACTTTTTAAAGCGGAGTTGTTTGTCAACCTTCTCTCCAGTTTCCTTATCTTTGCGTTGGCCGGTGCGGATGTAAGGTTTGCCACTCATCTCGGCTTCAATGGCTTCGATCTGATGAGTAGCTGCTTCGATAAACTTCCCCCTCTTGTGTTGGATCGGATCTGCGGCCGATTGCTTGTTCACGGTTGAAACCGCTGTGAACATAGACAGTGCCGCACTCTTCTTCAGAACATCGGATAGATTTGCCATATTTACACCTATCGAATTGCAGGTGCCAATATGGTATGCTCGTATATGGATGGATCAAACTTAATCTGAGTTAGGAAATTGCTTTTTAACGTGAGCAAGTTTGTAATGCCTCACGCTCCAAATGGGCTTGCATTTTCCCATTAAACTTTTTATGGTTTGCCTCAGGTCAATTGCTTACTTCACCAGCACAGGGGACGTCAAATGGCTATCACAGACCTCTTTTTAAATTCCAGCAGGCTTTCAAAATATGCCGTTGCCGAGGAAGAACCGAAAAAGGCGAATAAGACTTACGCGAAACGGGGTTCTGAACCTGTTGATCCAAAGATACTCGCGCGCACCACTTTCCTTGAAGCGTTAGAAGAACAGATTGGTTATCTCGCCGCTAAGGCCAAAGGCGCAGAATCTGAATTTACGGTTAAGCGCCCCGGAAAGGGAAAAGGTGCTGTTCCTCTTAAACGGTTTTGGTGGGAAGAAAGCAGGGGTCGGTATTTCGTGTATCTTCGTTTCGGACCCGGTGCCTTAAACAAAGATCATCCCTTTGTTGCTAAGGATTTCGCTCAAGTCGGCGAAATTTTGTCTGACATCAAAGCGGAAACCGAAGCTGGGCTTTTCGATGATACGTTGCTTGAAACATCTAACAAGATGAAAGAGAGCTTGGCAGCAGGACGTGCTGAAAAAGCTGCTAAAGCCAAACTGACCGATGCCGCCTGACCACAAGATATAGTGGCGACCCCCGATTCGTTTTGGGTGGTCGCCACGATATGTTGTGTCATTGGTTATCAGAAAATATCTTTTTATATAAATGTCCTGGCAGCATATGGGAATACGTCCTTTGGATTTCCTCAACGGTATTACCAACTTGCTCGCTGATATCAAATGGCGTTTTTCCTTCAACTAATTTTCTGGTTATGAATGTATGACGTAAACTGTATGGGACGCGAACTGCCATTTTATCTGGGTCATCTGGATCTCTGATATCAGGGTATATTCCGCAGAATAATAAGTATTTTTTAAATATCCTTGATCCACTTACTGGTCCCTTGCCGCCCCGTGATGCGAATACAAGCCCATCAATATCTTTATGAACTGATTCCTTGATCCACCATAGCAAGGTTGGAATATACTGCTGATCAACAGAGGCGGTTCGCTTTGCATTCTTTCCGCGTAATCTAACTTGTAAATGTGCCAATTTGTTCGAGCTGTGAGATGTTAGCTGGATAACTGAGAGCGACAATGTCGTCAATGCAGTTAGTAGCATCCCCTTTGGTATATCTGAAAACTTAAACACTATTTTGTCATTGGAAACCACCGCTATGTCCGACCATCTGAAGTGACTGAAATCATGTGGGCGGCATCCTGTGTGTATCATAAACTCTGCCCATGCCTTCATACACTTTGCTTCATATAATTCGGCATCATTTTTAAGTGATTCTATAAACCTATCATAGTTAGCAGAAATCATATCAATCTCTTCATCAGTAAATGGTGCTCTTGACTCTGTATCCCCCACATTCACATTATATTTTGGTATTGACATATCTGGAATGACTAATCTTTTATAATGACCGTTTTCTTGCGCATACCTCATAATCAATCCGAATGTTGTTTTGTGATGTCCAAAAACGGCTTTCGATTTAACCGTCTCCTTTGCTAATATTGCATCAATGTAGCGTTCGGTGTCGCTTTTTCCGAGTTGATTAATTGGCCTTCCCTTAAAGAAAGGTATTAAATGATTGTGGGTTATGTTTCTGTAAATATTAAGGGTTCCAGTTGATTTGTCCCCCCGCTTCACTTGTTTTTCACGAGATTGATACCACTCCAGTGCGACCATATCAAAAGTTTTAGCGAATGGGGCGGCTCCATTTTTAACGCTTGTTTCAATCTCTCCCTGTTTCTTGATGGCGAATATGATAGCCTCGTTCATGTCTTCTGTCTGAGTGCTGATCACTTTATAACGTTTCGCGTCAGAAATGTATATCATCGCTTGCCAGTATTTAGAATGTGGTCTCTTATTGATGATGATGTCGTGACCGATCAATTTGTAGCCTTGCCTCACTGCTTTGAGCATGTTATTAAACATCGCGAAGCACTCCCCAAAAGCACGCCATATTTTAGGGCGGATGGGGCTAAGGCTCAAGCGTGGAATGTATAAAACTGTGTATATGGAAAACACCGATGGAACAATGGGGTAGCACAGGAAAAAAATACAACAAGTATCTGGTAGCTCTCTGCCGCGCCGCGCTGGCGGCACTCCTCGAGCCCCTCGAGTCCAAATGATCTATTTGCGTTCACTGGCCTTCAATGTCGCCTATTTCGGCTGGACCGCCCTGCTCTGCCTGACCATGGCGTGGATCGCGTTCTTACCGCGACCGGCGATGATGGCCATCGTGCGCTGGTACCTCGGTACCGTCGCCTGGCTGGAGCGGGTGCTGCTGGGCCTGCGCTACGAGGTGCGCGGCACCCAGCATCTGCCCAAAAGCGGCTCCTATCTCGTCGCCGCCAAGCACCAGTCGGCCTGGGAGACCATGAAGCTGCACCGGCTGCTGCCCGATCCGGCGGTGGTGCTGAAGACCGAGCTGACGCGGATTCCGGTCTGGGGCCTCTTTGCCCGCAAGACCGAAATGATCCCGGTGGACCGCGGCGCCCGCGGCCGGGCGGTCAATTCGCTGCTGGAGGGGGCGCGCAAGGTGGTGGGCCAGGGCCGGCCGATCGTCATCTTCCCCCAGGGCACCCGCACCGCGCCCGGCGTCTATCACAATTACCGCATCGGTGTCGGCGTGCTCTACGACCAGCTTCACCTGCCGATCGTGCCGATGGCACTGAATTCGGGCCTTTATTGGCCGCGCCGGGCCTTCCTCAAGCGACCCGGCACCATCGTGGTCGAGTTCCTGCCGCCGATCCAGCCCGGCCTGCAGCGCTTCGAGGCGATGATCGAGCTGGAGACCCGGCTCGAGGCGGCCACCGACCGTCTGGTGGTGGCGGCGGGCGGCCCGCCGACCCGGCGCCCCACCCAGCCCCAGCGGGAAACCGGCGAGGCCGAGCACGCCTGACCGTCGCCTCCCGGGGCGACCGCGCCGGAGCGGCGTCAAGGTTTTTTTCAGCGGCGGCCGGTGGTTTCCCTCGGCTCGAAATCTGTGGATAACTCTGTGGAGAGACGCCGGGACTCGGCGGCTTTCCGAGACCGGTTCCCCTCCGTCACGATGGCTCGCCGAGGTGGTGCGGCGGCGGCGCTGAAA
>SESG01038678.1_pt1 | contig 11277 bp, 8 predicted proteins | sample 3171421 | NCBI WGS metagenome assembly SESG01 (sample SAMN10866946, study PRJNA518727) | freshwater metagenome | biome: subpolar coniferous forest; feature: holomictic lake; material: water; isolation source: holomictic Lake 227, 6 m and 8 m depth | place: Canada: near Kenora, Ontario | collected... | reverse complement strand
TCGTCGCCGAGTTTTTATCACCATCAAAGCCCACCCTCATACGGTGGGCTTTGTGGTTTCTACCCTTTTTCTTTTATTATACCCTCCTCTGGATACCACTATTTTGCATTCTACGCGAAGGTCAGGTCTCTATTTATATAAGTTGATTCTCCATGAAAAACAGTCGTGTTGGCAGACCTGTAAGTTGCCGTTCTATCCATGAAATGCCGAAGATCACCTGCTTCATGCCGGATGGTGTGCCGCTTGATAGTCTGCAAAGTGTTGTGCTGACGGTTGATGAGCTGGAGGCCATCAGACTGGCCGATAAAGAGGGGTTATACCAGGCAGATGCAGCCATAAGAATGAATGTCTCTCGTCCAACGTTTGGCCGTATTCTTGAGTTAGCCCGTAAAAAAGTTGCTGAAGCTCTTGTTGAAGGGAAAAAACTCTGCATTCATGGGGGCGTTGTAAAATCTCTTTGCGACACTTTTCCCACATCCCGACCAGATATCTGCATCTGCCCTGAATGCAGCGCAGAACTTCCGCACAAGAGGGGTGAGCCCTGCCGGGAGAGTTCCTGTCCTAATTGCGGTGCTTTTCTGAAACGCAAGGGTGGTTGCCAGAATGAGTGATGGCAAGCTTTTCAGCCATCCGGTTAGCGGTTTACCGAATGGCTGTTGAGGAGGCACGGTTTAAGCTGAAAAAAGGATTACAGGCTCATTCCATAAGATTTTAATCTCAAGGAGTATTGCCGACGATTACGTCGTTTCCAAAACCGGTGATTGTACTACTTCCTGCGCCAGGCCCAATAGGAGGGTTATCTGGATTGCCAGCCAATACTTGTGGTTCCTTCATGGTTCCATTGATGCCCTCCTGCTGGCTTGTCAATGAGGCTATGGCGTTATCGGCCAAACCTGATCCTTGCACAATTTCAAGGGTTCCATTGACATAGTTGAATACGTAGTTCCCCGAGGCAAGACCAGATGGTTCAAGCGTGTACAAGCCAATGGCGCTGGCTCCCTGGCTTGTTCCTCCATATTTCACATCGCCACTCAACACAGCACTGCTCTCCCCTCCAACAAATCCGGAGTAGATGACGCCATTGCCTCCGCTGTGCGGCTGGTTGTCAAACGTTTTCTGGTCATCAATTGCTGTTACAGTGAGAGTTACGGGGGTGATATCGGCGGTTGTTATACCGACAGTCGAAGCGAGTTTGTAGTTTCCCTGATCGGCACCTCCGCTTATGGCGATGGATGAGTAATTGACCGTCCTCATTTCACCGGCATTTTTCTCTCCAAACGCAGCATTGTAGGTAAAGTCAAGTTTGTCGATTGGGAAGCGGTTATCGCTGAATCCTGTTCCCGTTACATTGGTGGTCGTGTCGTAGGGTTTGTTGTTGGCAGTGAAGCCGCTTGTTGTCAGTTCAAACTTCTCTACCGTATAATCTCCCGGAGTGATCGAGCTAATCGTGTAGTTGTCAGCATCGGCGTCCGAAAAGTTGGAAAATGTCTGAATTCCAGTATAGTTTCCAGCTTTGAGATGACCACTGCTGCTGATATTTCCTGTGGTGGCAATAGTAACCGTTCCAGTCAGCTTGTCCCCCGCAACCATATTGTTGAAGAGGATACTGCCTGTCACCAGATCAGAACCATATACCGTCTTGCCCGTAGTTATGCTGACGGTCAATGGACGCGGGGTTATGTTTACATTGCCTGGAGTGATGGAGATATCATACCCATCCTGGGTTGAGTAGATGCCGTCAAGGAGAACATCATATGAGCCAACCGCTTTACTCGCTGTACGATAAAGTGCAGTTCCAATAATTTTGCTGTTATCAACTGCTGCACTCCAGTTGTGGGAGGGGGAGCCGGTAGTTACCAGATCCGAACCATCATAGATTTTGGTGGCAGGAGCGTTGACGGTTGCTGTCACCGGGGTTAAAAATGAGCGCAAGAGCGGAGTTGAATAGCCCTCGTAGATGCGCCAGATGGTGTTGGCTCCTCCCTTATTATCAATGCTCCAGCCCGCATCGGTGAAGGGTTTAAGCTTTTTTATATCGACGGTTGCCAAGGGGGTTCCCTTTCCAATGTCATTTTTGCTGCTCAAATCCTGGTCGTAAAAGCTGTTGGTGATGGAGCCGTTGTAGTTGTCGCCGGTGAGTCCGCCGACATTGTTTTGACCCTGTACAGAGCCTGATGCGTAGCTGTTGGTGATGGAGCTGAGTTCGTCGTTGTAGCCAGTGAGCCCGCCGACATATTGAGTTCCCGTAACAGAGCCTGAGGCGTAGCTGTTGGCGATGGAGCCATTGTAGTTGTTGCCTGTGAGTCCGCCGACATTATTTTGACCCTCGACAGTGCCTGATGCGTAGCTGTTGGAGATGGCACCACCGAGTTTTCTACCCACAACTCCGCCGACATTGTTTTGGCCATTTATATCAACCGCGTTCAATCCGATATTCTGTATGCCAGCATCCTTGGTGTATCCGAACAGCCCGACATTATCAGTTCCAGGCCGATTGATGGTTAGCCTGGTGATGGTGTGATTCATGCCGTCAAAGGTTCCCGAGAATCTGATAGCATCATCACCTATTGGTACAAAGCCTGCTCCCTGGTTTCCTGACACTCTTACATCCGTTGCCCACATGTCCGACTTGTTCGTGAAATGGGGTGTCAGATCAATGTTGTTGGAGAGTGTGTAGGCTGCGCTGGGTTGCATTGCCATCAACTGGAGCTGATGAGCGTTGGTAATGGTTGTAGACCACTCATTACGCAGGAAAGGTCTGGTTGAGCCGTCAATCATGAACCAGGTATTTGTGAAGTTAAAACCGGTATAGGTTCCCGGGGTTAATGCTGCTGCCGTAGTTATGGCTGTAATCCCAGCAGCATTGCCTCCCCCAACGCCGCTGCTCTGACCTGTTGTTTCCTGATCGTAAAAGCTGTTGGTGATGGACTGGTTGTTGTAGCCAATAAGTCCGGCAACATTGATACCAGTGCCCGTGATGCTGCCGGAGGCGTATGCATTGTTGATGGAGCCCCAGTTCTCACCCACGAGCCCTCCGATTTTGATGCCCGTGCCGTTGACGTTGCCTGTTGCGTATGCGTTGGTGATGGTGCCCCAGTTATCACCCACGAGCCCGCCGACCTCTCCATTTCCAGTGACGTTGCCTGAAGCGTATGTATTGTTGATGGTGCCCCAGATACTGTTGGAGCCCACGAGACCGCCGACAAAGTTATGGCCATTGATGCTGACGGTGGCAAATGCATTGCTGATGGCGCCAGAGTTGTATCCGACAAGCCCGCCGACAAAGTCGCCCGTGCCATTGACGTTGCCAGTGGCGTATGCGTTTCTGATGGTACCGCGGTAGTTGTAACCCACGAGTCCGCCAACAAAGCTTTGACCAGTGATATTGACCTCTCTCATCCCTATATTCCGAATGTCAGCACCACTTATGTATCCGAACAGAGCAACATCTTTAGTTCCGGGACGATTGATGGTGAGTCCGGTAATGCTGTGACCCAGTCCGTCAAAGGTTCCGGTAAATATGGTAGGATTGGCATTTGCGATTGGCGTGAATCCTGCATTGCCGTTCCAATTCTTTGTTGGAGCGGCATCAATATCGGAGCCAAGGACGTAGTTGCCGTCCAGTAAGCCATTGATGCCCTGCAGGTCCTTGCCATTAGTGCTGCCCGGATCTCCCAGGCTGGTGATAATGGTGTAGGTGACGGGTGTCCCGTCACTGCCATGTGTGGTCGAAAAACTTCCTGTAGATGCAAGATTAACCGGAGCATTCACCTGGATGGTAGCACTGTTGCCTGCGGCCAGTGCACCCTGTCCATATTTCAGCGCTAACCCGGCCGTTCCTGAGGCATTCATGGCGGTGTTGATCACGATATTGCGCCATGCATCAAGTGTCAACGTGTTGGCACTCCAGCTCACGTTGTCGTTGACGAAAATGTCGCCGCCGCTGCCTGAAGCACCGCTTCCGATTAAGGGAGCATTGGAACTGACACCTATGTCGGTTGTCTTGATGAAGATATCTCCGCTTTGGAGGGCTGTGCTGAGGGTTGCGCCGCTGATATCGCTGCCAATGGTAAAGTCACAGGGATCCAGCAACCATATGCCAGCTTTGCCTGCCGGAGCATTTGTGGAGATGCGTGCGCCATTTCCGACTTGGAGCCGGTGTCCGCTGCTCTCAATGCGTCCACCGTTACCACCCTCCAACCCTCCGTTCGCTACGAGGCTTCCGGCCACGCTGGTAAGGGAGTTGGGATTGGTTACATCCGACCAAAGCACTATTTCGCCACCCTTTCCCCGGAGATTGGCCGAGGCTGAGATTGATGAGCCTGCCTCCATCGTTACGGTTGTGGCCTGGTGTTGCTCCCCTTTGCCCTGCCATCCTCCGCCGATATGGACAGTGCCGCCGCCTGATGCACCGTCGGCATCAATACGGCTTCCCCCTGCCAGTGTGATCTCCCGTCCTTTGAGGGTAACGGTTCCGCCTGAAGCTGAACTGCTTTTGACTGCTAAGGAACCGGACAGCATAAGCTGGTCGCTCTCAAGTATAATTCTGCCGCCATCATTGCGTATGCCGTTGGCTTCAATCACGCCGTTCTGATTGACCACCCCTTTTGTCACCTCATCTGCCGCTCTTGCGCTGAGCAGCACCGTGCCGCTGTTGGCCCTGATCAGTCCGCCGTTCTGCACCAGGGCATCAACAGCTTTCTGATCAACGGTGAAATTCACCAGTCCATCCCCGACAAAATCAAGGTGCATTCGATCTGCAGCGACCATTGCAACTGTGCCGTCCGGTGCCGTGATGGTACCTGTATTGGTTACAGCAGGTGAGAGCAGCGCCACATAACCTCCGTTGGTCGCGTTGATGGTGCCCTGGTTAATAATTGATCCTGTGCCGGAACCGTTATCAAAAGAGGCGATGCCAGCAAGAAAGTGCTCATTGCTGATATCAAGGGTGGAGGCAACCAGAGCGCCGGTATCCACCTGGGCTGATTTGCTAAAGTAGATTCCTGCCGGGTTGATGAGATAAATCTGCCCATTGGCTTTCAGTGTACCAAGAATCTGTGAGGGGTTCTGATCGTAAATCCGATTCAGGGCTACACTTGATTGGTTTGGTTGCTGAAAGGTAACCGAGGCATTCTGACCGATATTGAAGCTTTGCCATTGAGTGATTACTCTCGCGGTCTGCTGCGTAATGGTCATGTTGGCGCCGTTGCTGACAATGCCTGCCTGCCCGGAGAGCACCTCTCCACCAGTTGGCAGCGTTCCAGGCTCAATGGCCTTTGCCGGTTTTAAGGGGTTCAGCATCATGGCCAACGCCAGTGCACCTGCCATAAGAGAGTGGTGAAGGCCCCTGAATGTCATTGTTTCGGCAAGTGTCCCCTCACTGCTCCGAAGCCGTGACCAGAGCAATTGATTGATCGTGTTCATTCTGCAATCCCTTTTATAAAGCTTCTCTGTTGCCTTTTTTACGTAGCTAAAACCAGACGATCAACTGAGCCCAGAAACGCCCCTTGTTGGGTTCATTGTCCGCATTTGTTCCCATATGGGTTCTGCCGGGATTGGATCCGACGGGATAAGCGTATGCGGTCCGCAGCGCATAGCGGCCCGTGTGATCCATGTTCAGCCCGATGCCTGCGCCTGAAAGCCAGTAGTAGTTGCTGTTGGTTGCATTGTTGACGGCACCGATCCACGGATTTCTGTTCAGTTTGACCCAGCCGGTATCATAAAATCCAATCAGTTGGGTTGTTACGTTTGCAGGCATCAAGGGCAGTTCCATGCGGGATTCAAGGGTAAATGCATGGCCTTCATCGGCAACACTCTCGCCGACCGGGTAGGCCCTGACACCAGCCGGACCGCCAAGAATAAACTTCTGCGCAGAGTCGAGGTTGGTGCTTGCAAGCTGTCCGCGTGCTGCCAGAAAGAGAGATGTGACAGATGTCAGACGCTGGAGTCGTGCAAAGGTATAGTTGGTACGGAGAAAATTGCCGTGTGTTCGGGGCCCTGAAACATCGGCCAGCAGGTTGGATTCAAGGCTTGAGAGGTCAGCATTGCCGGTTGTAACTCCGAGAGAGGCATTGCTCAGGCCACCTCCTCCAAGGCGGTCAAAAAAACTGCCCGTCAGGCTGATTTTCCCGGTGTAAATATTGCGTTCCCGTATACTCACTCCATTGGCTTTATCCCTCAGTGCAAGAGCCTCTCCTCCAAGGCCGCTCCAGATGCTGGCGTTGCGGGTGCGAAGCAGGGGATAGGAGAGTGCGGCTGAGTATGTTTTTGCACTGCCACTGGCGTTAAGATTTGACAGTTCCCGTGCAATATTGTAGGAGAGGCTTGAAAAGGAGAGTGTTCCTGTCAGACCGTTCGGAAAGAGGAGTGTAGAGTAGGATGCCTGCCACTGCTGCATCTGTTCGGCAGACATCAGAAAAAGAGTAGCCTGATCACCTCCGCCGAATGGATGATATGCTGATATCGCGGCATTGCCCCGAAGTTGACCGGTGTAAAGGCTGCCGTGGTTGTCACCGGAAAAATAGCCCTGAAACAGAGCTTTTTCAGATGCTTTGATGACCAGCCGGGTAGAGCCGGGTTCGCTTCCCGGTTCCAGTGATCCACGGGCCGTGACTCCAGGAAGATCATTTGAAAGCAGCACAGCCCGTTCGAGGCTTTTCATGGTTGCCGGACGGCCTTCAGGAATCGCACTGTCAGCGATGTTTTGAAGCAGATGGGCGCTGATGTGACTCGGCTTGTCAAGTTCAATGGTTGTCCGCCCCTCTACATGACCTGGCACAATCGCAATCTCGATAACGCCTTGGGTGACATCCTGAGGCGGGAGATAGGCACGGGCAAGCAGGTACTGTTTTTTGTTGCGCAGATAGTTGGTTATGGTTTTCATCAGCTTTTGCAGTTCACCCAAGGTGCACTCCTTGCCGATATGCTCCTTGACCAGGGTTGTTAGCTCGGCAGAAGTTACCAGATTATCATACCTGCCGGTAAAGCGAAACTCCCTGACAAAAAAGGTAATAGTGGAAGCGGCATCAGCCTCTTGCACAACATCTGATACCTCAGGTGAAGGAAGCCGCTGGGGAAGAGCTGGCTTTGACTGTCGCTGTTCCTGCAGCAGTGATCCTGCATCGGGCTGGGCAGCGTTAGAAGGAGTGGTATAAAAAAGGGTAATGAGTGCTGAGAACGCCATGAATGTTACTCGGCACAATCCTGTTATGCCTTTGCTATGCTGGATGGTCATTAATGATTTTTTCCGGGTTATGTTTGTTCATGGAGCACTACACATGACAGTTACCGTAAAAATACAGATCTGAGCTATTCCGGTACCACTTGTATGAATGGCTGTGGTTGCTTCAAGGTTAACCTCACCGTAGAGCAATGCAAACCCGAGTCTGGAGAATGCAGCCATATAAAGGTATCCTGAAGTTTGCTGCACATAATAAATGTACCACTATCAAGTTACCTTTTTTTATTGGAATGGTAATTTTTTTACCTCAATTCAGATGGTTTTTCCCGCTTGATTGCAATAATATCGGTTTTCGGCAGGAGATCATCCTGTTTCTGGAGCGTAGAGTGCTCTTCTGATTTTGCGTTCGGCATTGGTTCAGTGATGTAACACGTGATCATAGAGCAGCGTAGAGGAGGAGCGGGTCAGTATCGGTCAAGGCTGAATTTTTCGCCAAGGTACATTTTTCTGACCTCTGGATTTGCAGCTATCTCCTCTGGGGAGCCCTGCATGAAGATGTTGCCATCAAAGAGCAGGTAAGCATGGGTGGTGATGGAGAGTGTTTCGTGCACATTGTGGTCGGTTATAAGAACACCGATGTTCCGTTTGGCCAATCCTTCGACTATCTGCTGTATATCCTCTACGGCAATGGGATCAACTCCCGCAAAAGGCTCATCAAGCAGAATGAATTTCGGGTTGAGCGCCAGGGCTCTGGCAATCTCAGTCCGTCGGCGCTCCCCGCCAGAAAGTGCATAGCCCATGCTTTTGCGTATACTTGTAATGTTCAGCTCCTCCAGCATCATGTCGCTTTTTTCTGCCCGTTCTGATTTTGAAAGAGGGGTGAACTCCAGAACGCTCAGAATGTTCTCTTCAACCGTCATGTTGCGGAACACCGAAGCTTCCTGGGGCAGATAGCCGATACCGAGACGTGCCCGCTTGTACATGGGCATGCGGGTGATGTTTGCTGAATCAAGAATAACATCACCGCCATCAGGTCTAACCAGTCCGACAATCATGTAGAATGTCGTGGTTTTTCCTGCACCATTCGGGCCAAGCAGTCCGACGATCTCACCCTGTTTAACCTCAATTGATGAGCTTTTGACCACTTCACGCTTGTTGTAGATCTTCTTTAGCTTGCTGCAGCTCAGTGTTGCTTTCATGCCGGTGCTGAAAAGGTAATGTTACTCTTTCCTGATTTTTCCAGAAATCAATGTACCATTTATAGTATTGCATGGCAAAAGAGCTGGCTGCTTTTGGGTTGTGGGGGATAGTCAGAGCATGGGTACAAATAAAAAACGAGGCAAAAACCTCGCTTTTTATTTGATAATGACAGGCTGGTTCAACCAGTCGTTCTTAGCCTAATCCTTGAATCGTTTTTCAATCTCCTTTGTAGGCTTGGCATAGCCAGCAGCTTTAGGAGAAGAGCCCCTGAAGGGTGACGAAGAGCTTCCCCCATAGATAAACGGATAGGCATTAACCAGTAAACGCTTGGTCGTTTTTCCTATGTTTTCGAGAGAGTCACCTACGACCCACCAATGGCCATCAATAAAAACTTCAACGAACCTTCCGTATGCAGTTCCCCAGTCGGTAAAAATTCCAGATAAATTGCTCATGGTGACTACTTTTTTAGGTTCAATTACTTTATAGAGATAAATTTAATAAATCAAATCATTAAAAAAAATATTTTGTCACCACAGGGCCACTATTTATTGTTCAACTCTGCTGTTGCAGGCAGATTGTTTTTTTAACTACGAGAGAACCTAACAGTCGCATGGGAAAAGTAATGCCTTACAAGGGAGTGTGGCCGCAACTGCACGAAACGGTTTTTTTGACGGATGGAGCATTTGTTATCGGTGATGTACATATCGGTGCTCATTCAAGTGTCTGGTTCAATGCTGTCGTCAGGGGCGATGTTTGCCCTATCCGTATCGGCGAAAAGTGCAGTGTTCAGGATAATGCGACGTTGCATGTTACGCACGATACAGGCCCGCTTACTATCGGAAACTGTGTCACCATTGGTCATGGCGCTGTGCTGCATGCCTGCACAGTCCATGACTATGTGTTGATTGGCATGGGTGCAGTGCTGCTTGATGACTGTGTTGTAGAGCCCTGGTCGATTGTTGCTGCGGGCTCGCTGGTAAGGCAGGGTTTTACCGTCCCGGCGGGGATGCTGGTTGCCGGTGTGCCAGCAAAGGTCATGAGGCCGATTACGGAGGCGGAGCGCAGCAACATTGCTGAGTCGCCGGAAAACTACGTCCGTTATTCACGGAACTATCAGGATGCTGAAAAACAGCCATAAGATGCTCTTTACCCCAATTTTTTCAGAGGTGTTGTTACCTGATTTCGCTAAATTGAGCCAGAAGTTTTTGATTGTTTCCGGCAGAGCTGTTGTTCTTTACTGATGGCCGGCCAATCCTGTTTTTTTAACGCATCTCCCGAAACTCCCTGTTATTTTATGATGCAGAATGATGTTGTTGTTGTCGGCGGTGGAATCAGCGGACTAAGCCTTGCTTATTACTGTGTGCAGGCTGGATTGAAAACCACGCTGCTTGAGAAAAACGATACTACCGGTGGCTCATTTGCTTCCCCTCAGTCCACTAAAAACGGTAAAAAATTCTGGCTGGAACTCGGAGCACATACCTGTTACAGCTCTTACCAGAACCTGCTTGACATAGTCGAGGACTGTGGCCTCAAGGACTCTATCATTCCCCGGGCCAAGGTGCCGTTTACCCTTCTTGTGAACGACAAGATCAAGTCCATTGTCTCCCGGCTTAATATTCTTGAACTGCTTGTCTCTATTCCGAACCTTTTCAAACTGAAGAAAACGGGCCTGAGTGTTAAGTCCTATTATTCAAAAATTGTAGGCGAACAGAACTACAGGGAGGTCATCAGCCACTTTTTCAATGCGGTGCCTTCACAGGTGACCGATGATTTTCCTGCTGACATGATGTTTAAAAGCAGGCCAAAACGAAAGGGTGTCCTGAAAAATTATACCTTCAAGGAAGGACTTCAGAGTGTTGCGCGTGCAATCTCTGCAAAAAGCAACCTGAATGTTTTTACTGGTCAGGATGTAAATTCAGTTCAGTTTGAAAATGGTTTGTACATTGTCAGGACAGCATCTGGTGGAGAGTATTCTGCCCAGACTCTTGTTATGGCAACTCCCTCTTCGGTTGCTTCGCGGCTTTTGTGGGATGTCAACCCTGATATTGCCAATCACCTTGGTCAGCTCAAGGCGGCTGAAGTTGATTCAGTCGGGGTTATTATCCGCAAGGAGCATCTCTCCATCAAGGAGGTCGCAGCCATTATTTCACCCAACGATGTCTTCTTTTCAGTGGTCTCCCGCGATACGGTGCCTGATGACGACTATCGGGGTTTTGTTTTTCATTTCAAGCCTGGTCTCGATGAAAAGACCAAACGAAGCCGTATTACCGAAGTGCTTAAAATCAGTTTTTCAAAGATTGTGCATACCGTTTCAAAGACCAATACGGTACCTTCGCTTCGCATGGGGCATCATCAGTGGCTTGAGAGATGCGATGCTTTGATGAAGAATAAAAAGAACCTGCTCCTGACCGGCAACTATTTTGGCGGTATGGCTATTGAGGATTGCGTAAGCCGCTCGCGGAGTGAGTTCGAGCGGTTGAAAGGATAAGTCATCAATAGAGCGCCCGGACAACCCTGTCCGGGTGTCAGCTCAACAAGTTTATATGTCCATGGAGACAATAGTGAGAGTATGGGACTCCTTTCAGGGGGATTACCTTATGCCTGCGGTCATTGTTTTTATTGCGGTTCTTTTTTATCTGCTGGCCAATTCACTTTTCAGGAAGGTCATCGCCAGAATTCGCTCCTCAATCAGGGAGACAAGTATTCCTTACGAGCTGATGATCCTGCCGTTCAGGCTGCTTGTTTGCCTCATTGCTCTCGCCCTCTTTCTTCACTATCTTCCCCTCTCGGCTGAAACCCATGAGTTTTTTCGTCATACCCTTCTCATTCTGGCCATTACAGGGATATCATGGTTCATGATGCGTCTCTTTATGCTCTTTGAGCAGTTTATTCTGAAG
>SESG01019732.1_pt1 | contig 11277 bp, 8 predicted proteins | sample 3171421 | NCBI WGS metagenome assembly SESG01 (sample SAMN10866946, study PRJNA518727) | freshwater metagenome | biome: subpolar coniferous forest; feature: holomictic lake; material: water; isolation source: holomictic Lake 227, 6 m and 8 m depth | place: Canada: near Kenora, Ontario | collected... | reverse complement strand
CCAGAAAATCCTTCCGTTTTGATGAAACTTTCTCACTATATCGAGCATGAATTCGGGCTTTTGGTCCTTGTTGAGGCGATGTATTCTGCCGCAAAGTTGATGACTTTGATAAGTAATTCTTTTTTACGTAATTCTTTTGTACATTAAACAACACTTATGATCAAAAAATTTACAAGTTAACCATCGATTTAAAGCTTCAACAAGCTACAAATAGCCCTATATTTTTTATTTTATTTAAGCAATTTATAAAAAGGGGGATATAATTAAGTATGCGAAATTCAAATTTAAAATTGATAAATAATTTTACCAATGCTTTGATAATACTTTTATTAAGTAGCTGTAATGTTTTTTACTCAAAGGATAAATATATAAATGACTTTCAAGTATTTGTAGATAAGGTTGAACAAAATTATCAAGAATATACCGAAGCGGACTGGGTAAGTACAGATAAGGAATATGAAAAATATACGGTTGAATATTATAATAAATATAAAGCAGAGTTAACTGAAAAAGATAAATATGCTCTTGGTAAAATAAAAGGAGCATATAATGTATTGAAGCTGAAAAAAGAGGTTAAAAAAGTTTTTGATCAAACGAAAGAAGTTTTGGATCAGGCAAAAGGATTTATTGATGGAAGTGTTGAAAAATTAAATAAATGAAAAAATGAAAAAAATTATAACTTATTTTACGATTTTTACATTTACGTTTTCATTATCAAGTTGTGTTACCACAGATCAAAGCGGGCGGCCTAATGCTTCTAAATCTGCTGAAAGCGGTGCGTTTTTTGGCGCATTGGGTGGCGCACTCACAGGATTTTTTGCTACAGGAAAGTTGGATGGTGCCGTGAAAGGGGCAGTTATTGGTGCGGCAGTTGGGGGGCTTACAGGATTTATTGTTGGCAAGGAAAGAGAGCGGCAGTATAAAACAGCGGAGCAGATTTATAAGGAGCGGCCGCAGCTTGCGATGCGTAGTGCTAGAAATCAGCAGCCAGCAATTGTTAATTTTACACCAATGGTTTTTGATTACAGAGAACAGCCAACCAGATATATAAAAAATGGACAGACAGTACAGTTGGGGATGAAATATGAAATTCATATACCTAAATATAGAGAAAATCAACAATGTACAGTAGTTGAGTATAATACTCTGATTGCTTCTAATGGGCATAGTATTGATACGCCGGGATTAAGAAGAAAGATGAATCGTTCCTGTGGTGCAATTGAGGCGGCAATACCAGTTGAAATCCCAAAAAACCTTCCAGATGGAAAATATATTCATTATGCATCGGTCACGATCGATGGCCATAAATATGAAAAAAAACGTCCGGTTCAAGTAACAAAGGTAAACGGGGAAAAGATTATATACGCAATGAACTAAGCACGGTTCCTATTTCTATGAATTACGGGTTTTAACCATATTATATTAACAGTTTATGGATATTGATATAAAAAATGGTCTGGCAATTTAACGATGTTTCCTGGAAACAGGATGATGCTAAGCAACTATTTGAACTTCAGAGTCTTTTTGGGCAACAATGTACTATTGCTCCAGTAGCACCTTCTGATTTATTGGTTGGAGCGCACTGTCATCCAAAAGGAATAGCACCTTGTGCACAAGGTTTTTTTCCGGCTGAGTTTTTATATTGCCCTTTTTGCCAGGCAAAATTATTATTAAATGAAGATATTCTGGATTTATGGATTCCTCCCTATGGTTCAGGAACAGGTTTGAAATTGTATAAAAGAGATACTGTAAACAAGAAAAAAACTGGAGATCGTGACTATAAGGCAAAACAGTTTATTTTACCAAATAGGGATGGTCGTTTTGCGTTCTGTTCAGTGAAATTTGGAGCAAAGAAACGCTTGCTTATAGCCGTGCAGCGTGACTGTGGCCAATTGTGGGTATATCGACCGGATAACGTGAAAAACTGGGAAGTGCTTTCTGTTAAAGCTGGCGGCGACTCTCTTCCTGCCTGGTCTTGGTCGATGGCTGTCGATTCATCAGAATCTGGGTTTTGTATTCCGACAGATCATGGGCCAGCTTGGTTAACTGTTGATTGGTCTTCAGGCAGCATACAAGTAGACTATGCGTTAGGCACGTCAATTGGTGGTGCTGTGAGGGTTGGGCAGTATCTTGTGGCGCCTGTGCGGCGTGGTGATGTTTTTTTTCTTGTTTTCAGAAAAGATGGCGACTCAAAATGGTCTGATTGTTTCTCAAACGGTAATGCAGCAGGAGTTCTTGGTCAGTTGCAAAGGAGTTCTGATCAAGTGGCATGTCTTGGTATTCCTGTGGTAGATGAAAATAAGATGATTGCATATTGGCCTTGTCGTGGAGGATATGTCAGAGTGACTGGCGCAGATTTATCCAGTGGTCCAATATGGGATTTCAAGTGTTGGGAGACTGATGATCATCCGGCCACAGCGCTCATTGAGCTGGGTCCACCTTATCGCAGATTCGGAGCTGATTCAGGATTCTGGCAGCTTTGTGTGGATCGTGACCAGGCTGTTCGTGATGGCATTATCAACAAAATTATAAAGATAGATGGCGATGAGCGAATTGATTCTGAAAATGTTCTTGATGGTCAATTCCTGACAACAGGGAGGTCATGTTTTTCTTGGAGTAACGATTATTGGGATGATGTCCATACACGTAATCCGAGGGATTATGAGCAAACAGAGCTGCGCTTTCCTTTGATTCAGTTTGGAGAAAAAGGTTTGTCGTTAATTGCTAAAGTAGCTCCATGGGAAGGCCGAGATGAAATGGGGGAGTTCACCGATATCTTTTTCAATCGGAACCTTAAAATCACGGTTATGGTTCGTCTGGTTTTGGAGGGTTCTGGATTACCGGAACATGTGTTGTATGCAGAAGAGTGTGATGGAACCGTAAACGGTTTGAATGGAACTCTTTTTCGTATCACTCTTGCGCAATTACCGGATATTACACCCTTTATATACAATGATTTGTTATTTGTCTATTTCCCTGAACGTAACGATTGTTTTTGCTGGCCACTTGAATTAGCGGAGGGGTAATGACGCTAACTCTATTTCGTGCCATGAAAGCGATAGCTTTCTGTGCAATTTTTTTGCTATACGTTCCCCCATTGGTACGGGCTTCTTCCGTGACGCAAATTTATCTTATTCAGAATTCGGGCTGGATGCTTCCTTTTTATGAAGATCCCACATCTCGGTTTAAAGATATTGGTGTTGAACTCTCCAACAGAATTCGGAAATACGGAGGGGAACAGCAGGTCGTTGCAAGCTTCAATCAGACATGGGAGGATAATAAATCTCCAAGATTGTATTATCGAGGAAATGAACAGAACAAAGTTAACCAGGCTATACGTTCGATTGAACCCGCCCGTAAATCAGGGAAGATGACTTATGCTGATACTGATTTTAAGGAGGCAGTGTTTGGTGCGATTACCCATTATTCGCCGGGTAAGCCTTGTATACTGTGGATTCTGACCAATAATAAGAATAGCCCAGATAACAGTCCTGAAACAGTAGAAAAGAACAGGGATTTTTACCGCTTTTTACAGGAGACGGATGAGATAAAGCGTATTGTCGCATTTCCTTATCCGATGAAGGTTCAAAGTAGTACACGGTCGGATTTCAGGGCGAATGGCTTGATGATTTACGCATTGGCTTATGGTGGAGAGGCGGATCAGTTTCTTCAAAAGTTGCTTGCGGCGAATGCGCCGTTTGGTAGGAAAGCGGCGAGACTCAAACCGCTTAACGCTGAGGCGTTAACCTTTATTCCAAAATCAGTCAAAGGAAGCAATAGCCTGCAGGCAAGCATTCTTGGTGGGAAGACCCTTGTGTTGAGTTTTGATGCAGCTAGTAAACCTGAGATTGCGCAAATTACAGGGCAATTCCGCAATGATTTTTTCCCTTATGATATACATTCAGCGAGCGTTGATATAATCTCTGCTTTTCGTGGCGGCAAGGAGGGTATCAATTCACACCTTTCTACGAATAAAATTTTAAATATCCCTGCCTGCGGGTATTCGCCAGATGTATTTGTTACCATCAGTGTGCCTCCAATACCCTCCCCATGGAGCCCTGAAGTTATCTTCAGTTCCGGATATCGTGCAATTGGTTTGATTACATTTGAGCTGAAAGATCAGAAACTTGAAATCTCAAAGGATTTTATAAGCTCGATGTCAGAACTTTTTCCAAACGATCCTTTGCCCGATTTGTTTGTACCAGGCAGGTCGTCTAATACATCTGTAACTTACCAGCCATTGCTTGTAGAGGTGGTATATCCAAGCTGGACCCTTTTTGTTCTTGGGGTATTTTTGTTGATAATTCTTGGCGGTATTATTGCTGGAGTGATATTACTGCGACGGGAAAAAATTTTCCAAGTCTCGGTTGATGGTGTACAGAAAAATTATGGTTTAAGACCCTTTGGTCAGGTTGTAATTAAAAATCATATAGGTGAAAGAATTGGTTTGCTTAAAAAGGGTTTAGGAAAGCCGGTTTCTGTTTTGGATAAGGGAAAGAATTACAACGTGCGCATAATGTAAGTGGGCTTTTTAAATAAATTCAAAAATACTTTACCATGGAAGATAAAAATACATCAACACTTCCTCCTGTACAATCTTCGTCAGACAATTCGCAGTCAGGAAGCATTCAACAGATATCAGGTGGGCCAGAAATAGTGCTTGGCCCATCATCAAAAGATATTATGATTGGTTTTGGTTTGTTGCTGTTGCTGACGTTACTGTTTTTCTTTATTCAGAGTGCTTTTGTCAAATACCTAGTTGGGGAACCTCTCAAAAGATCGCCAAACAATGCAGGATTGGCAGGTTGGGGTTTGTTTGGAGGTCTATTTTTTGCCGCTACTCTCGGTTGTATCGCGTTGTTCGGAAAAATTTTATTAACAGCAATGATTATCGTTCCACTGACACTCTTTTCTCTTATTTGTTTTGTCCTTGCGATTGTGTTGGCATTAAAAAAATAAATCAATTGATTGAACCCTTGTTGGAGATCTAAATATGTCAGAAGAGATAAGAGCAGGTAAAAAAACCGAAGTTACCCTTACAGAAGTAGTTCCTACGCTGTTTATTGCATTAGGTGGTACCGGTGCTCAGGTTTTATTCCGGATTCGCAGGCGTATTTTGAATACGTTGTGGGGATCGGGTACCGGAACGACAGTTCGCCTTGAGAACCTTACGGAGTTTCCCTTTGCTGAATTTCTTCAGATTGATTTGAGTGCGTTCGAAACAGAACAAGGGAAGGCAGAAAAAAGTGATATCTTAGCTAATAAAGTACGTTTCAAAGAGTCGGAAAGGCTGGTTAAAAAACTTGATCTAAACAGTTACATAAAAAGTGAGGAGGCTCTCGATTGTTATCCATTGATCAAAGAGTGGTTTCCGCTTTCCAGAAAAACTATAAATGAACTTAATATTGATCCTGAAAAAGGTGCGGGGCAGATACGTTCGATTTCAAGACTATATTTCTTTGATAAGTATCAGGAAATAAAAGGCGCAATTCGAACTAAAGCTGATTCGTTGCTGGACAATGTTAAATCAGGTATGGCACAAAAGCGGTTAGGACTGAATGTACAGACTGGAGCCCTAAAAATAGTTGTAGTTGCTTCTACTGCAGGAGGTACAGGTTCGGGGAGTTTTCTTGATTTAGGATATCTTTCAGCCTTGATTGGTAAAGCTGTAGCAAATCAGGGAGTGACAACTAATCTTGTCCTCATGCTGCCTTCAGGATTTAAGGGGGCGGGCTTGACAAGGACAGAAGCAAATACTTATGCAGCTCTGATGGAACTAGAGACCTGTATGCGTCAGGGATCGCGTTTCATAAAACAATGGGCACTTGGCGAAATACCTCGTGATATGCCGAATTCACCATACAGTGATGTATACCTTATTGATACAGGAAACCTTGCTGGCGCAAAAACTGGTGAAATAACGGATCTTTATGACATGGTCGCTGACACCCTGTTTGAGGATTATTCGACTTCAGTTTTTGCAAATCGAAAACGGTCGGTTTCTGTTAACCAGAGTCAGTATAAAATTGTTCCGTATGAGATGTTATTGCCAAGAGAAACATACGGAGATATGAGTATTACTTTTTCAAGAGCATACTCATCATTTGGTCAGGCAATCATTGATACTCATCTTGAGCAGAAAAAGAATGTAATACTGTTTCGTCAAGTAAACGGAATGCTTAAGGCATTTTTTGGAGTAGCTCTTGATGATTCTAAAAGCAATATTCCAACCGATGGAGAGCGGGATGAGTTGATGGCAAGTCGGATGCATCTCGGTGTAGATAATGAAATCATTGGATATGATTTTGCTGCTAAAAGCGATCTTTATAAAAAGGGTATTGAGCGGACAACTTATCCGATGGTTACTGAACTTCTGAGAGTGAATGGAATCTCCAAGCTGGATGATATTGAAAAGAGGATTGTTGACCGGTTTGAAGAAATCCGCACAAGCGGCAATTACAAGGAATGGCCGGGGAAAATTGCTGAAGCTATTAATAATGTCAACCACGATACCTTCAAGGCCGTTGAATCTGGCAGTGGTCTGCATGAAGATGCAATCAGGAGACGCCGCAATGAATTGATAGCAGAATTGCTGGATCCAAACCGGGATCATGGTTTGATAAAGGCTCTCTGGATGCGGGTTGATAATAAAGAGCGAGGTGGTCTAGACTATACGATTGAATTAATTATTCGTCTTAAAGACAGGCTTGAAAATGCCAACACAGGACTTGTCCAAATTCTGGAAGAAAATGCCAAGTGGTTCTCTGATCTTTCAGGTTTTTTACGAAATGAAGAAACTGCACAATTACAGGAGCATCTTCTTCAGGCAATTGGAAAATTATTTTCCTCTCAATCGTTGTCTGAGTTAAAACTCAAGCAGATTTCTGAGGCAGTAAAGTTGTATGTTCGTTATCACTTATATGCAGCAGCAAGTCGGGAAGCGGCCAAACTTGTTCAAAATCTCTCTGAGGCATTAGGTAAGCAGCAGGGAACTGATGCAGACGGTAACCCCATTTGGAGTGGGTTTATCGGTGAACTGGAAAAGGGCCGAAATCTTGTTAAGGAAATCATTTACGATGCGGAAGATCAGATTGCACTCACCATTGAGGCGATGAAGCAGGGGCATGCCATGTATTTTGTTTTGCCTGCGCCGAAGAGCAGAATTGATGAGTTGGAACTTCTTCCTCCATCACAGGCCAGGCAATGGGCTGAAGAAGCTTTTGAAGATTTCGGCGGCACGCAGCAGTTGTTTAAAATGTTGCATGAAGAGGAGGGGCGCGCTGAACTCCTTGGCAAATTGCGTAACCGTGCTCTTAATCTTATAGGAGGCGATACGCAGATTGATGAAGAGAATCCCCTCTTTGCGGCACTTGATCAGCATTCAAATCTCTCCTTGTTGTTCTCTGACTTTCTTCAGCGTGCAATGCCTTGGGTATCTGCAAAACTGGAAGGCTACCTTAAGCCCCAGAATCCCAATGATCAATACAAGTGTTTTATTGGTGTCAAAGATGCCGATAAATTTAAAGAGAAATATGGAGCATTGCTTTTGAATCGTTTGCCGGCAATGACTATGATGACTCAAAAGGAAGTGGGGTTTGTAGAAATTGATGCTCCTGGAAAGCTCATTTGCTATACGGAATTATCTGGACTTCCGTTGCCATCAATCAAGGCTTTGGATCAGTGGTATGTCAGTTATCGCAGTGAAGATAGAATACCAGTGCATACCCATCGTATTACTAGTACTTTTGTTCATGCAAGGGAACTGACATTAGACGAGTTGGCTTCCCGTGCTGAAGATTTTAAATTATTTATACTTGCGGTGGTATTAGGTGTGCTCAAAAGAACTGAAAATGGTATGGATGCTGGGCTTTACAGTGTTACAAAGCGCGGAAGAACACAGTCAATTGGAGATGAGAGAAAGCTTCGATTGGTTGGAATACCTGATGCATATCGTTCGATTATTTCTGAGCAGGTTTATGCTGATATAGAACGGCTTGCTATGCCGGAACAGTTGGCGATGTTGGTCGCGCTACTTGATTATTATGCGGCCTCAGTCTATCCTGTTGCGACAATAAGAAGCGATCAGACAGATATTGATAGAAAACAGTTTCCAACATTAATCTGTGAGAAACTGGTTGAGGAATGGAGTCGGAGACTGGTGCTGAAAGCAGGAGAAGGAACTGCAGCAGCCCTTCGACGTCAGGCTGGTATTATGATGCGTGATTGTTCTATGGAAATTCCTGGATCAGTTTCTGATGCTTACCCATACGAGGTAAATGAAAAAGAGATTTATTCAAAACGGTTTTTGAGACAAGATGTACTGCAGCCGGGTTGGACTTTTGAACTTAAACAGGGTAACATGTCCGCAGTGCCTTTTGCCGTATCGCCATCTATTAATTCAACAGCGATATCTTTTCATGTCGCTATTGATGGGAAGTCAACAGGGCCGTATGGAGAAATGAAAATTAAGGAAATGGTTGATTCAGGGTTGTTGACAAGAGAAACAAAGGTATGGAAAAAAGGAATGACTGGCTGGCTACAGGCCGAACAGGTTATCGAACTGATTGGCCTATTTGATCTACCGCCTTCGCTTGATGATGAACCGCCACCGATTGACTGATATGTTTGAATTGAAGAGCCCAACTGATTATTCTGTCTATTTAACGATCATCCGCACATTAACTGAAGCAATGTTATTCATCGGGGCATCTCAAAATAATATGACATAAGAAGATCTCGCTGATTTTTATATTCGCTAAAATAATGAATTATCCAATTATTTGTCGGCATTGTAATCATAACCTGTTTGGGCCTGTAAAATATTGTCCTTTTTGTGGAATTGAATTGTCTCCAGTTATAGAAATAATTAATGCTGCAAAAACCTATATAAACCCTATCGTAACTGAAAATAATAAAAAAGAAAAAGTTATTGATGTAGTCGAAAGTACTTTTTCTTCAGATATTGATAATGATAAATTCATCAATGATACTAACTCATCAGATGCTATTGAGGCGGAACAGGTTGAGATAATACAAGAAGAGCTGAAGATAAATTGGAATGGCATTGAAGGGAATGAAAATAATAAGATTGGGAATGATAAAGTAAATCTTAAAAATATACTGTTAGTTGCAATAAGTGTTATTTTGATCCTTACAGGAGTTGTTTATTTATTTATTCCGAAGAAAAAAAATCAGACAGATGTTGCAATTCAGGGTAATAGTGCGCCAGTTGTGGTAAAATCATTGCCATCTATTGCAACAAACAACCATAGTCAACAGAAAAATAATACTGTAACAACGAATAAACTGAAAGTTACACTCTCGGATCATCCTCAAAAAAAAGGCGCAACAGATGCTGGAAATAAAAAAGATATCATTGTTAATTTCACTCCAATGATTTTCGATGCCCATAAACGCCCAATCGCTTCTATAAAAAGTGGGGAAGCGGTCTCATTGGGAATGAGATATGAACTTCTTATTCCTAAAGACAGCCGAAATCAGCAGCGCAATGTAGTTGAATATAATACACTTATTGCATCAAATGGTCATCGCATCGATTACCCTGGATTAAGAAGAGAGAGTATTCGTTCCAGAGGGGGAACCGAAGCCGTTATTTCTATTACCATACCGAAAGGATTAGTTGCCGGTCAATATACACATTATGCATCCCTGACGGTTGATGGTCGGACGTATGAAAAATCGCAGCTGATATTTATAAAAGATGACGCAAAATCCCAAGTTAATCAGCAGGAGGTTTCCAGTTATCTTCAGGATGGAATTCGTTACTATGAATCAGGAAAATATGAACTTTCAATTGAAAAAATGAAGGAAGTTCTTAAACGGGATAGAAGCAATAATCGAGCTTCACAATACATTAATATGGCTCGGAATAAACTTGACGAAATTGATCAAGTGTTTCAAAATGCTCCAGTTGGCCCTCCAAGGTAATGCGTGGTATTTTGCTTTTGTCAACAGTAATGGATGTGTGTTCCGTACCTCTGTTAAGGATATTTTTTTATTTGTTTTAACGTAATTATTAATCTTAAACTGGAAGAAAGCTGATGAATGTGCTCAAAGTAACACCCCTTGTTATCACCATGGTCACGTATTTCGCACAGGTTGCACGTGCGGCATCTGATGATGCTCAGGCAGCTGGGGGATGCGCTGCCTGTAGCGGAGGAATATTTATAATGATGATCTTACCGATCATTATTCAAGTCGCAATACTTGCGTGGGTCGTAAAGGACTCTCGTGCTCGGGGAATTGAAAGCCCTTTGGGTTGGATGGCGTTTGTTTTTCTTGTGCCGTTGATTGGTATTTTAGTTTACCTGTTTTCTCGTCCTCCGATCAAGGCAAAATAGCACACTGTGTTTTTGAGGATTAGTTATTACTTAAATGCGTAAATATTGGTTTAGATTTATTCCATTTGTTTGGATGATAAGCTTGAGTGGGTGTTTTTTGTTCGATCTCCACTCTCCTCCTGCACAGCAGATTTGCGGCCGACTGTATGTATTTGTTGTCGAACGGTACCAGCAGTTTGGACGGCCAATTCTTCATGGTCATGTTGTCTGTCGTTTTCAGCCAAGTTGTTCAATTTACTCGATCATTTCTACTAAAAGGTATGGTTTAGTCCAAGGACTGTTTCTTACGTATAATCGCTTGTTTCGCTGTAGGGAAAGTGTTCCTGTCGGAACCTGTGATCCAGTTCCGGGTGCCCTCCATTGAGGCTTTCTATTATGAAGCAATGGCTCTTAAATAATTTTAAAATATGCATCTGCAGGATCGCGGTTTTGAACTTGTAGTTTTTGATTTCTTTAAAAAGGCTGTGACCGACTCTGTCGGAAAAGGGTCTGTTGCGATCCACTATTTGAAGGAATTTGTTACATCACTACACCGGATCTCGGAATCAGGTATGTGCCTTTGCCCGACAGGCCTGGTCACTTGAACTACTGAACACTTTCTTTGGCGGTAATCGGTTCATTGAAAAAATCATCCAGTCAAAATTGGATGGTATATTTCTTAAGGTACTGGATCAGAATGAACGATCCTTGGTTGGTCATTCTGGACGACATCGGTCTACAGTCGCCTGACATCACCATGCGAATAGTTCTTTTGCAGATCAGTGAAGATCGGTATGGTAAACAGGCAATTATCATCACTTCTCCATTGCCGGTCTGAAAATATTATGACGTAATAAATTATTCGACTTTGCCTGATGATCTTATGGATCGACTGACCCCAAATGTGCATCGGATTGAGCTTGATGGGTAGATGATG
>SESG01010620.1_pt1 | contig 11279 bp, 6 predicted proteins | sample 3171421 | NCBI WGS metagenome assembly SESG01 (sample SAMN10866946, study PRJNA518727) | freshwater metagenome | biome: subpolar coniferous forest; feature: holomictic lake; material: water; isolation source: holomictic Lake 227, 6 m and 8 m depth | place: Canada: near Kenora, Ontario | collected... | reverse complement strand
CAATTTGCAGTTACTTTTGCTGTATCTTATGTTGTAGGAAGAATTTTTGCAGTTGATTCAACAGCTAATCAATCAATTGACAATGGTGTACGTCAACAAGTACCGCCATCCACAACTAATAGCATTCCAATTGTTTATGGTGATGCTTATCTTGGCGGCACATTTGTAGATGCTGTTTTATCAGAAAATCAAAAATGTATGTACTATGTGCTGGCAATTTCCAGCATAAGTCCAAATGGACAATTTACGTTTTATCCAATTGAAGATATAAACGCTGGATTTTTTGTTGTTAATACACGATACCAAATTACAAGTGTAGGAACTACAGACTTTACATTGATTGGCGCATCATCTAATACAGTCGGTACATGGTTTATTGCTACGGGTGCTGGATCAGGTACGGGTGTAGCATCAAAAGGAAGTATGTACTATGGTGATCGTGTCATTGAATTTGATGCAACCGATAGATCAAAAGTAATTAGTTTGTCAGATGGCGCTGGAAATGTAGATACAAAAATTAATGGACAGCTTTACATTGGTTTTTACACATCAACCGATGATGGTGTAATTACTAGTGTTAATTGGTACTCACCAAATACTGTAATGGGAACATCATCACCGGGCGGCAATCCTGTTGCGGCGGCTAATATATGGACAGGTACTCGCCAAATGAATGGATTGGCGTTTGCAATTGTTAAGTTAATTTATTCACAAGAAGCTGGAACAACTCAACTTCAACCAATTACATTTAGAGTTGGGCATACGTTAAACAATACTTATGTTGCAAAACCTGGAGATGTTTGGTTTGATTACATAGGTAATGAAACTTATGGTGGCGGGATGTTAAACACATCTATGCCTACAACATTTGCTGGTTCTTTTGTAGTTGGAGAAACTTATAAAATTGCAAGCCTTGGGACAACAAGTTTTACATTAATTGGTGCAATCAGTAATTCTGTTGGCGTATGGTTTGTTGCTACTGGCGCCGGCTCTGGAACAGGAGCAGCAATCCTGTCAACTATGATTGATTATTCATCTGCTGTAGCATTGAATTCTTATTCAGAATCTTTGATTTCATACACTCCAAGCACGGGTGGAACTGCCAATCAACAAAGGTATCGTATTAATGGTGTACTAGATACAGGACAAAATGTATTGTCTAACATTGATCGCATCATGTCCGCTTGCGATAGTTGGAATCAGTACAACGCTGCTTCTGGTAAGTGGTCAATTGTTATCAATCGTGATGCAAGTTCTACGTTTTCATTTGATGATTCTAATGTCATTGGTGAAATTAAAACATCATTGACTGATATTTCCAATTCTATAAATCAAGTAGAAGCAAATTTCCCCAACAAATTAAATAGAGATCAACGTGATGTGGTGTATCTTGAAACACCATCAGGCTTACTTTATCCAAATGAGCCTATTAATAAATATTCATGCAGTCTTGATTTGGTTAACAATTCGGTGCAAGCTACATATCTTGCAAACCGAATGTTGGAACAAGCGCGTGAAGATTTGTTGGTGACAATTTCTGCGGCATATCCGTCAATTCAAGTAGATGCCGGTGATGTTGTAACGCTTACCAATGTAGCTTATGGATGGGACAATAAATTATTTAGAGTAATGAAAGTAAGTGAAATATCACTTCCTGATGGCAATCTTGGTGCATCACTTGATTTAAACGAATACAACGCTGCGGTTTATTCTGATGCATCAATTACTGCATTTTCACCAACACCTAATAGCAATTTAGCATCTGTACAATATTTTTCTAGTTTAAATGCGCCTACAATTTTGGCATCACGCCCAGCTGCAACTATTCCAAGTTTTGATATACAAGTAACCACACCAGCAATTGGACGGGTTACAGGAATTAATTTGTTTTATGCAATTGTTGCAAGCCCAACAACAAGTGATTGGTTTTTCTTAGACAAGTTTGTTGCGCCTACTAGTGCAGGGTTGGCTAACAGCACAAACTTTGGTTTTTTAAATGAAAGTTTGCCGGCAGCGACTTATTACTTTGGCGTTGTTGTATTTAATGAAATTGGACAAAGTGCCATTAGCGGAGCAAGCGCATCGTTTGTATGGTTGCCAACCGGAACCGCTGGATCGCAAACGGCACAGGTTTATTTGTATCAATGGGCTGCAAGCACTCCATCAGGACCAACTGGAACATCAACATGGACATGGGCAACGGCAACTAATTCAGCATATACAGGCGGCGGTGGGTGGAGTGTTACGATACCAACTAATCCCGGCACTGCGGGATGGAATCTTTATCAAGCAGCGCAAGGAATTACCGCGCCAGCAAGCACAACAACAACGACAGTTTCGTGGACAGGTGCATCAATATCTTCTATTGCCCAAAATGGCGCTACGGGGCCAACAGGGCCAACGGGGCCAGCAGGATCGCCTGGATCAAATGGAACCAGGACTGCTGTACTTGATTTATATCAATGGGCATCAAGTGCGCCAACAACATATCCTTCTGGCACATCAACATACACATGGGCAACTGCTCAATTTACTAATCCGGCAACATTAAATGGATGGACTCAAACTCCAGGTTCTGGCAGTACTGGACAAACGTTATATAACATTAATCAAGTATATGCAGATACAGGAACTTCGGCGACTAGTACTGTTACATGGACTTCAACAAGTTATATAACAATTGGAGTTTACGGACAAAATGGAATTAATGGCGCTAGAACTGCTGTATTAGAAGTTTATCAATGGGCGGCAACAGCACCTACTGCATTTCCAAGTGGAACTAGTACTTATACATGGGCAACAGGTGTATTTACTGCGCCAGCAACTTTAAACGGTTGGTCATTGTTGCCGGGCGCTACAACACCGGGATATACATTGTGGGCTTGCGAAACAACTTACAGCGATAACAATACAACAGCAACAAGTTCAATTACTTGGTCTGCAAGTGTGGCTTATGCTATTGGCGCTGCTGGATCAAATGGAACTAATGGAACCAATGGAACTAATGGAACTAATGGAACTAAATCCATAACAGTAAATGCATTTCGCTGGTCAAACAGCGGCGCAGGAACATATGCACAAGCGTTTACTTATACATGGAGTAGCGGAGCAATTAGTGCATTCCCATCAGGATGGACATCTGCGGCATCAACGTCCCCAGGCTCTGGATATACGTTGTACATGATTTCATTGGTGATAACTGATACAGCTACAGCAACCACAACAAGTACCAATTGGAGTGGCGCTACAACAGGAAGCATTGGTTATACGCAAGATGGCAGCATTGGGCCACAAGGCGATAGCGCAAGGCTTGCATACACCAAAAGCACAATTGCGTCACCAGCGGGTACTACAACCAGTACAGGCACAAGTTCACTTCCAGCTACAGGATCATTTGGCTTAACTGGATCAACGTTTTCCACATCTCCTCCAGCTTTAACAGCATCAGGCGAATTTCTTTACCAAACAGATGGTATTTATGTTGTTGCAACAAATACCATTTCTTGGTCTACGCCTTACCTATCTAATCTAAAAGTAGGTTCGCTAGAAGCTATTTCTGCCAATCTTGGTGTAGTACAAATATCAACTGCTGGAAATTTATATTCTGGCAAATCAAGTTATGCGTCTACAACTGCTGGTTTCTTTTTAGGCAATGATTCTGGAACGCCTCGCCTTTCAATTGGTGATGCAACCAATTCAATGCAATGGACAGGCACAGCGTTAAACATTACAGGAAATATTACTGGCGCATCAAGTATTGATATTACAGGTTCGGCAAAATTTGGTGGTGCTGGAACAGGAGCAATTATTGGATTTCAAACTACAGCAGGATTATTTAATAATGGTTATGCTGCTGATTTTGGGCTTGTTGCATCAAGCAATAATGGTTCTGCATCTGCCATATATGGTTATCAAAATAATACATCAGGAACTTCTGGAACATTTTTAACATTTAATGGCAGCACTACTAATGGAGTAAGTCTTGGACTCCCTTATGCTGATATGACTTTAAGTAGTGGAAGAATCAAATTCTCCTATTACCCAACTCCAAGCACCGATCCAAATACATTAGATGCTTATGAAGAAGGAACATGGACTCCTACATTAACCAACTTTGGCACAACGTCAACTGTTAGCGGAACATACACAAAAATTGGTAAGGTAGTTACAATTTCATTGGTAATACAAGTATCTGCTGGCGGTTCAAGTGCGTCAATTACTAGATTTACTTTGCCATACAATGTAAGTGGATTAACCGCATTTAGCGTGTTTGTTCAAGGTATTACAGCGCAATCCTCCGGTGGATGGTATCAAGCATTGTGCGATGGAACAAATAGTGTTCAAGTATCTTATGTGCCTCTTGGAGCAAGCGGAAATTATTTTGCTGGAAGTCTTGTAAGCGGTTCACTTATGGTATTTTCCGGTTCTTATATTGCATCAGTTTAAAGGTTTAATATGGCAAATTACAATGAAACTTCTGTAGCGGGTAATATTTGGACACGATGCTCTAGCGTTCATATTGTCAATAATTATGGTGCAACGCCGCAAATTATATTTGGCGAACAACAATTAATTGAATTGGATAATTTGCCCTCAATGGCAACTAGCGGAGGAACAAGTTGTTCTGCTGTTTTTGATGCTGCTGCAAGTATTGCAATTCTTGATACAACGACAGGGAATCCAACGGGGCAGACAGTTACGCAACAAGAGTTGTACAACATCCTGTATAGTCTATACATAGCGACAGCCAAGGCACGGGACGCACAAAGTTCCCTAATGCCAACAAATTAAGATACAATAAAACAAGAATCGTAGCCCTGCGAGTGCGCGGGGAGCGTCATTACCCGAGGAAGGGGAACTATCTTGGCTATCTTTAACAAGAATACGTTAGAACAAGTTAGCGGTTTTTCTAACGAAATCATTGCCGGTGAGTTGGTATACAACCAAAAAACTTACTGGAATCTTGCGCTTACCAATGTCGTTGGAACTGCTGTCAATTTGACGGGTGCAACCATTGATGCATCTATCCTTCGCAGATCAGTTACCAACATTAAAGATACCCGCAATGGGTTGACGTTTGACATTGCAGATTACACAGTTTCAACTCCTAGTCCCATATCGCTAACCATTAGCAATCGCGTAGATGCTGCTGGCACGTTTACGATGTTGATTGATGAATCCACTTGGAGCGTTGCGTCTACTGACACGCAATTGGACATCAATGCTACGAATTGCGTTGGATTTAGCGGACGTTTAAAAATATCATTTGCTGCTTCCGGTACAACCCCTGCTGATGACAGCATTATTTTCTTGCTGTTTTTGGTGCGTTCAGATGGAGTAACCAACTAATGGCTAACATTGTTGCTAATGTCGTAGATGGCAATAACATCAATTTAACTGTTACGCCAACTGCAACGCAAATTGTCACCATTGATCGTGGCGTTGCTGGTCCACCGGGGCCATCTGGCGAAAGTTCAATTGGTGGTTACCCTGTCAGTTTGTCTAGTCCAAAAAACTTAGATGCTCTGATGTTTTTAGACAGCACTTGGACAAACATACCGCAAACAGAAATTTCTGATGGCGGCAATTTTTAAGGAGTCTTATTATGGCAAACACAATTCGCATTAAACGCCGCGCTAATGGTGGCGGCGCTGGCGCACCAACAACTTTAGCAAATGCAGAGTTGGCATTTAACGAACAAACAAATGTCTTGTATTACGGAACAGGCACAGGCGGTTCTGGTGGTTCAGCGACAAGCATTATTGCGATTGCTGGAAATGGCGCATTTGTAGATACGTCAACCAATCAAACAATTGGCGGCATAAAGACGTTTAGCAGCACGATTGCTGGCTCTGTAACCGGCAATGCTGCGACTGCAACCGCATTGGCTACGGGACGTACCATTGCTATTACTGGCGACTTGTCCTATACATCTCCATCGTTTGATGGTTCTGCTAACGTTACTGCTGCTGGTACGCTGGCAACTGTCAATAGCAATGTTGGCACATTTACCAAAATTACAGTAAACGGCAAAGGATTGGCAACTGCTGCTTCGCAAGCAAGCCTGTCTGATTTGTCTAGCCCTACCGCTTCGTTTAGCATGGGCAGTCAATTGTTGACTAACGTGCTTGATCCAGTAAGCGCACAAGATGCGGCAACAAAAAACTACGTTGACAATGTTGCTCAAGGATTGGTTGTAAAAGCACCATCACTTTGCGCTACAACTGTAAATATTACATTGTCAGGTACTCAAACAATTGATGGTATTGCTGTAGTTGCTGGTAATCGTGTATTGGTTAAAAATCAAACTACTGCATCACAAAACGGCATTTATGTTGTGTCTGCAAGCGCATGGACTCGCGCAACAGACATGGACACGTGGGCAGAAGTTCCAAGCGCGTTCACATTTGTTCAAACTGGAACTACACAAGCTGATAGCGGATGGGTTTGTACAAGTGATCCGGGCGGCACAATTGGCACTACTGCAATTACATGGTCGCAATTTAGTTCTGCTGGTTCTTATGTTGCTGGTACAGGACTAACTCTGACAGGCAATTCATTTAGCATTACCAATACTGCTGTTACTGCTGGTTCGTATGGTTCTGCATCGTCTGTTGGACAATTTACAGTCAACGCGCAAGGACAATTGACTGCTGCAAGCACAACGGCAATTGCAATTACAAACACGCAAGTTAGCGGACTTGGCACAATGTCTACGCAAGCAGCATCTAGCGTGGCAATTACTGGCGGTTCAATCACAAACTTGACTACGTTTGATGGAATTACGATTGACGGCGGCACGTTCTAATATTTTTTACCCTGCTATATAGCAACGAAAGGGATGCCACATGGCTAACGTAATCAAGCCCAAACGCACCAATACTGCGGGCAATACTCCAACCACATCTAACTTGACTTCGGGCGAGTTGGGTGTGAATATGGCAGATCAAAAAACGTACATTAACAATGGTACGGCGGTTGTTCAAATTGGTGCTGGTAATGTTTCTGGGCTTGGTGATGTAACGATTACTTCTCCAGCAACATCACAAACGCTTGTTTACAACTCAGGCACTAGTAAGTGGTCAAATGCAACGCTTGCTGCTGCTGGAGGTGGAACAGGACAAACAAGTTACGCTGTAGGCGATTTGCTTTACGCATCTACCACAACGGCATTATCTAAACTTGCTGACGTAGCAACTGGCAATGCAATTATTTCCGGTGGCGTTGGTGTTGCACCTAGCTATGGAAAAATTGGACTTACAACTCATGTAAGCGGGACATTGCCTGTAGCTAATGGTGGTACAAATTTAACTACTTATGCCGTGGGCGATATTGTTTATGCGTCTGCATCTACAACACTTTCATCATTGGCAGACGTTGCCACAGGAAACGCTTTAATTTCTGGAGGTGTTGGTGTTGCACCTAGTTACGGAAAGATTGGTTTAACAACGCACGTTAGTGGAACATTACCAGTAGCAAATGGAGGCACAAATGCTTCAGTTGCTGGAATTGCTGCATTTAACAATATCACAGGGTATACGGCGGCTGGAGCAACAGGAACAACAAGCACCAATCTTGTATTTTCAACAAGCCCAACATTGGTTACTCCAGTATTGGGAACGCCAACATCAGTAACTTTAACCAACGCAACTGGCTTGCCTTTATCTACTGGTGTAACTGGAACATTGCCTGTCGGTAATGGCGGTACTGGAATTACGACTACGCCGACAAACGGGCAGATTCCGATTGGCAATGGCACAAATTACACAGCGGCAACCATTACTGCTGGCACAGGCATCACAGTCACAAACGCATCAGGCGCTATCACCATTGCATCTACAGGCTCTGTATCTGCCGCCACCCCGACTGTTTTGGGTACTGTGTATGGTAAACAAACTACAAGTGGTGGAACTCCCTATTTAACCGCTTATGGTTATAACGCCGGCACTAATGTTACAGGCACATACAACACCGCTATTGGTTATGCTGCTTTAAATAGCACTACATCTGGAACGGACAATACTGCTGTGGGTGGTGCGGCACTTAGTTATAATAGTACTGGCTATTACAACACCGCAGTAGGGTCTAGTGCTTGTTTGCAAAATACAACCGGCGTAAGTATAGTGGCTCTTGGGTGGAGGGCGCTTTATGCAAACACAACTGGTTCTTCTAATAGTGCAGTTGGTTTTGCTGCGCTGAATTCAAATACAACAGGTTCTTCCAATACTGCTTTGGGCGAGTCTGCGCTTTATTCAAATACAACAAGCACAGGCAACACCGTTGTTGGTTATAACGCAGGGTATTCTGTAACAGGCGCTAGCAACACCTTAATTGGCTATGCCGCTGGAGCATCAGGCACAAACCTAACCACAGGGCAAAACAACATTATTATTGGCTACAACGCCGCTGCATCATCTGCCACAGTAAACAACGAAAACACTTGGGGCAATTCATCCTCAACTAGCAACAGGTTCTGGGGTGACTTTAAACCGGGTGGTTCGTCCGCTGGTACATCTGGTCAAGTGTTAACATCGGCTGGTGCTGGTGCTTCTCCTACTTGGGCAACACCAAGTGGTTCTGCTGCTACGCCAACTGCTTTGGGTACTGTGTATGGCAGCACCACAACAACAGCTACAAACGCCACTCTTTTTGGGTATCAAGCAGGTAATGCGTCAATAAGCGGATCATATGCCACTATGGTGGGTTATCGTGCTGGTCTTGCACTTACATCTGGCGCTCAAGCAACTGGATTTGGGTATTTAGCCCTTACTGCAAATACAACTGGATCATCAAACACGGCAATTGGTGCATTTAGTATTTATACAAATACAACAGGTGGATACAACACCGGACTTGCTGAAAGTTCTTTACAAAATAATACAACGGGTAATTACAACGTAGGTTTAGGTTATGCGGCGCTACAGTTAAATACCACAGCATCTAGCAACACCGCAGTTGGTTATCAAGCACTTAATGCGGCTACAACTGCTGGTTATAATACTGCTGTTGGCTATCAATCATTATTGGGTGCTACAACAGGAACCGGCGGTAATGCGGCGCTTGGCTATTACTCAGGTGCAGCAATAACAACTGGATATTACAATGTAGCAATTGGTTATTTAGTTGCTTCTGGTCTAACCACGGGGTCTAGTAATATTGCTATTGGGTATGACGCTGGAGTTTCTGGGTCTGCTAGTCTTTCAATATCTATAGGGCAAAGCGCCGGTAAAAGCACAACATATTCAGTAATTGGTATTGGAGCATATGCTCTTACATCACATACCACTGGGCAAGAAAACACTGCTATTGGTTATAGCGCTGGTTACTTAATAACCACGGGTATTGGAAATACCGCACTTGGTTATCAAGCACTCAATTCTGCAACAACTGCAAGTTATAACACAGCAGTTGGTGATGGCGCGTTAAAAACGGTTACAGGGGGAACTAATACTGCAATTGGATATGCGGCAGGGTACTCAGTTACAACAGGCACGGATAATGTACTAATAGGTAATCAAGCGGGAACTGCTAGTAACGCAATCACAACTGGTGCTAATAATATTGTCATTGGCGCTGGCGCTGTATCATCATCTGCCACAGTAAGCAACGAGGTTACTCTGGGTAACACCAGTATGACATCCACGCGCCTGTACGGTATGGTGGCGTTTAACATGGCGGTGTTTGAGCAGGCTACGATCTCTGCCACAGCCGCTACGGGTACGATCAACTACAATGCACAGACCCAATCGGTGCTGTACTACACCAGCAATGCTTCGGCAAACTGGACGCTGAACATCCGCGCATCCTCTGGCACTTCGCTCAATACGGCTATGGCTACGGGGCAGTCGATGACTGTGGCGTTCTTGGTGACCAATGGTGGAACGGCGTACTACCAATCTGCTTTGACAGTAGATGGAACATCAGTAACACCCAAGTGGCAAGGCGGCACAGCCCCATCGTCAGGTAACGCAAGTTCGGTGGACATCTATGTCATTACCATCATCAAGACAGGCTCGGCTGCGTTCTCAGCATTCGCATCACAAACCAAGTTTGCATAAGGATTAAAAATGCCAATAGTTGGATCATTAGGCGTTGCCTCTGCAAGAGGTTTTGGGGAATTTCTTACTAACCCGTTAATTGGCCCTATTGGACAACAAGCCTATACAACTTCCGGAACATTTTCTTGGGTTTGCCCAACAGGAGTAACCTCAGTTAGCGTTGTCGCTATTGGCGGCGCTACTCCACCAAATAGTTCTTTTGGTGGTGGTGGTGGTGGCGGGGGATTGGGATACACAAACAACATTGCCGTGACCCCCGGAAACTCATACACCGTTGTGGTTGGTGCAGCAAGTTCTAACCCAAATACTGCCGCAGGAGATAGTTATTTTATAAGTACCGCAACCGTAAAAGGCGGGGGCGCATCCAATTATTACACGGGTGGAACGTATTCTGGAACTGGCGGCGGTAATGGAGGCGGCGGCGGTAGCAATTTTGGTTCGGGTGGTGGAGGCGCTGGTGGATACTCTGGTGATGGCGGCGGTGGTGGCTCTGTTGGTACTAATGGAGTAACTGGCGCTGGTGGCGGTGGTGGTGGCGGTGGTGGTGGTGTTGCGCAAGATCAATTTATTCCCGGTGTTGGCTATGGTTACATATATGGCCCCGGCGGCGGTGGTGGTGGAGTTGGCATTCTTGGGCAGGATGCAAATGGAACAGGCGGTGCTGGTGGTGGTAGTGGCATTACACAAGCACCGGGGGTTGGCGGTGGGGGCGGTAGCGGCGGCAGTAGCGGCGGCAGTCCTTCAAGTAGCACATCCGCAGGCGGCAATGGCGGCGCTTATGGCGCAGGCGCAGGGCCGGGATCGGGCGGCGGGGGAACTGGATACACTTTTGTAACAAGTGCCGCTGGCACACCTTCTGGTGGTGCTGTGCGTATTATTTGGGGTACACCAAGAACATTTCCCTCAACAAACACAGGCAATTTATAAGGACAAATTAAATGACAATGTTTATTCAAATAAAAGATGGCGTTCCTGTGGGAAATGCTGTTGTTGAAGAAAATTTAAGAGCAATTTTTCCACAACATAATTTTCCTTCTTTGTTTACCCCAAACGATGTTGAACCATTTGGTTTTGGCATATATGAATTTACGCAAATTCCAGAAGTTAAATACCCATACCAGTTAATTGAAGTTGATCCTACTTTGAGTCAAAACGGCATTTGGTATCAATGTTGGTCGCAAGTAGAAATGACTCAAGATGAAAAAAATCAAGCAACAATTA
>SESG01025721.1_pt1 | contig 11286 bp, 26 predicted proteins | sample 3171421 | NCBI WGS metagenome assembly SESG01 (sample SAMN10866946, study PRJNA518727) | freshwater metagenome | biome: subpolar coniferous forest; feature: holomictic lake; material: water; isolation source: holomictic Lake 227, 6 m and 8 m depth | place: Canada: near Kenora, Ontario | collected... | reverse complement strand
CATCGGGCGGGGTCTGGCGCGTTGCGACAAATATTACTCTTACAGGCGGAATCATATTTAGCAGCGCGACGTTTACAAACGCAAGCGTTTCGGCCCCGGCTGAAACCAATTATTGGTCAACCAACGTAACGACTAACGTAACGAGCGAGGTTTTATCTGAAACGATAATGAGCGTCCGCGCGGCCAGTTCTAACGAAGCGTCTGCAATTGAAGTTTATCCGATGAGGCAGGGGCAAGGCTGGATGAAACAAACAAATCCAAACATTAAATGGATGTGCCTTTTGTCGAACGGGCGGGGCTGGTACACGACCCCCGCCGGGGATCCATTGTGGTTTAATTGTTTGGTTGAATGGGTGGAAAGAATTCCAGAAAACGGGGTGCGCTGATGGATGAGAGATCAAAAGCTTGGTGGTCAGATTTTTTTAACGCGCTTCCCGGCGAAACGAAGGAAGCGACTATTGCTCTAGCGGACACAATCGGGGTGAGCCTTGGCGAAATTGTCCAGCCAACGGCGAGCGCGGTTTCAAGGCCTATTTTTGCCGTCGCGGCGGTATTGGCCGGGGCGGGGGTCCTTGCGTTTGTTTTTCGGACAGAAATCAAACACTTCATGGCGAAATTTTAATGAGCGCTGAAAGCAACTATACGGAAATATTTCAAATGTTTATGTCCGGCGTCGGTACGCTGGGTTTGTACATTTTAAACAGCATGAGGGCCGATTTGAAAAAAACAGGCGAACGGCTTTCCTGTCACTTGGAAAATCGCGGACTGCATACAGTCTGCGGAAAGGAACACGAAGCATGAAAAACTGGAAAACTACAGCGGCGGGAGTTGCCGCTTTTTTGGCCGTGGTACTGGCGCAGGTTTCGGCAGCAATAGACAGCGACCCGGCAACGGCCGCAAATTGGCAGGCTTTAATTCCTGCCGCCATGGTGTGTTGGGGGCTGATTAAGGCAGCCGACGCAACAAAATGAACTGGCTAGGGATCGGCGCGGCGGTTGCCGCCGTGCTGGTTGCTCTTATAGGGCTGCTTCTTGACCGGCGCGACAAACGAAAGGCCTTGGAACGTGAAATTAAAACTATTCCTGACAATCCCGACGGCGTTGCTCGTTTTCGTCAGCGGGTGTTCGACGCAAAAGCCTACCGCGACTTTCAACCGCCTGGCGGTGTATGAAGTCGCGCCCGAGGGGGCTTGGATTGCCGATGTTATTTATGATGCGAACCCGCCGAAAGGCGAAATGAGGCGCACGGGGCCGATGTGGCTGCCGCCCGGCGTAATGATAGGGGCTTTGGAATGAAAAAACGGATTATCATTTTTATGTTTTTTGCCGCGCTGTCAGCATTCGGACAAAGCGGCCTTTATAATCCCGTGTCAAAAAAAGACCTGCAAAGGTTAGGCGTTGGAATGGCCGGAAACTCCGCGCTTTCTGATGTGAACGGAAATGTTTCGATCGGTTCCGGCGCGGGCGGTGTAAATGGTTATGAGGACTTGGGAGAAGCTATTTGCGACCCTTACTTAGGAAGCTGTTTGGTTTTTGGGGCGTCTGCCGCGCGTTCAGCCGCAATGAATGAAAGTGTTATTCTCGGGGTGAACGCCGGTCTTGGTGCGGGTTGGGGGTATTTATCGGAATGGAGCGAGCGGCCGGCTGGGAATTTGTTTGTGGGTACGGGCGCCGGGCGCGGATCGCAGGTTACCTCCTCAACTTTAATCGGAAAAGGCGCGGGGTGGGGTTCTAGTGGATCGTTCTTGCTGATACTAAATCAATTCACTTCAGATGAAGAAGCGATGACTTCGACGCAAACAGATTCGCCATTTTATTTTGATGCAAGTGATGGGCGCCTATTGCTTGGACGTCCCAGCGGAACGCTTGACGTTCGCGGGGCAAACATTGCAAGCGCTTTTATTATTACCGGGCTTGTTCAAGAGGTGAGCGGCAGCGGGTACGTAACAAACATTATTTTACAAGGTATGAACGGAAAGGTTATTCAATGAAAAAGATTCTATGTGCAGTCGTTTTTTTTGCTGGGTTTTTACTTGCTGAAATTTTGGTGCCTGTCGGCGCGACAATGGAAGCAACCGTTAAAACTTCCGTGCCGGTTTCTGAAATCAAAATAACGCGGCTAGTTTGCGAGCTGTCGAATTCGGTCCCATCCTATGCGGTGACATTTTGTTTGATCGGAACGGACGGCGGACGGGTGGCAAAAACAATTCGCGTAAACAACGAACAGGCCGCCGCAATGATGTATTCGGCTGGATACAGCCTGACGAACGTAATTTCCGCTGCAATGTCAGCCGTTCAATGCGCCGTTAACAGTCAGTTTGTAGGGCAATAATTTAACACCGCGTCCGGGCGTCGCGTCGGCAACCGGAAATCGGGAAATGGACGTTAGATCGTCCCGGGCGCAGGTGTGTTTTGGAGTCGAAAACATTAAATACTTAAAAAGCGAAGTTCCGAAGGGTGGAAAAAATGAATTTTTTTTCAATTATTTTTTCAGGCTGTTTTCCGGGTGCGGTTTTCAAAAACCGATGTTTTTTCAGGGGTTTTTATTTAACGTCGCATAATATATCTGATGACGGCACGGTGCGTTTCCCGTGTTGGCACTAAAAAGATTTGACGGGGTTTATAAAATTCGTATGGTGTTGGCAGTTTGATAGCACGGAGGGAAGAAAGTGGTTGCGAAAAAAACAGAAAAGCGGGAATCTCACCGCATGGCCATAGCAGAAAAAAATATCCGCGTAAACGTCACGCTTTCACGAAAAGAAAACGAGATGTTAAAACGGGTTGCAAAGCTAGATGGCCGCTCTGTCTCGAATTATCTTCGATTCGCAGCCCTAAAAGACGCTGAATCGCGTGACGCGAAGTAGGCGTTTTTTTTGTTCCTAAAGTGCCGTCACCGTGACAGAACGAACAGCCAAAAACAGGGAGCAGGGCAATGGAACATCTCGCAAAAATCGCATACGAAGCGGCACTAACAACGCTTAAATTTCAAGAGCAAGGCGCAGTCAGTCACCCGGACTTTGACAATCTGCCGCAAGAACAAAAAAACCAATGGTTTTCCGCTGCTTATGCGGTCAGGCAGGAAGTTGTTAATTCGCTGAAAATTCTCTGGAACTAACCAAACCAAAAACAGGGGGAACTGGCATGAAAAAACTAATCATCATACTGGCGGCGGCGTGTTTGCTGTCCGGCTGCATTGAAACCAGCGACGGCGAGCGAGCCGGGATAATTACCAAACTCTCAAAGAAGGGCGTGTTCTGGAAAACATGGGAGGGCGAGCTTCACTACGCCGGGCAGAACGGAACTATTGCCGCCGATTCGTGGACATTCTCTATGGATTCGGAGTCCAAACGAGGAGAAAACGTCGATGCGTTGGCCGCGCTGTTGTTGGCTGCTCAGAAGGCCGGAACTCGCGTTAAGATCAGCTACAAAGAAGAGCTTTTCCAAGCCCCGTGGCGGGGTTGTACCGGCTACTTTGTTCAGTCTGTCGAGGATGTGAAATGACAGTCTGCGCCTACTGCGAAGAGTCCTGCTGTACGATGTCTGTAACTGGAAGTTCCAGCCTTAAAACATCGTACTTGTACGGGCGTTCGTTTCTGGCGTGCTTCTGCATTAGGTATTTCGATGCGTGTTTATGCGTATGGTATGGGTTGCAAACGATAAAATCTCTGTACCGAAGTATCCGCTCGCGGTCAAATTCAATTTCGCGCTCTATGCGCTGTTTTTCTCTATCTGCTTCGCGCTCCTTACGCCTAGCGATTCGGTCAAGACACTTCCAGCCCCATAGCGTGAGGCTTAACAACACACCGGCCACAACGCCGGAAATAATGCTTTCCCAAACATTATTCCAATCCATTTTCCACCCCCTGTTTCCTGTCCTGTCCGGGTTCTTTCCTGTCCCCGACTCTACAGGGGCAGGGCGGTGGTTCCAATCGGTAACTTATGGCAACTGAACTTCATATACGCCTTACAGCGGCGCAGGTTGAGGAAATGCGGGCGGGCCGTCTTGTGATCGACGTGGACAATCCGATGCCTGCCGAAGTCACCACGTCGCAGATCAGCGAAGCGACCGGGCAGATCGTACGGGAAATTCCCAAAGGCAAAAACAATTTCCGTCCTGCCGGAACGTGCTGCGACTGCTCCGGCTACAAACGCCAGCGCGGGGCCAACTGCTTCCGCTGTACACGCAAGACCTTCAAAGGTGACTGCTACCTATTCGCCGCGCTCGCTCGCACTTGCGACCTTTTTGAACCAAAAAACAGGGAGAAAAAATGACACTCATCGGAGGGATTCTGATTGGCTGCGCTATCGGGTATTTCATCGGCGGCGCACTCATGCGCGAACAGATCAAAGCGCGGCTTTGCTCTGGTGTTTCGCGCTCCGCTTGGAAAGAAATTTTTAACGTGCTTTGCCGGGGTGAAGAATGAAGTCGGCAGCACTCGAAAGCGTCAAATTTAAGAAGCTGAAACGCCGCCTGAATCTACCGAATTGGCAGGCCGTTGGACTGCTCGAAGCTCTTTGGCAGTTCACTTGTTCCAACTCTCCGCAGGGTGACATTGGCCGTCATTCAAATGAGGATATTTGCGCATCTTTGGAGTGGGGCGGCGATGCTGATGAACTGATTAAAACTTTGACAGAATGTGGCTGGCTGGACGTTCACGAGGAGTGCCGTTTAAGTGTCCATGATTGGCACGAACACGCTCCAAACTACGTCAAAGGCGGACTGGCGAAGGCTGGGAAATCGTTCATAGCTAAGGATGAAGCCAAGCTACCAGCTAAGGATGAAGCCAAGCTACAAGCCAAGGATGAGGCCAAGCTACAAGCCAAGGATGAAGCCAAGCATATACCCACCAAGTCTAACCAAGCCAAACCTAACCAAACCAAGTCCCTTGACCATGAAGAAGAGATCAAGGGTCAAGGGTTAAATTTTCTCATCCTTCACAAACCGGAAACAGCCCGGAAGGTGAAGCTCGAATCATTTGCCGACTTCGCAAAAAACGATGTCACCTCAATCGCCTGCACAATCTGCAACGAATTCAGCGGACCCGGCATGGGAGCGTTTTCAAAATGGCTGAAATCATACGCAAAAAATCAGGCCGAAAAATCCTTCCCGTCGCTTGGCGATAAAGTGGCCTGCAAATATGCGCGTGATTTGCTCTTTGAGTTTTGGAGCGAACTTAACGCCGGGGAAGAACCGAACAGCCGGGCCGCTGCTCTGCTTGCACGGTGCCGGAAAATTTTTGATGACCGAAAAACAGGAGGAAAATAATGACCACAGAAGCCACAGAAAAAAAACCATCAAACAGAATGAGATACGGCGAAAAGTGTCTGGTGTTCGAGGATGCAAAGCAGCGCGGCCACTTCCGCGAAGCCTACTTTCTGGCGTATTGCGGAACAAAAAAAAACAAGGTGACCAGAAACGGAAAAGAGAAAACTGTCACCATGTCGCTAGTGAATGTCAGCTACATTCACGGCGGGTTGGATGTTGTGGATCGGCGTAACGTCGAAAAAGTTTGAGGCAAAAAATACAAACAGACCTTTTTGACGTATGCGAACGGAAACACGGCGGCAACGCTCAAAGCGTCGCGGCGAACCGGAAGAACCTGCAACACCGCGCCGCCCAGCGTAAGGCGGTTTTTGACGCAATCTGCGAAGCTGGGAGCGACGGCCTGACTTGCCGCGAACTGGCAGAACGATGGGACGTTGGAATGAACTGCATCTCAGGCCGCTTCTCTGAATTAAAGGCGGCGGGATGGATTAAAAAAGTAAACGTCCGCGCCGGGTGCGGCGTATTTATGAAAGGGTGAAATTATGGCTGATGAACTGAATTTGGAGCAGTTGCCGGGGGAAGGCTTGGCAAAAACGGAGGAGGTGATCGGGGAGGTTTCAGGGGCCGCTGCACCGGCGCAGATCGGCGGCGCGGTGGATAAGTGGGGTGTGACGTTTAACCCGGAAATTCACAAGACCGAAGGCGGGCAGCCGATAGTCGGCAGCAAGGGCCAATTCCTTCTGAAAAAGGAAGCGAAAAAATCAGCCGGGCAGAAAATAAAAGAGACTTTTTCCAAGCTCTGGAACGGCGAAAATCCGCCAGAAAAAGAAATTCCAGCCGGAACAGAAATTCCGCTATCAGATCACGAAATTGATAAAAATCAGGCCGAAAATCTAGAAAAGGAAGTTTCCGAACAGCTTAAAGTTGCTCAAAAACACGCCGATTTGACAAGCTCCGCCGAAAATTCAGCCGACTTGTATTTTTTCGGGCTTTCAATGGTGCTGGGCGTTGAGGCTTTGAACCAGAGAAACCGGCTTTATGCACACACGGCGAATTGTTTTTATGAGTACGAACGCAAAACGGGCCGCTCGATAGACATTCCGCCGGGAGCGGCCCTTGCGCTTGGCCTTGGCCGTATCGGCTGGGAGGTTATCCAAAGTGAACCGAAGTGCAAGGCGCGGTTTGATGCTGGGGCAAAAGTGGTGCGGGAAAATGCCGTGAAGTTCATCGGGAAAAAACTGCCGTTTATCCGCAGCGCGGCGCAGCCAGTCACGGAGCCGGGAAAAGATGCTTAAATTTCGCGGCCATTCGTTGGTGATCGGAGCAACCGGAACCGGGAAGGGTGTTCTGACCGCTTCGCAGGCCCGCGCCTTTCAGCGGGCGGGCATGAAGGTTTTTTTACTCTGTAACAAGCAGGATGAATACGAGGATTTCCCCGCCGACTTTAAAACCATGAAGCAGGCGCGGCTGATTGAAGAGGTGAAAAAGCTACGCGCCCCGGAAAAAGGCTACGTAAACACGCTGGTTGTCATTGACGAGGCTTGGAATTGGAATTGGAAAAATAGCGGCGGGCTGCAATTCATTCCGAACGCTGCGCGGGCGCATGGCGTTGAAATGTGGGTGCAGTCTCAATTTCCTACGCAAATGGCCCCTACGGTGCGAAGCAACTGCGACAATATCTTCTGTTTTGCGCTGCGGCCAAACGCTGCCGAATGGGCTGCCAAAGAGTATGGCGAGGTTTTTAAGCGGGCCGCTGAATTGAAGCCGGGGCAGTACATCGGTCAGCGCGGACTGTCGGCCCCGTTCCTTGGCTGCGCGTGGTTTTTGGACATTAACGGTAAATTTAAGGGGTGCTGAATGAAGCGTTTCAGATCCGCGGTATATCGGGAACGGTTTGACCGGCTATGGGATGCGCTGGGACGTTGCGAGGCGCGGAACGCAGGGGAAGTTTCGCCTGAAATTATTTCCGGGATAATCGGGTGTTCTGTTGACTACGCGGGGCGGTTGCTTTTTTTTCGCATCCGGGGCACAATAAGAAAAACTAGGAGGGTGTTATGCAGGCGGTCAGAATGGAACACAAGCGCGGCGAATGGCGTTTAGTAGTTATCGGAACAAAGAAAATTGTTGCGAGAAATTCAGACGAAAAAAAATGTTTCCAGTTTTTGGAGGGGAACGCCAAGTATTTTTACGAACCAACAATGAAAAAGGACGTTCATTATGTGGTTTAAAAACGCTCAATGGACGCTGGAAGGGCACAGAAAAAGGATAAAAGTTAGGCTTTCAGGCGACAAGGGTCCGTATATTGTTTCCGCGCTGTTTGATACCGGCGCGTCGAAGTGCGTTTTTTCAAAGCGTGTAGAATCTGCTCTTTTCAATAAGGCAGGCGGAATAAAAACAGCAATTACCGGGGTTGGCGGAGAAGAGGAAACGCGACTTAGAAAAATAAAAGTCGAGGTTTTATCAGACGACGGAACAGAGGTTTTATTATCGCAAACACAAGTCGAAGCGTTCTTTGTTCAAAGTAGAAAGTTTGATCTCGAATTGCTAGGCGTAGAAACATTTTTGGACAAATTTTGCTGGAAGCTAGACTATCCCGGAGGCACTTTGTCCGTAGAATAAGCTTAAATTCCGAAGCAAAAACGAACTTTTTTTGACTGCAACCCGTTCAATTTGAACGGGTTGCTTTTTTGTGTCTGGAAAAAATGGCCCTTAAATTCCGAAGCGCGTTTTTCCGTGTCAGAATTATTCCATAAATTCTCAAAGGCTTCCGGCGCATGGTGCGACGGGCCGGAAACAGAGAAAAGGGGAATAAATGAAAAAATTCGTTATGAACTGGCTGCCGAAAGTCGCAGTCGTTGTTGTCGGCCTGATCGTTGCCAATGAGGTTGTCCCTTATTACAACGCTGCAAAATCCAAAATCAAAACCACAATCAAGGGAGCTTAACCATGATTCGCAACCCTGTAAAAATCGGCACAATCACCGCCGCCGCGTCAAGCGTTCTTGACCTGTCAATCCCCGTTGGACACAACGGAACGATTTGCGGACTGTATTTTCAATGTTTCGCAAGTGCCGGGACGGCTTCCCCGATTGCGAGCGTTAAAACTGCGATTGAAAAAATCAATCTGTCAGTTACGCACAAAACAGAAGGCGGATTCAGCATCTTAAACGATGTGACCCCGACTTTCCTTTATTTCCGCGAACTGTTCTACGGCAAGGCCCGTGGCCTTGCTGCGAACACAACGGGCGCGCTGCACTATGACCCGTCCGCAGCGATGCGCGGCGGCGAAGCGGCGCAAAACGTCCGCAACCTTGGCACCCGCGACCTGTCCGACATGGTTTTGCGCGTGACCTTCGCAAGCGCAATCACGAACGTTGCCCGCATCGACGTTTTCGCGGACATCGACTACAATCTTATCGCCGACTTAGGCGAACACGTCCGAATCGGCAAAGTTAGCAACCCGGTGACGGTTGTTGGCGGTGATGTGGAAGTCACAAACCTTCCCCGCATTGACCGGAAGTTTGGATATGAAGCGATTCATATCCATAGCGGCGGCCTTACCGATATGACCGTCACGAAGTATTCGCTGGTTTTGAACGGCAACGATTGGCAGATGCGCGACGTTCCGAAAGAAATTATTGACCGGCAGCTATCTCTTCATGCCAGATCAGTTGAAGCTGGTTTCGCTTCGCTCGACTTCGCGAAAGAAGATAATCCGCTCTATTTCCTGCCGGGCGGCATGAGCGAAATCAAACTCATCCCGACCTTTTTGGCTGGCGCGGGCGCCGCAGCCGGGACGGTTTCGGTCTGGTACGAAACAATCAAAAAGGTTGTTTAACCCATGAGCTGGCTTTCTGACGCATGGGGAGGCGTTACCGGTGCCGTTGGCTCTGTTTTTAACGGAGTCACCGGGGCCGCAACCGACCTTCTTGACAGCGACGCAGCACAAACCGCACTTGAAGCGGCGGCGGGCTACGTAAACGGCCAGATGGCGGCGGACCTGCAAAAGCAAGCGGCAGCTGATAAGGCTGCCGCCGCTGCCGCAGCAAAACTCCCGAGTTGGGTTTTGCCGGTCGGTCTTGGCTCTGTTGCTCTGTTGGTTGTCGCTCTGATTCTTTCGCGGAGGAAGTAACAAATGCCCGGCGACATCGTTCCCAGTCTTGATTTTGCGTCAAGCTCAGCTTCGCGTTCCGGTGATACCGGGGCGCAGTTTGGCGGCGCGGCGGTCTTTGGTTCTAAAATAATCACGGACGGCGGGAGCGGCGGGTCGCTTTCTTCGCTTCTTTTGGGCGCGGCTTTATTCGCCGGGGGCTTTTGGCTGTGGCGCAAAATGAAGAAGCGCAAAAAGTAACCGCAAGGCCGGTCCCGTGGTTTGAAGGGGCGCGAGAAATGATAGCGCGTGCCGACCCGGGCGGGCCGGAAGTGCTTGACCATATTGAGCAGGAAATTAAGGCGAATCGGTTAACGCTTTTTGAAGTACGCGACGAATGGGAATTGATCGGGATTTTTTCGGCTCGCTGGGCGATTCAGTATAACGGCGAACGGCATTTGCTGATTATTCACGGAGTCGCGCTGAAAGAGGAAGAGGGGTTTTCTTTAATGGTTGCGATGAAAGAGCCGATTCGGAGTATTGCTAAACAATGCGGGTGCAGCCGGGTTGAGGTTCACACGCGTCGGCGCGGCATGGAACGGCTGATTGAGCGCAACGGATACGAATTTCAGGAAACAATTTTTTCAATAGGGGTCTAAAATGGGCGGCGGGTCAAGCAGTTCAACCGAGTCGAAGCAACAAACGACCAACACGCAAAAGGACACAACGGCAACTGGCGGCGGTATTGCCGTAGGGTCGGAGGGTCAACTTTACGCGCTCGACCAATCCACCGCGCTGGATATTGGAGTCGGCGCAAGCGGAACAATTCTTTCCCTTGGGGATGGAGCAAGCGCCGTTTTACAGCAAATGGACAAAAATACGGCCGACGTGCTGCTTTCCTCCGTGGCCGTGCTTGGAAACAACGCAAACAATTTTATGTCATTAGCAGCCGGGCGCAGTCCGGATTTACAGCTTGCAGACACTACAACGGAAACGCTTGCAACGGCTAAAGCAAACCCGTTTTTGACTTTCGTACAAACCAACGCGGGGCGAATAGCTTTAGTCGCGCTGGTAGGGTTGATAATTGTCCCCGCCTTAATTTTTCGGCGGAGCGGACGGAGGGGGAAATAATGGATAACAGCGCAATAAATCTTCAGATGATAAAACTCCCCTTAACTCTGGAGCCACTCCAGACAAGGCGCGTAAACTTTGGCGGCTCTTTTATTTCTATTCTGACGAATTCGCTGACGCTTGACCCGATCGTGTCAGCGGACAGCGGCACATCCACAGCATTACCCGCCGGGGTAGGCTTGCCCGCAATGCGCCTATCGGCGGACGGCACAACGCTAATTCCAGCCGTTTTCCGGTATGTGGAATTTCATAACCCGTCTATGGACGAATATATGCAAATCACGTTTTCAATCGCTATGGGAACGCCGATTGATACGCGGGCCGTCGTGTCCGGGTATCTGCAAATGGACTTGTCCGCGCCGGCAATCGCTTCGCCGGTTGCGCTGGCTGTCGAAACAGACGCGCACACGGTTCTTGCTTCAAACCTACTGGTAAAAGAGCGCCTTGTTCAAAATAACGGGGATTATCCGATCTGGTGGGGTGGTGCGAACGTAGACCCCGCGACAAAGTGCGGCTTGTGTATCATGCCGGGTGGATCAGCCGTGATTAACTGTTGGGGCGCGATTTATTTTATGGCTGAAGAGGCCGCAAGCGTTCTTTCCGTAGTCAACATCCTAAAAACGGTTTAAAAATGAAAAGCTTTACCGTCATCCTTGCTTTGATGCTGTCCGGGCAGGCATTTGGGCAGTCTAGCTTGTTCAATGTTCCTTACCGGCCACAGCCGCGAATTTTAATTCCAACGGTTGAACCTTCGCCGGTGATCGTTTCCACAAACGGAACTATAATTGTTAACACGAACCG
>SESG01019762.1_pt1 | contig 11288 bp, 5 predicted proteins | sample 3171421 | NCBI WGS metagenome assembly SESG01 (sample SAMN10866946, study PRJNA518727) | freshwater metagenome | biome: subpolar coniferous forest; feature: holomictic lake; material: water; isolation source: holomictic Lake 227, 6 m and 8 m depth | place: Canada: near Kenora, Ontario | collected... | reverse complement strand
AACACTTGTAGGATAATTGGTATATCGGGAAAACCAATCCCAGTAACAGATACAGAGGTATGATTAAGGAATTGACTTTTTTATTCCTGCCAATATTTTCAGATTTGCAATAAGGACAAATATTCTTGTCTGCTGCCTGAACAATCCTGACGACTTCCGTCTTAAAGTCATCTTCAGAACCGGTATCACTCAAATATCCAGCTTTTTTCAGTAGTTCGATACCTTCCTCGTAATCAGATGCCGGCACCAATAATTTGACGCCTCCAATTGCGTTTGAATAAAAATTTAGGACTTGAATCGTATTCTCATCCTGTATCAGGGTGTGAATCCCGTTTGACTCTAAATAGCCCTTTGCAATGTTAGCTTCGGGTGGATATGTGAATGAAATTAAAGTAGTCCAGTTATCCATCATTGATCTGGTTTTAGCAATTGATTACTGACGGCACATCTGAAAATATACATTCTTTGATAACCATAAATTTACATCAAATTCCTCTGTTCAGACCCTAATTCCTGAAATCTATGAATTCACATAAAAATACCTGATCCTGCATGCCGTTCCTTTCCTTTGCAGATTTTTTTCAGCCAATACCCGGATCTGAAGCTTGTGTTTCCCATTGGTCAGGTTGTAGCCAAGCGTATAAAACCAGGGAAGATGGAGACTCGCACTCCAGGCAGTGAAAAGATCCTGTTTCTGCCAGGGGCTTTGGTCGATGCGGTATTCTATCGTTCCCGCGTCAAGTCCTGAGGCAACGGCAATACCAACCGCATTCCCCTCAAATTGAAAATTAATGGTCCCGCCAGGACTTTCAGCTACAAGCATCGGTACGCGGGTGAAATCAGGACGTGTACCTGTTTTATCGGAAGGCTGCCAGTCCGGAATTGCTGTCCATCCTTTGGGCGCTTTGACTTGTATGGCAGGAATGAGTTTCCCGTGGTCATAACATCCAGCTGCCAGCTTCTCCGGTAGCGGATAGGCTGCAATTTTGTCGTCACCCGCCACCAATCCGCTCCAGCAAAAATCAAAGAACGATTTCATCGACCTGTAATAAATATGATGCCCAAAAGGGGATGGATGCAAATTTTTGAAGTCTTTGTCCCAACTGAATTCTCCGTTGTCGATACGTTCGGTCACCTCCCTGGCCAGGTTCATGGTTGAAAGACCATAATGAACAGCCACCTTTTCGTGATTCTGGATTTCAACAGGTACAATCCCTTTCCTGTAATCTGTCATCTTGTCCGGATCAACAAAATGCATCAAAACTACATCCATGGCAGGATTGGATTCTCGCGCGTGCCGAACGATGCCTTCCATTCCCAGCACCTGGGTCTCATTGGAAAACCCATTGGTCCGGTCGTTAACGGCGGCTTCTTCAAACAAAAGATCAACTTTACCCTTTGCCAACACATCCCTTTCGAACCGAAAAGCCCCTGGAGTACTGCCCATGGAGCCAATACCCGCTGCGATAAAATCAAATTGAGTATCCGGAAACCGTTTCTGAAGGTCGGAGCAAACACTATCCCTCCAACCGGATCCTTGTGTGATTGAGCCACCTAAAAATGCCACCCGGCCTTTCTTTTCACGCTCAAAAACAATTTGTGCATTGTGAAGTTTGCTACGGTAGTTGTGGTAATTGCGGCTTTCCAATGGAACGATTACTTCCGGATAACTGTTCAAAATAAAATCAGCTCCTGCTTTTAGATCATCAATGGGGAAATGATGTCCCTGCAGGCTCTGTGTTCCTGACGTATTCGGATAAACCGTCGCCGGACCTCCCAGGCGAATATACCTGTTGACCAATAAATAACTATTTTCCTCATTGGGTACGATACTGTCATTCAATCCAATGGAATGAAAAACAGGCACTTTGGCGGCAGCCAGTTTCTCCAGATGGTCAATGGGATTATCCGCATATTCCAGCGCCTCTTTTCCCGACTTAAAATTGTAGGCAACCATCAGTTGTTTCCACGACTCCAGATCTCCCTTGCCTGCTCCTTTACCACCCGGCCAGCTTTTGAAGTCACAAACGGGAGCCTCGGCATAGATACAGCTTACCCGCTCGGGGTATTTTTTGGCAAAATTATAGATGTACAAACCTCCCCGGCTCACTCCTTCAAGGGCCACCTTCTTGTTGAAATTATATTGGGTAGTCAGGTAATTGTAAAACCCGCCCCAGACCTCAACGCATTTTGGCGATCCAAACAGGTAATCCGTATTGATATATACCACATAAAATCCCTGGCGAACAAGCATACTGTCCATCTGGTAATGCCATTCAGGGAAACGTGCCCGCCAAATCCAGGGTTTTCCTGGAGCCGCTTTGTCGGGAACAATTAGGTGGCAGTCGCGGCGATCGTACTGGAAATCATACCGTGTAAAACCATGCCATTCCGATTTCCTACCGGGATAAGGGGCGGACACAACCTCCGTTTCATGGCCTGTGATCTGTTTGGCAATATATTTGGCCATCAGTCCGGCTCCCTCCATGTTTGGGTGGATCTGATCAGGGAAGAGGTTTTCCTTCCCGGTAAGAGCCGTATACAGGTCGATTAACTGCAGGTGCTCCTCTTTAGCCAGTTTCTCAAGAGCAGGAATGACGCCGTTGACGATGATCGAATCATTGATCCCCCAGCGGCTTGAAAAAGCAGGCACCGGTTTGCAGAGAAAGATGATCGGATGAGATTTCAGGTTTTTAAGTTCTCTCACCATGGCCCGGCTGTCCGACAAAAATTCGTTGGCATATTTCCAGTTCTGCGGCTTGGTATCGTTGGTGCCTAGCTTAATAATGACCACATCCGGAAGAAAGGCCTTTGCCTCTTCCCATGCTTCCTCTTTCCAGTAAGGAAAATCCCCCTTCTTCAGCATGGTCCGTCCACCGATCCCGAAATTTCGGACCATCCACTTGTCACCCAGCATCCTGCCCAACTGTGCGGGATAGGAGTCGCGGGAGCGGTCAGCAATGCCCGAACCAAATGTGATGCTGTTCCCGATGCAAGCTACTTTAACCGGGGACGCATATTGGCCGGGGTCGATAGATTGTCCAATACCAACAAGCGCCAACAACAGACCTGTCACTAAAAAGAAAATGCGTTTCATAAGTTGGAAAGATTTGTTGATACAAAATAAACGAATCGTTCAACATCTCAGATACTCAAAAGTAAATATTTTCAAATTACGACTCTGTCATTGCCTTGGCGCGTATTCCGCTGTGATTCAATACAATAAATCAAAGAATTGAATGAATAAAGAATACTGAAAAATCAATTATCTTTATCATTAAACGTTTAGAACTGATTCAGGTCAAATTGAATAGGTATTGAATAATCAAAACCCGATAAAATCAAGTTCCACCAACTAAACTTATTGCCATGTCACACACAATTATCCGACTAATTTTTCGAAATTTTTCTCTTTTCCTATGTCTATCGATTCTAATCTTGCAATCAAAGGCACAAGATAAAACCGCCTTTTCTACCAACTGGCCCGAATGGCGAGGTTTGTACAATTGCGGATCTGTTTCCGGAGGTAGCACTCCGGTTGAATTCAGCGAGACAAAAAATGTAAAATGGAAGATTGAGATTCCGGGGAAGGGCCATGCCACCCCGATCATCTGGGGCAACCAGCTCATCATACAAACGGCTGTTGCGACAGAAAAAAAAGCAGAAAACCAGGAAGCTGTGGCAAAACCCGCCAGTCCGATGGCTCCCAACCAGACAGATTTAATCCATCAGTTCATGGTAATCTCTGTGGACAAAACTTCCGGTAAAACAATCTGGAAAACGACTGTCAAAGAGGTGGTTCCAACCGAACGGACGCATGAACTCGGCAGTTGGGCTTCCAATTCACCCATTACCGACGGTGAAAATATCTTTGCTCATTTCGGCTCCCGTGGTTTGTACTGTCTCGACATGAAAGGCAAAGTGAAATGGGAACGTAATTTCGGGCAGATGGACATTGTGGCCAGTTTTGGTGAAGGAAGTTCCCCTGCCATCTACAAAGACAAGATTTTCATCCCGTGGGATCATCAGGGTAAATCATTCATCTATGCCCTGGATAAAAACACAGGAAAAGATGTCTGGACCGTCCAACGGGATGAAATCACCTCATGGGCAACGCCTGTAATCGTTGAAGTAAACGGGAAAGCACAGGTAATCACCAGTGCGACCAACAAAGTGAGAAGCTATGATGCAGAAACAGGCAAAGTGATCTGGGAATGCACCGGCATGACCAAAAATGTAATTCCTTGCCCAATATACTCGGATGGTATCCTTTATCTGGTCAGCGGATTCAGGGGAAATGCAATCAAAGCGATTGATCTGGCGAAAGCACAGGGCGACATTACAGGAACCGCCGTAATCCTTTGGGAGTACAATCAGGACTCCTCCTACACTCCAAGTCCAATGCTGCTGGACGGTAAACTCTATTTTCTGAAAGGCAACAACGGTATCATGACTTGCCTGGATGCCAAAACCGGAAAGGTGATCTACAGCAACCAGAAACTGGACGGAATCACCAATATTTTTTCATCCCCTACCGGGAACAAGGACAAGATTTACATTGCTGCTACCAATACGGTGGATGTGGTCAAAGCGGGCGCCGAATTTGCATTACTCGCTAAAAATACCCTCGATGACACCTTCCATGCTTCACCGGTCGTAGTTGGCAATGACCTGTTCTTGAGAGGATTCAAGTATTTGTACTGCATTTCGGAGAAATAACCGCTACAACTTTCACGAACGCAGATTGTTGAAAGAACTTTTCACAATCCAGCGATCGAAATTTGAAAGACAATCTCCATTTAAGTAATGGACAAATAAAAAGGTCGTATTTTCCTTGCGGACTTTGCGCGCTTTGCGTGAAAAAACTGGCAGAATTCTCGAAACAGGGGATTCAAAATCTACGACAATAAAATGTTCTTAAAACTTATTTCCAAGTCTATCGGTGTTTTATCAGCGAAAATCTGTGAATTGTTATATAAAAAACCTTAATAGGAACGAAATATGAAATACCTGATTTTCCTGCTTGTCATCCTTTCGTTTGCCTGCAATCAGTTGGATGGTCAGCAAAAATTCGACCTTTCAGGAACCTGGAAATTCGCTGTTGACCCCAATGACAAAGGGATTCCGGATAAATGGTTCAACAAAACCTTGTCAGATCAGGTAACTCTTCCGGGTTCGATGTCGACCAATGGCAAAGGCGACGACATCACCCTGAATACCAAATGGACCGGGCAGATTGTGGATAGCTCCTTTTTCAAAAACCCTGAATATGCGAAATACCGCCAGCCCGGAAACATCAAGATTCCCTTTTGGCTTCAGTCGCTGAAACATTACCAGGGAGCCGCATGGTACCAAAAAGAAGTAATTATCCCAGCCGGTTGGAAAGGACAAAATATCAGACTATACCTCGAAAGATGCCATTGGGAAAGCAGGGTCTGGGTAGACAATCTGGAATCCGGCATGCGGAATTCGCTGGGAACTCCGCATAGCTATGACCTGACAGAACAATTGACTCCCGGCAAACATACACTGACTGTCTGCATCGACAACAGGACTAAAGAGATTGATCCGGGTATGAATTCTCACAGCATCTCCGATCACACACAAACCAATTGGAATGGCATCGTCGGACAATTGTTCCTCGAAGCGCGGTCTTCCGTGAACATTGAAAATATTCAAATTTATCCTGATATTTTGAACAGGAGAATCACCGCCAAATTGAAGGTGGTGAATCCTACAGGGAAAGTGGCAGGTATCAAAATTGACCTGAGTGCAGGCGGAGCCTCGGTTCCTGCCGACAGAACAGTGCTTTTCAATCTGGGTACCGGTGCGAATCTGTTAACCATGGAATATCCGATGGGGAACGATGTAAAACTCTGGAATGAATTTCACCCTTCCTTGTACCATTTGACCGCTGTACTGACCGATCTCTCCTCAAAATTGACTGACACCCTGCGAACGACCTTTGGAATGAGAGAATTCAAGGCGGTAGGCAGGCAGCTATTGATCAATGGTCAGCCCACTTTCCTCCGTGGAACGCTTGAATGTGCCATCTTCCCGAAAACAGGTTATCCTCCTGCAACTACCGGGGAATGGCTCCGTATCTTCAGGATTTGCCGTGCCCACGGTCTGAATCACATGCGCTTTCACTCCTGGTGCCCGCCGGAAGCCGCTTTTCAGGCAGCCGACGAGACGGGTTTCTACCTTCATGTGGAATGTTCTTCCTGGTCCAACCAGTCAACCACCCTCGGCGATGGATTACCATTCGACAATTACCTGTACGAGGAAAGCCAGCGTATGGCAGATGCCTACGGCAATCACCCGTCCTTTTGCATGATGGCCTATGGGAACGAACCCGGAGGCAAGAATTACTCGAAGTTTCTGCAGAATTTTGTGACTTTCTGGAAAAACAAGGACAGCCGTAGGATCTATACCTCAGGTGCCGGATGGCCTGATCTGGAAGTGAATGACTACCTGAGTACCCCTTCCCCGCGAATTCAGGGTTGGGGCGAAGGACTCAAAAGTATCATCAACGGGGAAGCCCCAAGAACCGATTACGATTGGTCATCCAAAATAGCCAAACTGAAGCAGCCGGTTATCAGTCATGAAATCGGACAGTGGTGTGTGTATCCCAATTTCAAGGAAATTCCAAAATACAACGGCGTCGTACGCGCCAAAAATTTTGAGATTTTTCAGGAGACACTGAAAGACCATGGCATGGCGCTTCTCGCCGACAGCTTTTTGCTGGCTTCCGGAAAGTTGCAGGCACTTTGCTACAAGGCCGAAATCGAAGCAGCGCTGCGCACCTCCGGTTTCGCAGGATTTCAACTACTGGACCTCCATGATTTTCCCGGACAGGGGACTGCCCTTGTGGGGGTTCTTGATCCATTCTGGGATGAAAAGGGATATGTTTCACCCATGGAATTCAGCAGTTTCTGCAACTCCACCGTTCCTCTGTCCAGAATGAAAAAATGCACCTTCACCAACGAAGAATCATTGGAAGTTTCGGCAGAAGTAGCTCATTATGGAGAGGTTCCCCTCCTTTCCTGCACACCGGAATGGAAAATAACGGACAAAAACGGGAAGGTCGTCCTGCAAGGGAAACTGAACAACACCAACATCCCAATCGGGAATTGCATCCAGTTGGGAAAGATAACAGTTCCACTTTCATCCATCCAATCTCCGGAGAAACTGACGCTTGAAATCTCGGTCGGTTCTTTCTCCAATTCATGGGATTTTTGGGTTTATCCGGCAAAAAATGAACCAGTTTCCACATTCAGCCAAATCAAAATGGTTTCCGGTCTGGACCCATCCACTCAAACCTTCCTGGAAGAAGGAGGCACCGTTTTGCTTTCCCTGAAAACAGGAACCATATCCCCCGAATTCGGCGGTAAAATAGCCATCGGATTCTCGAGTATCTTCTGGAACACAGCCTGGACCCGCGGACAGGCACCCCACACACTGGGAATATTGTGCAATCCGAACCATCCTGCACTGGCGGAATTCCCGACCGAATACCACAGCAACTGGCAATGGTGGGATGCCATGAGCCATTCGGGAGCCATCAATCTGAGTCAATTTCCCGCAGAGTTGAAGCCCATCGTCAGGGTAATTGACGACTGGTTCACCAACCGTCCACTGTGCCTGCTATTTGAGGCAAGGGTGGGCAAAGGCAGGATTCTGGTATCCGGAATTGACCTCACCACCGGCTTGGATCTAAGGCCGGAGGCAAAGCAACTTCTGTTCAGTCTGAAAAAATACATGACCGGGAATAAATTCCATCCAAAGACTTCTGTCGCACCGGAACTGCTTCAGAAATTGACAGGATTATAGTGGAATAAGAGGCTAAAATTGTTGTTTGTTATACTGAATGATAATTGAAGAATGATATGGAGGTTTTTAGGAGGTCGCGCAAAGCACGCAAAGCACGCAAAGCACGCAAAGCACGCAAAGTTAATTTCCTCTTCTTTGCGTAACTTTGCGAGCTTTGCGCGACCAATTTTCTTCCAAAATAAAACGAACTCGGAATAAGCCCACAAATGGCAAAACAAATCTATTTGTAACTCCAAAATACGATCTGATATTCAGCAATTTATATACTATTTACGTATGAACACAAATTCAATTTCCTCTTCTTTGCGTAACTTTGCGTGCTTTGCGCGACCAATTTTCTTCCAAAATATTACATGAGGCAGGTCCACAAAAGGCGATTTTATACAATTGCATTTCCGTAAGTACGATTTGATATTCCATAATTTACTTATTACTTTTAGTCATGAACAAAGAAACCTGGCGCAAATTCCTGATGCAAATCTTTGCTTGGGCATTACTGACAATCCCGTTTGCCTCAATGGGAGCAGAAAAACCTTTTCAATCAGGCGCAGACGAAGAGATCCTAACCCCGGCACCAAAACCTTCTCCTCGCCTCAACGGGCCTCTGGTATATGGTTGCCGCCCGGGTCACCCGTTTCTTTACCGGATTCCCTGCCAGGGTGAAAGGCCAATCAGCTTCTCGGCGAAAGGATTGCCCAATGGGCTAAAACTTGATCCTCAAACAGGTGTCATTACCGGGACAACCCCGGCAAAAGGGGAATACCCAGTTGTGATTCAGGCGGCCAATTCAGAAGGTAAGAGTAAACGTTCTTTCCGGATCATTGCCGGAGACAAACTGGCACTTACTCCTCCGATGGGCTGGAATCACTGGTATGCGCATTACGATCGCATCACCGACAAAATGATGCGTGAGGCTGCCGATGTCATGATCAGCAGCGGAATGGCGGATGTTGGATATCAGTACGTCAATATCGACGACTGCTGGATGAATGCACCCAAAAACAATGATCCGCAAAGAGTCGGACCACTCAGAAATGACCAGGGAAACATCCTGCCAAACAAACATTTCCCTGACATGAAAGCACTTACCGATTACATCCACGGTCAAGGACTGAAGGCTGGAATTTATACTTCACCCGGCACACTGACCTGTGGAGGGTTCGCCGGGGCATGGCAGCATGAAGAGCAGGATGCCCGTCTGTTTGCAGAATGGGGGTTTGACTTCCTGAAATACGACTGGTGTTCCTATGGCCAAATTGCCGGCAAGGACAAAAGCATCGAAGCATTTCAGAAACCTTACCGGCAAATGGGAACCATCCTGAAATCTTTGGATCGTGATATCGTTTACAACCTCTGTCAGTATGGCATGGGGGATGTATGGAAATGGGGTGGAGACGTCGGGGCTCATTGCTGGAGAACCTCAGGTGATCTTGGGTTTGAACTGGATAAGATCTTCGAGGTAGCTTTGAAAAACAGCGAACACAGGCAGTATTCGAAACCCGGTGAATGGAATGACCCCGATTACATCCAGATTGGCTGGATCGGCAATGCATCGAAAATGGGAGTCCCCGAACTTGCACCGATGCCTGCCGCGATGCAGTATGCCTACATGTCGCTATGGTGTCTGATGGCCGCGCCGCTGATCTACAGTGGCGACATGTCCAAACTTGATCAACTCACCCTCAATGTGCTTTGCAATCCGGAGGTCATCGAGGTGGATCAGGATCCGCTGGGGGAATGTGGTCTGGTGATCAAAAGACCTGACAACAATTTTATCATGGTTAAAAATAGGGTGGATGGGTCAAAAACCGTCGGGCTTTTCAATCGCGGAAAAAATGATGCCGAAATGACGGTCGACTGGGCAGAATTGCAAATAGCTGGCAGGCAGGAGGTACGCGACCTCTGGCGCCAGAAGGACCTCGGTATTTCAGAACAGAAATTCACTGCCAGCGTACCCTCCCAGGGTGTGGTTCTGATTCAAATGCGTAAAAAATAAGAACCCCTGAAGTAGCACAGATTCAATCATTTTTCTGTGCTACTCCTGGGGTTTCATTTTTCTCCGGAAGGTTGAAATCCTGATTAATTGCTCCTTTAACCCTACAGGTCTCATGGTTAGATTTCCCCGGAAAGGTCTTTGAATTACCTTCCCCCGGGAGGACAATTCTCCAGCAGGAACTTCTTGCAGGTGGTGGTAAGATGCTGTGAAGTGCCTTCCCCTTCATAAATGCCATGCGAACGCATCGGATACGCCATCATCTGAAAAGGTTTGTTGTAACGTATCAGCTCATTAAAAAGCTTTTCGGCATTGGCAAAATGCACGTTGTCATCTCCGGTGCCATGGATGTACAAAAGGTTTCCTTTCAGGTTTTTGGCATAGGTAAAAGGTGAACCGGCTATAAAATCCTCCCTGGTTTCGGCAGGAATTCCCATGTATCTTTCCTGGTAAGCATTGTCGTAGGCCAGTTGATTGGCTACCGCAGCTACCGCGATGCCCGTCTTGAAAATTTCAGGGTACTGAAACATCAGATTGAGGGTTGAGGATCCCCCGCCACTCCAGCCATGAACTGCGACCCGGCTGGTATCACAATAGCTCCATTTCAGCACTTCTTTTGCTCCCATCGCCATATCGCGGATATTCAACCTGCCGATCTGCCGGTAGATCGATTTTCTCCAGTCCCTGCCGCGGGGAGCCATGCTACCCCTGCAATCAACTGCGACATAAAGGTATCCCATATCCGGAATATTTCCGCCAAACTGACCGGATCTCCCTAATCTTGAATTGTCAAACACGGTACAACCCCAGGGTTCGCCGTAGACATAAAAGAAAACCGGGTATTTTTTGGCAGGATCAAAATCCTTGGGCTTGGCCATCCATCCATCGAGCGTGATACCATCCTCGGTGGTAACCTTGAAGAAGGTTATTTGCTTGCCCAACGCATCTTCCTTCAGATTTTTTGTGATGCCTTTTTCTGCATCAACAGGTAAATGGCCTGGCAATGAAACCCATTCAGAAGCAGGCATAAAAAAATGACTTGAGAAACTATGGCGGCCCCATTTTCCATTGGGGGAAAGCGCATAATCGTTGCTGCCGGTAAAATCTGCAGGTGTAATGCGTCTGGGAGTTTCTGAACCATCCAGCTTGGTGCAATACAAATACCGTTGGGTCGCATTATCCGGCGAAGCCGAAAAATAGATAAGATGGTCCTGCTCATCTATCAGGTAGATTTTAATGATGTCGAAATCCCCTTTGGTAATCAGGCTTTCCTTTCCGTCCATCCCGATGCGGTACAAATGACGCCAGCCATCTTTTTCGCTGGCCCACACAAAAGCCTTTCCCCCTTCTATCCAGTTCCATCCCAGGTTGCTGTTGGTGTTCCAGGTCGCTTCGATATCCACCCACGCCTTGTCTGTATCGGTCCACAAGACTTTACCTGTGCCGGCGACAGTATTCATCA
>SESG01004116.1_pt1 | contig 11290 bp, 7 predicted proteins | sample 3171421 | NCBI WGS metagenome assembly SESG01 (sample SAMN10866946, study PRJNA518727) | freshwater metagenome | biome: subpolar coniferous forest; feature: holomictic lake; material: water; isolation source: holomictic Lake 227, 6 m and 8 m depth | place: Canada: near Kenora, Ontario | collected... | reverse complement strand
GGATGCACCTATCTTTTGGGCCAGAGGGTGCCCAAAAGCCATGAGAGCAAGTGTGTAAAAAAGCTGAAGAAAATAAAACTTTACGGTCCATAGCCTCGCTTATTGCTAGCACCGAAAATAAGTAGAATGTCATGTCTCAGTCTCAATATTCGCCAGAGGAAATGCATCCTATCTCGAAAGAGGAAACAGACAGCAAATACCTTCGCATACCGTAGAATATCTTTTTTTAATAAGGAATTGAACTTTATGTCTGGATGCGAGGGGAGGGATTTGAACCCGCGAACCACTTCTGGAACGGATCTTGAGTCCGCCTCTGTTGACCACTTAGATACCCTCGCGCGAAAACATATTGGACGCGGACACTAAAAGATTTTGAGGTCGAATATTATGCCAAGTTTGGCAAGGAAATCTTGAGTCTGCCTCTGTTGACCACTTAGATACCCTCGCGCGAGAACATATTGGACGCAGACACTAAAAGATTTTGAGGTAAAATATTATGCCAAGGTCTGGTACTGATACCGTTGGGCCCTTTTCTGTGTTGGCCACGTGGGACACCCTCGCGGATTGGGGCTTAATTCTGATCAACCTGCTGAATTGGATTTATCGCAAGTATCGCCCAGTGCAGGGCAGGTTGACACGGGGATCCCGTGTAGACGAATTCATCAAGGGCCGGCAATTATTCACAAAGCCTGGGGCCCGTTCATACATCCCCTGGCTCAGCGCCACTAAAATATTGACAATCTTTTCCCAGCCGTCAGGACATGAAATCCGCAAGTCCCATCTGCTGGTCTTTTTCAGTCCCGAACGTGGACTCTATCGACATGATGAGCACCTCCACACGCTGCCGGGTATATTCGGAGACCGCGTATTTTTTGCAGATGTCCTGCGACATCAAGAGATATTTTTTTACGGAGCCCTCATGGACAGTCGGGATAATATTCCCACCGCACTTGATACATTTCCCTGCAAGGGGCATCCTCCGGTGGCTCTGGTTGCATTTTGTACAGCGGAATTTCTGCTTTGAAAAAGCGTTAAGGTTTCCCTGGAGGTCACGGATAAAATGCGTATTCAGCACCCGCTCGGCAACATCATCCTCGTCAACAGCCTTTATTTCCTCGGCCAGTTTCAGCTCGGCATTCAGCTTGTCGAGCATCGACTCAAGCCTCGTATAGGTGGACTCAGCAGGCCCTGCCGAGATGTTGCTCGTGCTGTGGGTATAGAAGAAACCCTCCACCTGGGCCGGCGTCCCAAGGCGGCGTTCCACCCGGTCTACCAGGTGTTCCACGTCTTTCGGGTGCGTGTACTGTTGTGCTGCCTGGTACAACTCGAGGGGGTATGACGCCCCCACGTCGATATTGAGACTTTCCTTGTCTATTTCTGCAGGGTCAATACGGGTCGTCAGGACAAGCGGCGCGTCCATCGAACCACCGCGGGTCTCGGGGAGAAAAGACCGGGAGAAGTTGATGAGGCCGTCAAGCAGGAGCATAATGCAGTCCTCGTCACCGTCACACTGCCCGGTAAAAACTCCGTTTGCAAGCACGGTGTGGTCTTCCGCTACCGTGAGACAGTAGACACGTTCTTCCGGAGAAGGAACCGGCTCAGCACTTTTCACATAATCGGTGATAATGTTCATCCCTTCCATCACCGGCAGCGGGTCCCCGGGTTTTATTTCCATTGCTTTTATTTTTCGGAGGTACCCGATATCCCAGACCAGCATGGCGTGATCCGGGGTCACTGCAATTTCCTTCCCCCTGCGGGTCTCGATCCTGACCAGCGCTGCCGGGGCCCGGTGAATTGATACGGACGTGACCTTCCGCACATGCAGTACCCCGCCGGTATCAACCGCCCTTGTATAGAAACAGGCCTTCGGGTCCGAATAATACGTCCCGAGGCGGTCAAGGCCCGGTTGACTGAGATCGAAATTCTCGATCACGAACTTGCGTATCGGGACACGCTTCCACGACCGCCCGTCATAGACCTCGATCACCGTATCACCATGGAAGCAGTTCCTTCGCTTTGCCGCATGGAAAAAGGGGTGAGCATAGCCGACATTCGCTTTCGTGAACCCGACAAGGCGTGCGAGTACCCCGGCACTCGTGTGTGGGGCAAGCCCCATAACGAGGTGACCAAGCAGGTCTGATTTCGTCTGGACGTTGTAAAACGGAGGCAGCTTATAGCATTTTACCAGCATCATATCGATGAACCGGGTAATTTTTACCAGGTAATCGGCACAGATCTCGGATACCAGGATGTCCTGGGGATGGAGCTCAATCACCTGTGACCGTTCGACCAGCGGGGTCCCGAACAAGTCGCGTTCATACCCGAGTTTAATCGCCTGCGGAACGGTGATGCCCGCCTCGTCCGGCCGAAAGTGGGTGAGTGGCAGGTCAATCATGTCGTACCTGACTGTTCCGTCCTTGAAGACAAAGAGATCATGCTGTGCCCTGATTATCCCCTTATCAATCATCTCGATCGCCTTCTCCCGGGAGATCATCCCCTTGACCCCTTTCACCAGCTGTACCTGGTCCTCCCTGATACCAAGACGCGATATCGCCTGTGCATACTCCTCTTTTACATTGATTGTGCTGGTGGATGAGCAGGTCATACCCATGTGGCAGCCGGGGCATTCGGTCTCCTCACCCTCGTGCCCGCATTTCTGGCATTTGAACACGGGGTCCGTATGCGCACCACAATGGCACTGGTTTTTATACGTCATGGTCTTGCACGTAGGGCACCGGCGGTTACCAGCCTCGACAATAATAATGCCCCCGTCCTTGTTGGCGACCAGGATATGGATGGACGCCTGCTGGAAGGACCGCCGGTTCCCGCCTGCTTCCCCGAGCGGGAACAGCACATGGACGGCCGGGTCCATTTTCCGGGGAGCAGATTTTCCCGGCCTCCCCATCCTGCCACCAATACGCGTCCCTGCCTTCGACCTCATGGTAAAACCAGACAGGTGGGTCACAAGCGCGAGGGAGTGTTCCATCGGTGCACCCACCCATTCCTTATTCCGGGTAAGGTCACTGCCAAGGCCAAGGCATGCAAGGGGTACACGGTAGTCCCGGATAACAATCTGGTCAGAACAAACGGTATGCGGAATGAGTGCCTCTTCAAGGATACCTTTACAGATGAACTCATTCGGGATCGTGAGGCCGCCATCCGCGAACGATCCCAGATCTACAATGAAATCCGCAAGCGTCTTGACCTGCAGGCAGGTGAGGTCGTCCCAGAAATACATGTAGGCGGGGTGCAGGCAGGCGCCGGAACGTGCCATCGCTATCGCTTCCACCTCATTTTCAGGCCGGATTTTCCCCCCCTCCTGCAACCACCACTCTTCGCAGTAGGCTCCCGGGACCAGTAGGTGGTTGTTCTCGAGAAACTCACCGTAACTGATCAGGATCTCCCCCACATCGAGAATTTTTTCGATTCTCGGCATGATCTCCCGTGCAAGGGTACTGTCATCCACCCTGAGCACGGACCCGTCCGTTAACCTGACAGTCGGGCCTTCAATTGAATCGACCGGCACAATCCCTGCCGCTTTTCCAGGTCGTTCGATCTTCATCTGGGTGCCCACCGCAAGGAAGTCACCGAGGATGTGCATTGTTGCAGGGTTCAGTCCTGCAGCGGCAAAGCCCGTATTCCTTGACCGCCCGAGACGTAGCCGGAACCCGCCTTTCCGCATGGGATAGGCAAAAACGGGCCTCCCTGCAATGAGGTCGCGCAAATACTTGTCTTTTGGCTTTACACCCGCCTGGCCGGTCTCCTCTGAATCACTTTTCGTCGTCCCACTGATCAGTTCGTCGAGCCAGTCCCACCCGTCCATTTTCATTTTTTTAACGTTCTTCTGGACTTTTGGTGCTTTTAACGCCAGGCCTTCCGCAAGAACGAGCGCCATCCCGCCCCGGACAGTATTGGTCTCAACACGGGCGAGGTTCCGGTACCCCGATACGTCTTCCCGTTCGGTCCCCTCACCATCGATACAGACCGGGCAATTGGTGACGATAAGCCTTATCTCCTTCTCACTCGGGAGGTACTGGAGGTTCATGATGGTGTTATACTGGCGAACCTCCTCGATGTACCGGTCTATTTCCTCCTGTCGCGGGATATACCGGTTAATGCCGAGAGCACGCCGCACGTAGTCCCCGACAAGGACCGAGAGTGCCTGTGCAGTCCCCCCTGCACTCCTGATGGGTCCTGCATAGTAAATTTTTAAGTATTCTGTGCCGTCATCGTTTTTACCAAGACCGATCTTGGCAATCCCTTCCGTGGGAGCGGCAACCACACCTTCGGTAAGGAGTGCCATTGCGGTACGGATGGCGTGGTCAAGGATTTCAATGGGACCGTTCTCACCGAATTTGCAGGCAACAAAATCGTCACCGATACGGAGTGCCGCCTCTTCGCGTGACATCGTGGCCTCCAGTTCCCGGATACGCGCCGCAACACCCTTGATATTCAGGAGTGCTTCAACACGGTCCGCAAGGTCATTTGCCACCGGGATTTCGGGGACGGTCTTCGGGTCAAGCCCCTGTGCCCGCGCCGCACGTGCAACCGCCATTGCCTCTTCAAGGCCATTCTGAAGCACCGCAAGGTAGTGTTCCATGAGCGGTGAGACCTCCAGCATACCAGTTTCATGAGCAGGAGTGGATTTATCTCTTGGGTTATTACCTGCGGGGAACAGGAAGTACTGCGGAAGAAAAAAAACATGCCCTGGAAAATTCCGACCCCTTTTATCCACCTGCTGATACATCGCAGGAACTGGCGACATCCGGAAAAAGGATAGGCGTAATGCAGGGAAATAAGGAAGCTCTCCAGTGATCCTGGCATCCGCAGAGGATTACAGGAGTTCAGCTGGAGCCCTGATCGTCTTTTCCCCCGTCCGCGGGATTATACTCATCAACCAGCGCATGCACACCCGGTTCCCCCATCTTCCAGAGCACCAGTTCTGCACACGACCGCATATCTGAATTTTCGTTGTGCAACAGATCCTGGAGGGGATGGATGGCGGGCTTTCCAATCCTGCATAATGCAAGCGCGATGAATTCGCGAAGCCCCTTGTCCCCGCGGGTGAACGCCTCTATCAGCGGGTCAACCGCAGGCTCACCGATCTGCCCGAGCGCTGCTGCTGCATACTTCCGGAACCCCGGTTCAGGGTCATCCTCCATGGCACGTACAAGGGGAACAACGGCAGGTTCACCCACAATCGCCAGCGCACTTGCGGCGTACCAGCGGAAGTCAGGGTCGTTATTCTCGTGCATCAAGCGGATAAGCGGGTATACTGATTGTTCACCACTCGCCCCAAGGCGCCGGACAGCTTCCCGCCGGACGGTAATATCCGGGCTGCTCAGGTCACCAGTCAGCCTGTCGGTCTCGTTAGTTCCAATCTCTTTATAGTCCATGATATTTTCCTCATTTTCACCCGGTGAAATGGTCCTCGCGGGTCATTCCAGGCACCAGGGTTTCATCAGCCATTATTTTCACGACTCCCCGGCACCCCGCGGGTCCCGTCGGCAGGTAGTGCCTGTTGCACCCAGACCACCTGCTGCGGGTAGGGGATCTCGATCCCGTTGGCTTCAAGCGTGGACTTGATTTTCAACAGCAACGATGTTTTTAGGTCATACCATTCCTTTGAGGGAGCCCATATCCGGATAATAATGTCAACCGTGCTGTCACCGAGCTTGTCCACGAACACCGAAGGCTCCGGGTTCTTGAGTGCAAACGGCTCCTCCGCAATCACATCCTGGATAATCAGGATGGCCCGGTTGGCATCCTCACGGTAACCGATCCCAATCTTGTAATCAAACCTCCGGGCGACATTCGAGACAAAATTCGTAATATTCGAGGTGAATACCTTCTCATTCGGTACCCGTACATAGATCCCTTCGAATGTCCTGATGATTGTTGAGAGGACCTGGATGTGCTCAACATTCCCCGACACATCCCCGATGCTGACATTATCGCCGATCTTCACCGGTCGTTCGAGTATCAGGAAGATCCCTGATACGAGATTGGACACGACGCTCTGGCTGGCAAACCCGATAATGACCGCAATAATACCGCCGGCAACAAGGAGCCCTGACAGGTCAATCTTAAAATGAGGCGAAGCGATGAAAATCCCAATCAGGATGATCGTCCACCACACAACAGCAATTAGTACCTTGAGTTCGTATTTTTCCATCCGGTCGGAGAGCTTCCGCTTCATGAATGTGGTAACGATTTTTGCGATGATAACCGCAATCACCAGGATAACCGCAATTGCAAGGATGTCATACGCCCTGAGATCGGCGAATACCGAGGCAATATCAACCGTACTGTTAGTCATCTGCATCTTTGTCACCCAACCCGAATTCCATCAGGAACCCCGTTTTTTCTGGCACAAATACTTTTTTTGTAGAATAAAACGGGATCTGGTTCACCATCTCCACTACGGATACTTTCTTTGCAGAATAGGCTGGCAGTGATCGCGTAAACCCTTGTTTTTCAGGGGTGGAGAGTACCCTCGTTTCAGCAACGATATTTGAAAACATCTCCATTCTCGCCGACATCGCAACGTAATCCCCGTACCTGATGGTCATTCCCGCATTCACAAAGACCGCTCTTGACACCTCGATCCAGGTCCTGCCCTCGTTTACAATGGTTAAGTCAAGCACCCCTTCCCGCAGGGGATCGGTATCAGGGATATCCGGGTGGATCGCACTCTCATGCCACCGGGTCACACAACCATAATCGGGGGGGCCGTAGAGGGAATATTTTGGCTTTACAAGGGAGAACACATCGAGAAGGTCGTAATCTCCCTTTGCCTGAATGAACACCCCGATCTCTACCGGGAACGTCAGGTACAGCTGGCGACTTGTCTCCGGTTCGACGAAGAGGGGATTGAAATGTACCTCGAGGTACCGTGTCACTTCCTTTGGCAGGTTCAGGGGTTCCACGGGGTTGATAATGAGGGACCCGTTATCAGAGGCAATAGTTCGCTCCGCTGGTTCCCCCCTGCACACTCTTTTGTAGGTGAGGTAGCGGGAGGAACGTTCAACATCGACCGAGACCTCGTCCTCCATGATGTGGCAGGGGTAATCATACGTGCCGTACACAGTGAATTGAATCACTCTCGCAGGACATATAATTAATTACTCCTTGCACGTCAATCTTCAGAGGCTTCGGGCAGCTATGGAAAATAAACAATATGGCAGTCTTCACCCCTTCCTGTCATGGAGCGGAAAGGTCATTGATCAATGGTCCGAGGTCCGGGTCACCGACACCAAGGAGGGCAGAGGCCAGCCTTTTCCTGATGTCCGGATCAACAGACAGCAGGAAGTCTGTGAACCCGGGACTTCCAAGCCCATCGCCTGCAGGGGCATGTGTCATATAGTCCTGCAATGCCTCGTTGCCAACTTCGTTCAGTAGGTGGATAAAAAGGTCGATATTCCCGTCTTCCATTGCTTTCAACGATGCCAGTGCCTCGGCACGGACATTTTCATACTTGTCACCCAGAGCCCGGACTAGTGGTGCAATTGCCTGGGGGTCCCGGATCTTCCCGAGTGCGATTGCCGCACCCCACCGGAGATTCCCGTCACCCTCCGAAAGTGCCCTGATAAGGGGGGGAACCGCCGGCTGCCCAATCATTCCAAGTGCGACCGCCGCTCTCCCCTTAACATAATGGTCCTGGTCACAAAGGAGACCAATGAGCGGACCGATAGCACGGACATCCCCGATCTCCCCAAGCGCAATGGCCGCCTTCCACCTGACATCCTCATCCGGGTGATGCAGAAGGACGATCAGCGGTTCAACCGACTCTTCCCCGATTTTTGCAAGGGCTTCGGCTGATTTCCACCGGACTGCACTGTACTGGTCTTCCGATAGCATGATTATAAGGGGTGGAATTGCAGCGGGATCCCGTAAGTCACCGAGAGCTTCAACCGCCATGTACTGGACATCAATATCTGTATGCCTGAGTGCATTGATCAGTCCCGGGACATCATTCTCGTTCCGGAGGTCATCCACGTTTGAATACGAGTGGATTTTATTACGGAAATCCCTCAAAACCCTTTGAATTTTACCGGTCACTTCCTCTTCCCATGGCATCGGACCATTGAAACGTCTTTCAAGGTACATTTTCCCCCATTTTTGTATCTGGCCGGATTACAAGCAAGGGATACTAATAAAACCAGGAGAGCTAGGGTTAAAAATACGACTCTCATGACAAGGACAAACTTTCATTCTGCTGGTACCACGGGACCTATGTGTGCTGAATTTCCCCGAAGGAAAATGAGAGGTTTGCGCACAGGTCGCTCGTGATTGTACCCTGATCCAAAAAAGAGGTGTGACCTTACATGGCACAATTTCACGGGTTGCTGCCAGCACCCAGGATTCGGGATACATGAATTTCGCATTCCAGTTATTCCACCCCGTGTCCCGGGGTCAGGCAGGCGGTGCATGGCAGACCATAATGTATCCGGAAACAAATATATTACAAAGAGCAATCTGGTAGTGAGGTGGTTAACGGAACATGGACGGAACATTGCTCGCCAATATTGGGTTGTTTGGAATATTTGTAGTAGTCTTGATCTGCCCGTTCCGGTTCAGGCAGGTCGAGCAGAACCTCGAGGTGTTTCTCCTGGCCTGCGGGGTACTTGCCCTTACCATATCAGGTTTTGCAATCATCGAAGGCTATACGTTCGGCTGGACCGTGAACGTGGTGACCGAAGCCCTTACCGCACCGCTTGTAATCACAACCGTCTTCGGTGTGCCGGTGGGGATCGTCCAGATAGTCCTGATCTTCGGGCTTTTTTTGTATTTTTGTTTCAATTCAGTCCAGAAGGCAATTAACTGGACGGTTGCCCACACCTCGATACCAGTATTTATTTTTTTAACCATCGTAGTACTTGGACTCGTCTCCAGCCTGATCTCCGCTATCCTCGCTGCACTGGTGCTTGTTGAGATGGTCTGTGCCCTTCCCATCAACAGGGGGGATAAGATCAGTGTCACAATAGTCGCCTGTTTCTCGATCGGGCTTGGAGCTGCACTCACACCACTCGGCGAACCACTGTCAACCATTGCCACTTCAAGGCTCTCCGGGCCCCCGTATTACGCTGGATTTGACTTCCTGTTCAACCTCCTTGGCCTCTATATCATCCCGGGGATTATTGCCCTCGGAATCGTGGGAATGGTCATCTACCACCGGAGCGGGTTGTCTGAGGAATCACTGGCATGTGAGCTCCGGCGGGACACGCTGACAGAAGTCGCAGTCCGTGCATTGAAAGTCTACGTCTTCATCATGGCCCTGATCTTTCTCGGCGAAGGGTTCAAACCCCTTATCGTGCAGTATATTGTGTCGATTCCCTCTACCGGATTATACTGGGTAAACATGGTCTCCGCAGTGCTTGACAACGCGACCCTCGCTGCTGCCGAGATAAACCCCGTCCTTTCAGAGCTCCAGATAAAAAGTGCCCTTATGGGCCTGGTAATCGCCGGAGGCATGTTAATCCCGGGAAACATACCAAATATCATTTCTGCTGGGAAAATTGGGATTACAAGTAAGGAGTGGGCAAAAATTGGCATTCCGGTGGGAATCGTCACAATGATGATCTATTTCGTGATCATCTTTGTCCCGCCATTCCTTACCGGGTTGTAGATAATGACTTTTCCGTTACCCCATGCAGGGGCGGGTGTTTCCGGGTTGGACCGCACCTGGGCATTACTCCACCCCTTTTCAGGAACAGGCAACGTTGATACAGTCTTCAAGTGTACCGATCCGTGATGCCGCACCGCACATGTTCGGGACATAGGTGAATGCCTTCCCGCTGTTTACCATGACCGCCTGGTAGGAATCCATGCAGGGGGAGACAACCATGCAGGTATCAGCGTATACGCGTGCGCCGCTCCGTTCGATGATCTCAACAAAACTACGTGAATTCGCTGTGACAGCTCTCGAGGTGAACACGTACAGGGGTTTTTTCACATGCTTCCCCTCGAGCAGGTGAGCGATCGCACCAAGTTCATCCGGAGAACAGTGGGGGCACCCGATTGCCACCGCATCAACAGGGATGTCCTTGTAAAGATCGCTGATCTCCTTCTGCTCCACGGGAATTGTTTCAAGACCCTTTGGGTCATAGGAGAACACCCTCGAATCGGGGGTAATGCCTTCCACGTGGAAGAGGGCAACGGCCCCGCTCGCGGCCATGGCTGCACCAAGTGCCTTCAGCTGGTCACGACCAGGACGTATTCCCCGAAAATACGGGATCCGGTTCCCCGCTTCCTTTCCGGCGATGTACCCGAGTGCTCCATACCACGAGGCATCATGCGTTCCATCCCCTTCCACATCGATGACCAGCCCGGGTTTCCTGTTTGCAACAATGTGTAACCCGTAGTACGGTGTCTTCCCGATTATCGCAGCGGCCAGCGCACTCGGGCCCCCTTCACGGTTGGTACGCGCGCCTATCACCGAGTTTGAGTACGCTACCGCCGAAGATTCCGACCACGAGATATGGTCACCATACTGCGTGATCGTGAGATAATACGGGGTACAGGTACAGTCAAGGCGGATGCCAAGGCGTTCATAGGCCGATATTACCTCCACCTGTTTTTTTGCAAATTCCGGTGAGATCCCCATCTCCCGCCACCGGTCACGGTCCATTCCAACCGGGTTTAAGATGGCGGGGACTGCCGCACGGGCATCAAGACCCCTGAGCCACTGGAGCCCGTATTCACCAATTGTCTTGTAGGAAGCCCCACTCACCTGGGCACTCCTGATCGGGACCATCCGCTCCGCATCAAAGACCTTTCCAAGTGTGACCAGGATCTCCATCATCATCCTCCTGGTCTCCCCGAACTCCCCGTTCAGAACGAGTTCGTCCTCCCTGTCAAGTTCCATGAGATCACCACCCGGCCCGGATAAATTTTGCTTCCCTGCCCATTTCCATCGTGGCATCAAGACCAATCTTGACATTCGTCCCGTTTTCAAGCCTGCACGGGTCGAGCGAAGAACCCCGGACACCCGTAATGACCATGAGGTCCTTGTCTCCGCGGACCCTTGTCGCAATGGCGAACTCGACATCTTCGGGATTGAAAATATCAATGTCTTCATCAACCACTACCACATGTTTTAGCGAGGTATGTGCGGCAAATGCGGCCATAATTGCATTTTTAGCGTCCCCTTCGGTATTTTTCCGAATCTGGATCACCGCATGGAGATAGCCACACCCACCGCGGGTAAGGCTGACATTCTTAACATCTGTTACGCCTGCCACGGCGTGGTATATTTTCGGCTCGTAGGGGGCCCCCATCAGGAGCTTGT
>SESG01010778.1_pt1 | contig 11291 bp, 9 predicted proteins | sample 3171421 | NCBI WGS metagenome assembly SESG01 (sample SAMN10866946, study PRJNA518727) | freshwater metagenome | biome: subpolar coniferous forest; feature: holomictic lake; material: water; isolation source: holomictic Lake 227, 6 m and 8 m depth | place: Canada: near Kenora, Ontario | collected... | reverse complement strand
GCGAATCAAGCGGAAGACGAAGTGTTTGCCCTCGTCGGACAGCAGCGCATTTTTGGGAACCGCCACGACTTTTTCCTGCGTCGCGAACGCCACGCGCGCTTCACAGAACATGCCGGGGCGGAGCAGCGCCTCGGAGTTTTTCAGCAAGGCCCGCACTTTGACGGTGCGGCTGTCTTCATCCATCGTGGAGCCGATCAGGTCAACCACGCCTTCGAACGTCTTGTCAGGAAACGCGCCGGTGGTAATCCGTACGCGAGGGGCGGCCTTGTTCGCTTCGCCGATGAGCCGTGCGAGGTCCTGTTCGTAAAGGCTCATCCAGACCCAGACGGTAGATAGATCGGCAATAACCATCAATTCCTTGCCAGCTTCAACCGCCTCGCCCGGAGTGACATTTTTTTTAATCACACTCCCGGACAGGGACGCACGGACGGGCAGCGTCCCGATGTTGCCTGCATTTGCGTCTGACGTAAGCGAGTCGATTGCGGACCCGTTCAAGCCCATCACAGCCAGGGTGTTTCTTGCGGATTCCAGCTCCAGCCGGTATTCGTCATACTTGATTTGCGCATCAAGGCGGTCAATTTCCGGGCTGATCATTTTCTTTGCCAGCATGTTTTCGCGCTCAAGATTTTTCAGTGCGAGCGCTGATAACGCTTTGTTCTTGCGATATCCTCCTATCGCATGTCCGAGTTCAGCGCTTTCGATTTCGAGTAGTATCTCGTCTTTTTTCACCTGCGCGCCCTGTTCAACATATACAGTGCGCACTATGCCTGAAATCCGCGGCGAAACACGGGTTACTGCCGCTTGATTCAATGCAATCTCGCCATTCAATAAAAGGAATAACTGTGCAACGGATTTTTCGACGTGCTTAATTACAATTAAACCGTTGGTGTTCTGCGCTGTGCGAATAAGCGTGGCGTCAAGTTTTACGAGTCCTAATTCGTAGCGGCATTTATCGCAACTGTAATGCGGTACTTTGCATTCGCACTCGCCGGTGAAAAGCTCTTCCAGCGAACGCAGCTTTGGCGCGGATTGTTCAGGGCCTTCCTCAGCAATCAATGGCAAGGCCAGCAGTGCGATCATGCAAATACGAATGAGCGGGTTGTTTTTCATTTGTAATCCTTCGATAGCTTGTTGTTTAAGGTGTGGCAGGTGAAGATGAGCAGATTTGGTCAATTTCGATCTGGCAGGCGTGATATTCAACTGAAGCGTTGATGACGTCCATGCGCGTCTCCACAACAGTGCGGCGGGCATCGAGCACGTCAAGGTATCCTGCTTTACCTTGTTCGTGCGATTGTTTGACAAAGGCCAGCGTGCTTTCGGAAGCGGGTATGATCGTGTCGCGCAAACTGGCGTTCTTTTCTGAAAGTGTTTTCAGCCGGGCATGCAGCCGCCGGAGAGTGCTCTCGTTTTTAAGGCGGATTGCGGCAGCTTCCAGGCGTGCGCTTTCCGCATCGGCTGCAGCGGCGCGCACGGCGTCGCGATTTCTATTGAAAAGCGGGAGGTCGATGCCGACTCCGGCGACGAAACCGAAGCCGTCGGCCTCCTCGAAGCGGCGAACGCCAGCCGCGATTTCTAGGTTTGGCAGGCGTTCGGCCTCTTCTGTCCGTATCTTTGCCTCGAACGCCCTGGTCTGCGCGTCGGCAACCAGCAACAGCGGATTCGATTTTGCCTGAATCAAAAGTGTGCTTAGGGCCGGTAGCTTGGCAGTTTGTGTGTCGAGTAAGCCAGCTACTGCGTCGAAGGTTGGTTCAGTTTCACCCCAGCACAACGCCAGTTCGCGTATGGCATCCTTTTGTTCCGCCTGCCGGTCCTGCAGGGCAAGAACCGCCCGTGCGGTTTCGGTGCTGGCACGGCCAGTTTCCAGCGGCGTAGTTTTACCGGCCAGTTCATGCGAGCGGGCGATGGCCTCGGTTTCGCGCACCAGCGCCAGCGTTTCTTCCGCGAGTGTGACTTTTGCCTGAACGGCAAGCACTTTCAGCACGGCGCGGCGAACGTCAAGCAGCAGCTCGCTGAGTCGTGCTGTTTCAAGCTCCCGGCTGACCGCGACCCCGGTCTCTGCGGCAGTGGTCCGGTGCCGGCGCTTGTTGCCAAGTTCAATCTCCTGTGAGAAGGCAATTGTACTTTCGGCGACCCGGAACCCTTTAAAGTCGCCGGTCCCGGCAACATTTTCGATGCCGCCTTCCAATCGCGGATTAATCCGGCGCGCAGCCTGCTTCGTGCGGTTAATGGCGGCCGCAGTTTTACAGGCGCCAGCCTTTAGCTCCAGATTGAGTTCGATGACGCGCATCCGGCACTCAGCCTCAGTTATTGCACGCGAACCGGCCGGATTGCCGGATGCGTGAATTGGCATGCATAAGCAAAAAAACACGAACGCCCGGCACATGAATGACCGGCACAGAATATTCAAATACATATGAAGAGTGACCTTCCAGAAAAGTTCAAACGCTCACGGTTAAAGGGAGGCGGCAGACCTCCATTACAGCTGGTCAGCTTTTTGTTAGCGGAGGCCGGAAGATATCGTCAGGTAGAAGCAGGTTGTACGGTGTCTCTTTTGGAGGATAAAAACGCATTGTCAACCGGCAGTGGAACTGCACGGGGAACACGGATAGTGGCTCAAAAGAAGGGTGGCAGTCGCAGTCCGCGACAGTTTTTGAGGAGCCAGAATGTTCACACAATGCATTATCGCTGTGGCAATCGGCTGTTTGCAGGTAACTTGCAAACCAGACGGCCGTCAAAAGCATGACGGCAATCCTTCTGATAATATTCCAAGGCGTTTTCATTACAGCTTCGTATGCAACGATTGTTAAACATGAGATGATCCTATGTCAAGCGCATCTATTAATTCGCCTTGCTGTCTTGCTGTTGTCTGTCTTGCTGTTTGCAGTGGTTAAACAATTAGTGTATCAATGATCTCTTTGGCGGTTTTCGAGGAGGTTGCTGATCAATGGCGGAAGAAATCAAAGAGAACGACAAAGACGATGTGATTCGAGTTGACGGAACAGTAATCAAGGTTCTGCCGGCCACGATGTATATCGTTCGACTGGAGAACGGGTCTGAAATACTGGCCCACATTTCCGGTAAAATGCGCAAGCATTTTATCCGTATTACCACCGGCGACAAGGTGTCTTTGGAGATCTCGCCGTACGACCTTACCAAGGGTCGCATCACCTACCGGCATAAAACGGCGTAACCGCGGCGCGCAAGCTGGCCCATGAGCGGGAGCGTCAAAGCGGCCGGTGTGGTGGCCGTGGCGGTGGCCGGTTCCCGGGTTTTTGGCTTGTTTCGTGAGTTGGTCATGGCCTGGCTGTTCGGCGCGGGCCGGCAGTTCGATGCTTTTCTGGCGGCCTTCCAAATCCCCAATCTGTTGCGCGACCTTTTTGCCGAAGGCGCGCTTTCGACATCCTTCACCACGGTTTTCACGCAAACCTCCGAAAAGGAGGGCGCCGCGCGTTCCTGGCAACTTGCAGCGCGACTGGTCAGCACGACAATCTTGTTGCTGGCCGGCATCTGCCTGCTGGGCATTCTGCTCAGTCCGTGGATCGTTGCGCTTACGAATCCCGGTTTCCATAATGTTCCGGGCAAATTCGAGCTGACCGTTGGCCTGACGCGCGTGCTGTTCCCGTTCATTATGGCCGTCTCGCTTGCGGCTGTGGCGATGGGAATACTGAACTCCCGTCACATATTCGGGTTGCCAGCATCGGCATCCACGATGTTCAACATCGTTTCCGTAGTGTGCGGTGTGGGACTGGCCTTTTTGCTCGATCCGCAAGCCGACTGGCGTCATCCAAGGTTTGGCGACCGTGGCATGTATGGTGTGGCGCTGGGTGTATTGCTGGGCGGTCTGGCGCAGTTGGCGGTGCAACTGCCTTCGCTCTGGCGCGAGGGATTCCGCTGGCGCTGGGAGCTGGCGTGGCGCGATCCGGGCTTGCGCCGGGTCTGGCGGCTGATGGTGCCGAGCGTGATGGCTGGCGCAGCGGTGCAAATCAATGTACTGGTGAACGGCATTTTCGCGGCAGAAATCAACGGGGGACGCTCCTGGCTGGCTTATGCGTTTCGCCTGTTCCAGTTCCCACTGGGGGTTTTCGGCGTGGCCATCGCCACCGTCACGCTGCCGGCCGTGGCCCGCCATTTTGCACGCGGCGAACGGGTGGAGTTCGGGCGCACGGTTGAGGACGCGCTGCGATTGGCGTTGTTTCTGGCCCTGCCTGCCGCAGCGGGCCTGGTCGCGCTGGCCCCGGATTTGATCGGGGTTATTTATCAACACGGTCGCTTCACGGACTCCGATACGCTCAAGACCGCCTGGGCGCTGCGCGCCTACACCGTGGGGCTGGCTGGCTACGCTGTGATCAAGGTGCTGACGCCGTGTTTTTATGCGCTGGACCAGCCGAAGATTCCGTTACGGGTAAGTCTTCTGGGCGTGGGTGTCAATCTGGCAGTGAATATTGTGCTGGTCAAGGTTTTGGGGTGGGGCCATGTCGGCTTGGCGCTTTCAACCGGGATTCTGGCCAGCGTTAACGGCGCGCAATTATTGCTGGCGATCCGTCGTCAGGTGTCGCTTGGCGGGCGCGATGTATGGATACGGTTTCTGGCGATAACACTGCTGGGCACGCTGGTGTGCGGAGCGGTGGCCTGGACGGGCGGCGTGGCGCTGCGGGCCGCGCTGGGCGATGGTCTTGCGGCGCGCCTGGTTTCAGTGGGCGTGGCAGTGGCCGCCGGCGCGCTGTCTTATGGCGCAGTGGCCAATGCGGCGCGCTTGCCGGAGATGACCAGAATACTGGGCGGCATCCGGCGGCACATGGCTGGCGCGCCGCGCGCATCACTTCCGTAAACGCGTTGAGGCGATTTAGGGTTGATGGCGGGCAGGGCTGCTGGCATAATCGCCGTTTTAACAAAGTTGTAATGACACGGCGGCGCAGACGCTTCCAGCCGTGCGGAACGCATCAAAGGGGAAGACAGTATGGCGACAGTCAAAGGTAATATGTTGATCGGGCAGAGCGGCGGACCGACGGTAGTCATCAATCAGAGCCTCGTGGGTGCCGTGCTGGAAGCGTTGAAGCACCCTGAGATTGAAGGCATCTACGGCGCGCGACACGGCATGAAGGGCATCCTCGAAGAGGACTTTGTGGATTTGCGCAAGGAATCACTGGAAACGCTCGAAGCGGTGGCGATGACGCCCGCCTCGGCGCTGGGCTCGGCGCGCAAGAAGCCGTCGCCGGAAGAGTGTGCCCGGGTTTTCGAAATCCTGAAAAAGCACAACATCCGCTACTACTTCTACATCGGCGGCAACGATTCGGCCGAGTCGGCTAATATCGTCAACGAGAACGCCCTTCAGGTAGGCTACGATCTGCGCTGCTACCACATTCCCAAGACCATTGATAACGACCTGTGCGAAAATGACCACACCCCTGGATTCGGCAGCGCTGCAAAGTTTGTGGCCTGCGCGAGCATGGGCGATAACCTGGACGGCCGCGCGCTGCCGGGCGTTAAAATCAACGTCATCATGGGACGGCATGCCGGCTTTTTGACGGCGGCGGCGGCGTTGGCCAGGGTCTATCAGGACGATGGCCCGCACCTGATTTATATGCCTGAGCGGCCGTTCTGCATTATAAGCTTTGTAGCTGACGTCGAGAAGGTTTACGCCCGTTTAGGACGCTGTATCGTGGCGGTTTCCGAAGGCATTGCCGATGAGCAAGGCCATGCCATCGCATCCAAGTTCATTCAGGAAGTTGACTCGCACGGCAACGCCCAGCTTAGCGGTTCGGGCGCGCTGGGTGATTTGCTGGCCAATGAGATCAAGGCGCGCACTAAAATCACCCGCGTGCGTGCCGATACCTTTGGCTACCTGCAGCGCTCCTTTCCGGGCCTTACTTCCGCAGTGGATGCCAGGGAGGCGCGCAAGGTGGGGATGCTGGCGGTCAAGCATGCCGTCACGAAAAAACCCAATGGCTCGATCGCGATCGTCCGCAAGCCGGGCGAAAAGTATCAGGTCGCCTTCAAGCGCGTTCCGCTGGCAAAGGTGGCGAAGTTTACCCGCCATATGCCCGACGAGTTCATCGCGCCAGCCGGCAACGATGTCACCGAGGCGTTTCTGGCATACGCTCGCCCGCTCGTCGGGCCACTGCCGAAAATCGGACGGCTGCAAGCTGTGCCAGTGACCAAATCCATCTAACTTAAAGGATAACAGTATGGCAACCAGAACGATCACGCCCTGCCGGCCCGCCTGGCGCGGGACGATGACTGCGCGCGACCGCTTTAACCGGCAGATGCACTATCTGCCGGTGGACCGCTGCTTCAACATGGAGTTTGGATATTGGGAAGAGAATTTCCATGAGTGGGACTTGTTCGAAAAAAACGGCGTTACCAACAATGAAGAAGCCGACCGGTTCTTCAGCTTCGATCCCATCGCGGTGACTGGCGCAAACACCTGGATGGCGCCCGGTTTCGAATATAAGATTATCCAGGAAACGGCGACGACTAAAATCGTGCAGAACGAAGACGGTCTGTTTGCAGAGGTGCCGCAAGACGGGCTTTCCACCATTCCGCACTTTATAAAGTCATCCGTGGTAACGCCGGAGGACTGGAAGCGGGTCAAGGAGGAAAAATTCCAACGCAACCACCAGAGTCGCATTCCCGACATTGAGGCATTAAGGCAGCAGCACCCTTCGACAAGGGATTACCCGCTTGGCATTTCGTGCGGTTCAATGATCGGAAGAATCCGCGACATGCTTACCTTCGAGGGCCTGGCCTACGCGACCTACGACTATCCAGAGATGGTGGAGGATATGGTTGAAACCTGTTGCGTGATTGTCGAGGACATTTTGGACTGTATCCTGCCGCATATCGATTTCGACTACGCTTCCGGATGGGAAGATATCTGCTTCAAAAACGGCCCCATTGTTTCGGTCGACTTTTTTAAAAACGTGGTGGCGCCACGTTACAAGCGCATTCAAAAGAAGCTTGCCGCGAACGGAATTGATATCTGGTACATCGACTGTGATGGCGACGTGCGCCCGATCATGCCTTACTTCCTGGAAAGCGGCGTCAATTGTCTCTTCCCGTTCGAAGTCAACGGTTGCGCTCATCCAGCGGAATTGTTCAAGGAATACGGCAAGGACCTGCGGATCATGGGCGGAGTTGATAAAATCCAGCTGGGCAATGGCCCGGCCGCCATCAAGGCCTACATGAAAACGCTGGTCCCGCTGGTTGAACGCGGCGGCTATATTCCCTTCTGCGACCACCGCTGCCCTCCGAACGTAAAGCCGGCTGACTACTTGTATTACCTTGATTTGAAAGAACAGATGTTCGGGTTGAAATAGCTTCCAAAGTGAGCGTTTGCGCTGCGTGGGACAGTATGCTATAAACCACGCCGTGGCCGGCGGTTACTGTGCAAAGCGACTGTCTGAGCCACGCAAACCGCGAAGGCGGCGGAAGGCGCGACATGGACGAGCTCAAATTCAACCCGGGTTACAACACCTTCGATTCTGATTCCTACGTGGTGCATTTAGAAAATCCGCCACTGGACAGTCCGGCTTTATTCAGGAATACCTTCCCGTACGACGAGGTGCCGCGCATAGGGTTTAACCACAGGTTGACGCCCATGCGAATGCCGCGGGAGATCTGGGTTACCGACACAACCTTTCGCGACGGGCAGCAGGCCATGCCGCCTTACACGGTCAAGCAGACCGTGGACCTGTATAAGCTGCTTCACAGGCTGGGTGGCAAGAAGGGGCTGATCCGGCAGACCGAGTTTTTTATCTACACGAAGAAGGATCAGGAAGCCCTCGATCAGTGTATGGCGTTAGGTTACCGCTGGCCTGAGGTGACGGGCTGGGTGCGTGCGCAACGTAAAGACCTGGAGCTTGCCAAGCAGATGGGGCTCAAGGAAATCGGCATTCTCACCTCCGCGTCCGACTACCATATCTACTTGAAGTTGAGAAAAACCCGCCGTCAGGCGCTGCATGATTATCTGCGCGTTGTGCAGGACGCAATCGAAGTTGGCATCACGCCGCGTTGCCATTTTGAGGATGTTACAAGAGCCGACTACTATGGCTTCGTTGTGCCATTTGCCCACGAGTTGATGCAGATCGCCGAGAAGAATAAAGTCACTGTTAAAATCCGCATCTGTGACACACTCGGGCTGGGTGTGCCGTACCCGGGTGTAGCCATGCCGCGGTCGGTGCCCGGCTTGATCTACGGTCTGCAATATTATGCCGGTGTGCCCAGCGAGTGGCTGGAATGGCATGGACACAACGACCTCTTCCTCGTAACCGCAAATGCCGTGACGGCCTGGCTCTACGGCTGCTCCGCCGCTAACGGTACGCTGCTAGGAATTGGCGAGCGTACGGGCAACCCGCCGCTTGAAGCTTTGGTGATGAACTATTTGCAATTGCGTGGCAACGACATGGGCATTGATACGACCGTGATCACAGAGATAGCGGAGTATTTCGAGAAGGAATTACATGTGCCAATTCCGCCGTACCAGCCGTTAGTTGGAAGAACGTTCAATACCACCCGCGCGGGCATTCACGCCGACGGCCTGCTGAAAAACGAGGAAATCTACAACGTATTCAATACCGCGAAGCTGCTGAATCGTCCGTTCGAGCTGGCTCTGACCGACAAGAGTGGTGCGGCTGGCGTGGCGCTCTGGGTCCGCAAGCATTTTCCAGATGCCAAAAAAACCTCGCCGGCAAAAACTGACGATGGCATCCAGCGCATCTACGCGTGGGTTATGACCCAGTACGACGCCGGGCGCACCACGGCCATTACGGATGAAGAAATGAACCAGCAGGTGAAGCTAAACCTGGCCGACTGGTTGCAGGTCAATGGATATGAAGCGTGAAATTGTAGTCTTCGGTCACCCCTCATTGCGGCGACCTGCAACGAGGGTTGTTTCTGTAGACGCTGCGCTCAGGCGGTTGGCCGACGATATGCTGGAGACGATGTACGAGGCCGACGGGCTTGGCCTGGCCGCTCAGCAGATCAACGAAACACCAGCCTTGTGCGTGGTGGATGTACCCGCCGAGATGGATGTGCTGGTCGAAGACGGCCCGCGTCTGAACCCCGCCGTCGCCATGCCTCTGGTGATGGTTAACCCTGAGATCGTCGCGCGCGCTGAAAGTGAGTCGCTGATTGACGAAGGCTGCCTGAGTTTCCCTAAACTGTACGCGCCGGTATTGCGCGTTAGCGTGGTGACGGTGCGTTTTCTGAATTTAAAGGGGCAGCTTCAGACTTGCGAAGTACGCGGACTGCTGGCGCGCGCGGTTCAGCACGAACTCGACCATTTGGCGGGCGTGCTGTTTGTGGATCACGTGGCATCGGCTGAGCGCGAGGCTTTGAATGTGCAGCTTCAGGAAATGGAGCGCACGGGACGCCGTCAGGCCGGGGTGGCGTAACGGCGCGCAAATATTTCCACGTCAGTCCGCCCGGCATGCGTCAGGTTCGAGCCGCTTTGTCTCTTTGCAACAGCTGTTCGCTGCGTTTGTGCGGCGCTTGCGGAAAAAGCTTTGTAGAATATCACGGCAAGCCGCCTCGCTAACTCCGGTTATAACCGTTGGGTGGTGGTTTGGGGCCGGGTGGTTGAGAATCGGAAACACCGATAGCGCACCACCGCGCTGCGGGTCGGATACGCCATACACCACGATTGGAATGCGCGCTAGAACAATGGCGCCGGCGCACATGGGGCAGGGCTCCTTGGTCACATAAAGCGTGGTGTTTTCCATCCGCCAGTCACCCAGCGCTGCAGTGGCCTGAGTGATCGCAATCATTTCGGCATGTGCGGTCGGGTCCTTTAGTCTTTCGACCTGATTAAAAGCCCTGCCGATCACGCGGCCCTGGCATACCACTATCGCTCCGACGGGCACCTCGCCGTCATCGGCGGCACGGCAGGCCTCGCTCAAAGCCAGCTCCATGTAAAATTCGTGTGGTTGGTCTTGCATAGCGCAGCTACAAAACCATGACCGGATGTGCGGCGTCAAGCACGATTGACAGATGGCAACGGTAGATTGTATTTTATTTTTTTAATGGAGTATATGCATATGGAAAACATTCGTCTGGGGATCGTCGGGGTAGGCGGCATGGGGTTAAATCATGCGCAGACCGTGCATAGCGGGCAAGTGCCCGGATTGGTTTTGGCGGCGGTGTGTGATCTTGATGCCGGGCGGCTGACTAAGGCAAAACAAATGGGCGGCGAAGGCGTGCGGGCGTTCGATTCGGCCGGGGCGCTCTTTGCGGCGAAGTGCGTGGACGCTGTGCTGATTGCCACTCCGCACTATTTTCATCCGCCGCTGGCGATTGAGGCTCTGAAGCAAGGGCTGCACGTTTTGATCGAAAAACCGGCCGGCGTATACACCCGTCAGGTACGAGAAATGAATGAGGTGGCGGCTAAGTCCGGACGCGTTTTCGGCATCATGTACAACCAGCGCACCAAGCCGGTCCACCAGCGGCTGCGCCAATTGATCCAGTCCGGCGAGCTGGGGACGCTGCGGCGGGCGACATGGACGATCACCGACTGGTTCCGCCCGCAGAGTTACTACGATTCTGGTTCATGGCGTGCGACCTGGGCCGGAGAAGGCGGCGGCGTGCTGATCAACCAGTGCCCGCACAACATCGATCTCTGGCAGTGGTTTTTTGGCATGCCTCAGCGCGTGCGGGGGTTTTGCGGGTTTGGAAGGATGCACGACATTGAGGTTGAGGACGACGTTGCGGCGATCTTCGAGTACGGCGACGGCATGAACGGTACGTTTATCACCTCAACTGGCATGAGCCCGGGGAGTAACCGTTTGGAGATTAATTGCGACCGTGGCAAGGTTGTGATGGAAAACAACAAGCTGACATTCTACCGGACGGTGATGACCATTCCGGAGTTCAACCGTACTTTTAAAGGCGGGTTTGGCGATCCGGAGCATTGGGTTTGCGATATTCCGGTGCCTGCCCCGTCTCCTGAGCATCTGTGGATTCTGAAGAACTGGGCCCAGGCCATACAGGATGGACGCGCACTGCTGGCGCCGGGCGCCGAAGGTATCGCCTGCGTGGAGTTAATTAACGCGATGCTGATGTCCACCTGGACTGATGGATGGGTCAACCTTCCAGTTGACGAGCAGCGCTATTTCGAGCTGCTGGAAGAGCGCTGCAAAACATCCCGCTACCACGGCACGCAGGGACGCAGCGGGAGCGTTATGGATGTGACCGGCACGTTCTGATTCCAATCGCTAAGCCGTAAGCTTACGCGTGCGCCGTCAGGGAGCCCGGTTTTTCTTCTGCCCGGGTGGATAGTGCGTAGAGAAATATCTGGC
>SESG01034143.1_pt1 | contig 11294 bp, 5 predicted proteins | sample 3171421 | NCBI WGS metagenome assembly SESG01 (sample SAMN10866946, study PRJNA518727) | freshwater metagenome | biome: subpolar coniferous forest; feature: holomictic lake; material: water; isolation source: holomictic Lake 227, 6 m and 8 m depth | place: Canada: near Kenora, Ontario | collected... | reverse complement strand
CGTCAGCTCTGCCGGCGCCCGGGGGCTGATGCAGCTCATGCCCCGAACGGCCGCTCGTTTGGCCAGGAAGCTGGGCCTCAGGACGAAACTCACCGACGCCCGCTTGAGCGATGACAACGATCTCAACATTCTCCTCGGCAGCGCCGAGATCGGCGAGCTGATCGATAGCTATCGCGGCTCGTACTTGGTGGCATTGGCCGGCTACAACGCCGGGTCAGGGCGTGTCGATGAGTGGCTGAGAAGATACGGCGACCCCCGCAGCGGGGCCGATCCCATCGACTGGATCGAATCCATTCCGTTCGCCGAGACGCGTAACTATGTCCAGAGAACCCTGGAAGCCCTCCAGGTCTACCGGGCTCGACTGGGGCAGGGTAACCGCACCCTGGCCCAGGATATCGGAAGGCAGTAGGCTGCTGCGCGGCAGGCTGCGTCAGTGGCCGCCCTCGACGAATTGCAGGTTCAGTTCCTGCGGCATGGCATGATTCTGCCGCGATCTATCGGCGCCAAGGTCAAAGTTGGCCGGGACTGCCGTCGGGATTGGCGCGGGCCAGCCCGAACCCTTCACCGGCACGGGATGTTATCTGGCGATCGAGGAGATATAGTCCCGTTTCAGGTCGTCGAGCGCCAAGCCCACCTGTTTTGCCAGGTCTTCGAGTTCCATCACATGGCGCTGCGCCGCTTGCGGGCTGCCGGCAATCTGGGCGGCCAGCACGTCGCGGCTCTTGCTGTGGACCGGACGGTGACAATCAAGTAACCGCTTGAACGCTGGTAGTTCCGTCATCCGGCTATCGGTGACGTTGTCGTACCAGCGGCCCAAACTACAGGTGTGATGGGTGCCCAACTCGGCCGATGGCAACGTCACCCCGTTCCTGACTGCAGTGACAACCCGTTCGACCAGCAACCGGTGGTCATCCTTGGTCGCGTCTAGAAGCCGCCCGATACTGGCCGAGGACAGGGCGTCGACCCGGTCGGACGGCAATGTCGCGCCGGTGAAGCGCAGATGATAGAACCCCTTGGTGCAGGCGAGAATTTCGGCCTCAAGCTCGATCTTCTCGGTTGGCATCGACAAGGTGACCCGAGCCCCCCGGTTATTGGCCGAGCCCGCGACGCTCGCGACCATGGCGCCGCACTCCGAGAGGTCGTGAACGGTGGTTTTGCCGGTCGCGCCGTTCATGTGGATTTCGCCGTCGATCATGGTCGCCCGGCGCGGCTCCTTTCGGCGGTTGGCGATCTCGGACGAGGTTCGTACCGCCTTGATCAGCAGGTTGCGTAATCCGGCCAGCGCCTCGTCCATTTGCTGCGAACTGGCGTTGACCGCCACGGCGGCGCGATCCGCGTTCAGGACGCTGGCTTTCACCGAGACCATCCGCCGCTTAACCTCTTCGGCCTGATCGGCGGTCACGCTGACCGTCCGGGCGATTTCGCTGGTCGCCGCTGTTTGTTCCTCGACGGCGGCCGAGATGTTGGCCGCGACCTCTTCCATGCCGTGGATGTCCGAGGAAACCTCGTCGATCATCGCGAAGGTGTCCCGGCTGGCCTGCTGGATCGTCTCCACCCTGCCGGTGATTTCCACTGTCGCGTCGGCGGTCTGCTGGGCGAGGTGCTTGACTTCGGTGGCCACCACCGCGAAGCCCCGGCCGGCTTCACCGGCACGGGCGGCCTCGATGGTCGCGTTCAGGGCCAGCAGATTGGTCTGGGCGGCGATGCGGTTGATCAACTGGAGAACCGCCCCGATCCCCTCGGCCGCTCTGCCCAACTGGTCGATCACCGCCCGGGCTTCGGTCATGCGCGCCACCGCCTCGTGAGCCGAACTCGACGAGCGGGCGACCTGGGTCGAGATTTCCGCGATCGAGGCGTGCAGTTCCTCGGCGGCGGCGGCGACGGTTTGGGCGGACGCGGAGGCGTCGACCGCCGAGGCCGATGCCGCTTCGGTATCGCCATTGACCACGCGGGTAACCCCGGACATGGTCTCGGCGCTCTGCACCAGATCGTTGGTCAGATGGGAAACGCTCTCGATAGTATCGGCGACCTGCTTGTCGATGCGTTCGATCATCAGGCCGACGCTCTGGTCGGCTTCCTCCAGGCGTCGGCAGGCAAGATTGATTGCCTCGATGTACCCCAGGTAATCGCCGGACATGCCCTCGGGGCGGATCGTTCGCTTGAAGCGGCGATGGGTCGCTGCGTCCAAAGTGCCGCGCACCTCGCGGGTGAAAGCCTCGACCTTGTCGGCAGCCATGTTGAAGGTGTGCATGAGGTTGCGCAGCCGGCCGCCATCGGCGACCCCGATGATCCGGCCATTGAGGTCACCCTCGGCCATACCGGTCAATGCCACCGCAACCTTGCCGAGGTTCGCCGCGCATTGTTGATTCCAGAGGGTGGAGCCCACAGCCAAGCCGCCAATCGCAGCCGACCAGAGCGCTGTCAGGCTGTCGCCCGCCATCATTGCCGAGGCGGAGAGGGCAAATGCGCCGATCGCAGCGAGCAAAGCGGTGAAGAACGACTTAGATAGAGAAGACAAAGTCTTCATAGGTGCTCCCGGTGCCGACGAATTTACGATTCAACAGTTCAAATCCCGCTGCAGCCGCGGACTTGTGGTTGCCGTGTTTCGCTTCTTCTTCCAGCAATTCCTTGTAAACAGATTGGACGGTGCCGATTGCCTCGCGGCGGGGGGCTCTGCGACTCGAATGATAGCTGGTGATGGTGCCGTTGCGGTCGAAGGTCGGCGTGACGTGCGCGAAGACCCAATAGTGGTCGCCATTTTTCGCCCGATTGACCACATAGGCAAAAATCTCTTGGCCGTTGCCGATGGTATCCCACAGTAGCTTGAAGACCGCCCGGGGCATCTCGGGATGGCGCACGATGTTGTGAGGGCGCCCCAGGGTTTCCTTCTCGGTGTAGCCGGCTATATCGAGAAAAACCTTATTTGCGTAAGTAATAATCCCCTTTGTATCAGTTTTGCTCACCACGATATCGTTCGGTGCCAAGATGCGCTCAACTCTGGTCAGTGTAAAAACCGGCAAGGCTATTGACATGCTCACTGACTCACGTCTTGGTTTGTCTGGAGATATCCCCTGATGTAGCGATAGTGGGCAACTGGGCAAGGCTGCCGATCGAAAATGTTTAAAATTTTGGCCTGGAGCGATGCCGGTGGTCGCCGGCGGATCGGCCGCTAGGCCGAAGCGCCGAAAACGAGGCGACCTCAGAGAACTCTGGCAATTTCGGCAAATAATACCAGCGAGCCCCTGAATCCACCCATCGGGCTCGCTGGTCCGCCGCGACTGCGGCGGCGCGCCACATGGCGCGGATGATCTGACCGAAGAGTCAGATCATCGGTTCACCGGTATAAGGTCTGCGGCGGCCGGGGCACCGCGGCCGTTTCCGCGTCAGTGGCCGCCGCTCGGGCGACGATGGCGACGCGGAAGACCGAGCCCTTGCCCAGCGCCGTTTCCACTGCGATGGCTCCCCCGAGCGCCGCGGCGAGCGTCGCGGACTCGGGCAGGTCCGATCCGGCGGTCCGGGCGGCGGGATGGAACAGCTCCGGTACCCGTTCGGGAGCGATGCCGGCGCCGGTGTCCTCGACCTCGAATACGAGACCGACGCTGCCGGCTCCGGGGTCGCGGGCGCGCCGGACGCGCACCGAGACATATCCGCGTTTGGTATGGGTGATGGCGTTGTTCACCAGGATGACCAGAATGCGCCGCAGGCGCTCGGGCTCGATGGCGATGCGTTCGGGGACGGTCGGCAGCAGATGATAGGAGAGTTCCAGCCCCTTTGCCGCCACCACCGGGCTCGCCTGTTCGACCACCGTCTGAAGGAGCGCGGCGAGGGCGACCACGGACTCCGCCCCGTTCGGGCGAACCGGAGCGAGAAATGCCTCTCCGGTGGCCGAAGCGGGCTCGGCGGGCGGCTCCGGCGGGCTCGCCAGACCGCGATCGATGCCCGCCAACACCGCTTCCAGGGCCGTGGCGAGGCGATCGAGCCGATCGCCTCCGACAGCGGGGGCGCCTTCCGAGGCGATCTGTTCCAACTCGCCGGCCAGAACCGCGGTTTCCCGGGCGCCGATGGTTGCCGCGGTTCCCTTCAGGGTATGGGCGGTGGCTCGAACCGCGTACCACCGGCCGCTCTCCGCCGCGTCGCGAAGCTGGGCGGCGGTGTGGCGGTAGGAGGCGGCGAATTTCAGCAGCACCGTTCGCAGCAGCGCGAAATTTCCGCCGACGTTCCGCATCGCCAGATCGACGTCGATCCCGGGCATCCGGTCGGAAATCAGCTCCGGGAGGGCCGGCTTGCCGGTTCCCGGCGGGGGTGCGGCGGTGGGAAGGGAGGCGGGAGGCGGCCGCCGCGAGCGGCTCCAGGTGTTGAGCATCGCCGTCAGGCGCCTGATGTCGGTGGGCTTGGGCAGGAAATCGTTCATCCCCGCCTCGCGGCACAGGGTGCGGTCGCGCTCCATCGCGTTGGCGGTCATGGCGATGATCGGAACCGTGCCCTTCGCTCCCGGCAAACCCCGGATCAGGCGGGTTGCCTGGATGCCGTCAACGTTCGGCATCCGCATGTCCATGAGCACGAGGTCGTAGTTGCCGCGCTCGACCATCACCAGGGCTTCGGCGCCATCGTTGGCGACATCGGCGCGATGGCCGAGCTTTGCCAGCAAGCCAACGGCGACCTGCTGGTTGACGTGGTTGTCTTCGGCCACCAGCACCCGCAGCTTGGCGCTTTCGGCGGGCGGAGTCACCGAGTCGTCGGGCTGCGGCGCGGGGCGGGCGGCGCGGGCGCCGCCGGTCAGGCTTTCATGAAGAAGGCTCTGGCGTACCGGCTTGGACAGCACGACATCGAAGACCTGGGAGGTGCGGGCCTTTTTCATGTCTCTCTGGTCCGATGACGAGGCCAGAATCAGCCGCAGCCCGGTAAAATCGGGATCGGCCCGAAGGAGCGCCGCCAACTGGATGCCGCTCATTTCCGGCATGTGGTGGTCGAGCAGCAGGACATCGTAAGGCCGGCCGCCGGCGAGGGCCCGGCGGGTGAGGACGAAGGCTTCGGCGGCGTTGCCGCAGGCGGTCGCTTCCCCGTCCCAGTTTTCGACCTGGCGCACGAAGATGTCGCGGTTGACCGGATTGTCGTCGACCACCAGGACGCGCAGGCCGTCGAGGGAGGCTAGCTCCTGGTTTTCGGCGGACTCGCGGGACAGCCGTTCCAGCGGAACCGAGAACCAGAAGGTGCTGCCGGCTCCCTCCCGGCTTTCAAAGCCGATGCTGCCGCCCAGCCCTTCGACGATGCGCTTCGAGATCGCGAGGCCGAGCCCGGAGCCGCCGAAGCGGCGGGTGGTGGTGGCGTCGGCCTGGGTGAACATGCCGAACAGCTTGTCCTTGGCCTGATCGGGAATGCCGATGCCGGTGTCGGCGATGCTCAGGGTCATCATCACCGCGTCGCTGCCGGTCTCCTCGATGGCGACGGTGACGGCGATGCAGCCGGCGTTGGTGAATTTCACGGCGTTGCCGACCAGATTGAGCAGAACCTGACGCAGACAGCCGGCGTCGCCCAGAAACACTCCGCCGGCCTCCCGGGGCACGAGGTAGGAAAGATCGATCTCCTTACCCCGGATTCTGGGCGACAGCACATCGACCGTGCCTTCGATCAGGGGGGTGATCTCGAACGGGCTCCGTTCGAACTCCATCCGCCCGGCTTCGATCTTGGAGAAATCGAGGATGTCGTTGATGATCCCGAGCAGGGCCTCGGCGGAAAGGCGGATGGTGTCGGCATAGCGCCTCTGATCGGTGTTGAGCGCGGTGTCGATCAGCAGGCTGGTCATGCCGATGATGCCGTTCATCGGCGTTCTGATTTCGTGGCTCATGGTGGCCAGGAAATCGGACTTGGCCCGGTTGGCCTCTTCCGCCTGGGCGATGCTTTCCCGAAGCTCGTCGGTCATCCGCTCCAACTGCGCGCTCTTGGACCTCAGCTCCTGTTCGACGACGGCGCGGCGCGCGATCTCCCCGGAAAGACTCTGGTTATGATCCTCCAACCGGTGGCGGTCGCGGTCGGACTCCTGGAAGCTGGCCTGTAGCTCCCGATTCCGGCGGCGCAACCTCTCCAGCACGAAGGCGACCAGCAGCACCAACGGCGGAACGATGCTGGCGGAATAAAGGAACAGCCTCGAGGTGATGTGCCCGTAGACCTGATTTTCCGGAATGATCGTGACCAGGATCAGCGGCGTCCTGGCCACCGGAGTTCGAATCGCCAGCAGGTCGCCGCTCTCGGAAAGCGGACGGAACGCTCCCGAAATCGGACTCGGCCTGTTCAAGGGCAGCGCATCGATCTGCTTGAGCATCGCCGCGGTCAGGCTGGTTTTTCCGCCCGCCCCGGGAAGCTCGGTCCCGTCCGCGGTTTGCAGGAACTCCTGCACCGGGGTGTCGGTGCCGGCCGCGACCAGATAGCGGGAGAGTTGGCCGATCTCGCCGATGGCGATCACGAAGCCGCGCACGCCGCCCTTGTGAACGACCGGGGCAGTGACCATCAGTTTCTTGTCGGCGACGTTGAAATAAATTGCGGGCCGGGCATCGAGGTGAGGGGGAAGGGGGGGGAGAATCCCCAGACCCTGCATGTCGACGATCAAGGCGCACTTCTCATCGATAAATATAACCTGATCGAAATTGGAGTTTATTCCCGCCTTTTTATGCAGAGACCAGTAAACAAGGCGTGCTTGAATGGAATCGATATTGGAGGCGAGCCCATATCGTAGCGACATTCCAAGTGATTGATTGGTCAGATAAGCCGATATTTCACCGGCTTCCGCCAGTTCCACCAGATCGCTTTGGCGATCGGCGATGAAATCGGCGATCGCCGTCGCCCGCGAGGCCGTATCGCCGATCAAGCGGGCCGAGGCCGCGGTTCGCAACTGATCCTGGGCGTGAAAATTGTGCCAGAGCAAGGCCGATGAGTAGGCACAGAAGATGGCCGCCGCGATCAGCGGCCATCTCGATAGGAAGGACTGGAAGGCCCGAGCCATGGAAACGCTCACTTGCCGGCAAAGAACTCAGGAAAGTAGCGGCGGATACCAGGATAATATTTGTTGACCAGGGCGTCATAACTTCCGTTTGCCTTGATCTTGGCAAGATAGCGGTTGAAGGCGTCGCGCAGCTCCGGCGACGATTTCGGGAATGCCGCAGCCAAACTCTGATCTTCCGAAATCGGGCCGAGAACCTTGATTTGACCAGCCCATTTCTGCAAGTCGAGCATGGCGTCGGGGACGTCGAGCAGAGTGAGGTCGGCGTCGCCCTTGAGCAGGGCCGGGACCATTTCGTTGAGGTTGGTGTTCTTGGTATAGGCGCGAAGGTCGAGGCCCTTGCCCTTAAGGCCGTAATTGGCGGGGTCGAGACAGGTTCGCTCCATCACCAGCAGACTCCTGCCGCCGATCATGCCCTTGGTTTCGGCGATATCGCGCTTGATGTCGGCGCTGCCCTTGATCGGGGTGAAGGCGGCGGCGGAGGGCGCCACCAGCCACACCTGGGAGGGAAAGGTCGGCTCCGAATAAAGGACGACCTTCTGCCGCCAGGGTAGAACCGTGAAGCCGGTGGCGATAATATCGCCCTTGACCGGATAATCCCCGGTCAGGTCGACCTCGTCGCCTTTTCGGACGATCTCTTTCCCCAGGAGGTCGCGCATTACCGAATAGAAGTCGGTATTGACGAATTTGTACTTAACGCCGATTTCCTTGGCGAACCCTTGAACCAGTTCGACATCGAACCCGTCGCCGTCGCCGGTCACGAAGTTGGCGTACCTGATGCCGAGATGGCGGATATCGCCGCGCTCCTGGATATCCTTCAGATCGGCGGCCTGGATCGAAGAACTGCCCAGCAGCATCAGTGCCGACAGACAGAATGTCGCAAGCGAAGACAGGGTGTTCATGGAGGCCTCCAGCCTTCAAGGATTGTTAGGTAATAAACAAAACAAAAAGCCGCCAATAATGGCGGTGATTGTCGGTGCGTTGCCTTGATGCATAGCTGTCGTCGATTACTAAACTGTGAAAATTTTCCGCAAATCAATTGCGGCGATCATTTTCCAGCATTTCGATCTGGGTTGCCAGCTCTTCGGCGGTGCGGGCGGCGGCGGCATCGTGGCTGGCGCGAAGCATGGCCCGGAGCGCCAGAAGGTGCAGCCGCAACACCACCGGATCGGTCTTTTCCAGGCTGCGCTCGGACATCAAGCGTTGCAGGGAGGCGGTGATGCGGATCGCCCAGGGCGGCAGATGCTCGACGCCCGAGCGGCGGAAGATGGTCAGGGGATCGGCCATGCCCGCCAGCATTTCGGCCACCACGTCCATCGCTTCCAGGGCGCGGCCGGCGAGGGTGTATAGCGTGCCGCTCACCCCCGCCTGCTCCCGGGTGTCGGGATTGTTGGCGTTGTGAAGCGCTCGCAGGGCCTCGGCCCGGCAGCGTTGGGCGGACTCGAAGCTGGCGAGGTCGCCGGAGACTTTCGCCGCCAGCAGGTCGTCGGGCGCGATCAACACCACGCCCGGAACCGGGGACTGGGGCGAGCGGCGATCGACCGCCACCGATCGTTTCGCCCGCCGGCGGTCGGGCCCCTTGTAGTCGGGAGCCAGGACGAAGGGGCGCTGACGCCCGACCACGTCGAGGATGCGGGCGCCGATGCGCTGGGGCGAGAACGGCTTGATGAGAAAGTCGGTGGCGCCGCAGTCGCGGGCCAGGGTGACGTATTCGCGGTTGCCATGGGCGGTGAGCAGAATGACCGGCATCATCGGGTCCGGAGAATCCGGCCGGCTGCGGATGAGGCGCACCAGATCCAGGCCGGTGGCGCCCGGCATGTCCCAGTCGGTGAAGATGATGTCGGGGGCTTCGGTCTTGGCGATCTGGAAGCCTTCGACCGCGCCCGAGGCCTCGACGACGTGATTGATGCCGATGGCTCGAAGAACCGCCCGGAGAACCTGCCGGGTGTTGGCGATATCGTCGATGATCAGGACGGATAACGAGGCGAAGCCGGGGTTAAGCATGGTGATTTTCTATTGGTTTTGAGGCGGTCTTTTCTTTGAACGCGCTCATGGTGTCGTTCAATGTCTCGTCGAGGGACGAGGCGAGAGCGCTGGCCTCTTCCCTGTCGCCTTGCTCGATCGTCAGCGCCGCGTTGCCGAGGCGGCGGGCCCCGGCGCTCCAGGCCATTCCTTTGAGGGTATGGGCGAGTTTGCGGTGGTCGGCGCCAGCGGCCAATCCCTCGGCGAGGGAGGCGATCTGGGTTCGGGCCGAAAGCGCGAAACTCTCGACGAAGGAGGGCCACCCTTCTTCTCCCAGGGCGTCGACGAGGATATCAACCAACTCGCGGTCGAGCAGGGCGTGGTCGTCGTCATCGGGCGGCGAAGGGGGGGGCTCGTCGTGCGCGGCGGCGTCGTTGTCGCTCCCGCCGGCGGAGAGCACGGCGGCCATCTCGGCAAAGAGCGCCGCCGGGCGCAACGGCTTGGTGACGAAGCCCGACAGCCCGGCGGCGAGGCACTCGGAGCGGGTGGAGGCCGAGGCGTGGGCGGTCCAGGCGATCACCGGAACCGTGCCGTAGGGCGGGGGCAGGGCGCGAATGCGGTCGGTCGCGGTCAGCCCGTCCATTTCCGGCATCTGGAGGTCCATCAGGACGATGTCGAAGCGGGTTTCGGCGGCCAGCCCGATCGCCTCGCGGCCGCCGCCGGCGGTGACCACCGAATGTCCGGCGAGTTCGAGCAGCGCCCTGGCGGTCTCGCGATTGATGTCGTTGTCGTCGACGGCGAGAATCAGCAGGCGGGGCAGGGCCGGCGTCGGGGGAGCCTCCTCGGGGAGGGCGGGGGCGGGAAGGCCGGCCTGATCGGCGGCCCGGCAGGCGATGGTGAAGCGAAAGACGCTGCCCTGGCCGGGAGCGCTGACGACCGAGATTTCGCCGCCGAGCAACTGGCACAATTCCTTGGAGATGGCGAGGCCCAGCCCGGTTCCGCCGAAGCGCCGGGTGATCGAGGCATCGGCTTGGGTGAAGCTGTCGAACAGCGTTGGCAACACCGCGGGATCGATGCCGATGCCGGTATCCTCGACCTCGAACTCCAGCAGGAAGCGATCGCCGCCGAGATCGGCGCCGCGGCGCCCGCGCACCGCGACATGGCCGGCGGCGGTGAACTTGAGGGCGTTGCCGACCAGATTGAACAGAATCTGCCGCAGCCGCGCCGGGTCGGTCATCACCGCCTCGGGCATGCTCGGCAGCATGCGGGCGGCAAGCGCGATGCCTTTCTCGGCGGCGCGCGGTCCCAGGGCGTCGATCACGGTTCCGACCACGGCGGCGGGCGCGCAGGCCTTGGCCTCGATGGTGGTCTGGCCGGCTTCGAGCTTGGTGAAGTCGAGGATGTCGTCGAGCAGCCCCAGCAATCCCTCGGCGGAGCGGTGGGCGATCAGCGTCAGGCGCCGGGCCGCCGCCGGGTCGATATCCTCCCGCCGCAACAGGTCGAGCGCCACCAGCACGCCGTTCATCGGTGTGCGCAGTTCGTGACTGACGGTGGCGAGAAACTCGCTCTTCATCCGGCTGGCCTGTTCGGCGCTGTCGCGGGCTCGACGCAATTCGGTCTGAATCTGCTTGGTGGTCGAGATGTCGCGGACAATCCCGATGAAGAAATCGCCATCGTCGTTATGCCAGCTGGAGAGATCGATTTCGATCGGCACCAGGGTGCCGTCGGCCCGGCGCGCGGTCAGTTCGCGCAGGCCGCTGACCGGGTTGGCGCGCCCGCTCCCGCGATAGGCGGCGATGCGGGCGGGATGGGCGGCGGCCTGATCCTCGGGCATCAGGCAGGCGACGTTCCGGCCCAGAACCTCGCTTTCCCCAAGGCCGAACAGTCGTTCCGCCGAGGGATTGAAGCCGACGATGCCCCCGGCGGGATCGGTGACGACGATCGGCTGGCCGACGGCGGCGAACATGGCGCGGTAACGGCGCTCGCTGGCGGCCAGCGAGCGTTCGGCCCGCCGCCGCTCGGTGATGTCCGAGCCCGAGCCCCGGTAGCCCCGGAACCGTTCGCGGCCATCGAAGACCGGCTTGCCGTTGAGCGACCAGATGCGGAGGTCGCCGTCCGCCCCCCGCACGGCGTATTCGAAATGGCGGAACGGGGCGCGCTCGGTCAAGGTTTGGTGGTGGCGATGCCACGTCTCGCCGTCCCCCGGTTCACGAACGGCGATTTCGTCGATATGGCAGCCGACGATCGAGGGGCGACCGGCGACGAGACCGTCGAAGGAGCCTGAAAAGCTGCTGAAGCGGAGCCGCTCGTCCATCTCCCAGAACCAGTCGGACGCCGT
>SESG01031946.1_pt1 | contig 11296 bp, 10 predicted proteins | sample 3171421 | NCBI WGS metagenome assembly SESG01 (sample SAMN10866946, study PRJNA518727) | freshwater metagenome | biome: subpolar coniferous forest; feature: holomictic lake; material: water; isolation source: holomictic Lake 227, 6 m and 8 m depth | place: Canada: near Kenora, Ontario | collected... | reverse complement strand
AGGCATTGGTCAAGGAGTTTTTCGGAAAAGAGCCAAACAAAAGTGTCAATCCTGATGAAGTTGTTGCCATTGGCGCAGCTATCCAGGGTGGTGTGCTGAAGGGCGATGTCACAGACGTCCTGTTGCTTGATGTCACTCCCCTCTCGCTCGGCATTGAAACCCTTGGCGGAGTCATGACAAAGCTCATTGACGCAAACACGACCATTCCGACAAGGAAGCAGGAGGTGTTTTCAACTGCCGGTGATAACCAGACCTCTGTCGAGGTTCATGTGCTGCAGGGAGAGCGCCCGATGGCCCCCGACAACAAGACACTGGGACGGTTCCACCTTGGCGATATTCCACCGTCTCCAAGAGGTATGCCGCAGATTGAGGTAACGTTCGATATTGACTCAAACGGCATTCTTAACGTTTCGGCAAAAGACAAGGCAACAGGAAAGGAGCAGTGCATAAAAATCGAGTCAAGCAGCAAGCTCACCGACGCTGAAATTAACAAGATGAAGGAGGATGCGAAAGTTCATGCTGCCGAAGATCAGAAGCGTAAGGAAGAGATCGATACCAGAAACGTAGCCGACTCCCTGATTTTCAGCACCGAAAAACAGCTGAAAGATCTTGGCGATAAAATACCGGCTGACAAGCGTCCTGCACTTGAAGGCTCGCTTGATAAACTTAAGGAGGCCTACAAAAACGGCACTATTGAGTCTATTAAATCTGCTATGGATGAACTCAACAAGGAGTGGAGCGACATTGCCTCTCACCTCTATCAGTCCCAAGGGCCGGATTCGACACAGGCTGAACCGGAATCTCAGGGCGGAAGCGGCGAAAAAGCGAGAAAAACAGGCGGAGATGGTAACGTAGAAAATGCCGAATATGAAGTAATCGACGGCAACGAAAAGTAAACCCCCAAAACAGTAACGACTCTCGTTCTTGGCAAAGGGATTCATGATGAATCCCTTTGCTATTTGAGCGGGTTTTTACTAATTTATAACTTGTTAGAGGCAGAACATTAGAGAGTGTTCTATTTGCAAATTTTAACCGTGCGAACAATGCTACCTCAGCTCAGCCGTCCATTTACCAGCGAAAATCAGGTCAGGGTCAGCACATCAGGGCCATGGTCAGGCAATGCAGCTCATAAGGCAGAAAAGTATTATATCACCTCCGCAAAAAGGGATAACCGTGACAACCTTGACGTCCAGATAAGTCCTGTCTCCGGACGCAGAAAGCTGTCGCCGACCAAGGAGCTAATCAATAAAATCAGTTCAGGGGAAATTGAGCTCTTTGTTATGTCAACGCAGCCCGATATCGGTATTGACCTCAAGAAAATGATTATTGACAATGAGAATCGCTACGTCATTGATTTTGACCAGCGTGGCATCAAATGGACCGTGAGGGATATTCCTGTCTTTTTCAGTACTTCTAAACAAAAGCTTTGTGTTGAAATTGACCGGCGTACCTATACGCTGAATGAATTCTTCAAATAAAAGCACCTGCTGCCCTGTACATTTCTATTATCACAGCCCGGGATCAACCGGGGCTGTGAATGCTTCTCTAACAAATCAAGGATTTGGCTACAGCAACTTCTTGCGAGCCAAGGCCGCCTGAGAAGAGGATGGATAGGCTTTAACCAAATCTCTGAACCTTGCTTTTGCATTGACGGTATCGCCAATCAACTCAAAAGAGAGTGCCTGCTTGTAGAATGCTGCGGGTCGCTTGCTGTTTTTGGTATGCTTGGTGATAACGGTCTGATACTCAAGAATGGCTTTTTCATACCATTTCTCGCTAAAATAGCTCTCCGCAATATAAAACTGTGCATCACCCGCAAGAGCTGATGCAGGTACACTCTGTATCAGTGAACTGAAGCTCTCCCTTGCTCCGGCAAAGTTGTTTTTTTTGAGCTTTTCGAGCCCTTCATTGAGCAATGCCGCATCAGGTGCAGGAGTGGGCGTCGTCAGCACTGCCGAAGAGAGTGCTTCAGGTTTGGCTGCAGGAGGGGCAACATACTGCTCAAGTTTCTGCAACCTCAATTCCAGCTCATCAACCTTGTGCACCAGAAGCGAGTCCTCCATACCAAGCCGACCAAACGTCTGGCTGTTCGTATGGGAAATCTCTTCCATGCTGCCCTTTAACCGCGAAACCTCATCACGAACCTGCTGAACATCAGAATAGGAGACCGCCGACTGGGATTTAATGGTTTCAGAGTCGGTTTTCAGTTTGTTCAGATTATCTTCAACAACAAGCAGATCCTGTTTTGATGCACAGGCAGACAGAGCAAGAACCGGAAAAAAGATAAAGGGTTTAATCTTTTTATGCATAGTCAGTAAGGGTTTCTTCCCGTTATTTTAGAACGAAGTGAGCCCGGCGATTTTTAGCCCAAGCCTCTTCGTCATGGCCTAAAGCAAAGGGACGCTCTTCACCGAAACTGACTGTTTCAAGACGGGACGGAGAGACACCATACCTGACAAGAAACTCTTTTGCACTGACAGCCCGGCGATCACCAAGGGCAAGATTGTATTCAGAGGTTCCCCTCTCATCACAGTGACCCTCAACTATAGCCTTTTTAAGAGCATTGCTTTCCAGGTATATCCCGTTTTGCTTCAACTGTTCCTGACCATCAGCACTCAGCGTTGAGCTGTCAAATTCAAAAAATACATCGCCCAGCGGTCCCGTCTGCCATTGGTCAAATCCATAACCGGTTGGTGACGATGGCACCGGTGCGGAAGGCGCCTGACTTGTCGTACCTGTATCGGGGGTTACTGCGCTTTTTGATGAACATCCTGCGGTCACCATCAAAGCGAGAACAATGATGCTGTTTCTTTTCATTGGTTCATCTCAATTATAGCATTGATAAAAAAGGGGCGGCCAGAACATGAACCACCCCTTGCTCTTTTCAGTAATAATATTGTCGTTATTCAGCAACAAAGTGAGCTCTTCTGTTCTGAGCCCATGCTTCCTCATTGTGACCGTCAGCAAATGGTTTTTCCTCACCAAAACTGACCGTCTTCAAACGGGCTGGAGCAACACCAAGATTGACGATATAATCCTTGGCACTGTTTGCACGGCGCTCACCAAGAGCAAGATTATACTCGCTTGTGCCTCTCTCATCGCAATGTCCTTCGATAATGACATTATGGGTTGCATTTGCCTGTATCCAGTTGGCATTTGTCTTCAGTTGATCCACAGCATCCGCACGGAGTTCAGAACGGTCAAAATCATAGAAAACATCACCGAGACCTGGCAAAACAATCACAGGAGGCGGAGGTGGAGGTGGAGCTACGACAGTCTCCTCACAACAAGCGCAGGCTCCAAGAAAGAGCATGGTCGGAATAAACAGAGTCCTCAATAAAGGCTTCATAGTTTTCATTTTTCCCCCTTTTTCATTGTTTGTTTAAAAAAAACACCAGTACTACCTAAATAACGACCACGATGGCTGGGTCTGCACGTCATCACCCTGCAATAAAAGCCTCTCGTTACCTCCTTTCGAACTCATAACATACACCTTTTCCCTTCCCTGACGGTTAGAAGTATAAACAATCATCTCGCCATCTGGAGAAAAAGACGGGGACTTGTTTTCCCTACTATTTTGCGTTAGCTGCTTGAGCCCTGAACCATCTGCATTTACAACAAATATATTGATTTCACCGTTCTTTTCCCATGTAGTGTACGCAATTTTATCGCCCAAAGGAGACCATGCCGGCTGGGTATTGTAACGCCCACTGAAGGTAAGTCTTTTTACCAGACCAGATTGCATATCCTGGACAAAAATCTGCGGCAAACCGTTTCTTGAAGAAACAAAGGCCATCTTTGTGCCATCGGGTGAAAACGTTGGCGAAATATCAATACTTTTATTGTTCGTTACCCTTTTGGAAAGCGAGCCATCAGTGTTTACGAGAAAAATTTCCTGGTTCCCTTCAGGGGAAAGGGTCGCTGCAACCTCGGTGTTGTTTCTCCAACCCGGGTCGATACTGACACCGCTTTTGCTGACTGATGCTATTTTCCCGTCAACAAGATTCCTGATATAGAGAGTCGGCCTGCCGGAAGCAAACCCAATATAGGCAAGATGCTTTCCGTCAGGAGAAAGTGCCGGATTCATTGCAATGGATTTCAAATTGGTCAGTTGCGCAACTCCATAGCCGTCAAAATCACACTCATAGATCTCCTTGAAACCGGTTTTATTTGAAATAAAAACAATTTTGCTCCCAAATACCGACTTTTTGCCGGTAAGAAGCTCAATGAGATCTGCGCAGAAAGCGTGACCGATTGAACGAAGTCCTTCCTCCCTGCCGGTGTAGGTTTTGCTGAGAAGCAATTTAGAACCTGATGCATCATACACCTTCATGTCAAGATTAATCATACCGGATTTTCTCGTAAGTGTTCCTCCGGCATAAACCTCTGCCCCGACTGATGTCAGTGCCCCGAAATTGATGACAACATTCTTCTTGTCGCTAAAGTCTTTCACGTTAAGCGGCGGGGAAATCAAGGAGAAAATCTTGGTAAAATCAAGACCATCATGCATAATGGTATCGAGACTCTGTGCAAACTTGCTCTCTTTTTTTCCATTTGCATCCAGTTTGTCGAGCACCAGAGCAATATTGCCCGACCCCTCCTTACGGATAGCGATATACTCCCCATTTTCTGCGGCCGCAAGCTTCAAAGGGAAAACAACCAGACAAAACAGGACAACAATAATGCCGGGAACAACACGATTGAATAATTGAACCATGAGCCAAAAACGCTTTAATTGTTACAGGTAATATTTAATTGGCGAATTCTTTCAAACATTCGGGCAGTAAAAAAATTGCTTATTTCCCACAACACCGACAGCTGATAAATCTTCCGCCTGACCACATAATTCACGAAAAAATATAGCAAAATATAGCGAAAATGCTTTTATCTTCCCGTGTTTTAACAACCATTTTTCACGCAAACAGAGAAAAAGCTCCCCTACTCAATACCTTCAGGAGTAAACATAAATCCTATCCAGACATCCCGGGCAACCGCTTCTTTCGGGAGAGCCGGAAGAGGAGAGGATTTCTCAAGAGCCTTTTTTACTGAATTGTTCAGGTACTCGCTTGGCGCCCTTTTGTCAAAAACAATCTGGCGAATCGTGCCGTCAGGAAGAATATTGATACGGACATAGACGCTCATCCCGTAACTGTTTTTAAGCAACTGCTTCGAAAACGCCCAGTTTTGCTGAATAATGTCAGCAATGGCCGCCTTGTACGGATCTGCAGTTCCCCCGGTGCCAGAGCCATTTCCCCCGCTGCTTCTGCTGCCAAAAGAGCCCGTTCGTCCTTCGCCGCTCCCTGTTCCTGCCTGACGGCCATTACTCTTGACTTTTTGCTGAAGATCGGCAAGCGCCTTGTTCAGCGAACTGCCGGAAGTAGGCTGAGCAACCGGGGGTGTTTTCTGTGCAACTTTTTGTTTTAGAAGCGCAAGCGCCTTGTTGATATCCACCGGCTTGTCAACAACTTTCGGCTCCACCGGAACCGGCTTCCGGGCAACCGGCGGCAATTTTTCGGGAAGCGGTTTCTTGACAGCAGGTTCCGCAGCAGCGGGAGGAGAATTTTCACCAGGCGATTCCGAATGCATTCCCGCACCTCCAGAACCAGGCAGTGAAACAAGAGAGACACTGACAATTTTCGGCTCGACATGGCCGGCTGAACCCCACAGCTGGAGATACAGCAACAAAAAAAGCACAAAAGCATGCATGACGGCTGCGGCAGCAAGCCATAACTGAAACTGTTTTTCCGCCGCCATCAGCTTCTGATCTTTTTTCATATACCCCACTACCTCCTGCCTTCCCTCAGCACGGGCGCCGGCTCAGTCACCATACCGATCTTTTCAATTCCAGCATCCCTGATCTGGGCCATCACATCCATCACCAAGCCATAAGGCAGTGACTTGTCGGCTTTAAGATAGACCTCTCCGGTCTGCTTGACATCAAGAATAGTTGGCAGCCTTTCGCGGACCTCCGAAGCATTCAACTGATAGTTATTGATAAAGACGCGCCTCGAAGCATCAATGCTGATGATAAGAGATTTCGCATCCACATCCATTTTCTGATGGGTGGTTTGCGGCGTTTCAACCTTCACGCCATGCGTCATCATCGGCGCAGTTACCATAAAAATAATCAGCAGCACAAGCATGACATCAACAAACGGGGTTACGTTAATGTCACTCATCAGCCTGCCTTTTCCTGATGTGATCATATCCCTGGGGTTATGCGCTACGGCTCGTTAATGAATGCTGCAACAAATTCAGGAGAAAACTCCTCCAAGTCCCGCTCGATGATACTGATCTGCTGCGTAAAATAGTTGAACGCAATCACGGCAGGAATAGCAGCAGCAAGCCCGGCCGCCGTAGCAATCAAGGCTTCCGAAATACCGGGCGCAACCGCGGCAAGCGAAGCTGATTGGGTCAGGCCGATATTATGGAATGAATTCATAATGCCCCATACCGTACCGAAAAGACCGATAAAGGGTGCTGTATTGCCAACCGTAGCAAGAAAAGGAACGAGAGTTGACAACCTCTTGTTTTCCGCGTTGGCCTCCCGTTTAATGGCGCGTGCAATACGTGCCCTGGCCAACCGTATGTCCCCCTTGTCTCCAAGCGCCCGGTACTCGATATAGCCTGAACGGAAAACTCTCGGCAGGGAGCCGTTTCTGAATTTTTCGCTTTCAGTAAAAGCCTTGTCGACATTGTAGACGTCGAAAAAATAGTCAAGAAAGGCCTTTGACTCCTGCAAGGATTTGCGGAGATAGCCAAACTTAAAGGCAATGATTGCCCATGAAATAATAGAGAACGAAAGCAATAGTGACAGCACCATCAGCACAACAGCTCCCGCATCGGAAAGCAGGCCGAAAATCCCTAATTTTGAATCAAGCATATAGATAGAAACAATTAAGGTTCATTAAAACAGATGAACACTCTCGATTACCGTGTAAGCCAGTGCTGAACCGGAAAGAGCGCAAAGGGTATTGACCAGATCATTATTGACAAGAGGAGTTCCTTTGAGAAGCCTGTTTTCAACCAGCACACCGTCTGGCGACAAACTATGGGTCCGCTCCGTTACCTTTTCACGAATCGGATCAAAATACTGTGCCTGAACGGTTGCTCCAAAAAAGCTGTCAACTAAACTGGCCAGAAGCCCCGAAAACCCAATCAGAAGAAAAGACTGGAGCACCCCGAATTGACCCATCCACTTGACATTGACCGCCAGGGCACTGGCACAGATAAAGAGTGAGCCGATGAACGCACCTGAAGTACCCGGAACAGAAACTCCGCCGGAAGTTCCTACTGGCACCTCCCTGAATGTCGTCACCAGCCACGCTTTTGGATTTGGCCACATGGTACCGATTTCCGTCGCCCAGGTATCAGCCTGCACCGCTGCAAGCGTTCCAAGATAGGCAAAAAAGATGGCCGGATCATTGGTCAGCGAAAAAACAATCATCATAATCCAGGCTATCCCGCCATTGGCATAGACCTGACCAGCGTCCCGCTGTGAACCTTTTTCAAACACCAGGTCAAATTTCGCTTTCCGTTTCTTGCCCAGTTTAGACAATACCGACGACAGAAGATAAAAGGTAAGTAGCGGTACCGTCCACTCTACCCCGCCAACACCAAAAATAGTTGTTCCAAGCAAAAATGTCGCCACTGCCCCGCTGTTATCAAGAAACTTGACCTTGATGGAAAAAACAGCCAGAAGGAAGGCAAAAAGTCCCCCGAGAAGAAACTGCTCAAGAACAATGGTGTGATTCATCTCAAGCACATAGAGAACATAAGCGATAGAAACCGGGATAAAAAAATTGTCAAGCCCATGAGAGAGTAGCGCTTCAACAGCAGTAGCAACAACAGCCAGAAGAAGAGCAAGCGCAAGAAGCATCAGCACTGATTTCCCCGCAAGACCTCCGCTGAAATCCTTGCTGAAAACCATAAGGCTTGCACTGAGCAGCAAAAATCCACTGACAAACATCGTCAGCGACCCTTCGACAGTCTTGGGGTTTTTCGTCAGATGCTCAATATGCTTTTTGCCAACCGAACTGCCAACCAGGGCTGCGAGCGAATCGCTGACGCCCATCACCAGCATGGAGGTCTGCAGTATCCACTTGTGCGACTCCCACAGAAAAAGGAGCTGAAGCAGAAAAACAAGCGGGAAAAGAAGTGAACCGTAACTTTTTACCGCAGGCGACTGGACAATCTTCTCTTCAGGAAGGGCAAGCAGAGAGCCAAACCATTTCAACCGGATGTTAAGGCCGTTAAAAAGAAGAAAAAGGAGCGCTGCAAGTGCAGGATAGAAGTTCGACTGGAAATAGGCGGGAATAAAAAAGATAACCACCCCTATGGAAAGATGGACAATTTTCCTGACAATGAGGGCGCTGATACTGAATTTTCGGGTCAGCAATTCAGCAAGAAGAACAAAAAGCAGTATAAGGCAGAGGGTCAGGAAAAAGGCTGGCAAATCCTGAGGCAATGGAGCTTGGAGATTCAGCATGAGTCGATTGTTAAATCATTTTGCACAAAAACAGTATAACTTTAACGGTACAGAATAAACAGCAATTTTCCGCCAGATTATAACATTTTTAATGTTTGTTTTAATAAAAGTTTAAATGTAATTTCAGTTGTATTTTCGCTAAATACCGACGAAACCTTTTCCAGAAATGTCTGCATTCAGGTCACAGGCCAACTTTTCTATCTGCTTTACTGAAAAGCCAGTACTGCATCGCGCCTTTTTTTCCTGCGGTAACGGCGCACCTTTGTCGAACTCCCTCAACGCAAGGATTATTGACGTAGCTCTTGTCATATAAAACGAGAGCCGCTCCCAAGTCCATTTTTCTCTTTCCAATCGTATCTTCACTGTGGCTTCGGGATCGGCGGCCCCGGAGATGCCCTTGTTTAATATAATAGCCACTAAAAAATTATCGCAATGAGATCTGATACCATTAAAAACGGGTTTGAAAAAGCGCCGCATCGCAGCCTCCTTAAAGCCACAGGCTCTATTGTTTCAAACAGTGACTTTAAAAAACCCTTTATCGGAATCTGCAACTCTTACAACGAACTGATCCCCGGCCACTCCCACCTGCAAGAACTGGGCCGCATTGCAAAAGAAGAGGTTCGCAAGGCTGGAGGAGTTCCCTTCGAATTTAATACCATCGGAGTATGCGACGGCATTGCCATGGGTCATATCGGCATGCGTTACTCGCTGGCAAGCCGTGAGCTGATTGCCGACAGTGTCGAAACCGTTGCCGAAGCCCACCGCCTTGACGGTCTGGTCTGCATACCGAACTGTGACAAGATCACCCCCGGCATGATGATGGCCGCGCTGCGCATCAACATCCCGGTTATCTTTGTCTCCGGAGGCCCCATGAAAGCCGGCCACACCCCTTCAGGCAAAACCGTTGACCTTATTTCAGTCTTTGAGGCAGTCGGCCAGTTCAGTGCCGGCAAAATCAGCGACACCGAACTCGAATCCATCGAAGAAAACGCCTGTCCCGGATGCGGATCCTGTTCCGGCATGTTCACCGCAAACTCGATGAACTGCCTCAGCGAAGCACTCGGCTTTGCCCTGCCAGGCAACGGCACCATACTTGCCATCGACCCCCGACGCAACGAACTGGTCAAAGAGGCCTCACGCCGGATTATCGATCTGGTGAAAAAAGATATCAAGCCCAGGGATATTATTTCCCGAAGTGCACTGCTGAACGCTTTTGCCCTTGATTTTGCAATGGGCGGCAGCACCAACACCATCCTGCATACCCTCGCCATTGCCAACGAAGCTGAACTAGACTTCGATTTTTCAGAGCTCAACGCCCTTTCTGCCAGAACGCCCTATATCTGCAAGGTCAGCCCTGCAACAATGGCTGTTCATATCGAAGATGTCGACCGCGCGGGCGGCGTTTCAGCAATCCTTCATGAACTCAGCAAGATTGACGGCCTTCTTGACCTCTCAGCCTTGACTGTAACCGGCAAAACCCTTGGCGAAAATATTGCCGATGCTGAAATTCTAGACCACTCTGTTATCAGAAGTATTGAAGAACCATACTCCCTTACCGGCGGCCTTGCCGTCCTTTTCGGAAATCTTGCCCCGCAGGGAGCGGTGGTTAAAACCGGAGCCGTCGCCCCTGAAATGATGCGGCATACCGGTCCGGCAAAAATCTATGACTGCCAGGATGACGCCATCAAAGGCATCATGAATGATGATGTCAAGGCCGGCGATGTGGTGGTGATACGCTATGAGGGCCCGAAAGGCGGTCCGGGAATGCCTGAAATGCTCTCCCCCACCAGCGCCATCATGGGACGTGGCCTTGGAGAATCGGTTGCGCTGATTACCGACGGCCGTTTCTCCGGAGGATCGAGAGGAGCCTGTATCGGCCATATCTCGCCCGAAGCCGCAGAGCGTGGTCCTATTGCCGCCTTAAACAATGGCGACTTAATCACCATTGATATCCCAGGCAGAAGCATCTCGGTCAATCTGACTGACGACACGATCAATGAACGGCTCGCATTACTGAAGCCGTTTGAACCGAAAATAAAAAAAGGATATCTGGCCAGGTATGCACAAATGGTCACATCGGCCAATACCGGCGCAATCCTCAAAAGCCCTGTTTCCTGTTGAACCAAAAAAAATAACAAGCCATGCATGCATCAGGCCAAATACTCAATGGCTCAGAGATATTTTTCGAATGTTTGCGGCGTGAAAACGTTGAATATATTTTCGGCTATCCGGGCGGATCGCTGCTGAAAGTTTACGAAACGCTTTATGATGTCGAAGACATACAGCATATCCTTGTCCGTCATGAACAGGGAGCTACCCACATGGCTGAAGGGTATGCCCGCGCCACGGGAAAACCCGGCGTTGTTCTGGTCACCTCCGGTCCCGGAGCAACAAACACGGTCACCGGAATTGCCAACGCCTACATGGATTCCTCTCCGATCGTTGTCTTTACCGGACAGGTCCCGAGTACACTGATCGGCAACGATGCCTTTCAGGAGGCTGATATTATGGGTATCACGAGGCCGATAACCAAGCACAATTTTCTGGTCAAGGATGTCAAAGAACTTGCCATAACCATCCGCAAGGCATTTTTTCTTGCAACCAGCGGCCGACCGGGCCCGGTTCTTGTTGATATGCCGAAAGATATCCTGAACGCATCCTGCCACTTTCAATGGCCTGAAACGGTTGAAATCCGCGGATTCAAGCCAACCGTCAAATGCCACATCACCCAAGTACAAAAGGCCGCGCAGAAAATTGCACAGGCAAAACGTCCCCTGCTCTATATCGGAGGAGGAGTCATCAGTGCCG